>Ga0187849_1000898_pt1 | contig 36512 bp, 40 predicted proteins | sample June2016WEW_4_10_2_FD_132412 | JGI IMG/M metagenome (GOLD analysis project Ga0187849, IMG submission 132412) | Peatland microbial communities from SPRUCE experiment site at the Marcell Experimental Forest, Minnesota, USA - June2016WEW_4_100 | ecosystem: Environmental > Terrestrial > Soil >...
CTTTATGACGGTAATAAGCAGTTCAGGGGGAAGTTCGAGATACTTGTCCTCAAACCGCCCGACGAGCGGTTGAGGGAACTCGACCAGTTGTGTGACTTCGTCCAGAAGCTCATCGTCTGAGAGGACCTTGCCGCCGACCCCTGCGGCAGCCGTTCCGGCTCCCTGCCGAATGAGTTGACGCCGCTCGGCTATGTCGAGGATGACGTAGTTCTTCCTGAGATTTTCGCGGTGGCTCTCGAGGTCATTGACTTCGATCCACACGGGACTCATGAACCGGTGGCCCATGGACTTTTTCCCGGAGCGCACGTGAGCGTATTCGCACTGAAGGACCTCTTGTGCGAACAGGGCCACAATCCATTGAATCGGCCTGGCGAAAGTCACACTGTAGGATGACCAGTGCATGGACTTGGGAAATGGAATTTTGGCGATGAAGTCCGGGAGCATTTTCTCAAGGAGTTCTTTGGCCGCAAGACCGGCTTCCTCTCGAAAGACGCAAAGATACTCACCCTTGGGCGTCTGCTTTATTGTGAGGTCCGCGACGCTTGCGCCCTGTCCTTTTGCAAAGCCTTCGGCAGCCCTCGTGGGCTTTCCTTGAGCATCGTATGCCGCGCTTTTGGGCGGCCCGATGACTTCGGTCCTCACGGGCTGCTGGCAATCCGCAACACCCGGCACATTCAACACCAGCCGGCGAGGCGTGCCGGTAACCGTGGGTTCACCGTGCGCTATGCGGTTATCATCCAGAAACCGGGCTATCCGCAAAGACATCGATTCCAGTGCGGGCAGGATGTACCCGGCCGGTATTTCTTCGGTTCCAATTTCTATGTATAGGGTCTTCGCCATCTGTTCACCTTAAAGACGGATTTAGGGATTGAGGAATTTAGAAATTGAGGAATTGAGGAATTTGTTTTAATCCCTCAATCCGCAATTCATTAATTCGCCTTAACGCCATTTATTCAAGAGCGGAAATCCCATTTTCTCGCGCTGGGCGTAGTAGGCGTGCGCCACGTTGCGCGCCATGTTCCTGACCCTGGCGATATAGTTGGTCCTTTCGGTTACGCTGATCGCCCCGCGCGCATCGAGTAAATTGAACACGTGTGAGCATTTGAGCGTATAGTCATAGCTGGGCAGGACAAGTCCGCGTTCGTTCATTCGCAACGATTCAGCTTCGTACATGCCGAAAAGCTTGAGCAGCATGCCCACGTCCGCCTCTTCGAAATTATAATGGGACCATTCCACCTCACCCTGGTGGTGCACGTCCCCATAAGTGACATTGCCGCTCCAGATGAGGTCGTAGACGGAGTTGACACCCTGCAGGTACATAGCGATTCTTTCCAGGCCGTAGGTCAGTTCCAGGCTGACCGGGCTGAGGGTGAGGCCGCCGACCTGCTGAAAGTAGGTGAACTGCGTTATTTCCATCCCATCGAGCCAGACCTCCCAGCCCAGACCCGAGGCCCCCAGGGTGGGCGATTCCCAGTCATCCTCGACAAAGCGGATATCGTGATCCAGGGGGTCGACGCCAAAGCTCTTCAGGCTCTCCAGGTACACTCCCTGCGAATCGGTGGGAGAAGGCTTAAGAATCACCTGGTACTGGTAGTAATGCTGGAGCCGGTTCGGGTTCTCCCCATACCGGCCGTCGGTCGGCCGCCGGGACGGTTCGACGTAGGCCACATTGTACGGCTCCGGCCCAAGAACCCTCAAAAAGGTGGCGGGATTGAACGTACCCGCCCCGACTTCGAGGTCATAGGGCTGCTGGATCACGCATCCCCTGTCGGCCCAGAACTTGCCCAAGGCAGCAATAAGTTCTTGGAATGTCATTTTGGATCTCCCTATGGAAAAATAGGTCCTATTAGTCCCATAAGACCCATACCCTTCATTCGGCCTTTGGGTTATCGATCAGGTCGATGCGCCTCTTATGGCGGCCGCCTTCGAAAGGCTCCTTTATCCACTCACGCACTATTTCAAGGGCCAGGTCAACGCCGATAAAACGGGACCCAAGGCACAAAACATTGCTGTCATTGTGACGCCGGCTCATGCGCGCCTCGAACGGCTCGTGTCCGTTCACTGCCCGCACTCCGGGGATCCGGTTAGCCGCTATGCACATCCCGGTCCCGCTGCCGCACACCAGGATGCCCCGGTCCGCCTGTCCCCTTTCCACCGCGCGCGCAACTCGAAGGGCATAGACCGGGTAATCGACCGAATCGGGACTGTTCGTACCAACGTCCGTTACCTCTATGTCCGTCTCTCGCAGAGAGGAAGCGACAAGCTCCTTCAATGCGAAACCGGCGTGATCCGCTCCGATACAGACTTTCATAAAAACACCTCTAAATCAGTAAATAAAAGGCTCAGGGGGCCCCTGCGACAGTATCCCCCCGATCCGCGCCCGAACTCTATATGAAAAACAATAGCGCGAAAACCAAAAAATCACATGCGTCACGGAGAAAGCGTGTCCTCGCCCGGGGGGGGAAGAGGTGACATCTGCCCAAGCCCTTTTATTTGGACCATTTTCCACCCCGAATCAAGTTTTTCCATTCTCACCGATAATTTATTGGAATTCCGGCGTATCTTCCGGCGGAGGTCTCTTGTGCAAGCGATGCCTTCGGGACACTCGGAGGATGGATCCTTTGGCGAAAAAGGGGCCTGACGCAGCGTGAAACCGCAAAAGCCAAAGCCGCACAGATAACGATTAATTTAACCCGCCTGCTGATTCGCATAGCTGCATAAACCTAAACTCAATGGTTTACTGGTCGTCGGATTTTTCCGGATTTTGCCGGCGTCTCCTGGCCACGAACCAGACGTAATAGACAAGCAGAACAGGGAAGGCCGCGTAGGCCCCTACAAAGTCGCCCTTATAAAGGCATATCGTGCCATAAATAATGAGACCGGAAATAATTGCGAGCTGAATTATAGTCAGAACCTTTTTCACATATGCTCCACAAAAAGATCATCTTAAGCGAGACTATACAGTAAACAACGCGATCTGCAAGGCCAAGGCTCGCGTTTAGGAACCTCTGCGCGATGACTTTGGCGAATGCAGCCGCTTTGGCCTTTGCCTGCCGGTCATGCATCAACTTCTAACACAACTGCAAGGTCGGCCATCTGATTGACCTGAAGCGCCGGGACCCAATCCGTGACGAGGAAGTTCGACGGAACACGGACTTCGGGGACCAGTCCAAGGTGAAATTTTGCGGGAGCGATCACGCGGTATGGCTTGCCTTCGAAGCTCTCGACGATCCTTGGTATAAGGCGTGCCGGAGCTTCCCATGGCGAACTAGATGAGAGGCTTGCCCTCAAGTTAATAAATTACATCACGGACCAGCCGGCGACCGCTCTGAGCGGAGCTAGCCTGATGTCATCCGTCATACCCGCGCCATGGCGAAAGAAGTCAGGGAGCCCGGTCGATTGAATGACCCAAACGAGTGGAGTCTGAAGAATCCTGCAAGTAACCGGGATAGTCAGGTACGGCCCGGTAAGTAGGACGGCAGGCTTAAGATCCTTGAGACAGGCAATCTCGTTGTCTATGCGCTGGATCATTTCACGGCCGGTGAAGACCGGCGTACACTTCTGCCCATCCGTACGCGCCGGGGTGAATAGAACACTCTGATCGTGCAGTAGGCGAAAGGGTTAGACAGACTCGCCGATTCACCCATTCATCTGCGCGATTTTTCAGTCGGCCGCCTTCTTTACGCGAACCGCTTGGGGTCCCTTGGTCCCCTGTTCGACTTCGAAGCTCACACTCTCGCCTTCATGCAGACTCTTAAAGCCTTGGCCTTCTATGGCGCTGTGGTGAACAAAATATTCTTTCCCGGAATCATCCGCGATAAATCCGTAGCCCTTCTGATCACTGAACCATTTTACCTTGCCATTCATTTCCAAAAACCCTCTTGCTCAGGTTTGCGTCCGGAAAAGGCCCTTTCCGAATCGAAAATTGCCGGTGTCACACCCGGAGTTTCCGGATGGACCCCGGTCACGCCGGCCCACATTGGACTGCGTCTTTCAGTCGCGGTGGGCTGGCGCGGGTGGCCTGTTTCACGCTGAAACATTGAGGGAAGCGCACACTGGCAGCTCTGCCGCAAACTTCAAAATAACCGTATACCTTATAGATCGAAGTTAACCACGGCTGGACGCTTGAACCACCGATAATCCCTGGTTCAAACTTGCCTGGGGGGTTCTTCCAGGTCGAAGTACATGCAATATTCGCAGAAATTCGAAAGCTTTGAAAGCTCGCTCTCCGGACCGCTAAAGGCTACCCCGAGTTCTGTTGCTTTACTGTCTTCGGTGCCGTTGATGCCTGCAACCTTCGTTTGAAGTCCGCTTACGAAGGCCTCGTTCGGAAGATTGAATGTCAGGGAGAGGTTGGTTCCTTTTACAATGCGGGCGCTTTCATTCAGGATCAGGCGGCACCCGCCCTGACTAATGTCCGCCATCTTTGCGTAGAACACATCAGCAGTACCGCAAACAGTGCATTCCGTTTCGATGTTGACCCTGATCCTGCGATACTTCCTGATCTGATGGACTTCCACTTTTGTTGGATAGTCTATGCAAACGACATCTTCTGTCAGGTGTTTTAGGTATCTGCTGTGGAATATATGCATAAAGCCATTGTTGAAATAGGAACACAAAAAGTCCCCGTCGAAAGTAACCGAAATCCTGTCGTTTATCTTTGCACTCGGCTCTATGATCAGGATGTATTTGCCGTGCATCGCGCCTATAATCCTTGTTCTGGCCATTTGAGCCGAGTAGGTGAGGGAGCGCACCATTAGTGCATCGTCTATCCTGAAAGGAATTCTTATCCGTGTGTGGACGTCTGCATCGACGAGCGGGTCCCGTTCTTTAGCTTCACGATGGAGCTGATTGCCTGCCATTTTTTTTGCCGCACCGTCAAACCGCATGAGTTCTTCCATGCTCAGGCTCCCTTCTGCCGTAAGGTCTTTGCGCCGGAGTCCGATCCGGGCCGGAGAGACATATTAAGATATACGTTGAATCGGCATGATCTTAGAAAAAATTGAGGATAATTTTTTGAAATGAACTGAGGAATTAAAACTGTTTGAGGATTGAAAAATTAATCTCCGAGGCGCCGTCTTACCTCGAATGCTTCCTCATAAACGAAACCATAAGGGGTTAATTTCACCGGCGGGACCGACGACCCGGCACAGAGCCGCACCGGGCGCGCAAACGGCAAAGCCCGTGCCGCCCGGCACGGGCTTTGCGACCTAATTATCCATGATCTACTCATCCAGTCGGCTCACAGACTCAAGCCAGATCAGACGCTCGCAGAGGCGGCGGTCCCACCGCCCCAATCCTAACACATTCTATGCCCCTACCTCTTCTTTGACCGAAATGGCAATTTTGTAGAGCACGCTCAGAACGAAGAAACCCGTTGCCCAGATCCCGAGCACGATCATTATCTCCGGGATGCTCGGCGAGTATTCGCGAACCTTGTCGAAGGGGTTTGGAATGAAACCGGCCACGATCAGCCCGACGCCTTTTTCGATATACATGGAAAAGAAGACGCAGGCGGCTGCGGCAAGGAGCATTTTTTCGTTCTTGCGCACATCCGGGTGGAGAAGCAGCGCAACCCCGGCTACGGCCAGTATGGCAAAAAGCCACATAAACGGGACCAGATTGTGGTGACCTTCAAGGCCAACGAACAGGTACCTGAGCGCGTCCATATGGCTTGGAATATTGCTGTAAAACGCCGTAAAGAACTCCAGGCCGACGAAGAAAACGCTTATCAGCATAGCGTAAGTCATGATCGTTGCCAGCTTGTCTATGGCTTCCTTTCCCGGATCGAACCTGGAGTATTTTTTCACCAGGTAGGAAAGCATGATCAAAAGCGCAGGACCGGAGCAAAAGGCCGAGGCAAGAAAGCGGGCGGCCATGATGGCGGTCAGCCAGTACTCCCTTGCGGGCAGGCCTGCGTAGAGAAAGGCCGTGACCGTGTGAATGCTGACGGCCCAGGGGATCGAAATGTAGATGAGCGGCTTTACCCATTTGGGATAATGAGTCCCCTTACGTTCCGCCTCGAGGACGTTCCAGCCTATGAGCAGGTTCAGCAGCAGGTAGCCGTTTAAAACGATCATGTCCCAGAAAAGGACCGAATTGAACGTCGGATAGATCAGGACATTCAAAATGCGCATCGGCTTGCCAAGATCGACAAAGATAAACAGAAGACACATGGTGACCGAAGCTATGGCCAGAAACTCGCCCAGAATGGTGATTTTTCCGAACGCCTTCACGTCGTGCAGGTAATAGGGAAGCACGACCATGACCGCTGAGGCCGCGACGCCGACCAGAAAAGTAAACTGGGCGATGTAGAGTCCCCAGGAAACGTCCCTGCTCAAACCGGTGATCGTAAGACCCCGGTTCCACTGAGTGAGGTAAGCCGCAAAACCAAGCCCCATAAAGACGAGCAGGACCCCAAGCAGCTTTTTGTATCTTGTGCCTCCAGTAAGTGCTCTTTCAAGCATATCCCACCCCTTAAGATCGGGAGCAGGAAGCACGGAGCACGGAGCAAGAAATTATTCATGCTTCCCGCTTCCTGCTTCCCGCTTCCTCTAGATTATGTAGTAAACGCCGGGTTCTGTCCCCAGCTCGGGTTTGCGCCTTATTGAATATTGCGAACCAAGGGCTTTTCGCACCTCGGAGCCCGGGTCCTCAAGGTCGCCGAAGCTGAGGGCCTTGCACTTGCACGCCTCGACACACGCCGGCATTTTTCCTGCCCCAAGCCGTTCTTCGCAGAAGTTGCACTTCTCGACAACCCCCCGGTCCCTGGTCGGGAAAGTGGGGTTAAGTTCCGTCTTGATATAGGGGCGCGGGTCTCTGAAATTAAAGCTCCTGGCGCCGAAGGGGCAACCGGCCATGCAATACCGGCAGCCGATGCAGCGGTGGAAGTCCATCATCGTGATTCCATCGGCCCTTTTGAAGGTGGCCTGGGTAGGGCAAACCCGCGTGCAGGGGGCATTCTTGCAGTGATTGCACAAAACCATGAAGGGCTTTTCCCTTATGGCTTCAGGCTCCATACCGCTTTGCTGCCCAGGGAAGGCGTTCTCATATTTTTCTTCCCAGATCCACTTGATCTCTTCTTTTTGGGTCCCGATATCCGGAACATTGTGGGTCGAGTGGCAGGCAAGCACGCAATCCGTACAGCCGGGAGGTCCTTTTTCCCAGCACTTCTTCATATCGATCGCCATGGCCCATCGCTTCGCGCTGAGTCCCTGGAGGTTTGCCATGAATTTAGGGGGGGTCTCCGTTTTGCCCAACGCGTTGACTACCCGCAAAGACCCAAGCCCCAGAGCGCAAATGCCGCCGATTTTCAGAAAATTTCTTCTGCCAGTTTCCATTACTTGCTCTCCTTTGGAGGAATGTGGCAATTCCAGCAATAGGGGTCGGAGTCCTTTTGCAGTCCGGCGTAGTTATGGCACTGGTCGCAGAATTGAGACTTATTGGAGTGACACTTCATGCACTCGTTCTGGAGACTCATTTCATAGGTCTTGCCGTCGCTTGCCACATACATTCTCTTGCCGTTTCGGACGACCTCCGTCCTCCAGTCGTTCAAAAGCTTCATATGCCCTGTGATCATTTCTTCCTTGGGCAGAACGCACTGCTTTGTGATCATCTGGGCTATGACCGGGGTATCCAGCTTGGGCTCCGGCGGTGGAGCGGCCCTGCCATGATTGAACCACACCGGGAAGGTTGCCAGCACGATGAAAATGACCAGGCCGACAAGGATATATTTCCCATCATACAGCTTCATTCTCGCTATCCTCCTCCATTCCGGGCAGAGGCTCGCCGCGCAGGTCGGTGGTCCTCTCGGTTTCGCCTTCCATCACGAGGGCGTTGCTTACCAGTTCGTGAACTCCGTACACGGTAACATCGGGCACCCAGTAATCCATCAGGGCGGTAAGCACCGCGCGGTCGATGGCGCAAATGCACGAAAGCGCGTTTACGCCGAACTTGTCGTGTACGTAGCGCACCGCGTTAGCACGAGGCAACCCGCCCCGCATTCTCATTTCCATGAACTCATCGTTGTTTAAGCCCGATCCCGACCCGCAGCAGTAAGTCTGCTCCCGGATGGTCTCGGGCGGCATCTCATGGAAATTATTGCAGACGTTTTTGATCACGTAGCGCGGCTCCTCGAAAAAGCCCATACCGCGCGAAGTGTTGCAGGAATCATGGTAGGTCATGACCAGGTTGTCGTTTCGGCTCGGGTCGAGCTTCAGCTTGCCGTTTTTGATCAAGTCGGCGGTAAACTCGACGATGTGTATCATCTTCGTAGACGCAGCGTTGTCGAACCTTGTGCCCGTAACGGGGGACACCGGCACTTCCAGAAAGTCAGCGGGGCCGTTCATCGTGTCCATGTACTGATTTATAACGCGCCACATGTGGCCGCACTCGCCGCCGATGATGTATTTTACGCCGAGCCTTTTGGCCTCCGCGTACATCTTGGCGTTCAGGCGCTTCATCATCTCGTGGGAGGTGAACATGCCGAAGTTTCCGCCCTCGGAGGCGTAGGTGCTCCACGTGTAATCGAGCCCGATCTCATGGAAAAGCATCAGGTAGCCCATCAGAGTATAGGTGCCGGGGTCTGCGAAAACGTCGCCCGAAGGAGTGATGAACAGGATCTCGGCCCCCTTGCGGTTGAAAGTCGGCTCGCACCGGATACCGTTTACAGCCTCGATTTCATCCACGAAAAACTCGATCATGTCCTTGAAGGCGTGCGGCTGAATCCCGAGGTGGTTTCCGTTATTGTAGCAATTGGCCACGGGGCCGACGACCCAGTCGATGTTCAGGCCGATCAGGTTCAAAAGTTCACGGCCCATCATGGTAAACTCCGCCGTATCGATCCCGTAGGGACAAAAAAGCGAACATCGGCGGCATTCCGTGCACTGGAAAAAGTACATGAACCATTCTTTTAGCACGTCCTCGGTAAGTTCGCGGGCGCCGACCATTTTGCCCATCAGCTTGCCGGCAAGAGAGAAATCCTTGCGGTAGACCGACCTCAGCAGTTCGGCCCTGAGCACGGGCATGTTCTTCGGGTCGCCCGAGCCTAAATAGAAATGGCACTTGTCGGCGCAGGCGCCGCAGCGCACGCATATGTCCATGAAAATCTTAAGTGAGCGGAATTTGTCAAGGCGTTCCCGGATGCCTTCCAGGATAATCTGTTTCCAATTGGAGGGCAGTTTCCAGTCTTCATCGAGCGGAGACCATTCCCTGGGGTTTGGAAGTCCGACGGCTTGCAGGTTTTTCGCCTTTCCCGGATAGCTGAAGTTTCCAGGCCTGAAAACGGCCGGGGTGTCCATCCATCCCGTTTTGGGAAACCCATGCTCTATTACGAGTTCGTTTGGTTTGGGGGCCTTAGCCATTGCTCAAATAACTCCTTGGTAGGGTTATCGGGGTGGCGAGACGCCGGGGCCTTCCGGCCGGCCGCCGAAAATCTCGACGCTCCGCGAGGCGCGCGCCACCTCCGCCGGGTTCATCAATCTTTGGCCGTAACTGCGGCTTCGTCCAATTCTTTTTCCACCGGCAATCCGGCCTCGATCATCTTTTCCCTGAAATGGTCTTCATACTGCGCGTAAGTATGTACTTTCACCGGGTAGTTCCAGGGATTTACGTGACGTCTGATGCGGCTGTCGTTGGGAAGATTGCGCGTCGGGCTGAGCAGGACGCCGCCGGCGTGCATCAGCTTGCTGAAAGGAAAGTAGGCAAACAGCACGCTTACCAGGAAAAGATGGATGAAGAAAACGGACCCGATCCCTTCCGGTGCGATCGGCTTAAAGGAAATAAGTCCCATGGCGAGTTGCTTGACCTTGATCAGGTCGACCTTGATGAAATAGCGGGTAAGAATGCCCGTTGTTCCGATTGCAAGAATCAGAAAAAGCGGAAAGAAATCCTGCGGAAGCGATATGTAGCGCACCTGCGGAACGATGAGCCTTCTAATCAGCAGGTAGGTGACCGAGGCCATAAAAATCAGATCGGTGATGTAGAGGCCGGGAAGCCCCACCTGGAAAAACCCGTCAAGTCTTTCAATGTCATGGACGAAAAAGGGCACCGGTTCGGTGAAAAAGCGCAGATGCCTTATCAGGATGACCAGGAAGCAGTAGTGGAAGGCAAGCCCTGCCAGCCAGAGCCATTTTTCCCACTGGTAGAAGACTTTGGGTCCTTTTTGCATCTCGAATTTGGTGTTCCTGAAAAGCGAGCGGAAAACGAGCACTTCCAGGATCATCCTGACCACGGCCTGCTTCTTGGTCGCAGGATTGTCGAACTTGCTCTGGGGTATCCAGGACAGGGACTTCTGCTGGCCGGCCGTCGTCGGGATACAGAATGGAACGGGCGAGCGCGCCCACCTCAGGATCCTGAAAATGACCCCGCCCAGAAAAGCGAAGATAGCTATGTACGGCACGGTCACGCCGAAGAAGTAATTGAGTCCGGCCGCCCTGACCCCCAGAAAAGAAGCCAAAACGAGCGCAACGACTGCAGCTAGGGAAAACCAGATGCCCATTTACACAACCTCCTATAAAAACTCAACAGCAGGGAGCAGCAACATGGAAGCAAAAGACCCGGGCGGCAAGAACCATTCCTGCTCCCGCTACTCGCTTCCCGCTCCTGGTTCGGCAATGATCTCGGCCATCCTGAGAAGCCTGTGCGTCCTGTTCTTTACCTCGGTCATCCTTACTTCGAAAAGATTTTCACGACACCGCATGTAGACGTCGAACGCACACAGGGCCAGACCGTCCACTTTTCGGTCGAAATCGGACAACTCTTCCCTGCTCACCACGCCTGCGGCCAAATCCTCTTCGAGCAACACCCGGGCTATCGTTTTCAAACCGAAAATGAAGGAAATAGAACTCGATGGGGAAAAATCCTGGATCGCCCTGATCCTGATCACCTTATCGAGCAGGGGCGCCATGGCCTCCGCGCTGTTTTGAGCGAAAAATTCATCGATAATCTCGCCGATTGCGACCAGAAAAGTTTGTCCAACCGGATTGGCGAACTGGTTGGTCTCCTTTTTCAGCAACCGTACCGTTTCAAGCGGATAAGTCCCCGCCAGCATATCGAACCATTGCCGGAGGAGCCTTTTTTTGTTTTGCACAAGACGTTGTTCAATGCCCATGTTTTACCTGAGGCCTCCCGCGCCGGTGCGGGAAATAGACCCTTTATGTCTGGTTATTTTATTAGGATAGCCGATAGTGTAAGCCGGAGAAGGAGCGGCGGGGAATTTAAATATATTCCCGGGATTGAGCGGACCAGCACTGAACAGCCTGAAAGTTATTGAACAACCGGCATCCTGGGCAGCAATTACACGAAACGCCTCAATAACACGACTCAAAAGGGATTTCAACAGCTAATCGTTCTTTGGGGTGTGCACATTTTCTTGCACAATCAGAGGGGGCGCGCACGTTTCTCACCCGTCGCCCGCACCCAACTCAGTACGGAAATTGTCCACGCGAAGGACCGGTCCTGAGCCTGTCGAAGGGCGTCAGGGCGCGAAGATTGACCAATTTTCCGCACCAGGGCCGACAGCTTAAGAGAAGGTCCGCGCGGCTGTTTCTCGCCTCTTTCCCGTTGGCTCACCAGGCTACGTGCTCACGGGGCAAGGCCAATTTCTTGATAGGGCTCCCCTCGCCTGTGCGGGCTGATCCGGATGGTGACTTTCCGGTCAAGCCGCTTAAAAAAATCGAGCAGCTTGTCGGTGGTAAAACGGTTAAAATGGCCGTTCATCAGATGCGACACGTCGGGTTGCGCGATGCCGAGCAGCGTGGCAATTTCACGCTGTTTGAGTTTCTTGTCTTTTAGGATCTTATAGACATGAAAACCCAGTTGCACCCGCGCAAAAAGCTCGTCCGCACCCTCAAGGCCCAAGTCTGCGAAGATATTCCCGGAACCTTCTTCAAACTTAATTTTGGCTTGATCGCTATCGCTCATTTTTCGCAAGCTCCCTTGCTTCCGCGTATCTCTGCTTAATCAAATCAATGTCATGTTGTGGCGTTGCAACGCCTTTCGCGGATTTTTTCTGAAAGGCGTGAAGAACGTATATCTTCGTCCCAAGTTGGACCGCGATCACCGTGCGGTAAACATCCTTATCGTACTTCAGGGCAATCTCAAAAACGCCGCTGCCAACCCTCTTGAACGGCTTGGCATCCTTTGGCATTCCGCCAAATTGGATAAATTACAGCTCATCGCCAATGAGCTTTTGCGCCCCCAACGGAAAGTCCCGAATGTTCTTTTTCGAGTTTCCCATCCAGACAAGAGGCCTCAGTACAGGCGTTTGAAAATCATCCAAATGCTAACACTCCAACAAGTTATAGTGAATTTGCTATAAAGTCAAGGGCTTATTCGCTCGAGGTTTTTTGGCCTGCTTTTTTTACAACGGGAATTAAAATTAACTGCAAAGCATAAGGGGAAGGCTGTCGGCCACAAGGAAACCCTTGAGGGAGGGCTGGATTCTCCCGTTTGTCACTTTTACCAGACCCGATTTCTGCAACTCTGCCAAAGCCTCATCCATTATCAATCTGTCTCCGAGTGCATGAAGATCGACGCCGGCGCTTGTCCTTAAGCCAAGGTCAAGGGTTTCAAGGTCGAGCTGCTCTTCGGAAAGTACCTCGGCGCCCTCGACCGGCGCCTTTCCCTCCGCAAGGAGCCGGCAGTATTTCCTGATTGATCTAACGTTCCACCATCTGCTCCCGGCCTGGAAGGAATGGGCAGATGGACCCAAGCCCAGGTAAGGAATATGGCTCCAGTATTTTCGGTTATGACGGCACATGAATTCCGGGCTTCGAGCAAAGTTGGATATTTCGTAATGTTGATAGGCGTGCTTCTCGAGATAGCGGGAAGTCCAAATGAAAAATGCACTTTCCAGCTTTTCTCCGATGGATCGAACCAGGCCGGCTGCTTTCATCTTCCATAACGGGGCGCCCTTCTCGAAGGTCATCTGGTAACATGAAATATGTTCGGGCCTGAATTCAAGGATTTTCTCCAGTGTCCTTCTCCATCCTTGTATGCTCTGAGTTTCCAGCCCGTACATAAGGTCTGCTCCAAGATCGGCAAACCCGCAGGAACGGACCATGTCGAGCGATTTGAGCGCCTGCCTGGAATCGTGGCTTCTTCCCAGGTATTTGAGGTCCCTGTCGTCAAAGGATTGAACACCAAGACTGATGCGGTTAATGCCCAGACTTCCGATGACTTTGAGTTTATCCCTGGACAGGCCGTCGGGATTGGCTTCTATGGTCATCTCCGATTCGGGACAAAAGGTAAAATGCTTATGGAGGCACTCCAGCAGCCCGGCGAGTTCTCTTTCACCAAGAATTGTAGGGGTGCCGCCCCCGAGATAGAGTGAGTCAAAATCGTGGAACCTGTCCTTGTACAGGAGTACTTCCCTTTGAACGGCTTTCAGCCATGCCGGGATTGCAGCACGGGAAGCAACGGAGTAAAAGTCGCAATAGAGGCACTTTGAGCGGCAGAATGGGATGTGAATGTAGAGTCCGGGCTGTTTTTCTTTATTCATCTTTGGCTTTCAGCACGGAAACAAATGCGCTCTGAGGGATCATAACGGAGCCCACCATTTTCATCCTCTTCTTGCCTTTCTTCTGCTTTTCAAGAAGTTTGCGCTTCCGGGTGATATCCCCACCATAGCATTTGGCCGTTACATCTTTTCTGAAGGGCGAAATGGTGGAACGAGAGATTATCTTTCCCCCGATGGCGCCCTGAATGGCGATTTTGAAGCTGTGTCTGGGTATTTCCTCCTTAAGACGGTCGCAGACCTGCACACCCCACTCCCTTGCACGTTCACGGTGTACAATAATAGATAGGGCGTCAACCCTTTCTGAGTTCACCAGAATATCGAGCTTTACCAGGTCGCTCTGCCGGTATTCGATCAGCTCGTAGTCAAATGAGCCGTATCCTTGGGTGACCGTCTTCAGCCTGTCGTAGAAGTCGAAGACGACCTCGGCAAGAGGCATATCGAAGGTGATTTCAACACGGCCCGGGGTCGGATAGGTGATCCTTGGATTGGCTCCCCGGCGATCCAGGCACAATTTCATTACCGCGCCCATGTAGCGCTCGGGAAGGATAATCGCGGCCCGTATAAATGGTTCCGCAGAACTTTTTATAACGGTGGGGTCCGGATAATACTGGGGATTTTCAACGGTGAGGGTAGCGCCATCGAGCAGTGTAAACTGGTACTGAACACTCGGCGCCGTCATGATAATGGACTGATCGAACTCACGCTCCAGCCGCTCCTGGACAATCTCCAGGTGAAGAAGCCCAAGAAAGCCGCAACGGAATCCCTGGCCGAGGGCTACGGAGGTATCTTTCTGATAGACCAGTGCGGCGTCATTGAGCTTGTACTTTTCGAGCGAATCCAGAAGAGATGGATAATCATCGGAAGATATGGGGTAGAGAGAAGAAAAGACCACAGGCTTTATATTCTTGAATCCGGGCAGTGGAGATGAAACGGGATTGGAGTCCAGCGTTATCGTATCGCCGATTCTGATATCGGCCACGGACTTTATCCCTGCAATCACGTACCCCACGGAACCCGCCGAAAGTTCTCCCCGAGACTCCCTGTTCAAGCGGAAGACACCCACCTCTTCCACCTTGTGAGTTGCTCCGTTAAACATGAGGCGGATGATGTCTCCAGGCCGAAGTGCGCCGTCAAAGACACGGCAGCTCACAATGGCGCCCCGGAAAGGGTCATAGTGAGCATCGAAGATCAGCGCTGCAAGAGGCTTCTCAGCATTTCCCGACGGCGGCGGAATGCGATTTACGATAGCCTCGAAAACATCTTCAACCCCGGTCCCTTCCTTCGCGGAGCACAGGAGGGCATGGTCCGGTTCAAGTCCAAGATCATGTTCTATCTGTTCTTTGACCCTGCCAATATCGGCCGAAGGCAGGTCGATCTTGTTGATCACCGGGACAATGCTGAGGTCATGCTCCATGGCTGCATATAGATTGGCTATCGTCTGCGCCTGCACTCCCTGAGAAGCGTCCACAAGAAGGAGGACACCCTCGCACGAAGCCAACGCGCGGGATACTTCGTAAGAGAAATCCGCGTGACCCGGAGTATCGATAAGATTGAGATCGAACACCTCACCGGATCGGCTTGTGTATGGGAGCAGCACGGTCTGGCTTTTGATGGTAATGCCTCTCTCCCTTTCAATATCCATGTTATCAAGGATTTGGTCGCGAAACTCCCGGTCATTAACCAGGCCGGCGTGCTGAATCAGACGGTCGGCCAGGGTGGATTTGCCATGATCGATGTGGGCAATAATGCTGAAATTTCTAATCTGCTGCATGGTCAATTTGATTTTTCCCCTCAGCGGAATGCTCAATGGAAACTGTGAGCCAGGGATCGGTTCACCAGGACTCGAATTAACCGCACAGGCGCACAGGCCGCAGAGTGCACAATAACGTACGGACAAATGCTTGACAAGATTTCAATGGATTGCGCGTCAGCAGTGAAAAGAACAAAGAAAATCCACACCTTGTTGGACCATCATCTTCTGATGGAGCTACTCCGATTGGACTCCATCGCGGTATTGCAAAAGTACCACCGAGACCGGGTGGAACACATTTTGGCCGGAAACCGGAATACCCGTGACGGCAAATGGACTGACACTACTACAGCCGGAAGCAGGAGCTTCTTGAGGACATTCAACGTTATAGAACAACAATTAGCCTGGTCCGACCGGTCCGACCCGGTCCGACCCGGTCCGCACCCGAAACGGAATTTGGCCTCGAAAACGGCTTTAGCCAACAATCCCGGCCCCACTTATAATGCGGCCAGGAACTCTGCAACGGTCTGGACAATGATGGAACAGACTCCCCCTGTTCTGAGTTTCACCACCGGCGCCAGATAGCCGGCGCCCGCTCTCACGGTGACGCCGGATGGTACAGTGTACGTAATAAAGGTGAGTTTTTCCAGTGCCTAAAAGTGCTTAGCAAGAGTCTGCCCTCTATTCCCCGATTCTTCGTATCTTTCTTTTGCCGTCGGGGTCGCGTGCTGCGAAAAGTTGAGGTTTTTTCCCCTGTGTGTTACCAATTGAGCTGATGAACCGGTAACTGCCGGGGTTTTCCCGCGAAAGGGTTAAAGCGTGCGGCTAAAAGGCATTCACCACCTGGCTATGGCCACCAGGGACATGGAGGGCACTATCCGCTTCTGGCGCGATCTGCTCGGCATGAGGCTGGTGGGGGGACTCGGCAAAAAGGGATACAAACTCTATTTTTTCGAAATCTGTCCGCAAAATTATGTCGTCTTTTTCGAATGGCCAAATGTCGAGCCTGTTGCGGAAAAAGATCACGGCATCCCCGTATCGGGCCCCATGGTTTTTGACCATGTCTCTTTTAGGGTCGAAGACGACGAGTCGCTCTGCGCGCTGCGCGAAACCCTCGATGCCGCCGGTTTCTGGGTTTCCGATGTGATCGATCACGGCATTATCCACTCGATCTACTCCTTTGACCCGAACGGCATTCCAATAGAATTCAGCGCAGCTGTGGAGGGAGTCGATCTGGGGGCCGATCCCAGGCTGGTGGATACGGCTCCGGGGCCGGCCGCTCTGGAAGGCCCGGAGCCCGTGGCCGGAACCTGGCCCAAATCACGGAGAACAAGCGCTCAAAGCCCCGCCGGGAACGGCTTCGATCCGGAGTGCCTGATTTTTCCCGGCGAAGGAGAAGAGTTGGTCAACGGCAAGAAGAAAAACCGCTTCCCCTGACGCCGCACCCAGCGCAGCCGCAATCGCGGAGGTAGATGCTGCGGTAAAGAATCCGGACTGACACTGGCCTCGTCTCACAGGGTGAACTCAAGGCGATTACCTGTTTCGCCCTCGTTCACGCTTCGCGGTAACGCAATAGATCCCCTCGCCTTCAACCCCCGGTTTGAAGCAGAGATTATCCGACAGGCATTCGGCCCGGCGGCGATCCCCGTCTTTCCAGCGCCTGATCAGATCCGGTTCCCTGATAAATGGGCGGCTCATGGAAATGTAGTCAGCCAGTCCATCTTGCACCAACCGCTCGGCGACTTCAAATGACCTGATGCCGCCCACCAGGATCAACGGGATGTGGATTGCCTTTCTGAAAGCCCGGGCTTCTTCCGAAAAATAGGCTTCCTTCTCCTCGGAATCGATTCCGGGGCGGCTGGGAGACAGTTTTCCTCCCGTGAGAAGTCCCCCGCTCACCTCGATGGCATCCAGGCCGGCATCGGCCAGAAGACCCGCCGCTTGAACGGAGTCGTCCAGACTCAGTCCGTTCTCGCTGAAATCCTTGCAGTTCATTTTGATCAACACTGGGAAGGAGTTGCCTGCGGCCCCTCGGATGGCATGGTAGATCTCAAGATGAATCCGGGCCCGATTGACCACGCTCCCGCCGTATTCATCCCGGCGCCTGTTGAATATGGGGGAGAGGAACTGGTTGAGAAGATAGCCATGGGCGGAGTGAATCTGCACCCCGTCAAAGCCTGCCTCCCTGGCTCTTCCGGCCGCTTCGGCAAAGGCTTTAACGATTTCTCGAATATCGCCCGCCGAAATCTCTCTTCGCGGCGATCGGGCCAGCCCCTCATAATTTGAGACAACGAGCGGAGATTGCCCTGTCAGCTTTTCTGCTGCGAAGTGACCGGCATGGGCCAGTTGCGCTACTATCCTGCCGCCCGCCTGATGAACTGCGGCCGTCATTTTTTGAAGTCCGCCGATTAGTTCGTCCTTATAGATGCCAAGCTGCCATGGGCCCGCCTGCCCATCAGGCCGCACGTAGGCGTGACTTGTGATAATCAACCCTACACCGCCGCCGGCAAGTTCGGCCATCATTTTTATCAGCCTCGGAGTAACCGCTCCATCCTCTCCAGCCAGGCCCTCCCAAGTCGCCGACCTGACGAACCGATTCGACAACTGCATCCCATTAATCGTGCTGCTTTCGAATAACCTGCTCATTGGTTTCCTCCAAATAAGAAACGGCCTCAAGGGCGCGCTAAAATTGAGCGCAACGCCAGGCGTTCAGTTCACTGGGACCCGCCCTGTTTCAAAATAATGTAAACAAGCCCTCCGGTCCAGGCCAATGAAAAAACCACCGGCGCCCCCAGTAAATAATACTTGGATGGTACTGCTCCCAAAAAACGCAGCCAACGGGGCGCCGCCAATTCGGCGGCTTCTGTGTCGAGCAGTTGAAACCGAGGGTCTCCCTTATATTTATTTGAAAATTCTATCGCCTTTGCCTGCCAAACTTTTTGAAATAAGCTCGTCCTGCCGATAGACATGATCCATATTGCGCAAAAGAGCGAACCTGCCACGAAAATCGGCCAGCTGGCGATGTGAAATCCGCGCCCCAATTGGAGAGCAGATAACAACAATCCATTAACGATCAGCAAAACCTGCAGCTTGTTTGTCTTTATCGGGTTTTCAGCGGCCCATAAGTCCACATATGCCTTGTAGGCGATGTAGTCTTTTTCACTTGGATCCATATTGGCTCCTTCAATTGATGCCTGACCATGATATGCACCCCGTCCCCGCCTCTCCGCGTCGCGTTGCGGAGAGGCGGGGCAAGATGAGACGCCGTCGAAAGCTAGCACACGTCCGGCTCGCGCAGCATGGCGTTCGGGTTTATGTCCGGGTCCAGCACACAGTCCGGGCAGTAATAGGCGGGCCAGACGGAGCCGCAGCCCGAGCCTATCAGTTCGAAGCGGGCGCATGCCTGACAGACCGCCTTCCCGCAACCCAGGCAGGTGGTAAATACCTGCCCTCGGCAGATGTCACAGGAACTCCCGGGTTTGACGTTTTCCATATCGGTCAATGATTTGCTCCGGCCGGTTCGCTTCCAAATACACCCTGTCCCGGTCCAAGGTCCCGGGAGAACGGCCGCGACTCCCCCGTTTACCACGATTTCCACATTTAAAGACTTTCCCGCCGCGCATTCGACTCCGGAAACGGGTACTCCATATGCCGCGCCGTCGACCGGGCAACGGCTTCGCCGCAATAGCGCCCTACCACACGCAGAGCCATGTCTATACCAGCCGCGATGCCGGCTGATGTAATGAGCTTGCCTTGTTCCACTACACGTGAATCTGAATCGACCGTGACTTTTGGGAAAAGCTCCTGCATTAGCCCAAGCGAACGCTCGTGAGTAGTGGCGCGTAACCCGTCAAGCAAGCCGGCATTCCCCAGTATCAATGAGCCCGTACATACGGACGCCAGAGTTTCAGCCTGTGCTGCACGAGAAACGACAAACGAGAGCATCACATCGTTATTCATTTCCCTGCGTGTTCCCCAGCCGCCCGGGACAACCAGAATATCCAGAGGCGGGCAGGTATCAAACGTGAAGTCCGGCAAAACTTTCATTCCCCCTGACGTTGTCGCCGGACCGTCGAATTGCGCAACCAACAGCACTTCAAAGGGGGAAGGCTCCTCGCGGCGACGCTCTTCATTCAGCCGCGCAGCCGAGAATACCTCAAAAGGCCCGCAGAAATCCAGGACCTCGATATCATCGAAAATAATGATGCCAATTCGCTTACGATTCATAGGATTGCCCTGCCTAAAAAATCTAACATCGGCAAGAGCGGCGCGCAACCACGCGGCTGATGAACTTGGAGGTAGCGACAACCGACATGCCCCGCGTGGTTTGGATGCCATTTATAATCGTATTTACCGGGGAACTTCGGGCTAAGATTTAGAAAATTCAAATTGAGTCATTCCCGCAACTTACGTACTGATGAGCAATTAGTGAAGCTCGAAGGATGTGATCCGTAATCAACCTGGCGGCGCGGAGACCGACGGCCGCCTCGCGGAGCGTCAAAATCTTGAAGCCTGATAGAACCAACCTGTTGAGATGTTGAAACAAATCGGTATGTTAAAATACTCTTGTAAACTCTTTCATAAAGTGTGATTAAATAAAGATACTGACAAACCGCTCCGCCCTTCTAATAAGGGTGTCGCACAGGTTGAGACGGCCTGTAATTTGCATCATCATAGATCTGATCCAGCGCGCCGGTGAGAGCGCTGAATCATAGAGTTATTTGCGGCCGTTGACGCGCAGGCCATCGGGACGGCCCTCAAGTTGCCTGCAGCGGGCGCTGATGTGAACGGCAGGGACTGTGTGATGGAATGACCCCCACCTTATGCACGCCGCTCTGCAAGGCGGTTCGGAGTTGACCCAACGGCAAGCGGACCCTTATCCACCCCGGCAGGAGGGTTCAGGCTCGCTCAGTAAAAAGACATTTGCAAATGGCCGATTGGAAGCTGGGTACTGATAGAAGACAAGCGGAGCGATTCAAGGTCGCATGGACCGGTACGCTCACCTGTCTTTTCCCGAACCATGAAGAAAATGTTGAGGTCAAAGTGACGGAGGTCTCGACAACCGGCGCCCGGCTCGAAATAGAAACGATTACATTCGGCCCTTATCATATAGTAATCGGAAGCGAATCGAGCCGGTTTACTTTGAAAGTCAGCCTGCCCGAGGCCGCCATCTGGACACCGGTCAGAATAGTTTGGTACAGCACTGACCAGGAGAGAGATTCGTTCAATTTGGGTGTGATGTTCCTACACGCATCCGAGGAGCACCTAGCGGCAATCAAGAGGCTATTGGCGGATGTTGCGTCCGGAAACATCGCTCTCTGAGGAGCGGAAAGAAAGCATCCCGCGCCCGCCCAACGCGTCCGACTTCCGCCTAAAGGCGGTAAAAGGAATGACCAGATTAAGACCAGATTAGACACGCGATGCGGTCGCCTTCCGCGCTCCGCGATGTGAAGCTATTTAAGTGATATATACAAGTCTATCATACGAGGATTGTATCGGCGCGAAAGATTTTAAGGCCATAATTCTAGATGTTGACGGCACGCTCCTGGACACTCTCCAGGACCTGGCCGATTCAATGAACAGCACTCTCCGCCATTTCGGATTTGCCGTCCACGAATTGGAAAAATACAAGTATTTCGTCGGGGACGGCATGGAGAATCTCGTTAGGCGCTCCCTTCCGGATTCGGTAAAAACCGACCCCCGGCTGATATCCCGATGCATCGAGATGATGCGGCAGATATATGAAAGTAACTGGAATGTGAAAAGCCGGCCCTATCCCGGAATTCCGGAACTTCTTGACGCTTTGACCGCGCGTGGCCTGAAGATGGCCGTGCTTTCCAACAAGCCCCATGTTTTGACGCAGAGGGTGATAGAGGAGCTTCTGCCCACCTGGCGCTTCGAGGTGGTTATGGGCGAGTGCCCGCCAGTCCCCCGCAAGCCCGACCCTTCTTCAGCACTGGGAATTGCGAACCGGCTCGGAGTTGAGCCTGCGGGCTTCCTCTACCTCGGCGATACAGCCACTGACATGAAAACCGCAAATGCCGCCGGCATGTACGCCGTCGGCGCGCTGTGGGGATTTCGAAGCGCCGAAGAGCTTATCCTAAGCGGCGCCAAAAAGCTCATCGCAAAGCCCGCCGAACTGCTTGAGCTGCTTTGATGGAAACAGGGGAAAAATGCTGTTGGGAAATTTGTTCTTGACGTTTTCAGGGCGCTTGTCCGCTTTTATCCTGTTCGTTCTTTCCTCCAATGAGATGAAGTATTTGTGAAACCACCCATGGAGTAAGTAGTAATGTATTGTTCCTGGTCGAGGAACGACAATAAATTCCCCTTAATTGCAGGCTCTTGCGTCCGGCCGTCGTGCCGGCCCTCTTTTTGTGCTTGACGCCCGAGGATTTCGGTATCAAAAAGGACTTGATCTGAAATTCGAGAGTCTTTATTGTACGGCAACTGATGCGAAAGCGTTCAAAACTGCAGCATCTTGGGGAAACAGCTAATGAGATTGAAAAGGGGTGCAGGGCTATCGTTTTTTCTCATGTTCACCATCCTGTTCTGTTCCTTTGCCTTTGCCGACGAAGAAAAAGAAGAAGAATTCACAGCAAGCGTTCAAAAATTCGAGTATCGCATCCCGGACTTGACCGTGGTGGGGTCTCCGAGGTGGTACAATATCAAAGCGAAAGACACTCTCCTGGACATAGCGAGGCGAAGCGGCCTGGGCTACAATTCCGTTGAGCTGCTTTTTCCAAAAATGGATGCGTGGATTCCACCCAGGGGCAAAAGGATTTTTCTGCCCACCTTCTGGGTGCTTCCGCCCAGCCAGCATTATCAACTGGTGATAAATGTCCCCGAGTTGAGGATCTACTTTTTCGACCAGCGCAGTTCAACCGTTCAGACCTATCCGATCGGGATAGGCGACGAGGGATGGGAAAGTCCGCTTGGGACCTTTTATGTAAATGAGAAAAGACCCAATCCGTACTGGTATATTCCTGCTTCGCTGCAGGAAAAATATGGCATGGCGGTAATGCCGCCCGGCCCGGAGAACCCGCTGGGGGAATTCACCATGAAGTTTTCGGCAGGCGCTTACGGAGTTCACGGGACCTCCATGCCCTGGGGGGTCGGACGACTCGTAAGCCACGGCTGCATTCGTTGCTACCCCGAGCACATACGCATCTTGTATCCTCAGGTAGCGATTGGAACAAAGCTCGAGATCATCTACGAACCGCTCAAATTCGGCCGAAAAAACGGGCGGATATTTGTGCAGGCTTTCCCGGATGTCTATAAGAAAATTCCTGATTATGCCAAATATGCATTCGATAAATTGGCGCAGTATCCCCTTGCAAAAGATGTGGACCAAAGGAAATTCATGGTGGCGATGAGCCTGCAAAATGGGGTCCCCACTGATGTGACGCGAAACGCTTATGAGGACGACTCGCTCAAGGTGACTGAAATGACCCAGTAAAAGCTGAGGCCGGACTCACTCAGCCGCGCAAACCGGGTGAAACCATCCGTGCACTCCATTTCGGGCAGGAAAAGGAGCATCCGATTTCCCAGCGCCTCCAGTGTATATGGTGTAATGGCTGGACAAAAAATCCCTTGATTTTCTAGAACAGATGTCTTAGCATCTAAATTGTTTTCTTATGGCAAGGCCGCATAGGTGGTCTAATAAACTGCAAAAAGATCGATTTCTCAAATTTTGGACTCGAGAGGAGGTGGGAATACCACAGACAGCAAGAGGAGGGTTTTGAAAACGACACGGTAGTTAATCTAATCGATTTTTATGGAGGAAAGAGCATGAAGAGAATATTAGCGGTATTGTTTGTTGTTGCATTTGCTTTTACGATCGCCGGTTGCTGCGGCGTGGGGGAGAGTGATTGCGCAAAATGTAAGGAACTTTGCCAGTCGGCTCTGGATAAGGCTCAGTCAATCGAAGCATCATGCACGGCCAGCGCCAAAGCAGCCGGAGATGCCGCGATGAGGGCTGAGAACGCCGCTCGCAGAGCCGAAGCAGCCGCTGAAAAGTGCGAAGCGATGTTCAAGAAACACATGAAGAAGTAACTACCGCATTTATCTTCTTGGAATGAACGGCCGGGGGACTTCCACCGGCCATTTCTTTTTTGTGGGTGTCAGCGCTGATTCGGCGCAGCCATTCTTTTCCTGAGCAGAATTTCATTCCAGCCCGGCTTTATCAGATCCTCCAGAATCGCCGTTTTCTCGAAACCTGCACTGCTGTAGAATTTTTGCGCCTCTAGATTGAAAGAGGATACCGTAGCCCATAGGTTTGTCGATTTATACCGGTCGCAGACCCAGTCGATGATCCGGCTCCCAATTCCTTTGCCCCGAAATCCATCAAAGAGAGCCATGAGCTCGATGAACGGCCCAAAAAGCCACGGAGACCTCACGGACAGAACCCCGCAGACATTTCCGGAAATCATTACAGCATAGCGGTTGAGCGCCGGGTCTGCGTGCAGCAGATAAAACTCGAAAGCCTCCGGCCTGTATTCCAGGGTGAGCCAGGGGTCCATCGAACACAGTATTATGCTCATCGCATTCACATATTCCGGTTTGAGAGGCGAAAGAGAAAACTGTTGTTTGCCGTCGATCTCTTCCATGCCATTCCCCTTTGAATTCACCAGCAAAAAAGGATATGTTAATCTAACTGTTCGTCCGGCTGTGGCCGCCAGCTTCCGCCGGCTCTTTTTTATCAGCTCAGCGTTCAAACGCAAGGGATTCCCTGCCGGAATGTCGAATCGGAGCATTATTCGGCAAATTGCCGCCGTCCTGGTGCTGGTTGGTTTTCTTGCCTTCTTTGAGCATGGCCGGGCTGCGAAAAAATTCAACGTGGCGATAGATATCGGCCATTCGCCAGGGGAGACAGGGACTCTTAGCGCCAGAAACAGGGCCGAGTATGATTTTAACCGAAAGATGGCCCTGGAAGTTTTTCGAAAGCTGAAAAAGAACCCCCGCTTCAGGGTCTTCATAATAAATCCGGAAGGAAAAAAGATTTCGCTGGAAATCAGGACCCAAATGATCAATGCGGCCGCACCAGACCTGCTCATTTCCATTCATCACGATTCCGTGCAGCCGATTTACCTTTCCCAATGGACCTGGAAGGGTGCGCCGGCACTGTTTTGCGACAAATACCGAGGCTATTCGATTTTCACCTCTGATAAAAACGTAAAGTGGGATCAGAGCAGGTCTTTTGCAATCACCCTTGGAAATGAAATGAGAAAATCAGGCTTTATGCCGTCCGCTCACCATTCGGAGCCGATCAGTGGCGAGGGGAAGAAGTTCATTGACGAAAGTGCGGGGGTTTACCGCTTCGATGAGCTTGCCGTGCTAAAGAACGCCAAATGTCCCGCTGTTCTGCTGGAGTGCGGAATAATCAGGAACAGGAGTGAGGAGACTCTGCTTCGCAACAGGGCATACCGGCAGCGCATCGCAGGAGCAATCGCCTCGGCCGTTTCAGCGTTCCTCGACACCCGCGCAGGGGGGCGACCCGGCAGAAGCTTTTTTTGAAATGCCCTTGAAAGGCATTACTTGATACTTTTATGTGCAACCGGAAATTATAAAAAGCGGACAAAGACTACTTGAAACTCAGGATATAGTCGGCGAGCACTTCCTTGTCCTGGTCCGGCAGGGCCTTTATCTTTTCGAGCTGCCCGCGCATCATACCCCACTTTTCGCTCTCGATGAGCGGCTTCATCTCTCCTTTGAAGAACGAGACCAGCTTGGCCTTATCCGAATAGGCTTGGACAATCTCTGCCAGTGATATGGCAGCGGCCTTTTTGTCAGGTTTGTGGCACATGCCGCATTTAAGCATCGCGAATATCTCTGCGCCGTCCGCAGCCCAGGCTCCTCCGCCGGCCGCCAACGCAGTCACCAGGACCAGTGTGGATAATATCAGCCGCATTTAGCTCTCCTCCGAGCACATTTGATTTGAAGCCAATCTTAAATAGTTTACATCCGGAAACCGCTAGTGTTCCATCAGGAGTTTGCGGATGGACACTAAACAGCGGGTCTTCGCTTTTGCGAACGGGCGAGGCTTATCACGGCCCGCTTCCGACGTGCATTCGCCCCGGATCGATACCTTGACCCGAATATGGCTTCTCCTTATTATCTCATTACGATGGCTGAGCGCAAGCAATCGGATGTTTTGCGGAATGCGACCGACATCGGATTTTCAGAAACTTCTACCTGAGAGCCTTGAGCGGCCCAATCTTTCACGAGGAGCCGGCCCTACCTACCAAAGGCCGCATAAACGAATGGAGCAGGTGCTCGGAAAGTTCTGAAACATGGCATTCAGTTCGGCTCATGTATTCCTGATCATTTTGGCCGCAGAACGGGGGGTCGAGCTGGTTATCTCAAGACGAAACGAAATTCACATTAAAAAACTGGGCGGCAAGGAATACGGCGCGGCATTTACCACGCTGCTGGTCGGCTTTCATGTGTGCTGGTTTTTTTCGTTCGGCATGGAAGCGGCGGCAAGGGGCGCAAACCTGCTCTGCTCTCCGAAAGCGCTCATTTTGGTGTTCCTGTTGTTTCAGGCCTGGCACTATTGGTGCGTCCTCAGCCTCGGGCGGTTCTGGAACATCAAGATAATCGCCCTCCCCGGGGCCGAGTTGGTTCGCGCAGGTCCCTACCGGTTCCTCAAACACCCCATTTATGCCGTGGTTCTGCTTGAAATCTTCGTTTATCCGGCCCTTTTCGGGTGCTGGACAACAGCGCTTATCTTTGGTTTTTCAAATATATTAGTCCTGAAGAAACGAATCCGGCAGGAAGAAACCGCTTGGGGGATTTGATCCTGTGATGCCGGGCGCCGGATAGCTCAAGGCCTCCCGCCCCCGCCCCGTCTCTGGTCATAGACAGGTCATGGAAGGCGTCGAGAATGAGCGGTCGGCCTCCGCGCTACGCGGCGTACATCGCTAAAGCATGCCCGAGAGAGCATTTCACAAAATGATCGCTTAGTGTTGTTAACAAGTCTGTCATACGAGGTATTATATAAGTCTATCATACGAGGAGCGCAGAGCTCGAACCCCTGCGGTGTTTATCCGGTATCCGGAGACCAATACCCCGAAAGTTACCTCTTCGGCAACTGATCCAGATACCAATCCATCGGGTCGAGCAGTATAAAACCAAGCTCACGCAGGCGGTTTTTTACTTTAGAGATGTTGCTGGTGAGAAGATAGGGGAAAACGGCCCTTTTGCCTTCTTCCCACACCCGGGATACCAGGATGCTCCCAAACGAAACGCCTTGTTCCGTTATGGCGTCGACGATTTTTTTCATCTGACCCTGTTTGTTTTCGACCACAATACCGATGAGGGCGCCAGGCTCCTGCAGCCCGAGCACGTTAACAAACGCCCGAGTGAGGTCCCGCACGGATATTATTCCTTTGAGCTTTCCCTCCGGATCGACGACCGGGAAGGCGCCTACTTTCAGGTTCTGCATCATCAGGAGCGCGTCTTCCAGCGTCTGGGTCGGGGAGACGGTTACAGGGCTGGCGGTCATAATGTCTTTGACCTTCATGACCGCCAGCCGTCTTTCCTCGGTCGCTTTTTCGGCTTCGGAAAGAACCGTCGAAGGCATGGCGCTTCTTATGTCACGGTCGGTAACGATCCCGACGAGGATGTCATCTTCGACAACGACGGGCAGGTGCCTGATCCTGTTCTGGGCCATTAGGGTCTGCGCTGCAAGTATTCCCGTCTCCGGACTGACAGTTACAACATCCCTGGTCATCGATTTATCAATGAACATATGGCCCCCCTTCAAGCTTAGTGTGACTGCTTACAGGTCCAGAAGTATTTGCACATGATTTCTGATGAGCTCCGGAAGCACATCCAACGAATATCCCCCTTCGAGGACTGAAATGAGACGACCGTCGGCATACTGGACCGCCATTCGAAAAAGCCTTTTCATGATCCAGGAAAAACCCTCAGTCGAGAGCTTAATGTCAGACATGTCATCTACGGCGTGCGCGTCAAAACCCGCAGATACAAGGATAACTTCGGGCATGAATTCATCGAACGCCGGAATCAGGTCCCGCGTTATCTTGCGCCTGTATTCCTCATCGTCCTGTCCGGGAAGGATAGTGGAATTAAGAGTAGTTTCCAATCCGGGGCCTGAACCCTTTTCGAATTCGCGGCCCGTGCCCGGATACGCGAATGACGGGTGTTCGTGAATTGAATAGTAGAAGACGTTGGGGTCCTCCTCGAATATGTGCTGCGTTCCGTTGCCGTGGTGGACGTCGAAATCGACGATGCCGACTCGCCCGACTTTCCACCGGATTTGCAGATAACGGGCCGCGATCGCTACATTGTTGAAAAAGCAGAAGCCGAGGGCCTCATTCCTTTCAGCATGGTGACCCGGCGGACGCACAGCGCAGAAGGCGTTATCGATCTTCCCCTCCATGAGCATATCGACTGCGTTGAGAATGCCGCCCACAGCGAGCAGGGCCGTCTCGTAGGTTTGTGGGCAGATCTGGTTGTCGGCGCTGTCCAGTTCGCCAAGACCGAGCAGGCAGGCTTGCTCGAACCTGTGTATGTACTCGGGCGAATGGACTTTCTCCACCCATTTCATTTCGGCGGCAGTGGCTGGAATAGGGATGAGTTTGGGAAGAAGGTCTGCTTTCTCCAGGCCGCGCAAGATCGCTGTCAGCCTTTCGGGCGCTTCCGGGTGCCCCGGCCCGGTTTTGTGCAGCTTGAATCTTTCGTCATAAAGCAACCCGGTTCTTCTCATCCTGTTTCCCTCATATCTGATGTCCATCCGGAAACACCGGATAAACGCAGGAAAATTTCCCTTATCAGACACCGGAGGTTTCCGGTTCGGATTTCTTGATCCAAAAAAAGGGATTTTCCCTCCCCGGATCAGGGCTTGTCCCCGACCCCGGCAAGGGAATCGAGATGCTCCCCCCTTTACTAAAGAGTGTTTGGACCGAAGACATGTGCGGACCGGGAACCGCTAAAGCCGGTAGCGGGAAAAAAAGATTCCTGCTCCCTGGTGCTGTGATATCAGCTCACGGAATCCGCAATTTCTGTCCTGCTTTCAGGTCGTTTGATTTCAGCTTATTGGCGGCTTTCAGCCCCTGCGTGCTTACTTGGTAACGCTGGGCAATAGCCGAGAGGCTATCCCCCTTCTTATCCAGGTAAATCTTCTCCCTGACTTTTTGTTTCGCTTTGGGTGCGTCTGCCTTCGCCGGCGGAATGGCCACTGCGATCCGGGACGCAGAGGCCGGAGCCACGGCCGGTGCGGCAGGAGCAGGTAAATCCTGCCCCTGTGCCGTCGAGTTTTCCGGGCTTACCGTCCCGACAGAGACGTCATGCCCGGCTCTGAAGCTCAGTTCGAATACCTTGCCTGTCCCCATCGGAAGATTGATTTCATGATTGCCCGCGGGGATATCGTCCGACCGGAAAATCGGGTTCAGACGCTTGATTTCGCGGTATGTTGTGCCGGCCGCGTTCGCTCTCGTCTGAATCGGCACGGGCCTGGACAGCGATACGGTCACCCGGTCCAGCCTGAATTCCTGGTATCCCCACCCTTTGGGCAGATCGTACCCGTACTGATTCGGATTACTCAGCACCGCCTTTACCGCCAGGATTCGAAAAACGTAGCGCTCGGTTTCCTGAGGAAGCTTCAGATCATAGTAGTCGCGAGAGCCCTGGATGCGAGATTCGTCCAGGATGCGCTTGTCCCCGCAGTTATAGGCCGCAATGGCCAGAGACCAGCTATGATATTTTTTGTAGAGGTCGTTTAATAAAAGAAAAGCGCTCTCAGTAGAGTGTGCAAAATCGTACCTTTTATCGACCGATCCTCTCCGCTCCAACCCGTAAGCCGCTCCCGTGCCAGGCATAAACTGCCACGGCCCGGCCGCCCCCTTGGGAGAGCACGCATCCGGAAGCAGGTCGCTTTCCACAATGGCCACGTACTTCAAATCGTCAGGCAAATTGTAGTAATGGAGCCGCTCCTCAATTATCGGAAAATAACGCTCCATCCTCTTCAACCAGAGATAGACCTGCGCGTGATTATAGACTACCAGCGTGAATTCCTTGTCGAAACGCTCATACACATCCTGCCTTTGGAGGGGGACGGGCTCGCCGCACAGGTCGATGTTGTTTGGCGGCGGAATGTAGAGAACGTTTATAGAAGCGGAAGTAACACTGGCCGGAGCAGGCGCCTTATGGCTTTCCACGACCTGACCGGCTACAGGCTGTTGAACTGTATTGGTCGTTTGCAATGACGCGCAGCCGCAAACCCCAAGAATTAATCCCACCGCGGCTGCAGCAGCTCCCAGTTTCTCTGTTTTACGCCGGCCTTTCATTTATAAACCTCTCCTTGCCCGTTTCTGATGCCTGCCTTCAGTGTTGGATTTCAAGATCGTTGAAGAAGAACTTTATTTCCTGAGCAGCCGTCTCGGGGCCGTCAGAACCATGGACGATGTTTTTTTCGACATCGCTCGCAAAATCGTGCCTGATCGTACCCGGTAAGGCTTCTTTCGGATTGGTGGCCCCCATCAGCTCCCGGTTTCTCTGGATGACATTTTCCCCTTCGAGCACCATCGCAATGATCGGCCCCGATGCCATAAATTCCGTAAGCGAGCTGTAAAACGGCCGCTCCCTGTGGACCGCGTAAAACATTCCGGCCTGGTCCAGGGTGAGCCGTATCATCTTCATAGCGCAAATCCTGATGCCGGCCTGCTCCAGACGCCTCATGACCTCTCCAGCCAGCCCCTTGCGGACTCCATCGGGCTTGATTATCGAAAGCGTCCTTTCCATTGAACCCCCTTCCTGGTATCGCGAGCAAAAATCATGAAAAACAGAAACCGGGGAGCCAGTAACGGGAAGCCCGAAGAACAGGAGCCAAAAGCGCCAATAATTTCTTGCTCCGTGCTTCCTGCTTCTATTCTTTGCTTCGCAATCCCCCTCATCGAACCTTTACACGTTTACATCACAGCGGGCACAGATGTCCAACCGAAATCGACGGGGACAATTCAATAATGAAGTTGTAAATAGTGTCCATCCGGAAACTCCGGATGCGACACTAAATAGTAAGTTAGGTCTGCAGGCCATTCATGCCTGACAGCCCCGGTAGTGAAGTTCGTTCAGGGAGAAGGCCCTGACTGCCGCGCCAATATCTTCAGCCGCATTGCAGAAATGTTTTGCAACTGCGGAACTGTTTCCCTGCTTTCTCGGACTTCCCGGCAAACTGACAGTTTTCATTTTTCTCTTCCCATATGACTTCCTGACATATTGATCCGGTTGCCTATTTTGTTCTCTCCAACCAGAGATTGCTCAGATCTATTTCTATTTCCTGAAATGGTTCCGCGCGCGCTTTGTCGTCCTCGACAAAGCAACCCGCTGCCATCCATCTGCCGGATTCCAGTCGGATTACGTCCAACGTTTTTGCGATGGGATCGATGAGCCAGAAATGTTTCACTCCATTTTGACCGTAGAGCCGCATCTTTTTGATTTTGTCCAGGCGGAGAGTGCCGGGTGAGAGCACCTCGCACACCCAATCTGGAGGGACAGAGATCCAGTTGGTCTCTTCGAACGACGGAAAACGCTCCTTTCTCCATCCTGCCAGGTCAGGAACAAGGATGTCTTCTCCCATCTTGATTTCAGACTCAATAAGGATGATCCATCCGCCGGGCCCGCCACCCCGCCCGAATTGATAGGGCGGCCCCAGCTCGCTTCCCAGTGCGGAGGCAGCATACACGTGATACCTGGAGGGCCGCGGGGTGACGATCAGCTCGCCGTCGATGATTTGGCCGGTCATGTTTTCCGGGATACTATAAAGATCATCGTAAGCAGCCTTCTTCTTTGCCTCTTCCGCCATTCCAGCCTCCTTTCAGCAGCCTTTTTCAGCAACCTGTTCGCTCAGCCTCTATCACCAAAGGCCCTTATCAATAATTCTCGTAATTCCGTTTGTTCCCGGAGTCGGATCGAGGGCTAGAAATGCCTGCAACCCTGGACTTCTATTGGCCACTTGCCACAACTCATAGATGTGTTGGTTCACGCCGACTGCAGCCATAAACTGATGCCACTGCCATCCCTTTCTTCCTGCGCCTCGTGGGCTTGGATTTACCTTGCCATGAATCGGCTCGCCAACCCATCTTGCCCAGCTATCAAGGCCAAGCGGCTGATCGTAAGTTGCCGAGTCAATGTTGTAATAGGCGATCCCGGTGTGTTTCCCGTCAATTATCGGGGCAAGTTTGGGAAATAGGCAGTGCATCGTCTTGCTCGCTGCCACATATCCACCGCTGTTGGTAACTGAGCCCCCTGCCGCAAAAACGTTGTACAGGAACCGTAATTCAGCGGATAGGGTTTCGCCGGTAGCAGCATTCACTAAGTTTGGAGGCGGCACACCAAGAGGTAAAGCTAGGCCGGCAACCCAATTGACGGTCAAAGGGTTGAGGCGCGATAGAACGCCTTGAAACGCATCATGGGGAACGAGCCTGGAATTGTGTGCATTCATCCCAAAAGCATTGAGCAGTGCCTGAATTGGGGTGGCTCCATTGCTGGCAATCCAGGCGCCTAAGCTGCCAGCAACTGCAATTCCATCGTTGCGAGCAGCGATATAGTTGGCATACTGGCGATTGTAACCTGCATGTGTGTCATTGTAAGTCTTGATGTTTGCCGCAAGCATGCCTGGCACTGCGGTCAATTTTGTATGTGCTGGAATCGGCATGCATCTCTCCCAAGGTTAACAATAATTAGACTCATCCGTAGAAAAAAGGGGATTCGTTTCGTAATATACGCCAAGCAGCGGTCTCAGGGTTAATGAATACGGCAGTATAATGGGACGGCAAAAATATCGGTCCCGCAAGCCCCAAGAGATGGAGAAAATGATCTCCGAAGGAAGTTGAAATGTAACCCGGGTATTATTTTTCCAGCGTTTTTTCTTCCGAAGGCGAGGGGACCTCCAGGTCGGCCAACCTGGCGCTTACCACCGTGTCCTTAATGGTCCAGTAGATGCTCCTGAATTTCTCGTCGAAATTCGTGGGTGAGACAGTTCCCATTTCAATGAATTTTATCAGTACTTCCTTGGTCACCTTAAGGATTTTCTCATCGTCCGCGTTCATCCAACTCCTCACTTTGGCTTGAGTCAAAAAGCCCCTGCTCCATGGAAGGAAGGCCATTAGGGTTCAAGCAGAGGCTTTTCTGGGCTGGTGAAATACCCTTTTAAGGCATCCCGGCGCCCATATGAAATCTAGCATAAAAAGCACAGTTTAGGAATTAAGGAATTGCTCATTAAGGAATTGATCCTTCAATTCCTCATGATATCCAATCATTTTGCGGAATTTTTCTAGTGAGAACGCAAAAATAGCTTGACAAACGCGTTTTTAGAGCTTACAAAATTCAACTAAGTGGCGAATTGTGGCTAAAAGGGGTAATAAGTGGGTATTTTGGACTCACCCAACTTTAGAGGACGCTCAACCGCCAGGCTCGACGCCAAAGGGCGCCTGCGAATACCCGCAAAATTCAGGGAAGTCTTACAGAGCCATTACACCGACGCTCTGATTATCTCCCAATACTGGGAATGCCTCGTTGCCTATCCGCCCGAGAAGTGGGATGAGATGGAAGCCAAAGCATTGCATCTTTCCCAGGTTCATCCCGAGCATCGATCCTTCGTGCGGCTCTTCATTTCGGGCGCCGAGAAATGCGAGTTCGACACTCAGGGACGAATACTGATACCTCCCCTTCTTCGTGAAGATGCGCACCTTGACCAGGAGGTAATCATTGTCGGAATGCTCGCGAATTTCGAAATCTGGAACAAAACTACGTATGACCTCCAGGTTATGCGGGACAAACAGAACGAGCAAAAGATAATGGAAACAATAGCCACTTCCGGGCTTTAGTATGGATGAAAGCCAAAGTGAAAGTCAACACATTCCGGTCATGCTCGGACCGGTGATTGAACTTCTTAATTGCAAACCAGGCCGTATTTACGTTGACGGCACGATCGGGGGAGGAGGATATGCCCGGTCCATCCTGGAAGAAAGCGCGGCGGACGGGGTCGTGCTCGGAATGGATTGGGACGGGGACGCGATAGCGCGTGTGCGCGAAAGACTCGGCGGCCATGAAGAAAGACTCATTTTGGAGAAGGCTGACTTTGCCGATATACGCCGGGTTCTTCGCAAGCACGGCATCCAGAGGGTCGATGGAATCGTAATCGATCTGGGCGTCTCGAGTTTGCAGATCGAGGACGCGCAACGGGGATTTAGTTTTTTGAGAGAAGGGCCGCTCGACATGCGGATGAACCGCGATTTGCCTAAAACTGCGGCAGACCTTGTCAATACGCTGCCCGAAAGGGACCTGGCCGACTTGATATACCAGTACGGCGAGGAGAAGCTGTCGAGAAGGATCGCGCGCGCGATTGTGGCGGCAAGGCGAAAGGGCCGCATTGAGAACACGCGGGAACTTGCCGAACTGATACGGAAAACCGTCCCGCAAACGAGGGACTCTTTCCGGATTCACCCTGCCACACGCACTTTTCAAGCCCTGCGGATAGCGGTCAACCGGGAGATCGATTCTTTGGAGCGTTTTCTGCCCGAAGCCCTGGACGTTCTCAAACCCGGAGGAAGGATCTGCGTGGTCGCGTTCCATTCATTAGAGGACCGGATCGTAAAAGAGGCGTTCAGAAACTGGGCCCGCTCGTGCCGCTGTCCGCGCGAGCGCGCTGCGTGCGAGTGCGAAGGTAGACCGCTCGTTCGGCTACTTACCAAAAAAGCTCTCCGGCCTTCGCTGGATGAAGTTGAGCACAACCCGCGCGCACGCAGCGCAAAGCTCAGGGCAGCCGAGAAATTAAGCCGGTGGCCATCGGAGACACCGGACTGAGTGTAGATTGTCAAAAGGCTTGATTGGCAGGCGCCACGGCTTTTTTCCTTCCGGGTTTGAGGGGGCCCGCGGGGGAATCCAGCCGGTTCACCCCGAAAGGGGATAGTTAGTGGTTTCCGGGGAAAAGGGGGGGAAGGAGGGAAGCTTTTCCGGACGGCCGCGGGGGTGACCGTCCGGAGAGCTTCTTCCCGCGAAAAAAGGGACCAAAGTTCTGGATGGGGGAACAAAAGATACGCAAAGATGACTCCGATCAGATCGGAGTTTTAGAGAAATTCACCTGATAATTTAGTAGAAGGGGGCGCAATCATGCAGGCGATCACCTCAAAGAAAAGGTTTTCAAGAAGAGGCTGCCCTTCAACACATTTTCTTTTCAAGCGCGACCTTGCGGATTATCTCGAGCCTCAAAGTTCTTACCGGATGGCCATGGCAGATATGTTCTGCATGTCAACCGGGCGCAGATTTACACGAGACTTCCATTGCGCCGGTCCTGGCCACAGATGGCCGCAATGGGATATTTGATGGCGCTTTCTATCGGATTGGCGCTTGGCTGGCTTGCGGCGGCCCTCCTTGTGCTGTTTCTCAATATAACCAGGATTAGCGCGACACAGCATTATGTCAGGATCGAGGGTGAAGCCGGGCACGCCGGAGACTGGATACGATCGAGCCGGTATTTGCCCAATTTTTGAAACCTGCCAATTGACGAGCAACACATGAAGAGAGCTATAAAAAACGCCCCTAATTTCAGCATGAAGCCGGCGAGTGATCCCAGTTTCCGGCAAAGGGTTGCAGCCCCTGTGCGCATGTGGGCCTGGCTTGCGTCGGCAATCCTTCTGGGCGTTGTTTTCGTCGCCTGTGCGATTTTTTACGTCTGGCTTTACGTTCAGCAAATCCAAAACGGCTATCGGATTTCAAAAACCTACGAAGAAAGCGAACTCCTCAGCACTGTTCAGCGGAAGCTGACAATTGAGTGGTCTCGATTTCAAGACCCGCAGCGGCTGGGGGAGATTGGCCGAAATCAGTTCAGCCTGGGGCCGCCCAGGCCCGATCAGAAAGTGGTGATGCGCTAGCAGCTTGAAACGAAACCGGGCGCAGTTGAATTCGGGAGACAAAAATGGAAAGGCGCGAGCAGCGGAAATCTCTGAACTCCCGCTACTGGTCATGCCGCGTGCTCTTCAACTTTTTGGTGATTGCGGGCTTGTGCGCCATCGTAGTCAAAGCCTTTCGTCTCCAGGTGATCGAACACTCGTTCTGGGTGGGCCGCGCCAATGCCTGTTTGAACACCAAGCTTACAGTCCCCGCATATAGAGGCACCATCTATGACAGGCAGGGGCGAGTGTTGTCCTACTCGGTTCCGCAGCGTTCGCTTTATGCTTTTCCAGGCCAAATCGAAAACCCATCAGAGACTGCGGCCCTTCTCAGTCAAATCCTGGACAAGCCGGCCAGATCGATTGAAAAAAAGCTCGCTTCGGGCCATTTCGTCTGGATAAAACGCCACCTCTCAGATCAGCAGGCCATCGAAATAGAGAAGCTAAAAGCTCCTGGTCTTAACCTCACCGATGAATACAAGCGGTTCTACCCGTACCGGGAGGTGGGCGGCCAAGTTGTGGGGTTCGTCAATATTGACGGCGCCGGTATAGAGGGCATAGAAAAATCTTTCGATGACGTGCTGCGAGGCAGGCCAATCCCCGTATGTCAACTGAGGGACGGTGGGCGCAAACGGCTGTGGCTCAATTCAGCGGCGCCTCCCGCGCCTGCCGAGAGTTGCGGGGTAAAGCTCACGCTGGACGCCTTCATCGAATACGTTGCTGAGTGTGAACTGGAGAAGGCGGCGCATACATACAGGGCCAGAGGGGCGGAGGTGGTGGTCATGGACGCCGGCACCCGCGAAGTGCTCGCCATGACAAGTTGGCCTTTTTTCGACCCGAACATTATTCCGAAAAAAAAGGACCCCAATGAGACGTTTGGGCGCAACCACGCCATCTCGGACGCCTTTGAGCCCGGCTCGGCCTTTAAGGTGTTCCTTATGAGCGCCGCTCTCGATCAGAATATGGTCCGGGCGCACGACCGAGTATACTGCGAAGGCGGCAAATGCTTCCTGGCGGGCCATTTCATAAAGGACGTTCACCCGCACGGCTGGCTCACCATGCAGGAGGTAATAAAATATTCGAGCAATATCGGGGCCGCCAAAATTGCGCTGCATTTCGGCAGCGAAAAATTCGCCCGCTACATTAACGACTTTGGCTTCGGATCTCCGTGCGGTATCGATCTGCCGGGAGAATCCAAGGGGCTTGTAAGGCCCCAAAAGAGGTGGAGACCGATCGACCTGGCCACGACCGGCTTTGGACAAAGCATTGGAGTTACAAGCCTTCAGCTCACCAACGCCGTTGCCGTGATAGCCGGAGGCGGACAATACGGCCA
>Ga0187849_1000902_pt1 | contig 36302 bp, 28 predicted proteins | sample June2016WEW_4_10_2_FD_132412 | JGI IMG/M metagenome (GOLD analysis project Ga0187849, IMG submission 132412) | Peatland microbial communities from SPRUCE experiment site at the Marcell Experimental Forest, Minnesota, USA - June2016WEW_4_100 | ecosystem: Environmental > Terrestrial > Soil >...
CCAGGCCGATCTTTATGCGGCGCAGCAATCGGTCGTTGACGTCGAGCACCCGCTGCCAGGTGATGCTGGTGGGATCGATGTCCATCCGGAACAGGCGGCGCGCCTCGTCGGGCTTCAGGTCCTCGAGGCGCCGGGCCTTGATGCCGAGCCGCCTGGCCCGGAGCGCGATCCCCTTGGCGAAGGACCCGTCGGGGCAGAGGGCCCGGCCGAGCTTGGCGTCATCGGGCGTGGCCCGCTCGTGGAGGATCCGCGTGTCGATCGCGGCCGCGAGCAGGTTGTTGGCGGCGGTGACGGCGTGGATGTCGCCCGTCAGGTGGAGGTTGAAGTCCTCCATCGGCACGATCTGCGAGTACCCGCCGCCGGCGGCGCCGCCCTTGATGCCGAAGGTCGGGCCCTGCGAGGGCTGGCGGATGCAGGCGAACACGCTCTTGCCCAGGTGCGCGCCGATCGCCTGGGAAAGCCCCACCGACGTCGTGGTCTTGCCCTCGCCCAGCGGCGTCGGGGTGATGGCGGTGACGTCGATGTACTTGCCCTGCTTGTGCTTCTTGAGGCGGCCCAAGACCTCGAGGTGGACCTTGGCCTTGTAGCGGCCGAACAGCTCCAGCTCGCTCGCCTTGAGGCCGGCCTCCTGGGCGATCTCGAGGATGGGGCGCAGCTTCGCGGATTGGGCGATCTCGATGTCGCTGGGGACGCGCTGCTTGATCGTGACGCTCATCGGTGCATCGCCTCGGTGCGCGGAGCGCTTTCGAGTGGAACGGGGCGGCCGGATAGGGCCCCAATCTATGCAACTTGGGCGTCATCTGGGAGTTGACTTGCCCCCATGCCGGGTCTATTTTTCAAGTCTCGCCACGGAGTTTTTGCTGTGGCGGCTCTTTGAAAATCGAAGTCGGAGAGTGCGGAACTCTGGTGGCCCCGCTCGACCGGTGCGTTCTCAGATACGTGCCGGGAGGGGACCATATTCTGAGTTTCTGTGATTCGGACGACCATGTCGTTCGGTCAATGAGCTATTCAAACTTTGGAGAGTTTGATCCTGGCTCAGGACGAACGCTGGCGGCGTGCCTAACACATGCAAGTCGAACGGGCCTGGGGGCAACTCCAGGTCAGTGGCGGACGGGTGCGTAACACGTGAGCAACATGTCCGATGGTGGGGGATAGCCGGCCTAACGGCCGGGTAATACCGCATGCGGTCACCGGGGGCATCCCTGGTGACGAAAGTGGGGGCAACCTCACGCCGACGGAGTGGCTCGCGGCCTATCAGCTAGTTGGTGGGGTCACGGCTCACCGAGGCTACGACGGGTAGCTGGTCTGAGAGGATGACCAGCCACATTGGGACTGAGACACGGCCCAGACTCCTACGGGAGGCAGCAGTGGGGAATATTGCGCAATGGGCGAATGCCTGACGCAGCGACGCCGCGTGTGGGATGACGGCCTTCGGGTTGTAAACCACTGTCGGAGGGGACGAAGGCCCGGCGGCGAATAGTCGACCGGGATTGACGGTACCCTCAAAGGAAGCACCGGCTAACTCCGTGCCAGCAGCCGCGGTAATACGGAGGGTGCGAGCGTTGTCCGGAATCACTGGGCGTAAAGGGTGCGTAGGCGGCTGGGTAAGTCGCGTGTGAAAGCCCGGGGCTCAACCCCGGAGCTGCATGCGAGACTGCCTGGCTCGAGCACGGTAGAGGCGGGCGGAATTCCTGGTGTAGCGGTGGAATGCGTAGAGATCAGGAAGAACACCGGTGGCGAAGGCGGCTCGCTGGGCCGTTGCTGACGCTGAGGCACGAAAGCGTGGGGAGCAAACAGGATTAGATACCCTGGTAGTCCACGCCCTAAACGATGGACACTAGGCGTCGGGGGGAGCGACCCTCCCGGTGCCGTCGCTAACGCAATAAGTGTCCCGCCTGGGGAGTACGGCCGCAAGGCTGAAACTCAAAGGAATTGACGGGGGCCCGCACAAGCGGTGGAGCATGTGGTTTAATTCGATGCAACGCGAAGAACCTTACCTGGGCTTGACATGCACGTGAAAGCCGGTGGAAACACCGGCCCTCCTTCGGGACGCGTGCACAGGTGCTGCATGGCTGTCGTCAGCTCGTGTCGTGAGATGTTGGGTTAAGTCCCGCAACGAGCGCAACCCTCGCTCCCAGTTGCCAGCGGGTTATGCCGGGGACTCTGGGGGGACTGCCGGTGCCAAACCGGAGGAAGGTGGGGACGACGTCAAGTCATCATGGCCCTTACGTCCAGGGCGACACACGTGCTACAATGGCCGGTACAGCGCGTCGCAAACCCGCGAGGGGGAGCCAATCGCTAAAAGCCGGTCTAAGTGCGGATCGGAGTCTGCAACTCGACTCCGTGAAGTCGGAATCGCTAGTAATCGTGGATCAGCCACGCCACGGTGAATACGTTCCCGGGCCTTGTACACACCGCCCGTCACGCCATGGAAGCTGGAGGGACCCGAAGCCGGTGGGCGAACCGCAAGGACGCAGCCGCCTAAGGTCAATTCAGTGACTGGGGCGAAGTCGTAACAAGGTAGCCGTAGGGGAACCTGCGGCTGGATCACCTCCTTTCTGGAGTGCCGAGTAGACCGCCGGCAGCAGGGCGGCCGAAAGGCCTCTTAAGTCGCCCACCCGAGTTTCGCACCTCTCCGATTTCGTTTCCTTTGACTGTGCCCGGGACCGCCGGTCGGGTCCGGGGCCGCTCTTTGACAATCGAAGCCAGGTGACGTGGTGTTAATGGAATCCAGCCGATGTAAACTCGAGTAATGAGATCAAGCGCGAAAAGGCGCACGGTGGATGCCTTGGCACGAGGAGGCGATGAAGGACGTGGTAAGCTGCGATAAGCCCGGGGGAGCCGCACACAGGCCGTGATCCCGGGATGTCCGAATGGGGCAACCCTCCGTGGCGTGAGCCGCGGAATCCGCGCAAGCGGAGGCCAACCCGGGGAACTGAAACATCTCAGTACCCGGAGGAAGAGAAAGCAACCGCGATTCCCCTAGTAGCGGTGAGCGAACGGGGACCAGCCCAAACCGATCCGGCTTGCCGGGTCGGGGTTGTGGGACCGCGACATGGGAGTCCGACGATCGAGCCGAAGCGGCCTGGAACGGCCCGCCAGAGACGGTGACAGCCCGGTACGCGAAGATCCGAGGCCCCTAGCGGTATCCCGAGTACCGCGGGACACGTGGAATCCTGCGGGAAGCTGGGGGGACCACCCTCCAAGGCTAAATACTCCCTCGTGACCGATAGTGCACCAGTACCGTGAGGGAAAGGTGAAAAGTACGCCAGGTGGCGAGTGAAACAGACCCTGAAACCGTGTGCCGACAAGCGGTGGGAGGACGTTCGGCGGCTTCGGCCGCCGCGTGTCTGACCGCGTGCCTTTTGCATTATGATCCGGCGAGTCAGTCCTCAGATGCATGGTTAAGGTCCTCAGGACCGGAGCCACAGCGAAAGCGAGTCTGAAATGGGCGTTGGTATCTGGGGCTGGACCCGAAGCCGAGGCGATCTACCTATGGCCAGGTTGAAGCGTGCGTAACAGCGCGTGGAGGACCGAACCGTTGTGGGTTGAAAACCGCTCGGATGAGCTGTGGGTAGGGGTGAAAGGCCAATCAAGCTCGGAGATAGCTGGTTCTCCCCGAAATCTATTTTGGTAGGGCCTCTGGAAATGAGCGCACGGGAGGTAGAGCACTGGATGGGTCCGGGAACCGACGAGGTTTACCACCCCCAACCAAACTCCGAATGCCTGTGCGTGCTGCCAGGGAGGCAGTCGTAGGGCGATAATGTCCTATGGCGAGAGGGAAAGAACCCAGACCCTCTGCTAAGGCCCCAGAGTGACGGCTAAGTGTAGCGAAGGATGTGGTCATGCTTAGACAGCTGGGAGGTTGGCTTAGAAGCAGCCATTCCTTTAAAGAGTGCGTAACAGCTCACCAGTCAAGCGTGGCCGCGCCGAGAATGGTCGGGACTATGAAGCCGTCCGCCGAAGCAAGGGCTTGGACTGCGGTTCGCCGCGGTCCAGGGGTAGGGGAGCGTTCCCGGAGCTGCGAAGCGCGGGCGGAAGCTTACGCGTGGAGCGACGGGAAGTGAGGATGCCGGAACGAGTACGCGCGAAGCCGGGCGAGAACCCCGGCCATCGAAAACCTAAGGGTTCCTGAGCCATGGCGATCAGCTCAGGGTTAGTCGGTCCCTAAGACGAGGCCGAGAGGCGTAGTCGATGGGAAACGGGTCAATATTCCCGTACCACGTCGTGGCCGTTCGATCCCAAGGGGGGACGCAGGAGCAGGCTTGCCGTCGGAGGGTGGTTGTGCCGATGTAAGGTGGTAGGCGATCCTGGACAGGGAAATCCATCCAGGCAGCCGAGCGCCGATGCCGAAGGGTCCTTCGGGACCCGCAAAGGGCAGGTGACGCACACTGCCGAGAAAAGCCCCGTGGGTAGGACACGACGTGACCGTACCGTAATCCGACACAGGTAGGTGAGGCGAGAAGCCTAAGATGCTCGAGTGATTTACGGTCAAGGAACTCGGCAAAATTACCCCGTAACTTCGGGAGAAGGGGTGGCGGTAGTAGGTGATGGCGATGCAGCCGGAGCCCAATCCGCTCGCAGAGAATCGCGTCAAGCGACTGTTTAGCAAAAACACAGGTGCCTGCCAACGCGTGATCCAAGCAGACGTATAGGCACTGACGCCTGCCCGGTGCCGGAAGGTTAAGGTGAGCGGTCAGCCGCAAGGCGAAGCTGCGAGCCGAAGCCCCGGTAAACGGCGGCCGTAACTATAACGGTCCTAAGGTAGCGAAATTCCTTGTCGGGTAAGTTCCGACCTGCACGAATGGCGTAACGACTTGACGGCTGTCTCGACCGTAAGCTCGGCGAAACTGCAGTATCGGTGAGGATTCCGATTACCCGCGACAGGACAAAAAGACCCCGTGCACCTTTACTATATCCTGTCATTGGATGTCGGCATGATCTGCGTAGCATAGGTGGGAGGCGTTGAGCCAGGGGCTTCGGCTCTTGGGGAGCCAACAGTGAAATACCACCCTTATCTTGGTGACATTCTCACTCCGTTCGCGTGACGCGGACGAGGACCGTGGCAGGTGGGTAGTTTGTCTGGGGCGGACGCCTCCGAAAGCGTAACGGAGGCGCGCGAAGGTGCTCTCAGTGCGGTCGGTAATCGCACGGCGAGTGCATAGGCATAAGAGCGCCTGACGGCGAGATCGACGGATCGAGCCGGGACGAAAGTCGGCCTAAGTGATCCGGTGGTACCGTGTGGACGGGCCATCGCTCAACGGATAAAAGGTACGCTGGGGATAACAGGCTTATCGCGCCCGAGAGTTCACATCGACGGCGCGGTTTGGCACCTCGATGTCGGCTTATCACATCCTGGGGCTGGAGAAGGTCCCAAGGGTCCGGCTGTTCGCCGGTTAAAGTGGTACATGAGCTGGGTTCAGAACGTCGTGAGACAGTTCGGTCTGTATCCGTCGTGGGCGCTGGAGCATTGAGGGGTGCCGACCTTAGTACGAGAGGACCGGGTCGGACCGACCGCTCGTGTCCCGGCTGTCCCGCCAGGGGCAACGCCGGTTAGCGATGTCGGGCGGGGATAACCGCTGAACGCATCTAAGTGGGAAGCCCTCCCCAAGATGAATGCTCCCGGAGCGCAAGCTCCCTCAAGGGCCCTGGGAGACTACCAGGTCGATAGGCGGCAGGTGTACAGGCGCGTAAGCGTGTCAGCCGAGCCGTACTAATCGCCCGTGAGGCTTGATCTCTTCCTGTTGTTCGTTGGCTGGATTCCAGCCACGTCACTCGGCTTCGACCTTTGCGCGTCGGGATCTCGGTCCCGCGAGGCCGCTGTTCTGCGAGGCCTCTGTTCTGCGAGGCCGTTGCTCGCAACTCCCTTCTCGCAACTGTCTTGGTATTGGCTGGCGACTAGCGCGCCGGGGCCACACCCGTTCCCATCCCGAACACGGCAGTTAAGCCCGGCAGCGTCGATGGTACTTCCGACGATCGTCGGTGGGAGAGTAGACCGCCGCCAGCCATTCCGCTTCGAAAGCCCGTCCGGCGAACGCCGGGCGGGCTTTCGTGTTCTGGCGACTGTTCTGGACACTCCCTCCCTCGTAACTATTCTCCATGACCCGCTGCGGCATCGTGGCCTTCGCCGGCCTCCCCAACGCCGGCAAGTCCACGCTCCTCAACGCCCTCGTCGGCGAGCAGCTGGCGGCCGTCTCCCCCAAGCCGCAGACCACCCGCGTGCCCGTGCGCGGCCTCGTCACCGACCAGACCACGCAGATCGTGCTCGTGGACCCCGCCGGCCTGATGGACCCGTCGTATCCGCTGCAGCACGCCATGCGGCACAGCGCGCTGGCCGAGATCCACGGCGCGGACCTCGTCGTGCACGTGCATCCGCTGCCGGACGCCCCGGCGCCGGAGCTCGGCGCGCTGCTCGGCGACGCGCGACCGATCTCGCGCAGCCTTCTGGTGTATAGCAAGGCGGATCTCGTGAGGGGGCCGCGGCCGGTCCTCGGCGACGCGCTCGCCGTGTCCGCGACGACGGGGGAGGGGCTCGACGGGCTGCTCGCGGCCATCCGCGCGCGACTGCCCGAAGGTCCGTTCCTCTACGACCCGTCGGACGTCGGCACGCAGCCGCTGCGGTTCTTCGCCGCCGAGTACGTGCGGGAGGCCGCGTTCGCCCGGCTCGAGCAGGAGCTGCCGTACTGCGTCGCGGTGGAGCTGGACGCATTCCGGGAGGCGGAAGACCCGGTGTATATTCGCGCCACCCTCGCCGTCGAACGCGAGAGTCAGAAGCCGATCGTGCTCGGCAAAGGCGGGCGCACCATCAAGGCCATCGGCATCGCGGCCCGCGAGCGGATCGAGGGCCTGCTGGGGCGGAAGGTGCGACTGGAGCTGTGGGTCACCGTGTGGCCCAAGTGGCGGCGCGACGCCGCCCGTCTCGCGCAACTCGGCTTGAACGTCCCACATCAGGAGCCGCGATGACCTTGCCCAGGGATCTGCTCGAGATCCTCGTGTGCCCCAAGTGCAAGGGCGACCTCGAGTACCGCACCGCGCCCGGCGAAGAGCTCGTCTGTCATGGGTGCCGGCTCCGCTACGCCGTGGACGACGGCATCCCGATCATGCTCATCGATGAGGCGAAGCCGCTGTAGGGCGCGGCTCGGCGCCACCCTGGCCGCGCTTTTCATCGCCGCGGGCGGGTGGAGCACCGTGCCCGCTGCCGCGCAGAACGTCTCCGCCGGCGTCGAGGGCGGCGCGTTCCTGCTCCTCCCGGTCGGCGCCAAGGCCACTGCGCTGGGCCAGGCGGCCACCGCCGACGGCGGGTCGTCGGAGGCGGTCTTCTGGAATCCCGCCGGGCTCGCGACGCTCGCCCGCGCCGAGTTCGCCCTGCATCACTACGACGCGTTCTTCGGCAGCGGTGACGCGGTCGTGATCGCCGTGCCGTCGTCCCGGTTCGGCACCTTCGCCTTCACTGCGTACCTGGTCAACTACGGCGACCTGGCCGTGACGCAGGCCGACCTCGGCCCGGAGCCGGTCGGACAGATCAGCCCGCGCAACCTGGCCCTGATGGCGAGCTACGCCACCGACGTGGCGGGCGGCGTCGCGATCGGCCTCACGTACAAGCTCGTGCAGTTCCGGGTGGACTGCACGGGCGATTGCAGCCAGGTGCCGACGGCGACCGGGACCACCAACGCGGTGGACGTGGGCCTGCGCTACGACGCCTCCGGATGGCTGCCCGTGGTCTTCGGCGTGACCCTCCGGAACCTCGGCTTCCCGCTGCAGGTGAACAACCGCTCGCAGGAGGATCCGCTCCCGACGCGCGTGGTGGTGGGCGTGAGTGTGGCCGTGCTGCGGCCGAGCGCCGGGACGCAGGGGATCGACGCGCGGGTCCTCGCCGACGTGCAGGGGACGGTGAACGAGGGCGCGCTGGAGCCGGTGCCTCTCGTCGGCGTCGAGTCGGGCGTGGGGGAGCTGGTGCGGCTCAGGGCCGGCTACGCATTCCTGAACTCGAACGCGCGGGGCCCGAGCCTCGGATTCGGCGTGCGGTTCGGCAACATCGCCTTCGACCTCGCGAGCGTGTTCTCCGTCACCGAGGCGGTCGGCGACAAGCAGCCGGTGCAGATCTCCTTCCGGGTGATCTTCTGACGTGAGCGGGCGCCTCGTCCTGTGCGTGCTCCTGCTCGCGGCGCTCCCGGCGCTTTCCCGGGCGCAGCGGCCGGACTCCGCGCCGTCGGTGCTGCCGGTCCGGGAGCCGGTGTGGCGCCGCCCGTGGGTGCGGCCGCTGGCGTCGCTGGTCGTGCCGGGCTCCGGTCAGCTGCTCGGCGGACGCGACCGCGGGATGGTGTACCTCGCGGCCGAGGTCTGGTTCGTCGCGCGCGCCCTGGCGCTCTCGGGGCAGGGACGCAGCGAGCGGGATCAGTTCATCACCCTCGGGTTCGACGTCGCGCGCGCGCAGTTCACTCCGTACCGGCTCGACGCTCCGTGGGAGTATTACGAGGCGATGAGCCACTGGGTCGAGAGCGGGCACTACAGCCTGACCTCCGCGGGGCCCATTCAGCCCGAGACGGATACCCTGACCTACAACGGGGCGATGTGGCTGCTGGCGCGGCGCAACTACCTCACGAACCCCGATTCCATCCCGCCGCCGACCGACCCGGCCTACCAGGCGGCGCTCGCCTTCTACCGGCAGCGTGCGTTCGTCGACGTGCTCCGCTGGAGCTGGAGGGATGCGCAGCTCGAGATGGACGCCTACGCGCAGAAGATCCGGAACAGCGACGACGATTTCCGGTACGCCACGACCTACCTCGGCGCGATCGTCCTGAACCACCTGGCGAGCGCGGTGGACGCGTTCATCACCCTGCGCGTGGCGGGCGGCAGCATCCTGCCGCGCACCGGTGTTTCCGGGAACCCGCCGTCCTACTATCTGATCTGGAGCCGGCAGTTCTGAGGGCGTGAGGGGGTGGGCGGGGAGGGGCCCGTGGACGATCGCATCTCCCGAGCGCCACTCGAAAATTGACACCCCCCCCCAAGGGGCCTATTTTGTTGTCTCCTCGCACGTTGCGAGCTGATACCGGTGCGGACGCGGCCCACGATCATCTTCTATTCGCCCGCGGCCCGACCGATGCCGAAGCTGGTATCGGCATGGATCGCCGGGAAGGGATTCCCGTCGATCGCGGTCGGTGACGCCGCGCAGATCGAGCAGATGACCCTGCGAGCCCTCCCCGCGATGGTGCTGGTGGATGGCGACGGCGCACCGTCCGAGGGGCGCGCGCTGTGCCAGCGTCTGAAGGCGGATCCGTACACCGCCATCGTCCCGGTGGCGTTCCTGGTGGATGATCACGGGGACGCGAACGTGCACGAGGCCTTCCGGGCGGGCGCCGACGAGGTCCTGACGCCGATCTTCGACCCGGAGGAGCAGCGCTCGCGGCTCGACGTCCTGCTGCTGCGGACCGAGCGGAACGTCAGCGTCCATCCGTCCACGCGGCTTCCGGGCACCAACGAGATCGAGCGCGAGATCAAGCTGTTCATGGACGGGGGCAACCCGTTCGCCGTCTGCTACGCGGACCTCGATCACTTCAAGGAGTTCAACGACCGCTACTCGTACTACGACGGCGACCGGGTCATCCTGCTGCTCTCGCGGATCCTGCACGACGTGGTGAGGGGTCTCTGCGGTCTCAGGGGCTTCGTGGGGCACATCGGCGGCGACGACTTCATCCTGGTGCTGCCGCTCGAGGATGCCGCGCCGTGCTGCAGCGAGATCCTGACGGTGTTCGATACGCTGATCCCGTTCCAGTACTCGGAGCAGGACCGCCGGGCGGGATACTTCTTCGGAAAGGACCGGCGCGGGCAGCTGCACAAGGTGCCGTTCATGACGCTGTCCATCGGCATCGTGACGAACGAGCGCAGGCGCTTCACCCACCCCGCGCAGGTGAGCTCGCTCGCGACCGAGATGAAGAGCTACGCCAAGACGCTCCCAGGGTCGGTCTTCGTCTTCGACCGGCGCTCCGACCCCGATAAGGAAGAGGAATCCGGTAGATGAACGCGACCTGTCCGAGCTGTCAGACGGTCTTCCGCGTGGATCCGGCGAAGGTGCCGGCGGGCGGAGTGCGTGCCCGCTGCTCGGTGTGCCGCACGGTGTTCTCCGTCGGTGCCGCGGCGGCAGGGGCGGTCGCGGCGACCGCGCCGGCCCCGCTGAGCGCGGCGCGGCCCGCGGCTCTGCCGAGCCCGCCGCCGGCGCCCCCCGTGGCCGCGATGCCGCCCGCGGCGCCGCGGCTCTCGGTCCCCGCCGTGCCGCCGATGACGGCGCCGCCGCGGCCGGTCGCCCCGATGCCGACGGCTCCGGCCGCGCCGTTCGCGCCGCCCGCCGCCGCCCCTCCGCCGCGGCCCGCCGCGCCCGCGTTCGTGCCGCCGCCACGGCCGGCCGCGGCGCCACCGCCCCCGCCACCCCCACCGCCCCCACCGCCCCCGGCGCCCGTGATGCGTCCGCCGGAGGCGCCTGCGCCGATGCCTGCGCCGGCGCCGGCGCCACCGCCTCCTGCGCCGCCGGCTGTCGAGGCGCCCGCGCCGCCGCCTCCGCCGCCTCCGCCTCCTCCGCCCCCGCCCGTCGTCGAGGCGCCGGTCGCGCCGCTGCCCAGGGCGGAGCCGCCGACGCTCGTCACGCCGGCCATCCCGGTGGCCGAGCCCAGGCGCGGCACCATTCCGGGCACGCCGGGCCGGATCATCAACCCGTTCCTGGTACAGGACCCGTCGGTGAAGGCGCGCCGCCTCGCGCGGGCGCTCATCTCGGACATGATCTCCTACCACCCCGCCAAGCGCGCCCAGGGGCTGAAGGACGGCACGCTCAAGGACATCTTCCGCGAGGAGATCAAGAAGAGTTACGAAGAGTACGTGCTCCAGGTCGGTGAAGAGACCGCCAAGGGCACGTCGCACTTCAACGACGCCCTCAACGAGATCCTGGCCGGGGGGCAGAAGATCTTTTGATGCGCATCCTGGCGCTCGCGATCGCGGCGTATCTCATCGGGTCGCTGCCGAGCGCATTCGTGGTGGTCCGGCTGTCGCGGGGCACGGACCTGAGGGCCGTCGAAAGCGGGAGCGTCGGGGCGCTGAACGCCTTCCGCGCCACCGGCGCCGGCTGGATCGGCGTGGTCGTGCTCATCCTCGACATCGGCAAAGGGGTCCTCGCCGTCGTGCTGGCGGGCGACGGGGCCGGCCTGGCGACCCTCGCGATGGTCAGCGCCCTCGCGGTCGCAGGCCACAACTGGCCGATCTGGCTGGGCGGCAAGGGAGGGAAGGGGCTCGCCACGGCCGCGGGCGCCCTCACGCTGGTCACCCCGCTCAGTGTGCCGCTCTGGTGTGTGCTCTGGGGTCTGGGGTACGTCGTCTCCGGCTACATCGCCTTCGGAACGATCGTCGCGACCGCGCTCCTGCCTGTGGCGCTCGGCATCTTCGCCGGGTGGGCCTACGGCCTCGTGGCGCTGCCGACGGCCCTCCTCGTCCTGGCCCGCCACCGCGAGAAGATGCGGCGCCTCCTGCTCGGCGCCGAGCCCAAACACTACTGGCGTGGCGGGGTGTAACCTCTTATCTTTCCTAGTGTTACTTAACTCCGAGTGGAATTGGGATGATCGCCACCGCAGTCCGTGACACGCTCCGCGACCTGGACAGCCGCCTCACCGAACTCAGGGGCTATCTTTGACGTCGAATCCAAGGTAGCCCGGCAAGCCACCCTCGAAGCCGCGATGGCCAAGCCCGGCTTCTGGGACAACGCCGATTCCGCCCGCAAGACCGTCGAGGAAGTCAAAGCGCTCAACCGGTGGACGCAGCCGTACCAGGAGATCCGGCGGCGGGTCGACCACGCGCGCGAGCTGGGCGAGCTGCTCGAGCACGAGTCGGACGCGGAGATCGAGCGCGAGCTGGAGACGGAGGCGGGGGATCTCTCGCGCGAAGTCGAGAAGCTGGTACTCCAGGCGATGCTGCAAGGGCCCGAGGACCAGCTCGGCGCGCTGCTGACGATCCACCCCGGCGCGGGCGGAACGGAGTCGCAGGACTGGGCCGAGATGCTGATGCGGATGTACCGGCGCTGGGCCGAGCGGAAGGGCTACGCGGTGGACGTGCTCGACCTGCTGGCGGGTGAAGAGGCGGGCATCAAGTCCGTCTCGCTGGAGATCAAGGGGCAGTATGCCTTCGGGTTCTTGAAGGCGGAGAAGGGTGTGCACCGGCTGGTGCGCATCTCGCCGTTCGACTCGCAGGCGCGGCGCCACACCTCCTTCGCCTCGGTCTTCGTCTACCCGCTGGTGGACGACACGATCGAGATCGACCTGCGGGACGAGGACATCAAGATGGACGTCTTCCGCGCGTCGGGCGCCGGCGGGCAGCACGTGAACAAGACCTCGTCCGCGGTGCGGCTCACGCACGAGCCGACGGGGATCGTCGTCTCGTGCCAGCAGGAGCGCAGCCAGCACAAGAACAAGGCGACGGCGATGAAGATGCTGAAGGCGGCGCTCTACCAGCGCGCCCTCGACGAGCAGGAGAAGAAGCGGCAGGTGATCGAGGCGACGAAGACGGACAACTCGTGGGGGAACCAGATCCGGTCGTACGTGTTCCAGCCCTATACGATGGTCAACGACCACCGGACGGAGCTCAAGGTGGGCGACGTGCAGCGGGTGATGGACGGGGACATCGATCCGTTCATCGAGGCGTACCTCAAGCGGTTCGGGCGGACGGCCAGATGAGCGGGAAGACGGCGGAGCGCACCTTCGTGGAGCTGGCGCGGCGCGACAAGCTGGCCGAGCTCCGCAGCCGCGGCGTGGAGCCGTTCGCCTACCGGTTCGCGCGCACGCACACGGCGGCCGAGGCGCTGGCCGCGCTGCCGGCCTCCGGTGAGGGGCCGTCGGTGACCGTCGCCGGCCGCCTCGTGGCCCTCCGGGCGCACGGCAAGACGACCTTCGCGCACCTGGCCGACGCGACCGGGCGCCTCCAGCTCTACTTCAAGCGGGACGACCTCGGCGAGGAGACGTACGACCTGCTGGAGCTGCTGGACCTCGGCGACCATCTCGGCGTCGAGGGCGCGCTGTTCCGCACCCGCACGGGCGAGACCACGGTGCACGCGTCGCGCTTCACCCTGCTGGCCAAGGCGCTGCGGCCCCTGCCGCTCGGCAAGAGCGTGACGCTCGCGGACGGTACGGTGGAGCAGCACTCCGAGCTGTCGGACCCGGAGCAGCGCTACCGCCAGCGCTACGCCGATCTGGCGGTGCACGCCGAGCGGCGCGTCGTGTTCGAGAAGCGCTCGGCCATCGTGCGCGCCATCCGCCGGTTCCTCGACGGGCACGGCTTCCTCGAGGTGGAGACGCCGATCCTGCAGCCGCTGTACGGCGGGGCGTCGGCGCGGCCATTCGTGACGCGCTACAACGCCCTCGACTCGGCCTTCTACCTCCGCATCGCCGACGAGCTGTACCTGAAGCGCCTGATCGTGGGCGGATGCGAGCGGGTCTACGAGATCGGGAAGGACTTCCGGAACGAGGGGATGGACCGGCTGCACAACCCCGAGTTCACGATGCTCGAGGCGTACCAGGCGTACGCCGACTATCTGGACGTGCTGGAGTGGACGCAGCAGCTGATCCTCGACGTCGTGCGCGACGTGACCGGCGGTCTGGTGGTCGAGGCGAAGGGTCGCCCGATCGATCTGACGCCGCCGTGGCGCCGCGTGCCCTTCGTGGAGCTGTTCCGCGAGCACGCCGGCGTGGATCTCCGGACGGCCGACGCCGCGGCCCTGGAGCGGGAAGTGCGCAAGCGCGGACTCGAGCCGGAGGCCGCGGCGGGTCGCGGACGGTTGATCAACCAGCTGTTCGGGGTGGCGGTCGAGCCCAAGCTGGAAGCGCCGGTCTTCATCCTGGACTTCCCGATCGAGATGTCGCCGCTCGCCAAGCCGAAGCGGGGCGATCCGCTCTTCGCCGAGCGCTTCGAGCTGTTCATCGGCGGCTACGAGATGGCCAACGCCTTCTCCGAGCTGAACGACCCCGACGACCAGCGCCGGCGCTTCGAGGCGCAGGTCGCGCTGCGGGCGGCCGGGGACGACGAGGCGCAGGCCCTGGACGAGGACTACCTGCGCGCCCTCGAGTATGGGATGCCGCCGACCGGCGGGATGGGGCTGGGGATCGACCGCCTGACGATGCTGGTCACCGGGGTGCGCTCGATCCGCGACGCCATCCTCTTCCCGGCGCTGAGGCCCGAGTGAGCGGCGTCGAGTGGTGGATCGCCGGGCGGTACCTCCGGAGCCGGCGCGCGTCCCGCTTCGTGTCCCTGATCACGCTCATCGCGGTGTCCGGGGTGGCGCTCGGCGTGATGGCGCTGATCGTCGTCATCGGCGTGATGAGCGGCCTGCAGAAGGATCTCCGCGAGAAGATCCTGATCGCCAACCCGCACCTCCGCGTGCTCACGTACGGGGAAGGGCTGCGGCTCGACGACTGGGCCAAGACCCTCGCGACGGTGCGGCGCGACCCGCACGTCGTCGCGGCGGCGCCGTTCGTCCTCTCGCAGGGGCTCCTGTCGGCCGGGCACGACTACGCCGAAGGGGTCGCGGTGATCGGGATGGAGCGCGACACGGGCCGCGCCGCCGTGACCGGGTTGGCGAAGAGCTTCGTGAGCGGCGACCTCAGGTTCGCGACGCGCGAGCGCGACGTGGACGGCGGCGTGGTGATCGGCCGGCGGCTCGCCCAGCGGCTCAGCGTCTATCCGGGGAACGTGGTGACGCTGATCTCGCCGGCCGGCTCGAAGTTCAACCGGGCGATCGGCGCCCTGGTGCCGCGCTACTGGCGCTTCGAGGTCACGGGGCTGTTCGAGACGGGGATGTACGAGTACGACAACTCGTACGTCGTGATGCCGCGGGAAGTGGCCCAGCGCTTCGCCGGCCTCGGCAGTGCCGTGACCGGCATCGAGGTCCGGGTGCAGGATCCGTGGAAGGCCGGGGAAGTGGCGCGCGAGCTGGAGACGCGCCTCGGCTATCCGTACCGCGCGCTCGACTGGTCGGCCCAGAACTCGCAGCTCTTCTCGGCCCTGAAGCTCGAGAAGCTGGCGATGGCGGTGATCCTCCTGCTGATCGTGCTGGTGGCCGCCTTCAACATCGTCTCCACCCTCACGATGACGGTGGGCGACCGTACCAAGGAGATCGGCATCCTCCGAGCCATGGGGATGACGGCGGGCCAGATCCGCCGGATCTTCGTGACGCAGGGGGTCGTGGTCGGCGTGGTCGGGACGGCCGTGGGCGCGATCGGCGGCGTGCTCCTCGCCGCCGCGGTGGGCACGTACCACCTCATCTCGCTCGATCCGACGGTCTACTTCATCGATCACCTGCCCGTGGACCTGGCGCCGACCGACGTGCTGACCGTGATCGTCGCGAGCCTGGCGATCGCGGCGCTCGCCACCGTGTACCCGTCGAGCCAGGCGGCCAGGCTCGAGCCGGTCGAGGCGATCCGGCACGAATGAGCGCGCTCCTCGAGGTCCGCGGGCTCCGGAAGCGGTATCCGTCGGGGGACGCCGGCTTCCTCGACGTGCTGCTCGGCGTGGACCTCACGCTGGCGCGGGGAGAGGTCGTCGCGATCGCGGGGGCCAGCGGCTCGGGGAAGAGCACGCTGCTCCACCTGCTCGGGGCGCTGGACGCGCCGACCGACGGCGAGATCCTGCTCGACGGGACGGCGTACGGGGCGCTGGCGGACGGGGCGCTGGCCGCGTTCAGGAACCGGCGGCTGGGGTTCGTCTTCCAGTTCCACCACCTGCTCCGGGAGTTCAGCGCGCTGGAGAACGTGATGATGCCGCTCCGGATCGCCGGATGGAGCGCGCCGCGCGCCCGCTCGCGCGCCGAGGAGCTGCTGGCGGCGGTGGGGCTCGCGGGACGGATGACCCATCGCCCGGCGGCGCTGTCGGGCGGGGAGCAGCAGCGCTGCGCGGTGGCGCGGGCGCTGGTCCACGATCCCGCCCTGGTGCTGGCCGACGAGCCCACGGGGAACCTCGACCACGCCAACGGCGTCCTGCTCGCGGACCTCTTCTTCCGTCTCGCGCGGGAGCTGGAGACGGCGGTGATGATCGTGACCCACAACCGCCAGCTGGCGCAGCGCGCCGACCGGGTCCTGCTGCTGGAGGACGGGCGCCTGAGCGCCGTGAAGGAAGTGGAGGCGTTGCCCTGATGCTGTGCGACAACTGCGGCGAGCGCGAGGCGGCCATCCACCTCACGCAGATCGTCAACAACAGCGTGACGACGCTGCACCTGTGCGAGCAGTGCGCGGCGGAGAAGGGCGTGGAGACGGGCGCGAGCGTCGCGAAGTTCCCGCTCGGAGACTTCCTGGCGTCGCTGGGGAAGACGGCGGGCGGGGAGCAGGCCGAGGTCGCGTCGGGCGCGGCCTGTCCCTTCTGCGGCGGCACCCTGAAGGACTTCCGGGAGACCGGCCGGCTGGGGTGCGCGATGTGCTACACGACGTTCGAGCCCCATCTGCGGGACCTGCTGCGGCGCCTGCACGGCAGCTCGCAGCACGCCGGCGAGCGGTACACCGGAACGGCGGCCGCGCCCGCCGCCGAGGCGCCCGCGGACGTCGGCGCGCCCGAGGTGGGCGAGCTGCGCGAGCAGCTCAAGCGCGCCGTCGAGGCGGAGAACTTCGAGCTGGCCGCCGAGCTCCGGGACCGGCTCAAGGTGCTGGAATGATCGACCTCGCGCTGATCCCGGACGGGGGACTGACCTGGCTCGACGCCAGCGGGCCGGTGTCGAACATCGTCCTCTCGACGCGGGTGCGGCTGGCGCGCAACCTCGCCGGATTCCCGTTCGCCGTGCGCGGCGGCGAGGAGGACCGGCGCCGCGTGCTCGAGCAGGTGGACCGCGTCTGGCAGCGCTCCGCGTTCTCCCGGGGCGGGATGCGGTTCCTGGTGGACGACCTGGAGCCGGCCGACCGCCTCCTGCTGCACGAGCGGCACCTCATCAGCAAGGAGCTGGCCTCAGGGACGGGCCACGGCGGGGGTCGGAGCCACGCCGCCGTCTACCTGGCGGGGCCGCTCGGCCTCATGGTGAACGAGGAGGACCACCTGCGGTTGCAGGTGTTCCACTCGGGATTCGCCCTTGCGGCCGCCTATGCCGATCTGGAGCGGCTGGATCGCGAGCTCGGAGCGGCACTTCCCGTCGCCTTCCACCAGGAGTTTGGCTATCTTACGGCCTGTCCGACCAACGCGGGGACGGGGCTTCGGGCGTCGGTCCTGATCCACCTGCCCGGGCTGGTCCTGACCAAGGAGATCGCGAAGGTCCTGCAGGGGTTGTCGCAGGTCGGCCTGACCTTCCGCGGGCTCTACGGGGAAGGCAGCGAGGTGGTCGGGAACTTCTTCCAGCTGTCGAACCAGACGACGCTGGGGAAGTCGGAGGAGGAGTTGCTGGACCACCTGGGCAAGATCGTCCGCCAGGTGGTGACGTACGAGGAGCAGGCGCGGCAGGTGCTGCTCCGGGACGCGCCGACCATCATCGAGGACAAGGTGTGGCGGGCGTACGCGCTGCTCCGCTATGCGCGCAGCCTGTCGTTCGAAGAGGCGATGAATCTGCTCTCGGGGGTGCGACTGGGTGTCGGGCTGAACCTGATCCCGCAGCTGAGTGTATACACCTTGAACAAGCTGTTGATCTACACGCAGCCCGCCCATCTCGCCGCTCTCGACGTGCGCGCGCCCAAGGATCAGGAGCAGCGCGCCGCGCGAGCGGCGTATGTGCGTCAGGTCCTCGAAGACGAGGCGGCACGCGCCGGGTGACCGGCAGGCTCAGACGAGGAGACGAGGCTCCAGGATGAACGGCTACAATTTCACCGATCGCGTTCGGAAGGTGCTGCAGATGGCCCGCGAGGAAGCGGCGCGGCTGCACCACGAGTACGTCGGGACGGAGCACATCCTGCTCGGTCTGATCCGCGAGGGGGAGGGGGTCGCGGCGGCGGTGCTGGCGAACCTCCAGGTGGACCTGGAGGAGATCCAGCAGAAGATCGAGGACACGGTGAAGAAGGGGAAGGCGGCGGCCGCGGCGGGCCCCGACCTGCCGTACACGTCGCGCGCCAAGAAGGTGCTGGAGCTGGCGATGTCGGAGGCGCGGGAGCTGAACCACTCCTACGTGGGCACCGAGCACCTGCTGCTCGGGCTGCTGCGCGAGGAGAAGGGGATCGCCGCGCAGGTGCTGACGGACGCCGGCGTGAACCTGGAGCAGGCGCGCGCCGAGGTGCTGCGGCTCCTCGGGAGCGAGATGCCGCCGCAGCCCGCGGGCGGGCCGGCCGCGGCGCCGGTGCCCCAGAAGTCGGAGAAGAAGTCGAAGACGCCGGCGCTGGACCACTTCTGCCGGGACCTCACGCAGCTGGCCGGCGAGAACCAGCTCGACCCGACCATCGGCCGCCAGAAGGAGATCGAGCGGGTGATGGAGGTCCTGTCGCGCCGCAAGAAGAACAACCCGGTGCTGATCGGCGAGCCGGGCGTGGGGAAGACGGCCATCGTCGAGGGGCTCGCCCAGCTCATCGCGTCGGGGACCTGCCCGGACGCGCTGAAGGACCACCGGGTGCTGGCGCTCGACATGGCGGCGGTGATCGCGGGGACCAAGTACCGCGGGCAGTTCGAGGAGCGGCTCAAGGCGGTGATGAACGAGATCGCCCAGAACCGCAACATCGTGCTGTTCATCGACGAGCTGCACACGCTGGTCGGCGCGGGCGCGGCGGAGGGGGCGATCGACGCCTCGAACATGCTGAAGCCGGCGCTGGCGCGGGGCGAGCTGCAGTGCGTCGGCGCCTCGACGCTGAACGAGTACCGGAAGTACATCGAGAAGGACGGGGCGCTCGAGCGGCGCTTCCAGACGGTGATCGTGGAGCCGCCGACGCTGGAGGAGACCATCGCGATCCTCAAGGGGCTGCGGAAGCGCTACGAGGACCATCACCGCATCCAGATCCCGGACGAGTCGCTCGACGCGGCGGCGCGGCTGTCGGAGCGCTACATCACCGACCGCTTCCTGCCGGACAAGGCGATCGACGTGATCGACGAGGCGGGGGCGCGGGCGCGGATCGGCGCCCAGGTGCCGCCGCCGGAAGTGGCGGAGCTGAAGGGCAAGCTCGAGGGGATCAACCGCGAGAAGGAAGCCGCGGTGCGGGATCAGAACTTCGAGCGCGCGGCGGCGCTGCGCGACCAGGAGCGCGACCTGCAGGGCGAGATCCTCGCCCGGCAGGAGGCGTGGGAGCGCGAGCGGCAGACCCGCCGGCCGGTGGTGGGCGAGGAGGAGATCGCCTTCATCGTGTCCCGGTGGACCGGGATCCCGGTCACGCGCCTCCAGGAGGCGGAGACGTCGCGCCTGGTGCGGATGGAGGACGAGCTGCACAAGGCGGTGGTCGGCCAGGACGAGGCGATCCAGGCGATCTCGCGCGCGATCCGCCGCTCGCGGGCCGGCCTCAAGGATCCCCGCCGCCCGATCGGCTCGTTCATCTTCTCGGGCCCGACCGGCGTCGGGAAGACGGAGCTGGCGCGCGCGCTGGCGCGGTTCCTGTTCGCCGACGCCCAGGCCCTGATCCGCGTGGACATGTCGGAGTACATGGAGAAGTTCAGCGTCTCGCGGCTCATCGGCGCGCCCCCGGGCTACGTCGGCTACGAGGACTCGGGCACGCTCACCAAGGCGGTGCGGCGCAAGCCGTACGCGGTGGTCCTGCTCGACGAGATCGAGAAGGCGCACCCCGACGTCTTCAACATCCTGCTCCAGGTGCTGGACGAGGGCCGGCTGACCGACAACTACGGCCGCGTGATCGACTTCAAGAACACCGTGGTGATCATGACGTCCAACGTCGGCGCCCGGGACATCACGAAGAGCGGGACGCTGGGCTTCGTGGCCGCGGGGCCCGAGGGCACCTTCGCCAAGATGGCCGAGAAGGTGAAGGAAGAGATCAACCGGACCTTCAACCCCGAGTTCCTGAACCGGCTGGACGACGTCATCGTCTTCCATCCGCTCAGCCGTGACCACATCACGCAGATCGTGGGCATCGTGCTCAAGGAGCTGATGCTGCGGCTGGCCGACGAGGAGCTGACGATCCGGCTGACCGAGCCGGCCACGGAGTTCCTGGTCCAGCACGGCTACGACGAGCACTTCGGCGCCCGCCCCCTGAAGCGCGCGATCCAGCGGTACATCGAGGACCCGCTCTCGGAGAAGATCCTCCTCAGCGAGTTTGCGCGTGGCGACGAGATCGAGGTGGACACCGCGCCGGACGGCGACCGCCTGCAGTTCCGGGCGCTGTCGAGCTCGAAGGCGTAGCGTCCCGCCCTTGATGCGGCTACCGATCGTGGCGGCCGTCCTGGCGGTCGGCGTCGGCCTCGCCGCACGGCCCGCCGGGGCCCGGGCCCAGGAGCCGGAGGCCGTGGGCCCCAAGGTGGACTCGGTGGCGGTCCAGGGCAACCACCGCATCGCGCGGCAGAGCATCGTCAACACCGCCGCGATCCCGCTGCACGCGGCCATTGGCTTCCGCGACCTCCAGCGCGCCATCAAGGCGCTCTACGGCACCGCGCAGTTCGACGACGTCCGGATCCTGACCGAGGTCGAGCCCGACAGCACCGAGATCCTCGTCATCGCCGTGAAGGAGCGCCCGCTGCTGGTGCGGGCCACCGTGCGCGGCGTGGACAAGCTGTCGGAGAGCTCGGTGCGCGACCGGATCGAGCTGCCCATCGGCCGGCCCCTGGACTACGGCATGGTGGTGCGCGCCGTCCAGCGGATCGACTCCCTCTACCAGTCCGAGGGCTATTACCTCGCCCAGGTGAAGCCGGAGATCCTTCCCCAGGACAGCGAGCACGTCCGGGTGGACTTCACCGTCGACGAGGGCCGCCGCATCGCGATCTCCGCGGTGCGCATCGAGGGCGCCCAGGGCCTCGCCGCCCGCCAGATCGTCGCCGGGATGAAGACCAGGCCCGAGGGCTTCTGGTGGTTCCAGCGCGGCGAGTACGACCAGGACGAGCTGCGGAAGGACCTCGAGGAGCGGATCCCCGGCGTCTACGGCGCTCACGGGTACGTGGACTTCCGCGTGGTGCACGACACGCTCCTGGTGGATCGGGAGAACGGCAAGGCCGTGCTCGACATCAGCGTCGAGGAGGGGCGGCCGTACGAGATCGGGACCGTGACGGTGGAGGGCAACCACGCCTTCTCCACCGAGCAGATCCTCTCGCTCAACCCCTTCGCCGGCAGCCAGTCGGGGCTGCGCTGCTTCCTCCACGGCTGCAGCGGGCCGGCCTGGTTCGACCAGACCCGGTGGGACGCGGCGACCGAGAAGCTGCGGACCCAGTACAACAACAGCGGCTACATCTACGCGCAGGTCGACCCCAGGGTGGACCGGGTGATCCCGGAGGACTCGACCCAGGCGCCGGTGGTCAACCTCAGGTGGCTGGTGGACGAGGGGCGGCCGGCGATCATCAACAAGATCGAGTTCATGGGCAACGACGTGACGTACGACCGGGTGATCCGCGACGCCCTGTTCGTCATCCCGGGGGACGTGTTCGCCCAGGATCGGATCATCAGGTCCTACCAGGCCATCTCCAACCTCGGCTACTTCGAGCAGCCGCTGCCGTTCCCGGACACGCACAAGGTGAACGCCGACGATCCCTACAGCGACATCGACCTGATCTTCAAGGTGAAGGAGAAGCACACCGGGAGCGTCAACTTCGGGGCGTCGGTGGGGCAGGGCACCGGGATCGGCGGCTTCATCGGGCTGGACGAGCCGAACCTGTTCGGCCAGGGGAAGAAGGGGCACCTGCAGTGGCAGTTCGGCGGCAACCTCAACGATTTCGAGCTGAGCTACACCGACCCGCAGCTGTGGGAGAGCCGCGTCTCGGGGACGCTGAGCCTGCACGACACGCGGACGACGTACACGATCGCCAATCTCGGCACCATCGCCACGCGCGGCGCCACCATCCAGTTCGGGTTCCCGCTCCCCAACAACCGGTACGCGCGGATCTTCCCCTCGTACACGCTCGAGTGGGAGCGCTACTCGGGGGAGGCCCAGACGCTCGGGGGGCTCCCGCGCTGCGCGGAGTGCCTGCGGTCCACCGCGAGCCTGGCGTTCATGTACGACACGCGATCGGGCCTCCCGTTCCCGACCTCGGGCTCGATGCACACGGTGACGCTCTCCACGACGGGCGGCCTCCTGGGCGGCTCGGCGGAGTACCAGCGGCTCGACCTGGAGGGGCACTGGTACGCGCCGGTGGCGGTGCTGGGCGGCACGGGGGGACTGGCCGGGGGCGGGGTGGGGCTGGTCCTGGGGCTCACGGCGAAGTCGGGGTTCGTCTTCGGCAACTCGGCCCCGTTCTTCGAGCAGCTCTTCTCGATGGGCGGCACGCAGTACGGCATTCCCCTGCGCGGCTACGACGAGTTCTCGATCACGCCGCAGGGCTTCAACCCGCTGGCGACGTCGGGGGCGACGGTCTCGCCGGGCGCCTTCGGGAAGTCGTTCTTCGCGGCGACGGCGGAGTTCGGCGCGCGCATCAGCCAGTCGGTGTACACCGACATCTTCTACGACGTCGGCAACGTGTACGCGACCGCGGCGGCGTTCAATCCCACGCGGCTGTTCCGCGGGGCGGGGATCGGGGTCGCGCTGGTGACGCCGCTGGGGCCGATCGGCCTCGACCTCGGGTACGGCTTCGACAAGGTCGATACATCGGGCAACCCCGCCCCGGGCTGGAAATTGCACTTCAAGATGGGCAACGTGTTCCAGTGATCCACCCTAAGGACGCAGCGAGGAGAATGACATGAACCGGTTGACCGGGGCAGCGCTCGCAGTGCTGCTCGCAGGAGTGGCTGCCGCACCGGCCGCGCGCGCGCAGGCGCCGGGCGTGCCTGCCCAGCCCGTGAAGCTCGCCTTCATCAACTCCCAGCTCATCCTGGCGAATACGCCGGGGCGGGCCGACGCGGAGTCCACCTTCAGCAGGGAGCTGGTCGGCTACCAGACGCAGGTGCAGGCGCTGCAGGCCACGCTCGACTCCGCTGTGGCGGACTACAACCGGGCGTCATTGGTGCTGAGCCCCACGGCGAAGGCGCAGCGGGAGCAGCAGATCCGCGATCTGGAGACGCGCACGCGGAACCAGATCAACGACCTGCAGCAGCGGGCGAACGCGCGCGAGCAGCAGCTGACGGCGCCGATCATGGCGCGGGTGCAGGCGGTGATCGAGGGGGTCCGCGCCGAGTTCAACTACTCGATGATCTTCGACGCGTCGGCCCAGAACGGTGGGCTCGTTACGGCCGACCGGTCGCTGGACCTCACGCAGTTGGTGATCCAGCGGCTGCAGGCGGGCGGGACGCCGCCGCCGCTGGCGCCGGACAGCGGCGCCGTGGCGGCGGACTCGGCCCACGCGGCCAAGCCCGACTCGACGCGTCGCCCGCGTCCGCGCCCCGCGCGGCCGCAGCAGCCCTAGGCCGGCGCGCGGGCGCATGGGCGGTGACGTGAACGGCTCTCTGGCGGCCGCGGACGTCGCCGCGCTGGTGGGCGGCGCGCTCGTCGGGGACGGCGCGGTCCGGGTGCGGGCGGTGGCCCCCCTGGATCGCGCCGGCGAGGGCGATCTCACATTTCTTGCCGCGAGCCGGTACCTCCCCTACTTTCACGCCTCGCAGGCGGCCGTCGTGCTGGTGACGGCGGCCAACCGGACGACGGAGCCGGGCCCCGCCACGCGGATCGTGGTGGACGACCCGCACCGCGCGATGCTGGTCGCGGTGCAGGCGCTGTATGCGGCGCCGCGCCGCGAGCCGGCGGTGCATCCGACGGCCGTGATCGGCGCCGGGGCCGAGCTGGGGCAGGATCTCGTCGCCGGCCCGCGCGCGGTGATCGGCGCCGGGGCACGGCTCGGCTCTCGCGTCACCCTGATGGCGGGCGCCGTGGTCGGCGACGGCGTGGTGCTCGGGGACGACGTCACGCTGTATCCCAACGTCGTCTGCTATCCCGGCACGGTCGTCGGCTCGCGCGTCATCCTGCACGCGGGCGTGGTGCTCGGATCGGACGGGTTCGGCTACGTCCCCGGCAAGACGGGCCACGAGAAGATCCCGCACGTCGGGCGGTGCGTGATCGGCGACGACGTCGAGATCGGCGCGAACTCGACGATCGACCGGGGCAGCGTGGACGACACGGTCGTCGGGCCGGGCACGAAGATCGACAACCTGGTGCAGATCGGGCACAACTGCCGCATCGGCGCGCGCTGCCTGCTGATGGCGCAGGTGGGCCTGGCGGGCTCGACCCACGTCGAGGACGACGTGATCCTCGCCGGGCAGGTGGGGGTGGCCGGCCACCTCACGATCGGGAGCGGCGCCCGCGTGGGAGCGCAGAGCGGCATTATGGACGAGATCCCGGCCGGGACGTCCTGGTTCGGGTACCCGGCGCAGCCACGGGGCGAGGCGATGCGCATGATCGCGGCGACGCGCCGGCTCGCGAAGATCATCGGTGCCCTGGAGGACCTGGTGGGACGTGGGAAGCACCCCAAAGAGTAGTCCGCCGCGCCGCACGCTGGCGCGCTCGGCCGCGCGCGAGGGCATCGGGATCCACACCGGCGCCAGGACCCGCGTGACCTTCCATCCGGCCGAGAGCGGCACGGGGATCGTCTTCCGGCGCACCGACCTCGACGGTGCGCCCTGCATCCCGGCCCGCCTGTCCAGCGTGACCGGGGTCGAGCGCCGCACGACGCTGGCGCGGGACGGCGCCGAGATCCACACCGTGGAGCACGTCCTGGCCGCCATCGCGGGGCTGCTTCTGGACGACGTCCTGATCGACCTCACCGGGCCCGAGCCGCCGGTCCTCGACGGCTCCTTCCAGCCGTTCGTCGAGGCGCTTGAAGAGGCCGGGCCGGTGGAGGCGGGCGGCGAGGCGGTCCAGCTCACCGTGACCGAGCCGTTCACCGTGACCGAGGGCGAGGCGCGCTACCTCGTCGGCCCGGCGCCGCACCTCCGGCTCTCCGTGATGATCGACTTTCCGCATCCCCTGATCGGGCGCCAGATGGGCAGCTACGACGTCACGCCCGAGGGCTTTGCCGCGGAGCTGGCGGGGGCGCGCACCTTCGGGTTCATGCACGAGGTGGAGGCGCTGCGGAAGAAGGGGCTGATCGTCGGCGCGTCGGTGGAGAACGCCGTGGTGCTGGACGAGAAGGGCGTCGTGGGCTCGACGCTGCGGTGGCCCGACGAGTTCGTGCGCCACAAGGCGGCCGATCTGGTCGGCGATCTCGCGTTGCTGGGCGGCCGCCTCAGGGCGCACGTCGTCGCCGAGAAGCCCAGCCACCGCGGCAACGTGGCCCTCGGGAACGCCATCAGCCGCCGCGCCGCGCTGGCGGGGCGCCCGCCGCTCGACATCCGGCACGTGCTCGACGTCCTGCCGCACCGCTACCCGATGCTGCTGGTGGACCGCATCATCGAGATCGAGGACGGGCGGCGGATCGTCGGGATCAAGAACGTGACGATCAACGAGCCCTTCTTCCAGGGCCATTTCCCGGGGCATCCGGTGATGCCCGGGGTGCTCATCATCGAGGCGATGGCCCAGGTGGGCGGCGTGCTCCTGATGGGGCACCTGCAGGAGTCGGGGAACGCCGACGAGAAGGTCGTCTACTTCATGTCCCTGGACAACATCAAGTTCCGGCGCCCGGTGATCCCGGGCGACCAGATCCGCTTCGAGCTCGAGCTGATCCAGCACAAGGAGCGCGCGAGCCGGATGCGCGGCGTGGGGTACGTCGACGGGCACGTGGTCGTGGAGGCGGAGATGATGGCCCGCGTCGTGGACAAGTGAGGCGTCCGTGAGTGCAGCCGTGATTCACCCGACCGCGATCGTCTCGCCGGAGGCGGAGCTCGGCGCGGATGTCGAGGTGGGGCCGTTCGTGATCATCGGCCCCGCCGTGACCGTGGGTCCGCGCTGCAAGATCGCGGCGCGGGCGATCCTCGAGCAGAACGTCCGGTTGGGCGCGGACTGCCGCGTCGGCACGGGCAGCATCCTGGGCGGGGCGCCGCAGGACCTCAAGTACGCGGGCGAGGAGACCTGGCTGGAGGTCGGCGAGGAGACCGTGATCCGCGAGTACAGCACCATCAACCGCGGCACCACGCAGTCGCGGCTGACCAGCCTGGGCAAGCAGTGCCTGGTGATGACGTACGCGCACGTCGCGCACGACTGCCACATCGGCGAGCGGGTCATCCTCGCCAACGGCGTGCAGCTGGCCGGGCACGTGACGATCGACAAGTGCGCGACGATCAGCGGCCTCTCGGCGATCCACCAGTTCGTGAAGATCGGGGCGTACGCGTTCGTGGGCGGGATGTCGCGGGTGACCAAGGACGTGCCGCCGTACACCAAGGCGGTCGGCAGCCCGATGAAGCTGTACGGCCTGAACGCGGTGGGGCTGCAACGCCACGGGTTCAGCCCCGAGGCGGTGACGGAGCTGAAGAAGGCCTACCGCCTCTTCTTCCGCTCGGGCCTCAACATCAGCCAGGCGCTCGACCGCGCGCGCACCGAGCTGGCGCAGCTGCCGGAGGTCACGAGCTTCCTCCAGTTCGTCGAGGAGAGCGGGCGCGGGGTGCTGGTGTGACCACCGCCCCGCTCCCGGTCGGCGTCGTGGGGGTGGGGAGCCTCGGACAGCATCACGCGCGGCTGTACGCCTCCCTGCCGGAAGCGCGGCTGGTCGGCATCTTCGACACGCGCGCCGAGCGCGCCGCCGAGATCGCGAAGCAGTTCCGCACCACCGCCTATCCCTCGCTCGACGCGCTCCTGGCCGACGTGGAGGCCGTGTCCGTCGTGGTGCCGACGTCGGCGCACCACGAGGTCGGTCTCGCCGCCCTCGCGCGCGGGCGGCACGTGCTGATGGAGAAGCCGATCGCCGCGCAGATCGGCCAGGCGGAGGCGCTGGTGGCGGCGGCCGCCAGGGCCGGCGTGGTCCTCCAGACCGGCCACGTGGAGCGCTTCAACCGGGCGCTGCGCGCCGCCGCTCCGTACCTCGCGTCGCCCAGGTTCATCGAATCGGACCGCGTCGCGCCGTTCGCCGCGCGCGGCTCCGACGTCGCCGTGATCCTCGACCTCATGATCCACGACCTGGACCTGGTGCTGGCGCTGGTCGGGGAGCCGGTGGTGGACGTGCGCGCGTCGGGGATCGGGGTCGTGACGAAGAGCGTGGACATCGCCACGGCGCGCATCGAGTTCGCCTCCGGCGCGGTGGCCAACCTGACGGCGAGCCGCCTGGCGCGCGAGCGGGTGCGCAAGCTCCGGATCTTCCAGCCCTCCGGCTACTTCTCGCTCGACCTCGCGGCGGGGAAGGGCGAGTTCCTGCGTCTCAGGCCCGACGCGCAGCAGCGGATCGCGGGGGGCGAGACCGATCTGGTGAAGCTGGTGGAGCGGATCAAGCTGGACGCCCCCGAGGCGGAGCCGCTCGGCCTGGAGCTGGCCAATTTCGTGCGCGCCGTGGGCGGGAAGGAGCAGCCGGCGGTGACGGGAGCCGACGGCCTCTCCGCCCTCTCGCTCGCGTTCCGCGTGTTGGAGGCCGTCCGGGCGTCCCCGACCGCGCCGCGCGCGTGAGCGCGCCGGACGGCCGCCGAACCGGGCGCGACACCTCCGATGCGCCGCCCGCTCGATCCGGCCCCGGCACGAGCGCCACCCGCACCGTCTTCGTGTCGGCCGGCGAGCCGTCGGGCGACGCGCACGCCGGCGCGCTGGTCGCGGCGCTGCGCCGCCTGGTGCCGGACGTCGCGGTGGAAGGCGTCGGGGGAGCGCACCTGGAGGCCGCCGGCGCCCGGCTGATCGCCCGCATCGAGGACCTCACCGTCATCGGCTTCGTCGAGGTGGTGCGCAAGATCCCCGCGCACTGGCGGCTGCTCAGCCGGATCGAGGAGCGCCTCGCGCGCGGGGACGTCGCCCTGGTGGTGCTGGTGGACTACCCGGGCTTCCATCTGCGGGTGGCCGCGGCGGCGGCCCGCGCGCACGTGCCGGTGCTCTACTACGTGGCACCGCAGCTCTGGGCGTGGCACGAGTCGCGGGTGCATCAGATGGCGCGCACCGTCTCGCACCTGGCCGTCATCCTCCCGTTCGAGGAGGAGTTCTTCTCCGCGCGCGGCGTCCGGACCACCTTCGTCGGGCACCCGCTCCTCGACCGTCCGCCGCTCGCCGTGGAGGGGGCCGCCCTCAAGCGCTCCCTCGGCCTCGACGGCGACCGGCCGGTCCTCGGGCTCTTTCCCGGGAGCCGCCCGCAGGAGGTGCGGCGCCTCTGGCCGCCCTTCCGGGCCGCGGCGGAGCGGATCCGCCGGGACTTGCCGACCGTGCAGGTCGTGGTGGCGGCGATCCCCGGCGGGTCGTACCCCGACGCCGGCGAGATCCGGATCGTGCCGGGCCGCCCGCGCGAGTGCTTCGCCGCCGCGGATGCCGCGCTCTGCAAGTCCGGCACCTCGACGCTCGAGGCGGCGATGGCGCTGACGCCGCTGGTGATCGCGTACAGGATGCACCCGCTGTCGTACCTGCTGGCGCGGCATCTGGTGCGGGTGGACCGGATCGGGATGGTGAATCTCGTGGCCGGCCGCCAGGTCGCGCCCGAGCTGATCCAGGGCGCGGTGACGCCCGAGGCGCTCGCGCGCGCCGTGCGCCCGCTGCTCGATCCGGACAGCCCCGAGCGCCGCGCCCAGCTCGAAGGGCTGGCCGAAGTGCGGCGCCGGCTCGGGGAGAGCGGGGCGGCGAGGCGGGCCGCGGAGATCGCGCGCTCGCTCCTGGCGGCGTGAACGGCGAGCGGGGAACGCTGGCGCGCCGCGTGTGGCGCGGCGCGTCGCTCGGCGCGCGAGTCCTGCGCGCGGCGCTGCTGATCCCGGCGGCGGTCTACCGGGCAGGCGTGGCGCTGCGGAACGCGGCCTACGACGTCGGGCTGCTCCGCGCGCGAGCGCTGAGCGTGCCGTCGGTGGGCGTCGGGAACATCGCCGTCGGCGGCACGGGGAAGACACCGGTGGCCGCGTACCTGGCCGCCCAGCTGGTGCGGCGGGGCCGGCGGCCCGGCATCCTGCTCCGTGGCTACCGCGGCGGCGACGAGTCCGCGGAGCACGCCGAGCGCGTGAGCGGCGCGGTGGTGGTCGCGGAAGCAGACCGGCACCGTGGGGCGCTGCGCGCCATCCGGGAGGGGGCCGATGCGCTGGTGCTGGACGACTGCCTCCAGCGGCGGGACGTCCGGACCGACCTGCTCCTGGCGGTGCTCGCGGCCGAGTCGGAGGGGGAGCGGAGATGGCCGCTGCCCGCCGGACCGTGGCGGGAGGGGCTGGGCGCCCTCGGGCGCTGCGATGCCGTCGTGGTTACCTATAAGGTGGCCCCCCCCGACGAGGCGGCGGCCGCGGCCCGCAGACTGGCGGAGCGGACGCGTCTCGGCGTGGGGGTCGCCGCGGGACTCAAGTTGGCACGTTTTCTGCCACTTTCGGGTGGCGCGCCGCTGGCGGCCGGGGCCCTCGCGGGCCGGGACGTCGTGGCGGTGTGCGGGATCGGCGCTCCCGAGCGGTTCGGGGCGCAGCTCGAGGCGCTGGGCGCCCGGGTGCGCCTCTTCGACTTCGGCGATCACCACGCCTACGTGGCGTCGGACCTGACCGCCGCGGTCGAGGCGGCCGGCCCCGACGGGCTGATCGTCACGACCGCGAAGGACGCGGTGAAGCTTCGCAGCCTGTACCGGGCCCAGGCTCCGGCGTGCGTCGTCGCCGAGCTCGAGGTACGGGTGACGTACGGTGAAAGTGATCTGGCGCGCCTGCTCGACCGGGTGGCGCGAGCGCAACCCAACCCTGTGACGGCGGCGGGTCTGCCGCCCTTGAGATGAAGGATCCCATGAGCGATGCGAAGCCGGTGATCGAGGCGCGGGCACGGAGGACGGGCGAGTTCGTCCACCCCGAGAAGGACCACTTCCTCAGCGAAGAGAACCCGTTCGAGGCGATGATGTCGCGGTTCGACATCGCCGCGAAGTTGCTGAGCCTCGATGCGGGGCTGTACAAGGTCCTCCGACACCCCGAGAAACAGATCATCGTGTCGCTCCCCGTGATGATGGACACCGGCGAGGTGGAGGTCTTCACCGGCTATCGGGTGCTGTACAGCACCGTGCGCGGGCCCGGCAAGGGAGGGATCCGGTTCGACCTCGGGGTGACGCTGGACGAGGTCCGGGCGCTGGCGGCGTGGATGACCTGGAAGTGCGCGGTGGTGAACATCCCGTTCGGCGGCGCCAAGGGCGGCGTGATCTGCGACCCGCTGACGATGTCGATGGGCGAGCTGGAGCGGCTCACCCGCCGCTACACCTCGAGCATCATCGAGATTCTCGGGCCCGACTCCGACGTGCCCGCGCCCGACGTGAACACGAACGAGCGCGTGATGGCGTGGATCATGGACACCTACTCCATGCACAAGCGCCACACCGTGACGTCGGTCGTCACCGGCAAGCCGCTGGAGATGGGCGGCTCGGCGGGCCGGCGCGAGGCGACGGGGCGCGGCGTCATGCTGATGACGCGCGAGGCGCTGAAGCAGATGGGTCTGCCGCTCCGGGGCGCGAAGGTCGTCGTGCAGGGCTTCGGCAACGTCGGCTCCATCACGGCGGAGCTGCTGCAGGCCCAGGGCGCCAAGATCCTGGCGGTGAGCGACGTCTCCGGGGGCGTGTACAGCGACAAGGGGCTCGACATCGCCGACGTCATCCAGTGGCGCGAGGCGCATCGCTACGTGTCCGGGTACCCCAAAGGGCAGGCGCTGACCAACGACGAGCTGCTGGTGCTCCCGACCGACGTGCTGGTGCCGGCGGCCCTGGAGAACGTGATCACGTCGCGCAACGCGAAGGACATCCAGGCCAAGGTCATCATCGAGGGCGCCAACGGCCCGACCGCGGCCGGGGCGGACGAGGTCCTCGACAAGAAGGGGATCGTCGTCGTGCCGGACATCCTGGCCAACGCCGGCGGCGTCACGGTCAGCTACTTCGAGTGGGTGCAGGACCGCGACGGCTACTTCTGGACCGAGGAACTGGTCAACAGCCGGCTCGAGGACATCATGGTCAAGAGCTTCGAGAACGTGCTCGCGGTCTCGAAGCGCTACAAGATCAACATGCGCATCGCGGCGTACACGCTCGCGATCGAGCGTGTCGCGGCCGTGCACCGGCTCCGCGGGATATACGCGTAGTCGGAATCAGAACAGACGGGGGCGCTCATGAGCAACCAGGCGACGGCCGAATCCGCGCTGCTGTCGAGCGCGGCCCTCTCCGCGCTGCTGGAGCTGGCGCGCCAGGCGGTGGTGGCGTCGGTGGAGGGAAGGGCGCTGCCGAGGGTCCCCGACCTGCTCGAGCTGACGTGGCCGCGCGGCGTGTTCGTGTCGCTGCACATGCAGGGCGAGCTGCGCGGCTGCCTCGGGCACCTCGAGGCGGACGTCCCGATCGGTGAGGCGACGCGCCGGATGGCGGTCGCCTCCTCGCGCGACGATCCGAGGTTCCCGCCGGTGACGCCCGGCGAGCTGGGGGACCTCGAGGTCGAGGTCTCGGTGCTCTCGCCCTTCGAGCGGATCCGCCCGGAGGACGTGGTTCCGGGCCGTGACGGTCTCCTGATCCGGCGGGGGCCGCGCTCCGGCGTCCTGCTTCCGCAGGTGGCGACCGAGCACCGTTGGGATCGGGTGGCCTTCCTGCGCGCCGTCTGCCAGAAGGCCGCCCTGCCGTCGGAGGCATGGAAGGACCCGGGGACGGAGCTGTGGGCCTTTCGCGCCCAGGTCGTGCCCCCGGGGGCGAGACCCTGATCGGAGAAACCGCACAGCGATGACGTTGCGATTCGACGCCACGGCTCTCTCTCTCGACGGGCTGGACGCCACGGCTCTTCTCGCCGCCCGCGCGGCGCAGGAACGCCGCCGGTTCCCCGCTGCCGCGGCCGGCGCCCTGCTTGCGGCCGGGCGCGCCGCCGAGGCCAACCGCGACGCCCTCCTGGCGGGCAAGGCGCTCGCCGTCACCACCGGACAGCAGCCCGGGCTCTTCACCGGCCCGCTCTATGCCGTCTACAAGGCCCTGACTGCCGCGGCGCTGGCCGAGCAGCTCGGCAGGCGCTGGGGCCGGCCGGTCGTTCCCGTCTTCTGGGTGGCGGGCGACGACCACGACTTCGCCGAAGTGAACCACTGTGCGGTGCTGGCCGCGGACGGGTCGGTCCGCACCGTGACGCTCCGCGAGCGAGCGGCCGACGCCGTGATGCTGCCGGCCTTCCGGGAGCCGGTCGGTGCGGACGGCGCCGCCGCCCTGGCCGCGCTGGAGGCGGCCCTCCCGCCGAGCGAGTTCCGGTCGGAGACCGTCGCCTGGCTGGGGACGGCGTACCGCGCGGAGCGCTCGATGGCCGAAGCGGCGGCCGTCGCCCTGGCGCAGCTCCTCGAGCCCTTCGGCGTCGTGGTGTGCAGGGGATGGGACGGTGCGCTCAAGCGGGCCGCATCCGACGTCTTCCTCGAGGCGCTCCGCTCGGCGAAGGTGCTCGACGAGGCGCTGGCCCGCGAAGCGGCGCGGCTGAAGGCGTCCGGGGCAGCGGTGCCCGTGACGGTCGGGGAGGGGATGACCCTCGCGATGCTCGAGGGAAAGCTGGGGCGCGACCGGCTGCGGATGTCGGACGGCGCCTTCGTCACCCGCCGCTCCGGCGAGCGCCTGACCCTGAAGGACATCGAGTCGGTGCTGCACTCCACGCCCGAACGGCTCTCGGCCAACGTCCTCCTGCGGCCGGTCGTGGAGGCGTACGTCTTCCCGACGGTGGCCTACGTCGGCGGCCCCGCCGAGCTGGCCTACCTCAGGCAGGTCGCGCCGGTCTTCGCGCATCTCGCCGTCCCGCGGCCAGCGCCGGCGCCGCGCCTCTCCGGCTTCCTCGTGGACGCCAAGACCGACAAGACGCTCGAGCGGCTGGGTCTCAAGCCGGCCGATCTCGCGCAGGACGAGGGCGCGCTGGCCACGGCGCTCGCGAAGGATGCGCTCCCGGCGGATGCCGCGGGCGCCCTGGCGGCGCTCCGCTCCGCGCTGGCGGAGCGCTACCGGGCGGTGACCGAGGCCGCGCTCGCCCTGGAGAAGACCCTCGAGCGCCCGATCGAAACGGCGCGGAACCAGGCCCTGCACGCGGTGGACGAAGTCGAGAAGCGCCTGGTCGCGGCGCTGAAGCGGCGGAACGAGACTGCGCTCCAGCAGCTGGCGCGGACGCGCACCGGCCTCTTTCCCGGCGGCGAGCCGCAGGAGCGGGTCCTCACGGCGGCGAGCTACCTCGCGCGCTACGGCCGCGACCTCCTGGCGCCGCCTTGGGCGGCGGCGCGCGAGCAGGCGGGGCGGCTACTTGATGCGCCTCCGGATGGGGCCTAGGTTACCGGAATGGGCGCTGCCGCCATCATCCTCATCGCGTTCGCGTTGATGATCCCCCTGACCGCCATCGTGCTGGATTCCCCGGTCGTGCGGGCCTGGGTGGAACGGATGCACGGAGCACCGCTGGAGGGCGGGGCCGACGTCAGGGAACTGTCCAAGAAGGTCGGGATCCTCGAGGCCGATCTCGAGACCGTGACGCGCCAGCTGGCCCAGCTCCAGGAAGAGCATCAGTTCATGCAGCGGCTGCTCGAGGATCCCGCGCACCGCGCAGCCGCGCAGAAGTCCCTGCCCAAGTCCGGCTCGTAGTCATGCCGCGGCCCGCCGGAGGGCGCTCGGCGGCGCTGGTGGCCTCCGGGATCTTCCTCAGCCGCGTCGCCGGCTTCGTCCGTCAGTGGATCATCAATCGGTATCTGGGCCTCGGTCTCGTGGCCGACGCGCTGGGCGTCTCGTTCCGCATCCCCAACCTGCTGCAGAACCTGTTCGGCGAGGGCGTGCTTTCGGCGTCGTTCATCCCGGTGTACGCGCGGCTGGTGAGCCAGGGGCGCGAGCGGGACGCGGCGCGCGTGGCGGAGGCGGTGGCGTCGCTGCTCGTCTTCGCCGTGGCGGTCATCGTGGCGATCGGGGTCGGCGCGACGCCGCTGGTGGTCGACGTGCTGGCGCCGGGCTACGGCGGCGACAAGAGAATTCTGGTCATCGTTCTGGTCCGGATTCTCTTTCCCGCAACCGGAGTTCTGGTCTTCTCCGCCTGGTGCCTCGGCGTCCTCAACAGCCACCGCAAGTTCTTCCTCTCGTACACCGCGCCCGTGGTGTGGAACGCGGCGATCATCATCGCGGCGATCCTCGGCCGCCACGCCGGCCAGCTCCGGTTCGCGGTCATCGTCGCGTGGGGCGCCGCGGCGGGCAGCCTCCTCCAGGTGCTGGTGCAACTGCCCACCGTGCTGGCGTTGGCCCGGGACCTCCAGTTCCGGACCAACCTCGCCGACCCGGAGGTGCGCACCGTCGTCCGCAACTTCTGGCCCGCGCTCCTCGGCCGGGGCGTCAACCAGGTCAGCGCCTTCGTGGACACGGTGATCTCGACGCTGCTGGGCAACAGTCCCGCCGCCGGCCTGGTCAACGCGCAGCTGCTCTACACCCTGCCGGTGAGCCTCTTCGGGATGTCGGTCGCCGCCGCCGAGCTGCCGGAGATGTCGGCCGCGAACGGCTCGGAGGAGGAGCGCCACGCAGTGCTGCGCGCACGGCTCACGGACGGCTCGCACCGGATCGCGTACTTCATCGTCCCGACGGCTGTGGGGTTCCTCGCCCTGGGACAGGTGCTGGTGGCGTTGCTCTTCCAGACGGGGCGGTTCAGCGCGGCGAACAGCCGTTACGTCTGGGCGATCCTCGCCGGATCGGCCGTGGGGCTGCTCGCATCGACGCTCAGCCGGCTCCTGTCGTCGGCCTTCTATGCGCTCCGCGACACCCGCACGCCCCTCAAGTTCGCCGCCGTCCGGGTCGCTCTCACCACCGTGCTCGGCTTCCTCTGTGCGGTGCCGCTGCCTCCGCTGCTCGGTCTGGCCCTGAGGTGGGGCGCCGTCGGGCTCACGGCGAGCGCGGGGTTCTCGGCGTGGGTGGAGTTCGCGCTGCTCCGGCGCAGCCTCGCGCGCCGCATCGGCCCCACGCCGTTCGAGACCGGGTACCTTGCCAAGCTCTGGGTCTCCGCCCTCGCCGCCGGCGCCGCCGGCTGGGGGCTCTGGCTCTGGTCGGGCCGGTGGGGCCCGATCGTCTCCGGCGCCCTTGTCCTCGTGCCGTACGCTCTCGTCTACGGCGCACTGACGCTGTTGTTCCGGATCCCCACTGCGAAGGCCATCGTGTCCGAGGTGCTGCGGCGTGCCTGAGGAAGCCCTTCAGCGCAAGCTGGAGAGCCTGCCCGACGCGCCCGGTGTCTACCTGTGGAAGGACGCCGCGGGCGCAGTGCTGTACGTCGGGAAGGCGAACAGCCTCAAAGGCCGGGTCCGGTACTACTTCGGCGACGAGGCGGCGGCCGATCCGCGCCTCAGTCTGCTGGTCGAGCGGATCGCGGATCTCGAGACCATCGTCGTGCAGAGCCCCTCGCAGGCGCTGCTGCTCGAGAACAACCTCATCAAGGAGTACCACCCGCGGTTCAACGTGAACCTGCGGGACGACAAGCGGTATCCGTGGCTCGCGGTGACGTTGCAGGAGCCGTTCCCGCGCATCCTCGTGACGCGGAAGGCGGCCGACGACGGCGCCCGCTACTTCGGCCCGTACACCGACGTCGGTTCCCTCCGCCAGACGCTCCGGATCATCCGTCGCATCTTCACCGTGCGCTCGTGCGGCTACGACCTGCCGGACGACGCGCCCGACCGGCCGTGCCTCGACTACCACATCCGGAAGTGCAAGGCGCCGTGCGTGGGGTGGGAGACCCGGGAGGACTACCGCCGGATGATCGGCGACGTGCTCCTCTTCCTCGAGGGGAAGACGCTGGAGGTGCGGCAGCACCTGCGGGAGCGGATGCAGTCCGCCTCGGCCGCGACCGACTTCGAGCTGGCCGCCGAGCTGAGGGATGCCTTGAAGCGGCTGGACCAGATCGAGGAGCCCGCGACGGTGGAGCGCGTGGGCGGCGGCAACTGCGACGCGATCGGTCTGGCCCGCGACGAGGACGACGCGTGCGCGGTGGTGCTGCGGATCCGGGACGGGAAGGTGGTCGGAAGCGAGCACACCTTCCTCGAGGGCGTGGAGGGCGTGAGCGAGAGCGAGGTGCTCACCGCGTTCGTGGTGCGCTACTACCTGCCGCGGGAGCGGCGCGCGCCGATCGCGTACCTGCCCGCGATGCCCGCCGACGAGGCCGAGCTGGCCGAGGCGTTCGGCGAGGCCCACTACGCCGTGCCGGCGCGCGGGCTGGGACGGCGACTCGTGGACCTGGCGGACCAGAATGCGCGCCATCTTCTGGAGACGCTGCGCCTGGAGACGTTCGAGGGCGCGGAGCGCGCGGAGGATCCCGTGTATTCCCTCGGCCGCGATCTGGG
>Ga0187849_1000908_pt1 | contig 36137 bp, 28 predicted proteins | sample June2016WEW_4_10_2_FD_132412 | JGI IMG/M metagenome (GOLD analysis project Ga0187849, IMG submission 132412) | Peatland microbial communities from SPRUCE experiment site at the Marcell Experimental Forest, Minnesota, USA - June2016WEW_4_100 | ecosystem: Environmental > Terrestrial > Soil >...
GATTTTGACCTTCCTGCGCTTGGTGCGTCTGGGAAGCATGCCCCCAAGCATTTCTCTGAGGTTGAAGTCCATTTCCTCCATGCCGGCTCCTGCAAAGATTTCGACCATCGGGAAGTTGCGGTCGGGCACGTCCAGCTCGACGTAGCGGTCGTCAAGAGCCCCTTTGCGGAGCAGTTTCCTGAGCTTCTCCCTGGTCGAATCAGCCTGTTCGGCCTCCTCCTTTGCAACCTGCAGCGCATCGGCCTCGACCGGAAAAGGGTGCTCCCGTACCTCCGGGGACGTTTTCTTGGGAGGCAGCAATATATCGAGCAGTTTTTCCTCCGCAATTTCTTCAGCCTTTATTTTTACCTCTTCCATCTCTTCGTTGCGGACCATGCTGACTGCCAGTTCGGTCAGGTCGCGAACCATGGATTCCACGTCGCGGCCAACGTAGCCGACCTCGGTAAACTTGCTGGCTTCAATCTTGAGGAAGGGCGACTGGGCTAAACGGGCCAGACGGCGCGCAATCTCGGTTTTACCCACGCCTGTAGGTCCGATCATTATAATATTCTTCGGCGCTATTTCATCGCGCAGATTCTCCGGCACCTGCTGCCTTCTCCACCTGTTGCGCAGAGCTATGGCAACCATGCGCTTGGCGTCTTTCTGGCCGATTATATATTTGTCCAGCTCGCCTACGATTTCAGCGGGTGTAAGGGTCTGTTGCATCAATCACAGCTCCTCGATCATGAATTCCCTGTTCGTGTAGACGCAGATCGACGCGGCAATATTCATGGCCTCCTCGGCGATTTGGCGCGCCGAAAGGTCAGTATGCCGGTCCAGGGCACGGGCGGCCGCAAGCGCATAGGGCGCTCCGGAGCCAACCGCCGCAAACCCGTCGTCCGGTTCGATGACATCTCCGGTCCCGCTCAGGATGAAAGAATCCTTCGCGTCGGCAGCAAGAAGCAGCGCTTCCAACCTGCGCAGCGCGCGGTCCATTCGCCAATCCTTCGCAAGTTCAACCGCTGCGCGCTTAAGATTGCCGTTGTACTGCTCGAGCTTGGCTTCCAGCCTCTCGAACAGCGTAAACGCATCGGCGGTCGAGCCCGCAAAACCGGTGAGGATCTTGTCGCGGTAGAGCCTGCGGATCTTCTTGGCCTGCTGCTTTACGATGGTTTCACCCATCGTGACCTGCCCGTCTCCAGCCATTACTACCTGATCGCCCTTCCGTACGACGATTACGGTTGTGCCGCGCACGATAGAATTAGGCATAGGTTTTATCTTTTCTCCACAAAATGCTGCAGCACCGTATGGCAAACGCAGTCAAGTTATCATAATGATTAGACATTATTACACTAAATATAATCACGTCGCCAAGCCTTATTTTTTTCTGCTCCTCGGATGTGAGGCGTCGTAGACCTTCATGAGCTGATCGACATTAACATGGGTATATCTCTGAGTTGTCGACAGACTTTCGTGCCCAAGCATCTCCTGAATGGCCCTAAGGTCGGCGCCCGCATTCAGAAGATGAGTGGCGAAAGTGTGCCTTAGCCCATGCGGACTCAAGCGTTGCCACAACCCGCATGCAATCAGCTCCGCCTTCAGGATTCTGTCGACGGATCGCGCCGTAAGTCTTCCTCCCCTCGAATTGAGAAAAAGGGCCTGCGAAGACGCCCTCGCCACCGGGAACTCAAACTCCAGGGCCTCAAGGTAATACTTCAGGGCGTCAAGCGCTTTCGTTCCGATCGGGATTATACGCTCCTTGCGGCCTTTGCCGCTCACGCGGACAAGGGTCTCAGCAAAAGCCACCCCGTCGAGATTAAGCTTGATCAGTTCGCTCACGCGGACACCCGTCGAGTATAGCAATTCGAACATGGCCCAGTTGCGGGCCTTTCTCCAGGAACTGCCTTGCCGGAGCGAGGCGCGAGACAGTGCATCCAGGAAGTGAAAGATAGCATCCACCTGGAGGAAGGAAGGCATTTTTTGCTTTATCCTGGGATGGGCAACCAGATCGGCAGGATTCTCAGTGAAGACGCCGGCGTTGTTCAGATAACTGTAAAAGGAGCGCAAGGCAGATAGTTTACGCGCGCGGCTTGTTTTTTCAAGCGACCCGTGAACCGATGCCAGGTACCCCCGGATGATTTCCGGACCAATCAACGTCAGTTCTACAGCAGAGGACCCTACAAGAGCGGACGCATATCCGGCGAATTGGCGCAGATCGCTTGCGTAAGCCCTGAGCGTCTCTTCGCTAAGATTTCGCTCGTGGCGCAGGTATTTGAGGAAAAGCGTCTGGGCGCGGTTCCAGGTTAGACTGTCCATCCCGGATTTTCCTTTTAAAATTAAGACGCATTAAGCAATTTGGGGTAATTGGGGATTAATTTCTCAACTCCTGAATCCCGCTGAGCTTACCCTTGCGAAGAATCGCTCAATTAATGGCTCAGTTAGCACAGACTGTGAAAAAATCATAGAGGATTCGAGAGCCGCAATACTGATTGTTTTCCTCAGCGTATTGACTTTGCAGTACAATTGAAATAATTAAAACAACTTTAAACTCTGTTCATACGGCTCTGCCGTTTCCACTCCGGAAGGGACCCTGTTACGATTTCTTTAAGAGACGCCCGAAGTCATTCAACAATGCACTTAATCCCGGGAAAAACCGTCCGTTCCCAGGGTTCAATTTGAGCGGAAAGGATGCAATATGAAAGATGACGTAGCAAATGTTCGTACTTTCGCAATCATCTCTCACGGTGGCGCCGGCAAGACCTCCCTGGCTGAAGCCATGCTTTTCGATGCTGGCGCCACGACCCGGCTGGGCAAAGTGGACGAGAGCAGCTCGATTATGGATTTTGAGCCTGAAGAGATCAAACGCAAGACTACCATCAGCAGTTCGATTTATTCTTTTACCTGGAAAAAGCAACCATTCACGCTGATTGATACGCCGGGTGACTTCAATTTCATTGCTGAGACAAAAACTTCGATGCAGGGCGGCGACTCCGTCTTAGTGCTTGCTGACGCGGTTGACGGCGTACGTGTTCAGACCGAGAAAGTGTGGGAATTTGCAGGTGAACACGGTTTGCCAAGGATGATCTTCATCAGCAAGATGGACCGCGAGCGGGCCGATTTCGCCAAAACGGTTCATGACATTCAAGACAATTTCGGCAAAGCTTGTGTCCCGCTTCAGATTCCGATTGGCGCGGCTGAGAGCTTCAAAGGGGTTGTCGATATCCTGAGCGGCAAAGCATATGTATACGGACAGGGCGATAGCGGAAAATTCGACACAAAAGAAATGCCGGCCGAGCTTGCTGAGTTGGCCTCCCGATACAGGGAAGCCATTGTCGAGCACGTGGCCGAAGCAAGTGATGAGCTTCTGGAAAAATACCTCGACACCGGCGAACTGTCTCCTGAAGAGATAAAAGGCGCCCTGCGGGCTTCCGTGATAGGCGGCAAACTCATTCCCATTTCTTGCGGCACCGGCACCGGAAATATTGGCGTTCAGCCTTTGCTTGATCTGATTGCTGAGTGTCTGCCCTCTCCACTGGACTCCGGCCCGGTCAAAGGCCGCTCCGTGAAGGGAGATGCGGAGCTGGCAAGAGATCCGGATACCGGCGCCCCTTTCAGCTCCGTTGTAATCAAGACTGTGAGCGACCCGTATGCCGGCAGGCTTTCCATTTTGCGCATATTTTCCGGTACCCTTTCCCCCGATTCTACGGTTCTCAACGCCAACAAAGGTGTTAAGGAACGCTTCGGGCAGCTTCTCAGGCTCAAGGGGAAAAACCAGGAACCGATTCAGACGGCCGGGCCCGGAGACATCGTTGCCGTTGCCAAACTCAAAGAGACCGTGACACAGGATACACTCTGCTCTGAGCGCGACCCGATCATCTTTCCATCCGTAGAGCTTCCTCCCGCCATCTACTCGCTGGCAGTCGAACCCAAGAGCAAAGGGGACGAGGAAAAGATTTTCTCCTCGCTTTCCCGCCTCATGGAAGAAGACCTGACGCTTAAGCTCGATAGGAACGACGAAACCCGGGAGATGATCCTTTCAGGAATGGGCGAAATCCATATAGAGGCCATCGTTGACAAGCTCAGACGCAAGTTCGGAGTTGAAGTGAACCTTAAGCTGCCCAAGGTCGCATACAAAGAGACGATCAAGGGCAAGGTCCGTGTTCAGCACAAATACAAGAAGCAATCCGGCGGGCGCGGCCAGTACGGCGACTGCACGATCGAAATGGAGGCGCTGCCAAGAGGCGAGGGGTTCCAGTTCTATGACAAGATCGTCGGCGGGGTGATCCCGAGGCAGTACATTCCAGCGGTGGAAAAGGGAATCGCAGAAGCCCTCCACGAAGGCACACTGGCCGGATATCCGGTCGTCGACTTCAAGGTTGACCTGGTTGACGGCTCATACCATACGGTAGATTCATCTGAAATGGCCTTCAAAATCGCCGGGTCGATGGCTTTCAAAAAAGCCATGGCGGACGCCAAACCCACCCTGCTCGAACCCATTATGGAACTGGAAATCACTGTGCCCGACGATGCAATGGGCGATGTCATCGGCGACCTCAATTCGAGGCGGGGCCGAGTGCTCGGGATGGAAAGCAAAGGAAACAAGCAGACCGTAAAGGCCCAGACGCCTCTTGCCGAGGTGCTCAAATACGCGCCCGATCTGCGCTCGATGACAGCGGGCCGCGGCATGTTCACCATGAAATTCTCCCACTATGAAGAAGTCCCGGGACCGCTTCAGGAGAAAATAATCGAGCTTGCCAAGAAGGAAAAAGAGGAAAAATAAGCCTTAAGGTTATGTTTTCAAGAAAAACTGCAATTGTGACGATCAGCGACCGTGGAGCGCGTGGGGAGCGTGAGGACCGATCCGGGCAGATCCTGGTGGACAAGCTTGCCGCCGAGGGGTTTGAAGTATGTTTTAAGACCATTATTCCCGACGAATACGAAGAGATCCGAAAGGTTCTTACCGATCTGTCGGACGTCGAAAAAGCGGCACTTATTCTTACAACCGGCGGCACCGGGGTTGCGCCGCGCGACGTTACTCCCGAGGCCACTTTCTCGGTTATCGAAAAGACGGTTCCCGGATTGGCCGAGGCCATGCGGGCCGCCAGCCTGCAAAAGACCCCTCATGCGATGATCTCCAGGGCGGTCGCAGGCATCCGCGGCAAAACTCTCATCGTCAATCTTCCGGGAAGTCCGAAAGGTGCTATCGAAAACCTGGAAACGATCCTCCCGGCTCTGCCTCACGCGCTGGACAAAATACAGGGAGACCCCTCTGACTGCTCACAAGGTTGATAATGCCGTCAGAAAATGGCCCTTCCTTTGGCCGAACCTTCCCTAATAGCCTCTTTTTTGCCGTGATATTCCTTCTCAATGGCCTTGATGCGGTCGTGGACGGCGAATACCCGTGATTCGGCTTCTTCGACGATTTTCAGTTGCTGGAGGACAACGAGCGATTTGAGAAATTCCGTTTCGCCTTGCCTGTGAAGCGAATAGAACTCAGCGCCAAGTCGCGATCTCCTCTGAGAGAGGTTCCTTTGGGCTTTGCGAAACCTGAATTTTACAATCCTGATCTTCACAAACTTCAGTACCCATACCCAGGCGAGCCTGATCCATTTCAGAATTAGCCGGGATAGTTTCTCCACGATGTCACTCGCCTCCATTTTTCCCCCCTTCGCGCAGGTCCCAGCCTGTTACGGACTCCAGTTTGTCAAACATTTTTTGCCTGTGGCTTCCAGGCCAGTACACTCTTGCGCATTCCGGACACTTGCGGAAATCCGAAGATGTCTCGAAAACATAATCCGGAACAGCGCCGAAGGCCGCCTCCCTCTGTATCTGAAGCAACTCGGCATTGCAGAGACTGCATCTTGAAAACGGCCGCAACTCGTCAATACCTATGCTCAGCGAAGATATCAATTCTTTCAACTGCGCGAACTGATGATCGTTGCGCACGAAGAGGACGCCCTCAATATCTCGAAATTTCTCCCTGCGTGTAATTGGAATGATCCCTTCGGAAAGCAGGCAATCAACCCGGACCCGGTCATCAAGCAGCATCGAAGGAGCGTCGAATCCAAGCACCCGGAGCCATTTTGCCAGTTTGCCCAGCATTATATCCACAGCGAAGCGCTTTCCCCGGTATTGCGCTCCGCTCATTTTATCTCGTCCAGATCCACCCTTCGCACATCAGGCAGGTAGGGCATGTGAAATATCGAAGGCTGGAATGTTGGAGCGGGCTTGAGCTCTTCCAGAACGATTTCCATAGTCCATTCACTTGAGGAAATTCGAATTTTGTCGGGCACAGCTTCTTTTGTGAGCCTAACGGGCGGATCATAGGAAACGCTGCCCTCGAATTCAGCGCTGCGAACCAGTATCGCTTCAAGATCATGCGAGTCGGCAGTGAGGCGCCATTCGAAATAATTTTTTCCCCCACTGTTTGAAATCAGGCCCCACCTGCCGGCGTCAGAGCGGCTTTCGAGGTGTTCGAATTGTTCTGTAGGGACCGAAGCGGTAAGCGCGTAGCGAAAGAGATCGACCGGCAGGCTGACCCCCATGAACTGGCGAACAAGGGTTTCAGGGCGCTGCGCCGTGAAGATCACCTTTTCAGAAGGAATCAGAAGAGCCGGCCCTGTTTCGTTGAAAACATAAAGGGCCACCGTCTGGCCGAACGGAGTGAACGTTTCGAACCTGACAAAATTCCGCCCTTCTACGAAAATAATCGCACGCGAGCTGAATTTTGAGGTTTTGCTGTCAACCCTGAGCCGGAATTTGCATTGGTAATTGCGCCAGAAATCTGATCTTTCTTTTAGTTTAGCTATTTCCAAAGATGGGGCAGGAGGTTTTCCCGATACGGCAGGAAGGTTTTGCATCTGGCGAGCGCAACCGGCTGAAATCACCAGCAGGAGCAGAAGGCAAGGGAGCACGAAAGACCGGGGCGGCTTGAAAAAAAGCCTCCCCGCCAATCCCCATCGACACAACTCCGGAGTGTTGAATCCGGAGGCTTGCCGTACAGGTGAAGGTCTGGGATAAGTTTCCATAGAGTTAAACTCAGGGTGGATGCGATGGCTGTCGTGAAACCGGCTGTTTATGACCGTTCAGGCGGATGCAGAGCAATATCTCAACACCCCGCAAGTGCTCTTAAACCGAAAGCTTACGGCTATTTTATGGCGTCGAGCTTTGCCTTTATCTTTTCGGGTTCCGAGTGATTGTACTGAATCGCTTTCCGGTAGGCTTCAGTGGCCTTCGCCTTCTTGCCAAGCTCCAGGTAGACGTCTCCCAGATGCTCGAGAATGACTGGATCATCAGGCACCCGCTTTATTGCCTCGATCAGCATGTCCAGGGCCTTCTTGTGCATACCCATCTTGAAATAGACCCAGCCCAGACTGTCCATGATATAGCCATCATCAGGTGAAATATCGAGGGCTTGAATTATCATTTCCTTGGCGCTTAGAAGGTTTGTTCCCATTTCAGCGTAGCTGTAGCCGATGTAGTTAAGAGCATCGGCATTCTTCGGATCGATGACCAGAACTCTGCGCATTATCTCGACAGCTTCTTCCTTCTTGCCTGTCTTGTCCAGAATGATCCCTTTGCGGAAAAGCATTTCCGTATCATTGGGCAGCTTTTCCAGGCCGCGATCGAGAACTTTCATTGACTCGTCGTACTGGCCGGCCTCTTCGTATATGATTGCCAGATACAGATAGAGGTCACCCACATCAGGGCTCTTGGCAATCGCCTCGTTCAGGACCTTGGCGCCGCTGGCAATGTCTTTCAGTTTTGCAAAAACCATGGCCAGGCGTGACTGCGCTGCATTCCACAGGGGGCTGGCCTGGGAAATCAGGCGAAAGTTCCGTATTGCCTGTTCATAATCAAGCTTTTCTTCGTATGTGGTCGCAAGATAATAGAGGGCCTGATCGTATCGGGGGTCTTCCTTCAGAAGACCCGTAAACTCGCTTATGGCGTCTTCGTAGTTTTTTTGCTGCAAGCGGATGATGCCGATTTTAAGCTGGCTCTCCAAGTCTTTGTGGTTGATCTTGAGCAACTGGTTAAACTGCCTGATTGCCTCCTCGCCCCTGCCCTCCCGCATGAAAAGGTTACCAAGTCTGGTCCGGGCTTGCACGCTTGCCGGATTACCTGCAAGAATCCTTATATAGGTCCTTTCGGCCTCACGCGGCCGGTCGGTTACTTCGAAAATATAGGCCAGATCGAGCAGCCCGTTCTCAAAACGAGGCTCTGCGGTAAGAAGTTCCCTGTAGATCTGCTCCGCCTGCTTGTAGTATTTCATATCCAGGAAAATCCGCGCCTTGTAATAGAGCGAAATAGGGTTGTCGGGAACCACCTCTTTTAGCTGATCGAAAACCTCAACGGCCTCATCGACACGTTTTTCCTGGGCATACAGGGCGCCCAGCAGCAGATAGGCGTCCTCCTCCGAGGGGTCGATCTCGATGACCCGCCTGTACGCCTCAACGGCTGGACCGATCTGCCCTTTGCTCGCGTAAAGCTGACCCAATAGCAGGTATGAAGGTGCGTAATCAGGGGCAGACCGGATGGACTGTTCGGCAAGTTTGAGCGCGGAATCTATATTGCCCTGACGCAGGTAGATCAGGGCGAGTTCAGTCAGTAGTGCCGGCGACTGCGGATCAATCTGCAAGGCCTTCTCGTAAGCTTCTATTGCCTTGTCGAACTGCTTTTCGTTAACATAACTCTGTGCAAGCATGTACTCATAATAAACTTGGGCCCTCTCGCTTCGAACACTCGGTGGGGCGGGGCCGAGCGGACTTCGCGGGGTTAAAGATTGAGTACACCCTGAAATGACAAACAACAGGCAAAAGAGCAAACGCATATAAATCATTTAAGAGATTAATCCTCCTATTGAAACGGGCATAAAAAAACAGTAAGAAAACTCGGTATAATTTTTCATAACTAACATGATTATCGTTTTTCAGTCAATGAATTCCCCTTCTAACCGGGGAAAGAAAACAAAGAGCTAAAACACGGCGCTCAGGAATTTTCAAGCATGACGCAAAATGAATATCCAAAGCTCCGGAATGGACTTGAAGCGCATCCAATCGAACATTCAGGGAAAAAAATGGTCCTCCTTCGAGACCGGATCGGGTATACGCCGGAAAGCCTGGTCTTCCTTCCCCCGGTTGTCTCAATTTTAGCCAACATGAACGGCAGCAATTCTCTCAGGGACCTGCAAGCTGATTTCATGAGGCAAACGGGCCAGTTGCTCTATTTGGAGGATTTGCAAAATCTGGTGAAAACTCTCGATGAACACCTCTTCCTGGATAATGAGCGCTTCCGAAACCATGCGGCAAAAGAGATCTCCGAATTTATTGGCAGCCCCGTGCGAAAGATGCGCCACGCCGGGGGAAGCTACCCGGCAAACCCGGAAGAGCTGCGGAATAGACTCTATTCCTTTTTCAGACCCGAAATCGGCGGACCGTGCTTTCCCGATGCCGCAGGCGCACACGCCGGGAAGATCGTTGGCCTTGTGGCGCCGCATATCGATCTTAACGCGGGAGGGCCCTGTTTTGCCCACGCCTACAAGTCGGCTGCCGAAGCGCTCGCGCCCCAAACCTGGATAGTGTTGGGAACGGGACACGATTTTGTAGAAAACTGCTTCGCGCTGACTGTTAAGGATTTCGAAACGCCACTCGGTGAGGTCCCATGCGATACAGAGATCTGCGATGAACTGCTGAGCCGCACGCCGTTTGACATCCTCGCCAGTGAACATAATCATCGAACCGAGCATACGATAGAATTTCAGGCGGTATTTCTTTCTTACCTGCAACCCCAAGCGCGCATAGTTCCCATCTTGTGCTCTTTTGGGTCCGAGGAATGGAGATCGTGCAAAGATCTCGTCGATGATTTCGCCAGAAATCTTGCAGAGCTTGTTTTCGGACAGAAGTATTCGGTCGGGCTTATTGCAAGTGTCGATCTGGCTCACATCGGCCCGCGCTATGGCGACCGGTGCAAGCCGCATAAGGCAATGATCGATGAGAATCTTTCATCGGACGCTTCTCTTTTGAAACTGCTCGAGCAATGCCGCGCGGACGATTTTATCAATCAGATCAACCGGGACGCAAACAGCAGAAAGATATGCGGGGTCGCGCCTCTTTATACGATGGCAAAGGCTCTCGAAGGGCGCGTCCACGGAACTACCCTGCACCAATCTCATGCGATTGTGGATGAGCAAGGCTCTTTTGTTACCTTCGCGAGCATGGCTTTTTACATGGACTGAGCCAAAAGAGGCTCACCCGAAGACTCCTGCGAAAGAGATCCAATGCAAGACCAGAATTGTGGTCTAACCATTGCCGTTGAAACACTGGGCTGCAAGGTTAACCAGTATGAAACCTCATATTTTCTTGAAGTTTTGAAGCAGGCGGGCTACAGGCCCGTGCCCTTTCGAGAGCGTGCGGACATTTATATCATCCACAGTTGTGCGGTGACAGCCAAAGCGGGGTTCCAGACACGTCAATTGCTAAGAAGGGCGCGGCGCGCCAATCCGGACGCCATGGTCGTGGCAGCGGGATGCTACGCTCAACTGGAGGGGAATCGGATAGCGGACGAGAGGCTGGCCACGCACATCCTCGGAAATCCTGGTAAATTCAACCTCTTAGAGTGGTTGAACCGGCCCGGTAGCTTTGAACAGCCATGCATTGCGCTCGATCGGGCGCCCCGTTCCTGCTCTGAATTTGAAATCCTTCCGATATCGCGTATGCATACGGGCCGAACGAGGGCTATGCTGAAAATCCAGGACGGGTGCGATTCCTTTTGCTCTTACTGTGTGGTGCCGCACGTTCGCGGGAGGAGCCGCAGCCTTCCTGCCGGACTGGTCCAGGCCCAGATGAAGGAACTAACCGGTGCTGGATACCAGGAAATCGTGCTTACCGGCATCCATCTGGGAAAGTGGGGCAAAGACCTCGATCCGCCACTCAGCTTGTCGCATTTGCTCGAGAAGATGAACTCGAACCACCATCCGGCGCGCCTTCGCCTTAGTTCGCTGGAGCCCGAGGAATGCGATTCCGGATTGCTCAGCGTGATTTCGTCCGCTGCCTGGATTTGCCGTCACTTCCATATTCCCCTGCAAAGCGGAGACCCCGAAATCTTGGCCCGAATGCGCCGTCCGTATAGTCCTCAATATTACGCTGAACTTGTCGCCCAAATCCATGCCGATTTCCCCGATGCTGCAATCGGCACCGATGTGCTGACGGGATTTCCGGGGGAGAGCGAAAAACAGTTTGAAAACACGCTCAAGTTTATTGAGGCCCTGCCTTTGAGCTACCTTCATGTATTTCCGTTTTCACCGCGTCCAGGCGCTTCCGCCGCCAGGTTTCCCGGCCGCATACAGGGAAGGGAGCTAAAGCGGCGCGCAGCCGTTCTGCAAGCCCTTGGCAGGCGGAAAAAACGCGCTTTCCGGGAAAAATTCATCGGGGAACGCCTGGAGGTCCTTATCGAAACCGAGATTCAGTCAGGCTTGTGGGATGGGCTTTCGAACAACTATATAAGAGTGCTGTTCCCTGCGAACGAAGGCAGTTTTCCGGGAAAGCTGGCCTGGGTCAAGGCAACCGGGTTCAGGAACGACAATCTCGAAGGGACGCCGTTTTAGTCATTCACCGAACATGAAGAATTTCACCAACTGCATCTCAGGCGGGTTTTGCCCTGAAAACGGGCGCATTTCAAAATCATAGTCCCGCAAAATCGGCGTGAAGTAAGCCTGCGCAAGAGATTTTCTTTCTCTGTCGGGCACAGACCGATGAACCCAGTCCATGACCGCCCTGTCGATGGCGGGAGGCTGAAGAAGCGGGAATACTTCCGGCCAAGCCACACGGGAAAGAGGCGCAGCCCTCCACCTGCCGGAAATCAGGGAGTTCGCCGCTGCCGTCAGCACCATCACCCCCAGGGTAACATCTTCCGGGGCCCGCACCTGCCCCTCAGTCCACAGTCTTTGCCCCGGCGTCCTTGTGTGATCGCTCATCAACTGATAGAGGTCCCCGGCGCAGGTGATCACGTCCACGATATGACTGCCTCTGGCGAGGTCCTGAGGGGTCCTGAAGAAATCGTATGCAGGCAGAACACCCGAATCACTCCCGCCGGGTCTGCTCTTCAGTATCCTTGGGGTCCTTGCTAAAAGCTCCTCCGCTGCATCGAACCACTCCGAGTCAAGACACTTTATGCCTGCCATACATTGGCTCAGCCAGCCACTCTGAGCTACCGACTGAAGCCGTCCCCTGATCTTGGCGACCTCAGCCTGTGCGAGTCTGAAAAGATGCTCCAGGAAGTTGCCGCTAAGGATTTGCGCAGCCTTTTCGATATTAGCTCCGGACCGCGACTCCAACCCCAGATTAACGTAGGCAAGCGCCTTTTCGACTGCCCGCCGGATGGCCTCGGCATTATCCGCAGAAATCTGGTCGGCAACGATCACCTTGTTTGCAAGAGAGGCCATCTCGACCTGGAGGATTTCCAGCAGACCCGGATCTTCGATCCGGCTTACGACCCGGGCAAACAGGTCGCGCTTGGAAAGAAGGGCCAGAGCAAAAGCTGGAATGGGCTGATCCTTATCTGCTTTTCGCGGCACCGTTTTCTGCGCAAATTCATCAGCCCCGATTGACCTGTAGATTTCCAGCGCATCGTAAAAATCGGGAATGGCATGATCCTCAAGCCTCGCCCGATGAAAATGGTGGGCGCTTTCCTCCACTTCCGGGGCGGACGCATAAATAACGGCGTTCATCAGTTCCTTGAAAAAACCGTAGTTTGTTTCGAAAATCGTGGTGAGCAGATGGGTTATCAGGTCATCGTACTGTGGATATCTCGCTTCCCAAAAATAGAGGTCATCTATCGTTTTCGGCGGCAATTCTTCGATCGCCTCGACCAGATCTATATCCTCAGGAGCAATGTCGACCGTGATCCATCTTTTAAAAAGGCATACCAGCAGCTCGAAATCCGCTTTGCAGAGCCATTCGAGCAGTTTGGACCCGCTGGCTCTTCGGAGCCGCTCGATCCAGGTCAGGGCTTTTGCGGGTTCCACGGTGTCCTTGCGCCACCACTCGATGTCGAAGAGATGATTTATTTGTTCGAGACTGGCAAGGGCAAGAAGCGGCAAAGAATCGTCAGCACCGATTTCCTGCACAGTGTGGAAAAAGTCATTTGCATCCAGTGCGGCAGCCACCGATTGTGCATCGGGTCTATCAACAATCAGCTTCAACCGTCTCTTTGCGGGAAGATTCATCAGTTCCCGCGCAAGCTGAGCAGGCTTTAACTTCCCGAGTCTTCTTTCCCTTAGTTCAACAATATCCGCCGGCATTCGACCCCCCTAAAGGAGAACAGATACCGGAAGTCTGGCAAGCTTCAAACCCTGACATCCGGCTTCCGGCCTCCTACGTACTCTAAACCTATATTAGCAAACCTGCAAGTGTGCTTGCTTTCCGATTTCATCGGTCATAATATGAGTGCTGTTCGAGGATTTATGTTCGGCTTTTGCAGGGATCGGATATGCAGTGCGAAAAATCGTAGTTCAATATTCATAATTTTATCCGAAGGAGACCGGCATGAAAAGAATTATCCTGATCCTTACCATAACCCTGCTTTCCATGACGGCATTACCCGTGTTGGCCGGGCAACCTCTGCCGGTCGACCCGACCCTGACAGGACGCTCTACTGCTGAACCACCGGGAGAATTTATTATTATTGACGTGTTATTTCTGAGACCGCTGGGACTAGCCTCAATGGCGGTCGGCGCTGGAACCGCCGCCCTCATCCGTCCGTGGTCCGAATCTTCAAACTCCGAAGATCGAGTGCAAAAGGAGCTGTTGCAGAAGCCCTACTGGTACACATTCCGCCGGCCGCTCGGGGACATTGATTTCTAAGCTCCCACTTGACCCATATGCTGGATAAGAGAATCGCACTTACGGGCGGCATTGCCACCGGGAAAACAACCGTGGCAAATAGATTCAGGGAACTCGGCGCAATAATCCTGGATGCCGACGAATACTCGAGGCAAGCCGTTGAGCCTGGGACACTCTCCCATACAGCCCTGCGGGATCGCATTGGACCGTTGTTTTTTAATCCGGACGGGACCCTCAGAAGACCGGAGCTGCGCCGGGAAATAATTCGGCAACCGGCCCTGCGTAAAAGAATTAACGCCACACTTCATCCGTACATAATGGGGGCGATGAGGGCTGAGTGGGAAAGACAAAAAAAACTTCATCCCCAGGCAGTGATCGTATTCGATATTCCTCTGCTGTTCGAGGGAGGATTTGACAAAGATTTCGATATCGTAATCCTGGTTTACTCCACTCCTGAGGTCCAGGTCCAAAGACTTATACAGAGGGACAAATTGTCCCCCTCCGAGGCCGAGCGCACCCTGTCCATGCAGTTACCAATCGAGTCCAAAAGGGCTCACTCCGATTACATAATTGAAAACAGCGGAGAGATCGAACGTATGCTGCGCCAGGTGGATGAGGTCTGGGACACGATCTTGAAGCAGGCAGACGACAAAGTCTGATCTCATTGATATGAAATTTTCCTTACGTCAAAGGCATTGGCCCCTGCCCTCTTATAGGAAAAATAAAATGAAAAACGTTTCGCCGCACAGAGCGCGGAGGACCTTGTACCGAGGGGTATCGAAGCAGCAGAAAAACGGGCGGTTACATTTAAAAGCCTCAACCTGAAAACCCCGTCCTGAATGGAGTAGACCCCCTGGGGCGCTTTCACCCAGGGGGTCCACTTTTCTTGCTTGAGAGGGCCTGTTACCGCCGGGATACCTTGTACTCCTGCGCCTTTGCGCCTTCCGTATCCCCGGTGACAGGGTTTTGAACAAAATCGTTAAGAACACTTATCCACGCTGACATAGCAAGGACCTTTGTCTACCACCCGCCAGATACGGAGCCCATAGGATCCGGAGTAATCAAATTACCCGCGCAATCTCTGTCTCGTGCCGGCTCAGCATCTCTCGCACAGGAAAAGCATGTCGGTAAGCTGATGTGGGGCAGACAGCCAAAGCCGCAATCTGCAGAGGCGCTGAACATGGAACCACTTACGAGCACCAACGCCAGGGCCAATCCGAAAATCAGTTTTCTATTCATTTTAATCTCCTTAAAGTCCAAAGAGCCATTTTTTAGTTTTTTACTTTCCTCATTGACCTGATTACGCCTTCCCAAACTTTATTAGGTTGAACTTAATTTCGTCCGCACCACCTGTCAACTGCAAAAAATGCAGAATTGCGCAACAGGCCGGACGAAAGAGGCCAATCAATACGTTTTATCGAATGATGCCTTAAAGTTAGAACTTTTAAAAAATTAATGCGAAATGAAAGTAATTTGCCCACACTCACCAAACTCAAATGTTCACCAGCTCCGGCTCCCTCAGCTCAATCCGAATGCCTTGCATGCTGCTCGCCTTCCTGGCTTGCGCACCGATAGCCGGGAGCATTTGCTGACTCAGCCCGTGTTGAAACAGTGATGGAATGTCGAGTTCGTCACACACACCGTGCTGCCAAAGCCCGCAAAGTTCTTGTTTGTCCTTTCTTTCCTCTGTCCGCGCGGCATGTAATCTCAACTCAGTATTTACGGAAAAACAATAGCGGTCATAACGATATGCAGAGAACGGGATCTCTGGGCGAAGAAGCAGCAGCCCGGGTTGCCGTACCCCTGGGATTTTCGCCCGTAGATAAAGCCAGGCTTGCTCAACTCTTTGATGAAAAGGATCTGGAGGAATAATAAAATGGATAACGTTTCGCCGGACAGAGCACGTAGAACCGTGTAACGAGGGGTATCAAAACAGAAAAACGGGCGGTTACATTTAAAATCCTCAACCTGAAACCCCGTCTTGAATGGAGTAGACCCCCTGGGGCGCGTTCACCCAGGGGGTCCACTTTTGTTGCTTGAGAGGGCCTGTTACCGCCGGGATACCTTTTACTCCTGCGCCCTAGCGCCTTCCGTATCCCCGATGACAGGGTTTTGAACAAAATCGTTAAGAACACTTATCCATGCTTACATAGCAAGGATCTTGGCTTACCACCCACCAGATACGGAGCCCATATCGTAGGGAGTGATCAAATTGCCCGCGCAATCTCTGTCGCGTGCCGGCTCCACATCTCTCGCACTGGAATAGAATGTCGGCAAGCTGATGTGGGGCAGACAGCCAAAGTTGCAATCTGCCTGTACGCTGAACATAGAACCACTTACGAGCACTAACGCCAATGCCAATCCGAAAATAAGTTTTTTATTCATTTTAATCTCCTTAAAGTCCAAATAGCCGTTTTTTAGTTTTTTAGTTTCCTCATTGTCTTGATTACGCCTTCCCAAACTTTGTTAGGACGAACTTAATTTCGGCCTCACCACCTGTCAACTGCAAAAAATGCAGAATTGCGCAACAGGCTGGACGAAAGGGGCCAATTAATACGTTTTATCGAATGATGCCTTAAAGTTAGAACTCTTAAAAAAAATTAATGCAAAATGAAATTAATTTCCCCGCATTCAACAAACTCAAATGTTCACCAGCTCCGACTCCCTCAGCTCAATCCGATTACCTTGCATGCTGCTCGCCTTCCTGGCTTGCGCACCGATAGCCGGGATCATTTGCTGACTAAGCCGGTGTTAAGACAGTGATGGAATGTCGAGTTCCTCGCACACACAGGGCTGCCAAAGCTCGCAAAGTTCTTGTTTGTCCTTTCTTTCCTCTGTCTGCGCAAGGTATAATCCGCTAACTCATTATTTACGGAAAAACAATGGCGGTCATAACGATATGCAGAGAGCCGGGATCTCTGGGCGAAGAAGTAGCAGCCCGGGTTGCCGGGCGCCTGGGATTTTGGCTCGTAGATAAAGCCAGGCTTGCTCAACTCTCTGGTGAAATGGATCTGGATGAGGCCGGACTGCGAAAGGTGGACGAAGCGATTGCGGGGGAAGGCCGTCAAATCGATGCGGAAACCGAAGCTTGCGCAAGGTTGTTGCAGGACCTTATTGCCCAGTTGGCTGAAGAACAGGACCTGGTGATAATCGGCAGGGGCGCTCAGGGATTGTTTCGCGATCGCCCTGGCACATTGCATGTGCGGTTCATCGCTCCGCGTAAATTCCGCGTTCTGCAGGTGAGAACCCACGAGAGGTTATCCGCGCGGGAAGCCGGCAGGCTAATCAAAAGCCTCGAGATAGAGCGTGCCCGTTACCTGCGTTTTCTCTATCATCTGAACCCGGCGGACCCCAACCTCTACGATTTGACCCTGCGAATGGACCGCCTGTCGATTGAGCAGGCCTTAAAGCTCATAGTGACAGCTCTTGATGAGATGGGTCTTCGGCAAGTCCCGAGGGACCGGATTGTTAAAGATCTCTTGCCTCAAATGCCTGAAAAACGAGACACCGGGCGCTTTGCCAATGCCGCTGAAAAGGAGTTTGCGAGCTTCCTCGAATTTTACCGCATCCCATTTGAATACGAACCTCGCACTTTCCCTTTGGAAGCCGATGCGGAAGGCAGGATAACAGAAGCTTTCACACCCGATTTCTACCTCCCGGAGCAAAATCTATATATTGAACTCACCACTATGAAACAAAGCCTGGTGACCCGTAAGAATCGCAAAGTGCGCAAACTGCGGCGGCTCTACCCCGAGGTTAATATACGCATCTTTTACCAGCGGGATTTTTACAACCTGTTGGCAAAATACGGTTTACTAGCCGGCAAGCTGGTTACCAATGAATCATAAGTCCGATGACATTGTGGAGATTTTGATCACCCAGGAGGCGATTCAGCGGCGCATTGTCGAAATGGGCAGAGAAATAGCCGCCGCCTATCAGGATTGTCTGCCACTGCTGGTGGGGGTGCTAAAGGGATGTGTACTGTTCATGTCCGATCTGGTAAAAGAAGTCGAGATTCCTCTGCAGATGGATTTCATCGCCGTAATGAGTTACGGGGGCGTGCACCGGGCCAGCGGCGCGGCGCGCATTACTAAAGATCTCGACTGCGTAATTGAAGGCCGGGACGTACTGCTTGTTGAAGGGATTATAGATACCGGAATGACAGCGGGCTACCTTCTCCGCAACCTGGAGGCCCGTCAACCTCGAAGCATCCGCGTATGCACGCTCCTGGACAAGGAAGCCCGCCGAATCGTTAGAATTCCGATTGCCTTCAGGGGCTTCAATATCCCCGATAGGTTCGTAGTGGGCTACGGCCTGGATTTTCGTCAGCTTTACCGTAACTTGCCATACATCGGCGTCCTCAGTGATGAGATAACGGGATTGAACCGTAACTGAGGAAGAAAAAAAAATGAAAAATATTTAGTACAATGTGAACACTGCCTCCTGCCTTGCTCAACTCCCGATTTCCAGTCCACGCGGTTCCTTTGGCCCCCAAAAAAATCTTGACAGCCCTATTTATTATGTGTACATTGCAATTGAACCCCAAGAGGTCGGAGTAAGAAGCCCAGTGAACACGCTTGGCGGAAATACTCAACGGAAAAAAGAAGAGTAAAATCTTTTTTGGGAAGTTGAGAAAAAAAGCCGGGATGAGCCAAACACGGTGCAGGTGGGCAACTGAAATGGTCACTCGGGGTTCAACCTTTTTAAGCTTCATGCTTTCCCTCGATAAATAACCTCGAAGACGAACTAGACTGAAGAGTGCGAGTGCTCTTCCCAGTTATAAATGAAGAGCGGGGTGTATCGTCCCCGCTCTTTTACGCCTTAAAATCTCGTAAAAAATCAGAAGCCGGTACATCAGGGCAGGAATTTCATTACGAAAGGGAGCGGATGATGCAGTTCATTTCTGTGAGGATCGAAAAACCCGAAGAGATCAACTTCATTTTTGGCCAGACTCATTTCATAAAAAGCGTGGAGGACATCCACGAAAGCCTGGTGTCTGCTGTGCCGGGCATCAAGTTTGGTATGGCCTTCTGCGAAGCCTCCGGCAAATGCCTGGTCCGATGGTCGGGGACCGACCCGGACATGATCGAACTTGCCCGCAAAAACGCACAAGCTATTTCCGCCGGTCATAGCTTCATCGTTTTTCTCGGGCCCGGCTTTTATCCTGTAAACGTTTTGAACACAATTAAAATGGTCCCGGAGGTGTGCCGAATATTCTGTGCCACAGCCAACCCAACCGAGGTCATTCTGGCAGAAACGCAATTGGGCCGGGGTGTCTTGGGGGTTGTGGACGGTTTTGCAACCAGGGGCGTGGAAGACGAAGCTGAAATCAACTGGCGCAAGGACCTGCTTCGAAAGATTGGTTACAAGCTATAGATAATGTTGTTGATTTAAGGATTGAGGAATTTGGGGGATTCAGGGATTGGAGTTACAAACCAGGACATTCTCGGTCCCTCAGTGCAAGAATTCCTCAATTCCTGAATCCCTCAATCTCTTGTCGCATCCCCCCTGATCCTTTCGGCTATTCCCAGAACTATTCGAACGTATGCCTTGCTGTGGTTGTAGTCCCAAATTACCGCTTCCCTGTCGGAAGGAAATTTTGCCTCACACCACCCGTGGCCCCGAAAATAATTGGCAGTACTGAAAATTGCGTCCTCAGCGTTGTAGAGATCTATGCGCCCATCGCCGTTGCCGTCGGCGCCGAACTTTACAAGGCTGCTCGGCAGAAACTGCGGCCAGCCGATTGCGCCCATTACAGACCCCTTGAGCGATTCTGGCTGTATCCCGTGCGTATTTTTCAACTCCAGCAGGGCCGACAACTCCCTGTAAGCCCAACCGGAGCGGTCGATCAGCTTCATGTCGAAGGCCTCGCGTCCCCACTTATGGCGGTCCCGGGGTGAAAGCAGCTTCCACACCTTGTCTCGATTGGCTTTCAGATTCATTACGGCAAAGCTCGAAAAAATCGCGAGCGTTGGGGTCTTTCCGGTATATGATCCCAAATGGGTTTCAACGAGAAGAATCGCCGCAATGATTTCGGGTTCGACGCCATATGCAGCTTCCGCTCTCCGGAAACAATCCCGGTGATCGGCTATGAACTGCCGCGCGGCTTCTATTTCCGATGGCGCCAGGAAATGGTCGTAGTTCACCTGGCCTTCCCGGATTTTCATCGTCTGGGAGACGAGCCTGAACATTGGAGGCGGGGCGCACTGGAAGACATTGGCGACCTGCTGACGCGAAAAACCGTCCTGCACCAGCTTTTGCTTTAGACCACCATAAATGTCTTCAGCCGAATGTGCTCCTCCTGGAGTAAAACAAAGGGCAATGAAAATAAAAAGAATCGGCAGAAACGCAATCCGGCCTTCCATACCTGCACGAACGACTTGCTTCAACATGCCGAAATACCTCGTGAGGGCTGACTGAAATCCAGCATACGGCGTTTGAGTTTGCCTTGCGATTAACGAATTGCTTATTATAGTTTATCAACGCTTTTGATGCAAACCTGGTTCAATGGCGTCTTTGTCTCGGCCCATCGGATATTTCTCAATTCCTGCCTCACCTCGCGGAGCGTGGAATTTTTGACCGGAGATTTTATGTATCGAGTTTCGGAACCGATTTGCCGCCGGCGGGAGGGAATCGGTGATTTCAAACATCGCAGAGAGCGTATCTTCGCAGTCATAGAACAGATGCTCGACCTGGGCCTCCCGGACCGCAATTCCTGTATCGAGTGGAAGGAGAAGCTGGAGACCAACACATTCAACCTGGTGGTCGTAGGGCAGTTCAAGCGCGGGAAAACCTGCCTGATAAACGCTCTGCTCGGCGCGCATCTCCTTCCCGTTTCAGTCGTTCCCCTGACCTCCATTGTAACGATAGTGGTTTACGGCGAAACGACCAGCGTCAAGGTCTTTTTCAAAAATGGGAAAAAAGCCGATGTCCCCGTTGAATCCCTCCCCGAGTACGTTACCGAGACCGGAAACCCTAAAAACGAGAAGGAGATCTCCGAGGTCGTTGTCCTCTTTCCCTCACCCTACCTCAAAGACGGGGTTCGCCTGGTGGATACGCCGGGCGTCGGGTCGGTCTACATTCACAATACCGACGTGGCATACCGCTACCTCCCCAAATCCGACGCAGCCCTATTTTTGCTCTCGACCGACCAACCCGTGAGTAGCGCCGAAATCGGCTTCCTGAACGATGTGCGCGAATACGCGGGCAGGATCTTCTTTCTCCTGAACAAGACGGACTACCTCTCCGGACAAGAGATCGACAGCGCCCTCCTGTTTGCCAAAGAGGCGCTCGAACAGATCATGGGACCGGATATAAGGATATTTCCTATTTCCGCCAAACTCGCACTCCAGGCAAAGCTCGGCGAATCATCGCAAGCCCTTGCCGACAGCGGGCTTCCCGATTTCTCCGAAGCCCTCGGCCGGTTTTTGGTAAAGGAGAAGGGCACGGTCCTGATCGAGTCTGTCTCAAAAAACCTCCAAAAGGTCCTTTCACGCGCAAGACTGGAGACCGAACTGGAGATAAAGTCGCTCGGAACCCCGGTCGAACAGATCCGCCTGAAGGTAGCCGCCTTTGAGAGGAGGAAAGAGGAACTCATCGAGCAGAGGCTCTCTTTCGACGCCCTTTTCAGCGCAGAAATCGAGCGCCTCATCATAAGGGAGCTGGACCGGGGGATCGCAGATCTGAAGAGCAGGCTCGTCTCGCAGATGGAAGAGGAGTTCAACCTGTTCTACGAATCCAAAAAGGACCTCTCCCTAAAAGAGCTTAACGACGCACTTGAAAAGTTCGTTCTGGATAAAATCCAGGAGGAATTCACGGCGTGGCGCGAGCTCGAAGATGCACAGCTCTCGAAATCATTTGACTCCATTTGCGGCCGGTTTGCCTCAAAGGTTAACGGGATGACCGATTCGCTCCTCGACTTTTCCTCCCAGCTCTTTTCCGTCCCGTTCGAAGCCGTTGAGGCTGAATCCATCCGTACCTCGGAGTCTTCCTTTCATTACAAACTCAGAGGCGATGCGGTCGGTCTTGACATGCTGGCCGATTCCCTCACGCAGGTCGTTCCCATGTACATAAGCGGAAAGTGGAAATTCCGGCGCCTGAGAGACTGGGCTTTGCGTACCGCCAATAAAATGATTCTCGGCAAAAGGAAACGGCACATGCTGGAAATGATAGAGATGCAGGCCGGAAGGCTCAGGTCGGACTTCCTGGACAGGCTTGATCGCAGCGCATCCCGTTTCCGGTCCCGCATAATCGGCAACATGGACACCGTCGCCGGTGAAATAGCCCGGGCAATAGAAAGCGGTATTGAACTGCGCCTCAGGGGAGAAAAAGAATCAGCCCGAAAGCAATCCCATCTCGCTGAACGGCTCTCGGCAATGGAGCTGATAAAGGGGGAGCTTTCGCAAATCTGTAAACCGTAGTCTAGCCCTGTGGGCGGGCTGTGGGAAAAAAACAAAACCATGCCGTGGGATAAACCCTATTGCCCTCCAGTGAATCAACGGCTCGCTCCAGAGCTCTATACTCGCGCAAATCATGTATACTTCATGACCATCCGGGCCTACAATTCATTCACGGGACGCGTGTCCCTCAATCCTGGTTTGACAGCATGATGGAAATACGGGACTTTTATGCGCACCTGATCGAGCTTGCTTCGCCCTGGAGCGTGAAAGCGGTTGTGGCGAAAGAACGATCTGAAATAGTGGAGGTACGTTTTGAATTTGCGCAGACGGCCCGGTTCCCCTGCCCCCGCTGTGACCTCTCCTGCCCGGTATGCGGTTCTTCGCCTTCAAAGACCTGGCGGCACCTGGATACTTGCGGAAAAATGACATGGTTGCATGCCGGGCTTCCAATCGTGGATTGTCCTGAACATGGGAAACAGCAACTGCCCGCTCCATGGGCGCATGAGGACTCCCCCGCGACCCTGGCGTTCGAACAATGGATCACCCGGCTGGCTGAGGGCTTCGGTGACATAAAGAAGGCAGCCCATTTTGCCGGGGTTGAGTATGCTCTCATTCGCCGCATCCTGCGGCGCGCTTCCTCGCTTGGCCTCCGTCCGGTGGGAGCCCGCGATTCAAGTTTGGCGCCCGCCGCACGCCTCGCGGAGCGTAGAGATCAAGGCTTGGCCATCCCGGCCTGCGGCGGCTCGCCGCAGCTTAACCTCTTTGCGCAGAACGACATGTCTTTGGTAAACCGGGGCATCCGGGCATTCAAAAACCTGGAACTGGAAAAAGCCGTTGAGCTCTTTGAAAAACACCGCAGCCTCTATCCTAAGGGCTACGACATATCCTCCAGGCTGGCAGGCGCCGAATTCCTGCTGCGGGGCATTGGAGGGGCGCCGGACGAACCCGGCGAACGGCCCGGTTATCTGTGCCGCCTCTGGGATTCCTTTGAGGATTTCGCCGGCGCTGACGGCATTGGCAGGGATGCTTTTAGCGCAGAAATTAAGGGCGCTTTTTTTGCCCGGGTGATCGATGAGGCGCAAAGCGTCGCTCCGGCCGAGGGTCCTTCATTTCTCCCTGGAGATATTCCCCTGGGCTATGTCCTCTTGCAGGCGGGACGTTTTGAAGAGGCAATCCGCAGCCTTCAGGACTGCATCCCGAAGATGCCTCACAATGCCGCCCTCTACGGCTACCTGGGAGACGCTTACCGGCTGCGCGGCGATTATAAAGTCGCAAGACAGTGCTACCGGGAAGCCTGTCTCATCGACCCTGCCGCAATCGATTGGCGTCACATTGAGGACGCAGAGCTAAAGCAATTAAAGCAGGATATTTTGCTGGAATATGATTTTGACCCTGACCTCGCCCAGGCGTGGCTACCAAGTCACGCCCGCATCAACGGGCTGTTCGAGCGCAAACTGGTCCGCATCCACGACGGCTTGAAGGAAATGGTGGATGATTACCTGGCCCTGGAGAAGGCGCTGTCTAAGGAAAAGTCCCCCCTTCTTTCGGCACGGCTTTTCTTCAGGGGCATGGTCCTTTGCGAGAACCGGGAAAACCTCAAATTCATCAAGACCATCGACCTTATCCAGGTGCGCAGAACCATGAAACAGGCCAATCCGGATCTTTTTGCGGAGTTTTTGGAAAGGATTGTGGGAGGTAAGGGGTAGGGCTGGAACCTTGAATGGCAATGTGCTATCGCATGCGCTATGAGGAGATCATGATAAGAAACCTGAGAATAATGAAATCGAGGCAATGCACATGACTCACCAGAAAGAACCTCCCAAAATCATCCCACCCCACGGAGGCTACCGCGATCTGAAGTCTTACCAGATGGCCGAAATTATCCACGACGCTACCGTGGTGTTCTGCGACCGCTTTATCGACCGCCGCTCCCGTACGCACGACCAACTTCCGGCTAAAGCCGGTAAGTGGAATGAACAGATTATGGTGCAGGCGGCGCGCGGGCTGGGGGGGAGGGCTGGGAAGCAAAACATCGCCGAGGGCAGCACGGCTTCCGGCACATCCAAAAAAACCGAACTGAAGCTGGTTGGGGTCGCGCGTGCAAGTCTGGAAGAGCTGCTGCTGGACTACCAGGACTACCTCCGGCAGCACGGACTGCCCCTGTGGGGTAAAGATCACCCCCAGGCACGGCAGGTCCGGGGGCTGTGTTATAAGTCGTATAGGTCCTATTCGACCTATAAGCCCTATACTGAAGCCCCAGCCTCTGCTGAAACCGGCGCCAACAGCTTGATCTGCCTGATTCACCAGGCGAACTATCTGCTGGATCAGCAGTTGCGCGCTCCGGAGCAGGAATTCCTAAAAGACGGCGGTTTCACTGAGAAGCTCTTTCACGCCCGTCAGCAAATGCGCACCAGCGGAAAGAAGCCATGAACGACCCTGAAGACGGCATGCTCTCTATTGTGGAGGCGCCATGATCACAGATACGACGGCGGAAGCGGAGAAACGGCAAAATGAAATATTCGCTCGGCTGAGCGGCGACCAAAAGGTGCGCCTGGCTATGGAGTTCAGCGACACTATGCGAGATATCGCCTGGGCGGGATTTCGCCAGCGGCACCCTTCGGTTTCGGACGAAATGCTGCGCGCCATATTTCTCAGAGAGATACACGGGATCGAATTGCGGAAAGGATCGGGTCCGTTTGGGCCTCACGGGGATTGAAGCAGAGGATATACGGCTGCCGGAGATGATAAATTTTGCGTTACTTTTAGGCGCTCAACTGCCGAACCGTGCCGCCAAAGCGTCCAGGGTAACGTTTGTTGCAATTTCATTATGGGGAATCAGCAAGTAACGCCAAGGCTTGCCGCCATAGCTCTGCGCGTGGGTCGATGCATTGGCGCACCACTTCACTGCGGCTTCCTTCTTTGCAAGCACGATCCGGTCATCCAACTGATCGCTAGCCTTTGGTTCAAGCATAAAGATACCTCCAGCAGTCTCAGCCACGAAATCCGGCAGATACTCTAGATGGTCCGCTCCGCTGCGGTAATAAATCTGAAACTGTCCCTTTGCCGGCTTAAACCACTTAATGGCATCCCGATCCAGGATCACCGCGAGTTTCCGTTCAGCGTCGGAGTCGAATTTTTGCACCGAATAGAGGCAGCGGTCGAACCCTCCGAAGAGATATTTTGCCATGTTGCTCCTATCTGAAGGGGAAACGCGATAATCTAAGGATGGCTCTGCGATGGGACAGGTATAGGCACTCGGCCTTAGCTCGGTGAAACCTTTGCTGACCTTCACTTCATAGCCCACCGCTTCTTCCCAGTAGTGCGCCTGCATCTGGGTGTGAATAAATCGGGCAATGTCACGTTGGTAGCAACGCAGCACTTTGCGCGTATCGTCTTCGGAAAGATAGGTCTTAAAATGCCGTACCGTCTGTGTGGCAAGGTCATAGAGCAAATCGGCATGGTCATCGTATGACACATCATCGAAATCGACCAGGCCGCTTACCACATAATCCTCCAGTCGCGCTTCCTCTATGCCGTAGCGGTCGAGAGACAACACATCGAGCTGGTTGGTCCTCAGATGTTTTATCCACAAATCTTCTGAAATGGCCTGGTAATTGAGCGTATTTAGCTCAAGCGTGAAGGGCTTGAAGCCGGACTTAACCTCGCCTTTTGGAACAACCAGGATGCGTGGGATGTCAATAGTCTGTTGCGTGACCAACTCAACCGTCTTAGCCACAACGGCGGAAATGTCAGGCTTTTTCAGAATATCTTCCATCTCCAATTGCATTGGTCGCCGCTGTTCCTCTACAGCCAGGACAATGGCGGCCTGAATCTCCGGGTTTTGCAAATAATGGACGGTCGGCAGCTTATCCGGCTGGTTCTCCAGCTTGCAGATCACCTCCCAGGCAATCTGCGCCGCTTTCTGTTCCGCAGGCGTGGTGAAAAGCGGCGTCTCATCATGCCCGGCTATCGTGGTACTGCTGGTTGCCTGCTGAGGCTTGATCCCCAACTTCGTCGCAAGTATCGACTGCGACACCACAGTAACGGTCTTCTGGCCCAGTTCGTCTGAATCAAGAACAACCGCCTGCAGGCGGATCGCGGAATCCGGCCGGTTGGCCTCGTCAATGATCTCCTGAAACTTGTCGTGAGCGACAATGTTCAGCCTGTCCACGGCCATGACCCCTGTGCGCTTTCCATAGGGCAGGCGCAGCCCCCGGCCGATGGACTGCTCGATCAGGATGCGGGCGTTGGCCGCGCGTAGCGGTACAATCGTATAGAGGTTGGTAACGTCCCAGCCCTCCTTGAGCATGTTGACGTGAATAACTATCTCCGTTGGTTCGGAAGCCGCCTCGACCTTGAGAAGGCGCTCGATCATCTCCTCCTCGTCCCTGCCTGTCTGACTGGAATCGACCTGAATGACCTTATCCCGGTAACGGCCCTCAAAAAATGCGTCGGACTGGATCGACTCCAATAACTGGCCTGCATGGGTAGTGTCTCGAGCGATCACCAGCAGAAACGGCTTCACTATCTCATTGTCGCTTTCCCGTGCGTAAGTCTCCAGTTCCACTTTGACGCTCTCGTGCAGCCGAATGCCGTCTTCCAGCTTCAGCCGCTCGATTTCTCCGGGCGACATACCGCTCGGGTTGAAATTTTTTCGAGTCACCACAGCTGGTTCTTTCACGAAGCCATCGGCCATGGCCTTTCCCAGAGGATAATCGTAGATGACGTTTTTAAAAGGTACCGCGCCTCGACCCGTTTCCACGAGAGGAGTGGCTGTCAGCTCCAACCCCATGATCGGCTTCAGCTCATTGATTGCCCGCACCCCGGCGCTTGCGCGGTACCGGTGTGACTCATCCATCAACAGAACCAAATCGGGCAGCCCCGCGAGATAGTCGAAATAGCTCTCGCCGATGTATTCGGACAGACGCTTAATTCGAGGAGACTTTCCCCCGCGGACTTCGGAGTTGATTTTGGAGATATTGAAAATGTTAACGTGGACGCCCTCACTCCGAATCATCCAAGGGAGCCGGAGCTGCCCCCGTAGGTCCTCCCGCACGCCGATACCGCTTTCGTAAGTGTCCCCGGTTATAACGGTCGGGGCATTTGTGGCGAATTCAGCGATTCCCTTGAATACATACTTGGGTGTGTTGGGCGTGAAGTCGGCGATCAGTTTATTATAGATGGTGAGATTGGGGGCTAGCACAAAGAAGTTGCTGATGCCGTGGGCCAGATATAGGTAACTAATGAAAGCGCCCATCAATCGCGTTTTGCCAACGCCGGTGGCGAGCGCAAAGCACAGGGACGGAAAGTCGCGCTCGAAATCGGTGACGGTCGGGAACTCGCTGTGGACAGCCTCCAGGATTGCAGCCGTGTCGGGGTCCTTAGTGGGCGGGGCGATCTCGGTTATACGGTCGAGAATCTCTAAAGATCGCCGTTGAGGCGGACGTAGCGAAAGGCGGCCGGCAATGGCATTCACATGGCGGTTCATGATTTCACCTCATCACCGAAAAGTGATAGCTGGCCGGGCTTGGGCGGCGCTTTGGGAAGGTTCTCCACCCGCAGACTGTAATCGTCGTGGCCCCACTCGCAGCGAGAAAGCACCTGCTTGGGAATCTTTTTCACCGTCAGGTTGGGATACTCGCCTCGGCCACGAAAAGCGGTGCAGAGTACCAGCAGCGAGCGTTCCGGCCCAACCTCATCAGAGAGTTGCTGGAGCTGCTCATGTGTCAGGTTGGCCGTCGTAACGTAAATGAAATCGCGCTCGGTGGAATAGCCGTGCTGCCAATATATCGAATCGCTGGGAGAATATGCGAAACCCTCCAGCCTGCAGAGTGCTTCTGCCAGCATGGGGGCGTTGTAAGTCTTATTAATCACCCAGTTGCCCCATTTGTCTTTTTCCAGCAATGAGGGAGCAAGCCGATAATAGCGGAAACCGCCGCCGCCCCTCCATCTCACCGCCTTCGTGATACCGCTTTGATCGGTGCCATCAATAACCCTCGTCAACCGAGGAATAATATGAGTGTGGCAATGCTCTCCTAATTCCACCATTATCCAGCGCAGGCCCATTTTGTGGGCCACCGCGCCAGTTGTACCTGAGCCGGCAAAAGAATCCAACACTAGGTCGCCAGGGTTGGTAGCGAGATCAAGACATCTTTTTATCAACGCCTCAGGTTTCTTGCCCTTTGGGAATCCAATACCTCCTTCATTGTGGAGGTTGTTCGAGAGCACATCGTCCCAAATACTTGTAAGCGGTTCGCCCGCAACATATTCCCCGTCAATCAACTTCAACTTATCTGCATAAAAAAGGATACGCTCTCCTTTCACGAAATACATGTCAGAGTAACCCTTCCGTTTGAGGAGCCTGACTTCATCTTTCTTGGCCAGTGACGAATCAATCATGGATCTGGCCTCAGTACTGACTGATTTATAATCTGGCCTTGCCAGACGTATGACACGGTTTGCATTCTTTACAACAAACTGTGACAATTCATTCTCATAATTATTTCCTAAAGTTTTCTTCAACTCGCGCTCCGACAACCCAAGGGCCGCCGAAAACGCTCGTGATAAGGTTATAAATCTCCAATTGGTGAAGGCATCTTCAAAATTTTCGATAAACTGCCCGTATCGCTTATCTCGTTGGAGAATTGCGGTAAACACTCGATTGGGTGCCCAGATATTCTTATTTTTTGCATAGATTAAGACAAAGTTGGAGGTATTCACTACTCCGGGGTTAATCGCTTTATGACCTGTTGCTGCACCTTGCTTGAAGGTGATAACGTAAATTCGGTTCGGACGACCGAAAATCTCGTCAAGCAGTACTATCAGATACCCTAATTCATTGTCATCAATATGAACAAATAATGTCCCTTCTTCGGCTAAAAGCCTTCTTAATATCTCCAATCGGTCGCGAAGTAATCCAAGCCAGATTGAATGCTCAAGACCGTCGTCATAATGCTCGAATGCCTGTTGCGTATTAAAAGGTGGGTCGATATATATGCATTTTACCTTGCCGGCGAACTCAGCCTCCAGCGCCTTCAGCGCCAGCAGGTTATCGCCGAAGACCAGCCGATTGTCGAAGATGTCCTTACCCGCCACCCTGTGTTTCGCGTGGTAGGACTTGTCCGGATCTTCCAACAGAATCCGCGGTTCCAGCTTGGGCCTATTTTCCTTGCCGATCCAGGTAAGTTCCAGCTTTTGCTTAGATTTCATCAGCGATTGTCCCCGGTTCAGCCCCTGGATAGACTAAGGGGTGGAGTTCAAGTTCCCCACATGTACACTGCCAGTAGCTGCCCGATGGCCTTCGCGCCGGCAATGCTCCGCATGACTCGCAGATCATGGCGTCGGCGAGGGCCAGGACACTCTGGGCGAAGCCCCGAACGTCGGTATCCGAAACTTCACTTCCCAGCTCGTGAAAATGACATCCAACACAATTCCGAACCCACTGTGCTTCAGTCGCCGAATCAATCAGCGATTTGATGGAAACGTCCGACTTTGCTAGACCCGGTCTAGGTGGCTTGCGGCAGCAGAGGACCTTAGATAACTTTGAGTCGACACCGCTGGCCAAATCGCCAAGCGTATATTCGTTGCGTGCGTTGCGCGGAACCGAACAGCGGTATCTGATGGTGATGAAATCAAGCATCGACTCAAGTACGATACCTGCCTTAGAGGCTACGGCTTGACGATCAAATTCTCGTTTCTCGACAGCTTTCTTCAATTCCTCTATCGCTGTCAAGAAATGCACAGTTTGAAGTCCGCTCTGCAAAGTCCAGGGGCCGAGCTCGATCACTTGGGTTTTGGCGGCCGGACCTTTGGCCCAGCGATAACGGTCCCTCCAGGGGCGATAATGGGTCATCACGATGACTTGATTGAAATGTTTGGCTTCTGAATGGAGCAAAGCCACGAACCGATCTAGATGCGGCCCGTCAACCGAGGTTACTACATCGTCAAGCACGACGATGGTATCTTCTGTTCTAAAATGCTTGGCGAGAGCCAGGAAGACGCAGATGCCGAGAGTATCCAGATGGGACTCGCTATAGTAGGCTTGTGGAAGGACTCCAGGCACATTCTGAAAATGCCCGTCTATTTCGAGTGACCCGATGGTCGTACGCTTAAGGTAGAATCGGATTTTGCCAATTCCCTCGCCGGGATGGAGCGCAGTGTAAAGACGTTCCACTTCAACTGAAATTGCATCGAGTATCCCCTCGACATAGCCTTTTCGCTCTTCGGATACGATCTCCAGCATCCTTTGGAGCTTTTGGGCCAGCGCGTGATACTCCCTTGACAGTTTCAGTTGTTCGGTGTGGGTTTCCAGATGTCCCTTGATCGCGTTTCGTTGGTGGATCGACTTCCTGTCAGTCTCCATGCGCTCGCGAAGGGGCGTCCAACACGGTTTGGCCATTTTCCAGAATTCCCGAGCCTTGTTTTCCAGCTTTTCAGTAACATCTGGTGTAATGAGAAGCTCCTGGAACTCAGGCCAAGAAATATTCAGTGTCCTGACTTCGCTCAAAGAGCAGGGTCGCAAAATTTTCGCCAGTTCGCTTACCTGTTGAAGCATATCCTTGCGTCGCTGGGCCACGACGACTTCCTTACTCTCGACATTACGTTTCACCTTGGAAACAGTCGTCATCGCAGTGGAAAGTTCGGTCATCTCAGACATGCGAGTATCCAGCCTGGCGACCAAATTGTCGGTTTCAATCCTCTGCTCGCAAACCGGGCAATCTGAGGGCCTTCGGCCGGCAATAAGTGTCCTCGCATCCCGAAGGAGCTTTAAAATCGCCTCGTCACCCTTAGGCTCTTTTGCCTCGATTCTCCCTTGTTCTTCCTGCGCACGCGTCTGATCAATTCTGGCCGCAGACAGCTCATCCAGTGCAATTTCGAGGGACATGAAGTCCTTTCCTGCGTCGTCGAAAGCGTCGTCGATGCCCTCGACTGCATCAACGAGACTCTCAAGGGCGGCTATGTGTTTGCCTGCCTCCGCATTCGCCCATTGCAATGCGTCTTCTCCTGGACTTCCCTCGGCCACCCATAATCTTTCCAACTCGCCTTTAGCCTGAGTGCAGGCTCGAACAGCCTCATTAAGACCTTCTTCTGAAGTTCTGCAGGCCTCGCGCAGTGCGTTTTCGGATTTATCAATGCCGGGGACCGTTACGAAGGATTTGAGTTCATCAAATCGCTGTTTTGGCTGAGCGTTTAATAGTCGAAGGATGTTGCTGCGCCGAAGAATACGTGCATCCGGGCAGCCATTCGGCGGCGAAATGGCTGGGCCGCCTTTCGTCAACGAAGCCGAAAAATCGCCCATCGATGTGGAAAGAAAGACCCTTAGATTTCGAGGGTCCTGGCCCAGAGCCGAGAGGTGGCTCTTGGCGGGCTGGCCCGACAGGCTTCGATCCTCAAGAGAACCGAAACCACGATTACAAACAAAGTCGAAAGCGTCAGCAATGGTGGATTTGCCGGTACCATTTTCGCCGAACACGAGCGCAACGGATTTGGTTGTGTCGAAGCAGATTTCAACTGACCCAGTGGCTCCTCGGAATCCGGCCAGACGTATTTTATTGACTTTTGCCGGCATCGTTGTCCTCTTTCCTAAAACGGTCCGTTTCGACGACCAATCTCCAATCCTCCGCACGCAATTCTCCCTTGCATAGAGATTGACCGAGTTTCTTAATACTCTCTTCGGAAAGCAGGCTCTCTTCTCTAAATCGTTGAAGAATCTTTTTGGCTACCTGTTCATCAGGTGTATCCATCTTCAACCTCCCATAGGTAATTACAAGGCCTTATGTGCATGCCCCTCAGTGTATAACCCACCTAAGCACAAAGAGTTGAAATTCTTCAATTTGCTGCTGTAGCTTGCTCTGTATCAGAGCAATTAGCCCCTCACGCTGCCGATCCACCTCATCCTGGGCATCAAATAGCGAGCGTCGCTTCTGGTTGCGCTGGGCTTCCAGGGCCTTTACCTGCTTTTGCCCGGCGAGCTTCTCTTCTAGAGTAAGCGCGATGGTGGATGCGCGTCTGGCTTCTTTGATCTGGCGGTCAAGCTCCTTTATCTCTCGTTCCAAGCCGATTTTGAGGTCATCAGCCCAACCATCGAGCTTGTCTGCTTCGGCTTCAAAGAAACGGGCGTTGCGCACGGATATGACCCTCTGGATCGTGGCCTGACGATGGATGGTAAATTCATCAAGACCTTCGGGATACTGCTGACCGGACAATATGCCTGTGACTCTGCCCGGCAAGCTTAGGAGCCGGGTTGCGGTTTCTTCATCCAGTATCCGCCCTCCATCGGTAACGGCTGCTAAAATGAGATTATCTTCAGCCTGATCGAGTGACTCAACGGTGAAAACGGAAGCCGAAAGCCAGCCGGAATTGCCAATATAAGGCTCCAGAATGGAGACCTTGCCGTCATGCCGCCCATAATCAAAATGGATCTCTGCCGTTGGCAGTTCCCGATTTCTGGCCCTTGTCAGCAGTGCTTCGGCAAGCGGGTGGTTCATGCGATATAGGTAGGCTTCGCCACTTCGGCGAGGCAGTTCGTATAGCCCAAGCGGGATTTGCTTCGCCTGCTCGGGGAATGGGTGAGAGACCAGTCGAAACCTGGAGTCGCCTAAGAACTCGGCGTGGCCATGCAGCTCATGGGCGGTAAGCTGCATGAGCAGGCGCTCGAAGCGATTGAGGTAGGCTTTGGAGTCTGCATCTCGAATCTTGAGCTTCTCTCTTACCTCATCGTCGAAGTTTTCGAGCAGTTGCCGGCGCGTGCGGGTCATCGCCTCGTTTATCTCAAGGCTCAGATCGAGCTGAAGTTGGTCGAAGGCTCGCTGGATTTCGTCGGATTTCCGGCAGCTTTGGTAGATGGCCACAATTCGCTTCTCGAAATCGACACCGGATTCGATGACGCCAAGGATTTCATCGCTAGCCCCGAAAACGCCCTCAAAGAGCTTGAATTTTTCGGACAAAAGCTGAAACACCCGCTGGTCGGCGGCGTTGGTTCGGTTCAAAAAGTTGACCACTACAACATCATGTTGCTGGCCGTAGCGGTGGCAGCGGCCAATTCGCTGCTCGATACGCTGCGGATTCCAGGGGAGGTCATAGTTTACAACAAGAGAGCTAAACTGAAGGTTAATGCCTTCTGCGCCGGCTTCGGTGGCGATCATGATGCGGCCCTGCTCGCGAAAGTAATCCACGAGGGCCGATCTCATATCGGCAGTACGTGAACCCGTGACGCGATCCGTCCCCTGGTGGCGTTGCCGCCAATCCGAATAGATTTTCTTTGAACCCTCGTCCGTGTTGGAACCGTTGAACAGGACGATGCCTTCAGCGAAGGGACTGTCTACGAGCAGGCGCAGCAGATAGCTTTGGGTACGGCGCGATTCGGTGAATATAACAGCCTTTTGCGCTGCGCCGATCCCCGCTGCCTTGGCGAAGGCAATCTCAAGGGCCTGGAGCAAGGCTTTTCCCTTAGCATTGTGTTCGATGGAAGTGGCAAGGCTTGCAAAGGCGTCAAGATCGGCAATTTCCTTTTCGATGGATGCACGGTCGGCCTCGGAAAGCACTTCTTCGGGTTCGTCGCCGTTCCATTCTTCGGCAGTTTGGTCAAGGGCTTCATAATCCTGAGTCAACTCGTCCGCGAGCGATTCAGCAGGTTCGGCCTTGCGGAGCTTCGTCTTCAGCCGATTGGAAAGCGATGTCAGCGCACCCGCGATGGCAAAAGAAGAGGAAGCCAGGAGTTTGCGCAGCACCAGCGTCATCAGAGAGCGCTGGCTTGTCGGCAGGGCTTGCAGGTTGTCGCGTTGCAGGTATTCGGAGACAAGGTTGTAAAGCCGGTCTTCATTTTCCTCCGGCGTGAATTCCTGTAACAGGGGCAACCGTCGTGTGAACTTGATGTAGGGGAGCACCTGTCGGCGAAGGGTGCGGTGGCAAACGGGCCTCAGCCGCGCCTTGAGGGTTTGGAACACTTGACCCTGGTTAAGGTTGGCGAATTGCTCGCGGAAGCTTTTCAGATCACCGAAGCTATGATCATCGACAAAACTCACCAAGCCGAACAACTCCAGCAGGGAATTTTGCAGTGGAGTTGCCGTAAGCAGCAGTTTGTCCTTACCTGCCAAAGCCATTTTAATCGTATTGGCGATGACGTTGGATGGCTTGTAGACGTTTCGCAGGCGATGTGCCTCGTCGATAACCACTAGATCCCAGGGAATGGCCTGAACGTCACTCGCTTTGCTCCGGGCAAACTGATAGGAGCAGATAATGATCTCGGGAGCCTCAAAGGGACGAAAATGCCCCTTCTTAATGGCGGCATTGTAGGATTTGGACTCCAGCAGGCGGCAGGGGAGAAAGAACTTTTCGTTTAGCTCTTGATACCACTGCGTGCGAAGGTTGGATGGAGTGATGACCAGTATACGCCGCTTGCGTTCCGCCCATTTTTGCGAGAGCACCAGACCTGCCTCGATGGTTTTACCCAGGCCCACTTCGTCGGCCAGCAGCGCGCCTTTGGAGAGAGGCGACCTGAACGCGAAAAGGGCTGCATCGATCTGGTGCGGATTCAGATCGACCTGTGCATCGACGAGCGCCGCAGTAAGCTTTTCGACGCTGTCCGGCGGAAAGCGGCGGGTCAGCTCGTAGGAAATGTACTTGGCCTGGTAGTCGGTGAGGTTCAAAAGAGCAGCTTCCCCCTTGGGAGCAAACTTATTTAGTTTATTTCCCAAATCCGGCAAGCATCTATTTACTTGTATCCATTACACCAAAAGCTCTGCCGATGGAAGAAAACATTGGTAAGGATTTCCTTGGTATGGAGCAGGTTATATGCAAAATGGATTGAAATCGACTATTGACGTCCACTAGACAAGCTCCCCTTTTGATTATCAGAGCTTATAGGTTCACCACCCCATTCACCTGCTGAGTCGCTGTCATCGCCATCAGTCGCCCCCCGCGCGCGGGGGCGTGGATTGAAACGAGATGTGACGGGTGAGGGGTCATAGGTCATGGGTCGCCCCCCGCGCGGGGACAAAGAAAGGCAGCTTGGACGACTGCCTTTAATCGTGGTTATGGTGCTGATCCTTCCGTTTAACATACGACCGAAGAACCGCATTAATCATGGTTTGATAGCCCTTTCCGGTCTTGCGGAAATATTCTAATACGTCTCTATCAATTCGAAGGACTTCATATCTTATTATGCTACTGTTGGCCGATTTTGCGCCTGGGGATCGGACCGATTGGCGATTGCCCGTTTGGATTGGTTCATTTTACCCTTTCTTTTGCAACAAAACTGCTTAGAATTCTAACTTAAAACGAATCTGAAACGGGGCCACACATGAACGGAAACATCTCCGAATCCTTGAGGAAGCAGCGCGAGCTGATCCTTGAGGAAGGCAGCGAGCAGGCGCTCGATCGCCACACCAGCCTGCTGGAGATTGCTATAATCTCTTTATACAACCGTCTTGCCAATCGGCTGGTCAGCGGCTCAGAGGCATTCCGGGCCGGAGGTGCGATCGCGGCGATCGGCTCTTTTGGACGCGGTATATCGAGCCCGACCCAGGCGGTCCCCATCCTGTGTCTCCAGGCCGATGATTCAGCTATAAAAGACGCCTGGATCGATGAGATCACCGAACCGCTCATCGAGGCTGGATGGCATGTTGAAGCCTTCCAGGGATCGGCGGCACAGATAATGGATCTGGCGCGGGCGGATTCGGACTTGTTTTTCAAGCTCATGGACCTCCGCTACATTTCCGGAAACCGCAACCTTGCCGATCAGCTCGATCGGGAAATTGACAATCATATCCTCGAAAACCGGGCATTTTTTCTCAGTTCTCTCCGCGAGTCCATTACAGCGCGCAAGAAGCTGCTCGAAAGCGCTCAGAACTGGCTTGAGCCCGACCTCGAAGAGAATCCCGGAGGACTTTCTGAAATTCGCGCCATCCGGGCCGGATGCCGC
>Ga0187849_1000911_pt1 | contig 36112 bp, 40 predicted proteins | sample June2016WEW_4_10_2_FD_132412 | JGI IMG/M metagenome (GOLD analysis project Ga0187849, IMG submission 132412) | Peatland microbial communities from SPRUCE experiment site at the Marcell Experimental Forest, Minnesota, USA - June2016WEW_4_100 | ecosystem: Environmental > Terrestrial > Soil >...
ACCAAGCCATCGAAGCTAGAAAAGATTCCACAACTAGAGCTACGCGTGAAGAACGTATAGTCGTAGGCCTTGCTGTCGCGGATGCGCCCGGAGCCTCGAACTAAGAAGGTTTCATTGGAGGAGTGAATTCGTGTTCCTCCCACATGTCAAACGCTGTTGCCACCGAAGAGGCTTGAGTTATGATTGCCAACGCTATCACTAGGTGAATCAAGCTGATTGGAAAGATCATGGTTGACGGAATACCCAGTCCCAAGGTGAGGCCAACATAGAGGGTTACGCCCAAGATTGCTTGAATCGAAGCTAACGCAGCCGTAGCTTTTGTAGTCCGTTTCAGGCGGGCTGGAGCTTCAGTCTTCTTGATCGATGCGTTGTTATAATGTGCTAACCCGAGAATAACGAGACCCAACAACGCATGTCCGTCTACGATGTAACTCGCAAGGGGTTGGGCCACCATTATGACAATCTGCAGGAACGAAAGCCAGACCAATGCATACAGCTGCTTCCACATACTCATGACAGACCGGGAACTTCTAGGGCCTGCTTTCTTCTAAAGCTTCAACCAACTCGCTGTCATCGAATTCTTGATCTGCAACTCTTTGAAGAGCCATTGTAAAGCTGGCGCTATGTGCATCGATCTGTCCATCGCATATCTGTTGCTGCGCATCCAGCATTACTGGTGGCCGATTATCGGATGTGGCGTGTAACCCTCTTCAAGCCGCTTAACGTCATCAGCTTCGAGTCTTATGTCCAAAGCTCCAACTGCCTCTTCTACATGTTCTACTTTAGTTGCGCCGATTATTGGCGAAGTCACACCTTTATGAAGCAACCACGCCACAGAAATCTGGGCGGGCGTTGCGTCTTTCTGTTTGGCCAATTCTAGGACAACATCCAGCACATCGAAGTCTTCGGGTTTGAAGTATCGTTCCGATAAGTACTTGTCAACCTCATACCGGGGGGCTTTCGGTGTTTTCCCACGTTGGTACTTTCCGGCAAGGAAACCTCTTGCGAGTGGGCTCCAAGGTATGAGGGCAATGCCTTCTTCTTTGCAGAGGGGGATCATCTCACGTTCTTCTTCGCGGTATAGTAGGTTGTAGTGGTTCTGCATGCTGACGAATCTGGCCAGACCCAAGCGGTCGCTTGTGTGGAGGGCCTTCAGGAATTGCCATGCGAACATGCTTGAGGCCCCTATGTAGTGCGCGAAGCCGAGACTGACGACCTCGTTGAGGGCACGCATGGTTTCCTCGATGGGTGTATTGTAGTCCCATCGATGGATTTGGTAGAGGTCAACGTGATCCATTTTGAGCCTGTTCAATGACGCCTTGATTTGCTGCATAATGTGGCGGCGGGATAGGCCTGAATCGTTGGGTCTCTCACCCATTGGGAAATAGACTTTCGTTGCGACAACGACGTTATCACGGTAGCCTTTCAGGCATTCACCTGTGATCCCCTCAGAACGGCCTGATGAGTAGACGTTCGCAGTGTCGAAGAAGTTCACTCCCAAGTCAACTGCTTTCTTCACCAGCCTCTGAGCCTCATCAAGTTCAACCTTCCAAGCAGCATCTGTGCCAAACGACATACAGCCCAAGCATATCCGAGAAACCTTCACGCCTGCTCTGCCAAGGTTCACGTATTCCATGAATCGTCCCATGCTCTCTCACCTATTTTTTCTTTCACCTTTGTGAAAGGTTATACGCAAGCATGACTTGCGGCGGAGTCATGGGACTAACGATTTTTCAGGTGGACGCTTTCACTGACACGCCCTTCGCTGGGAACCCGGCGGGCGTCTGCGTTCTTTCGGAGCAGCGTGATGATGAGTGGATGCAGAACATTGCACGGGAAATGAATCTATCCGAAACTGCTTTCCTCCGCAAACAAGCTGGGGGCTTCAATTTACGTTGGTTCACACCAGCGGTCGAGGTCGACCTGTGTGGCCATGCCACTTTGGCTAGCGCACATGTCCTGTGGGAAAGTGGACTTCTCAAACCTGATGAACGTGCTCGATTTCAAACTCGCAGCGGAGTTTTGACGGCTGAACGAAAGGATGGTTGGATCGAGCTTGATTTTCCACTTCTCCCAGACAGACGCACACCTGCGCCTCACGGGCTTTCGAAAGCCTTAGGCATCAAACCCGTGTACGTCGGCAAGAGCCGGTTCGACTACGTTGTGGAAGCCAATTCAGAGAAGACCATTCGGAAGATGCAGCCAGACTTTTCGTTGCTTTGGAAAGTTCCAATCAGAGGCGTAATCGTAACTGCTCGTGCAACCTCTAAACCGTATGATTTCGTCTGCCGTATGTTTGCTCCAAGAGTGGGTATCGATGAGGATCCAGTGACCGGTTCAGCATTTTGTTGCCTCGGCCCCTTCTGGCGCGAGCGGCTGAAGAAGAACGAGTTCCTAGCATACCAAGCCTCCGCGCGTGGAGGAGTCGTTAAGGTTACAGTCGGTGATAGGCGGGTGCACATCGGAGGCAAGGCAGTAACAGTGTTGCGTGCCGAGTTAATGGAACATTAGTGGTCAACAGCGAAAGCCTGGACTTTCAAGATTCCGATACTTTCAATCCGTGGACCTAGCTTGATTTGTGAGGAAAAGCGATGCCGGTAAGAGATGTAAATGCAAGAAGGCGTGGTCAGCGTATCGGAAGTCGTGTCAAGGTTCGCCTGGCGACAGTTAGAGACCTCGATGTGCTTGTTCACCAGCGTCGGGGTATGTGGACCGATATGGGCGAGAAGACCAGTGCTGAACTCGATGATGCGGACTCAGTCTACCGACCTTGGGCGCGTTCACGTCTAAAGGCTGGAACAGTCGTCGCATGGCTTGCCGAGACTAACCAGAAGGACATAGTGGCCGGCGCAATCGTCTGGTTGAGACCGACTGTTCCACGCCCCGGTTTCAAACACCAGACTCAACCGTTCGTGCTTTCCATGTATACCGAACCCGAATGGCGCGGGCGAGGCTTGGCGCCTCTGCTCGCCGCCGAAGCTGTGAACTGGGCAAGGAAGAATGGGTACAAAGAGATTCTGCTTCACGCAAGCCAGATGGGTAAACGCGTATACCTGCGCCAAGGTTTTTCGCGGACTTGGGAAATGAGACTTCAACTGTGAGAGGATACATGTTTCAAAGCCACTGCTTGCCAGTCTCCGGCTGAGACTAATGAGGTTCCATGACCTGTAGGTGAGTTTGTTTGATCTGGAGGGTTTTCAGTTTTCATTGGCGTGGCTGGAGAAAGTTTGCATATGATTTCTCTGTAATTCAGTTTGGTTTCTTGCTGTTCGGTTTGTCAATCGACATGACGGTTCAAGCGAACCTAGGGTTGAGTTCTTGGGATGTTCTACACATGGCACTCACTTACCATCTTCCAATTACCCTTGGCGAGTCTAGTATTGGGGTAGCGGCGCTTGTTGTTCTTGTGGATGTGATTCTTCGTGAGCCGTTGGGTTGGGGGACGCTCGCGAACATGGTTTTCATAGGGGTGTGGGTTGACGTGTTGAGGCCTTACGTTCCAAGAATTCTCCCTATCTTGTGGTTGCAAGTTGCTTACGTGCTTTTGGCGGTTTTGGTGATGGGGTTTGCTACGGCAATCTATGTTGGAGTTGATGCGGGTGCAGGCCCTAGAGATAGCTTGATGTTGGCCGTTTCTCGATTGCGCAAGACTAGCTTGCGGTGGTCACGCACTGCCATCGAGTTGACCGTGGTTTGTGTAGGATGGTTACTTGGAGGCCCACTTTGGTTTGGGACTGTGATTTGCGCTTTCGCGATTGGCCCTGCGGTTCAACTCGCCTTTAGAGTTCTGAAGGTTAGATCGCACCAAAGCCTAGCGAAGCCTGCTGAAATATCCCCGCAACTTCCATAACATGAATGCCCCCGTTCAGATACGTTGCGGCATTATGTCGTTACGCTTTTGTCCATGTGTGCCCGCATTTCGCGCACATGAAGCGCTCTATTGACCTTTCCTGTCTGACTCCAGCATGTTCTCCTGAGAAGAATGAAATGTAGCGGAAGGCTTCCGGATTAAGACACGCGGGGCAGGGTTCTTCCACTTTTGTGCGTTCGGCTCCTTGAGAAGCGCCAATGATGTCCACCGGTTTTTCCTCGCGTCCTTCGATGTTTTCTACGTCTACAATGTCAGTTTGGATCGTGTACCCACAACGTGAGCATGCGAGGCCACTCGCTGTTTTCTGCATGTACGAGTGGCACTTGTCACAGAACCTCATGATGGGCCCCATTTGGGATTGGTTGTTTTGGCGTAATCTCGTTCAAGTGCAGCCACGTATTTGTCCCATATCTGGCTAATGTGCTTGGTAAAGATAGCTTTCTCGGGGACTTTGCGGATTTTCCATTTCTCGGTGAACACCATATCGAGCCTCGTCTTTCGAGGCCCTAACCGAACCAGCGCGTAGTCCGCGATTTCATCGTCGTCCTGACCAAAGTAATCCAAATGCCAAGAGTATGGCGCGCTCAGCGTTACAAGGTTAAACCCGATCTTGATTTGTTTCTCGTCCGGATACTCAATCACGTAAACGGCCCTGTGTTTCGTTTTCTCTAGGATTGTTCGTTTCGTCTTGGACCCTGTGAGCTTATTGTCATCCTCTCTGTAGTCGGTGCACCAACCGAACACGAATCGAAGTGGCGCGTTGATGATTTTGGTGACGTGATATGTGCATGTTGTGATGCGGATGCGTTGGCGCATATGGGCTGACTACCTTCAAATTACTGAAGCTCAGTTGGTTAGAAAAGCTCTTTCAAGCACCGAATCTTCTTGGTGATGAACAGTAAGTTCCCGGAGGTCGAGGCCGTTGCTTAAAAGGTGTTTGTGGGCCATGAATGCCCCCCTCCTCCTAGAATACCATGACAAGGAATGGGGAGTCCAAGTCCACAATGACCGAAAGCATTTCGAGTTCCTAATCCTCGAGGGCGCTCAGGCGGGCTTGAATTGGTTGACCATTCTGAAAAAACGCCACAACTACCGCAGTGCCTTCAACTCATTCAACCCAGCCAAGGTAGCTGAATATTCCCGAGCCGACATCAAACGCCTTCTCTCAAATCCTGGAATTGTTCGCAACCGATTGAAAATTGCAGGTGCAATAGTTAATGCCCGAAACTTCCTTGAAGTTCAAAGAGAATTCGGCTCTTTCGACAATTACATCTGGCGATTCACTGATGGTAGGATAGAGAATCGGTTCAGATCTCTTTCGGATGTGCCGGCTAAGACTCGGGAATCAGATACGATGAGCAAGGACCTCAAAAAGCGCGGGTTCAAGTTTGTTGGGTCAACTATCTGTTACGCGTACATGCAGGCTGTGGGAATCGTAAACGACCATACGGTCGACTGTTTCAGGCACGACCAAGTATGATTTTGCAATGGCAAATTGTTTTTAAGATTGACCTAAACTTCAAATGCATCTACCTACCCTTCCTTAATGGTTTGATTCGTTTGATGTTCACGAATACGCGAGAGGTGTGCGTGCTCAGTATACTTAGGTTGGAGAATCCGGTATCGACTAGGCGAATCACAGAGCTCGCTTCGACCGCTGAGTTTCAGGAGATCTGCCGTGACTGTAGGAGTGGAACTGAAGTGTATGAGACAACCATGCGCATGCACCGTGTAGGCTTGCTCAACCGAGAGCCGAGCTCCGGTGGTTTCCTATGGAGCCTCGCTAACTCACAGACTTGAAGTGCTCTCCACTTTTCAGATAAGGAATATTCCAGTTATGGTCTTCGAAACGAGAGGTTTTCAGAACTAAAAATCAGTAACAACCCCCTATATGGGCATTGGATACGTCCAACGCATGCTTGACCCATTCACTAACCTCTGGACTTGCTTCGGCAACGTCTGTACCAGTTCTGGCCTGCAGCAGAACTGCAAGTTCCTGAAGGAGCGAAAGGGCTGCTAATCCCGATCAGATGAACCTAGGTGAAAGTGTTGGCAACTATGATTATTCAGGCGCCGAGAATTGAAATCACGGATGCTTGCGAAGAAGGCCGCCATTTGAGTTGTGATGGATCCTGCACGTGCCATTGCCACGCATGGTGGAATCCCTGAAAGCAAAACCTCTAGAATTGTTGCAGCTGTAAAATCACGAGAGGTTCTTGGTGTCTTCCTGAAGTGTAATTTTGTGTACGAAGTTTTCTAGAATGATTTTGCCGGCTTGGTTTTCTTCATTCCATCGCTCGGGATGGAATTGAATGCCATACAAAGGGCGGTCGTTGTGTTTCATACCCTCGTTATCGGTGTCTGATGATGTTGCAGTTCGAACGAAACCTGGGGGGAGTACCTTCACTTCTTCTTTGTGACTTTGCATCACTCTGATCTTAGCGGGCAACCCGGCGAGTAACGTGTCTTTATCCTCCAAGCTCACTGTTCGAAAGCCCTGGACGAGGCCCGACCTGACCTTTGCCACATTACCTCCGTATGCCAACGCGAGCGCTTGGTGGCCGCCGCAGATTCCGAGAGTGGGGATTGTGATCTTCGGTAGGAATTGGATTAGGTCTACGAAACGAGCTCGGTCAGCGGTTCTTGTCCATAGCGCCTCTGTTCCGCTCAATATGATGCCGCTGTAAGTTTGGTTGACTGCCTCCGGGTTCTTCTTCTTGGTTAGAGATTCGAAATCAGACTCCGCCGCTTCTACTCCTACCTCTTTGATCCTAGCGACCAGTCTGTCGAAGTTGCGCTTATACTTCGACTGTAAGTAGAGGTTAACGACGAGTAGTTGCTTCAACCTTCACTACCTCATGGCCCAGCGTGGGGTCGGCCCATGCGAATTTGGTCACCAGTGTCTTCGGATAGTATGCTTTCCAGTCGTAGTCTACCTTTTGACAGAATTTGACGATGACCCTGGGGTCGATGTAATTCTTCAGCGAGGTTCCTAGGTTCCATTTCTTGCTCAGCTTCATCTGCTCCAGACGCAGTTTTAGTGACTGCTTTCGTTTCTCAACCGACTTTCCCTCTTTCCCTCTCAGCGACCGAAGCATTTCAAGCCGTTTCTTGTAGGTTTCCTCCCAATTCTTCGGAATAGCCTTTTGGTGGTTGAGTAACTGCGCCACCGCCGCATTAGCCTCCATCAACGCCATTTTTTTCTCAACATCAGGGTTCTCCGTGGTGACTTTCGAGGCCTCCAGTTGCTGTACGAAGAGCCGCGTGGCAGAGAAGGTACGAAACACTTTGGGGCTAAGGCCAGGCATGGCCTCTGATAGAAAAGCCCGCACAGCATCTGTAGTTATGCCACTGAACAAGCGATCGCTTTCTGAAGCAAATTCCTTCAGATTCCGGAAAACCTCTGGGCTAACTTCCAGTTCTCTCTCGAACAGAATCGAGTCCTTTCCGAGAAAGTGCAACTTCACCTTGGGCTGGCTCTGGGGAAGGCGTATGTGGATCCTGCGTAGGCTGGTTGCACCAACCGTTCCACTCTCAGTCTCCTTCTCATCGCCAACACGAATATTGAAGATGTCAATCAGGTAGGCGACCGTTGCCGCCTTCCTCCGCCTCAAATCCTCGGCTGTGAGGCCCTCTGCTATGTGGGCCCGAACCTTGTCAAGTCTTAATTCGACCTGCTTGGCGAGGTCGAATTTCTCTTGAACTCGTCCTTGTTTCATCGGGGTGGCGTCGTGGAACCAAATGTACTTGACTTTTCTGTTCAGCTTGTCCGTCCAACGCGCAATCCAAAGCTCGCTGGGCCTCCACTCTCTGGTTGCCCATTCACCGGGCGGTTTGGCGTCGGGGCTCAAATTGAGAGTAACGTCTTTCGTGGTTATGGCAGGTTTCCATCTTCCCCGATCCGGGTGGGCTCCCCGCCCCATGAATATCCCCGGAGGCTCGACGGCGTAGCTTGCGATCTCCATTTTGACGCCATTAACCGTAGCCCAACCATATTTCGCTTTTCGCTCCTCACGAATCTTCTTCCTGACTGCCGCCAGCTCTTTTTTCTCCTCTTTCGGCATGTTCGTTTTGCGTGCCCTCTCGGATTTGACCCATTGAACGATTGAGGACCAGTCGAAATCCTCCACAGTGATCTTTTCTTTCAAGCCGAGAGCTTTGGCGAAGTCTTCCATGAAATTGGAGCGAAACGTCTTATCTTCAAAGTAAGGGGTTCCGAATTTCTGCACGAACCTTACTGCCATCTCTTCTTGAAGCGGGTTCAACCTGAGGCCCTGCCCACGGAATTTGATGGTGAACCCTCGTGGCGCGTATGCGTCGGGTATCAAGACACCATTATGGACTAGTTGTTTGAGTTCAGTTAAGGCCAAATTTCTCCCCTCCTACTCTCACTGATAGCAGATCCTCGGATTTCATGGTGTGAAAATCTTGTATTCTCAGATGAGTATTCTGCTTCAGCCCCATCACTTGTTCTTAGAAACTCCCCGGATTCGTGAATCGATAGCTCGGATGTATTAGAAAATGTTTGCCCCTGACCTATCCGTTCAACTGCTTGGAGCAGAACAACCTGCTTGGGAACGCAGCTAATGCTTAGCATTCGGACTTCAAGTCTGCATCATGCTCGGGTTTGAGATTCACAGCTCCAGTTACAAACTTACCGGACAGATTCAAGCCCATCCAAAGTCTTATTGTCCAGAAGGAGTGTCATTTGGTTTCATGAAGAAACGTACCAAACGCAAGCCCAAGCGACGAACCAAAGTGAAGCGCAGGGTTCGTAGAGGAGCCAAAAGTACACGCCGCAGAGTCAGAAAAGGCATTTCTAGAATCAGAAGAAAGCTATCGCGATAGGTCAAGCTTCCTGGGCAATTGCAATCGTGCAAGCGTAGGCAATCGCAGTAGCGTAGGCTCGCTTCACTTTTTCTTTCTATTATTGTTAGGGGTGGGGGGCTGTAGGGTAGTTTTGTATCCCATTATCGTATTTCGGGCCGATCGTTAGACTCAGTGCTTCCGAGCCGTAACTCTGCGCTTCAATTGCCTACATATCACTACGCACGTTTTTCTTCGCAAGCAACATGTTGACAATCCTGAAGGTCAAACCCCAAATTACGCGCCCTTCGTAAATGTAAGAATCAACCGTCAAAACTCCGCCCTCTACTTTGACATTACTCTTGCTTATGCTGAGTTGGTCTAGTAGACCTAGGGGAACCCAGAAACTCTCAGTCACCTCATCGTTCAATTCAACGGTAACACTGGAATTCAATTGGAAAACAAACGAAGCTACAAGGATGCGGCGAGTGTGGGCACGCATGAGCGGCAACACACCTAACATTTGATGGTTGGATAGATTGATTCCTACCTCCTCTTGCGCCTCCCTAATCGCAGTCTCCAGAAACGAGCTGTCAATGGCGGACTTGTGGCCGCCTGGGAAGGCTGTTTGGCCGGACCAAGGATCACCCAGCCGTTCCCTCCTCTCTATGAAAAGCGCACTTCCGCCCCGGTCTTTCGGGTCAATTATTATTGCGACCGCAGCTTCTGGTGGGCCCTCTTGAGATTCGAGAAGAGAAGCCTCTGGCAGTAACCGCCGCTGAAGCACATCGATATGGAAAGAACGGGTCACTGAAGGGCACTAGCTGCCGGTTGGTCCACAAGAAAAGTGTGTTTCAGGTTCTACGCACTTCCTGCTTCCCTTTGATCGGCTTTACTCCGATGTAGAGTCCTCTTCCAATCAAGCCTTTGCGGTCGTAGGTAACTTTCAAACCGGCCTTTCGAAACGCGGCTAAGTATTCGGCGTGCGTGAAGAGCCCGAATTCGTTCAACTCTGTCATGTACTTGACCCCATCCGGTGTGCCCACCAAATAATGGAGCTTGAATACTGAAAGCCTTCCTTTCGTTACAAGAATATTCATTCGGGCGATCTTGAGTTTCGGTTGATTTACGAATACGGCCCCGACATGACCGGGGATTATTTTGTCAGGAGTCAACCATGGCTCAACGATTATGACGCCGCCGGGTTTCAAGTGACGTGCCATGTTTCTGATGGCTAGATTTAGTTCGCGAATAGTTCGCATGTATCCAATAGCACTAAAGAGGCATGTGATTGCGTCGAATTGTCTGTGCAGGTCGAAGGTTAACATGTTTCCGCGGTGAAACTTAACTCTGGGGTTTCGCTTACGCGCGATGGTTAGTAGTCTGGGTTGTATGTCCAGGCCTTCGCATGAATAGAATTTCCGCATGCATTGAATGTGGCGGCCTGTTCCGCAGGCAACATCCAGCAAATCCTTGCCCTTGGACTGCTTGCAGTTCTGAATGAGTGCGCGCAGTCGTTTGGTTTCTTTTCGGTAGTCTTTGCCCACTGTATCGTATATCAAGTCGTAGTAGTTCGCGGATTTCTTGAAAGGCCTTAAACGCCCATCCATAATCAAACCACCCCCTGTCTTACCGGTACCTCAGTGGAAAGAATTTCGGAACATGTTCCTTGTACTTGCGGTACTCATCCCCAAATCGTTCTTGTAGCTCCCCCTCTTCAAGTGGCGTAATCAGAAAGTAGGATGTAAGAAAATCAGCTAGTGCCAGGACGCCGGCGCCAACGTACCCTGTGAGAAGGAATATTCCTGCGAAGAAGAGTGTGTGGGCTAGGTATGTGGGATGCCTCACAATTGAAAAGGGGCCCTGTGTGACCAGCCTCTTGTGTGTTGCTTGGGGAACCAGTTCCGCGTAGCCGACTAGGACTCTCCAACCGAGAAGTCGCGTGGCCCAAGCTTGAAGGCCAACTCCGATGAGCGCAATTATCAACCCTGCCCATCTCAGTGCGCCAAGGTCAAGCCTCGTGCCAAGTACACTATTCCTGAAGGCGAAAACCAGAAACGCGACAGCAAACCACTCGAGCAGAATTGGAACGTAAGTGAAGCCTCCACGTTTCCTCCAGAAGCCAGGGCGGCTGTGAATCTGCAGCCAGCATATTGGAATGAGTGGCCACCCAGCGATTGCTACGAGAACCAGAAACCTTGACCACATCATCGAACAGCCACCAACCTATTGTTGATGGCAGCCAAGCTTTATCTTTCGGTCGGGTGCAAACGCCCCAATTTGGAGAGCCTTAGTTGTCAAGTGTCGATAGTGTTCTGCGTACGATTGAGAGTTCGCGAGACGAAATAACACGCTTCATGGTTGAGATGCTGAAGATAAAGGCCGTGAACGTTGATGGTGGAGGAAAAGGAGAGTACGATCGCGCACTTTTCGTCAAGAAGTGGCTAGACAATTTGGGAATGAAGGTTGCGAGGCATGATGTTCCTGATGACCGCGTCGCTCAAGGCGTCCGCGTTAACTTGACGACAGTCCTTGAAGGACAGGACCCATCACGAACTCTCTGGTTTGCTGCGCACTTGGACACCGTCCCGGAGGGCGCAAGAGAGCTTTGGGCCACTGACCCCTATGACCCAGTCGTCAAAGATGGCAAGATCCTTGGAAGAGGTTCGGAGGATAACGGCCAAGCGATCGGGTCCACACTCTTCACGTTGAAAGCTTTAAAGGCTCAAAAAGTTAAGCCGCGAATGAGCATTGGATTCGCCTACTTTTCAGATGAAGAATCGGGTAGCAAGTACGGCGTGATTCCAATGCTCGAAAAGAACATTTTCAAACCTACGGACATGGCCATCGTTCCAGACAGCGGATCGCCTAAAGGGGACCTCATTGAGGTTGCGGAGAAGCACATAATGTGGTTGAAGTTCACCACGAAGGGGCTGCAGGTGCATGGCAGCACACCTGAGAAGGGATTGAACGCGAACCGAATCGGCATGAAGCTGGCGTTGCAACTCGACGAAATGTTGCATAAGAATTACCCGGCCACTGACCCCCTCTTCGACCCTCCAGTCTCAACATTTGAACCCACCAAACGCGAAGCGAACGTGGACAACGTGAACACTGTCCCAGGATTAGATGTTCAGTACTTCGACTGCCGTATCCTGACACGGTACCCGTTGAAAGAAGTCTTGAATGAAATTGAAACGGTGACGTCAAAACTGGAAAAGGAAACGGGTGCGCAGATTAAGGTTGAACCGATTCAATATGAAGAGAACACTGCGCCCACACCAACCGACAGCGAGGTTGTTGTGAAACTTAAGGGTGCACTGAAGAAGTTGCGAGGAATCGATGCGAAGGCCATCGGAATAGGTGGCGGAACAGTTGGACTGTACTTTAGGCGGAAGGGAATTCACACCGCTGTTTGGGGGACCCTCGACGACATGGCGCACCAGCCCAACGAATACTGCAAGATCGACAATATGATCAACGACGCGAAAGTATTTGCTTATGTCACCATGAACTGAGGTAAAGAGAATTGGATCGTGTATCGGAACGTTGGGCCCGCATAGGACCCAGAAACCCACGCACTTTAGTGCATACGCCAAAAGCTGGAGTCTGCCTCTCAACTTTCGTTATCGCGAAACAACGAAACTCAATCCTACTGTTCCGCCCTCGCGCTCACGATGCTTGGGAAACTAAAGGCGCGTTCCCCAAGGGCTGGGCTGCTGAGTTGGCTAAGGAGGGGGCTTGGTTGCTTCCCGCTACTCACCTGCTCATGGGGGAATCGCCAGATCATGCGGCGCGCAGAATCGTTCGGGAATGGGCGGGCTTGAAGGGTACGCCGAGGTTTCTGATGGTTCAATCTCATACTCGACGCGGTGGATTCCTAAACAAGAAACTGAAAGGCAAACATTGGGACATTTGCTTCGTTTATGAACTTACTGCTGGGACCGGGCCGAAAGCGAAGCCGTGGTGGTCTGAGGCGCACTACTTTCCGATCCCTAAGATCTCACGCATGCATTTGGGACGCGGCCATCTCGACATATTGAAAGAGGCCGGAATGATTCGAATTCGAAGACCTCGCTGAAACCTCCAGCAATCGCCAAGTCATCGCTTTGGGCGGCTGCAAACACGGTTTGCAGATATGCAAACCCATATCTACTTTGAACCATACCTAAGCCTAGAGATGCTGATTCTAATGCAGAAGATGGAAGTAAAGAACCTGAATTCTCCAGATGAGACCCGTAACTTCGAAAAGGGCAAACTCGACCTAGTAAAAATGAGCGGTGCTGTCGTTGGACGCGGAGTCTTCCAGCCGGGATGGCGCTGGTCAACTTCACTCAAACCTGTGGCGAAGACGAAAAGTTGCGAGGCCCCACACTTTCAGTACCATGTTTCCGGCGTACTTCACGTAGTCATGGACGATTGCACAGAGAAGGACTGCAAGGCAGGAGACGTCTCGCTTCTCCCATCCGGCCACGACGCATGGGTCGTAGGCAATGAACCTGCAGTTGTAGTTGACTTTCAGGGCATGATAGACTACGCAAAACAGGCTAAGTGAATGACGGAAGCGATTTGATTAATACTAGAGACTCAACGAAGTCGGTAGAATATTCTATTCTGAAATGTCCAAGTTGAATTTGGGCTTTGTTTCGGATACCTATGAGGTCGATGTGATACCAAAGGAATTCTTTGGTTGATCAGAAGTTTGATTGGAGGTGAGTTCGAAGTGGCCATGTATAAGTGTGGAGCGTGCGGCAAAGAGTCCAGCACCGCTGGTATGTGCTGCGGTGCGCAGATGAAACTGGTAAGTTAGGGAGGTTTTGACTGCAGAGCCTTCCTAAGCCTCTCATATTTTGCAGGATCATCTCCCACATCTACTGACACGGCTTTTGTTCCAATGTAGATGGGAATCCACTCCTCATATGCCCGCTGACCACGTGCCTTCACGATCCTCACTTGTCGTTTCTGGCGTCCTTCAACCTCAATCACGCGCAGTTCTATCGCGAAGTCCATGAGCGTTTGCAGGCGTCTTACGTTCTCTTCGCTGATGGTTCCGCTAGTGAGTGAGGTCAAGAAAGCGCCGCCCTTCGACTTCACTTTAACCGCCATGCTTGACAGGAACTGTACAACCAGTTGGGGGTCCTTGTAGGTGAATAGAGGAGTGGCTGAGTCGACGATTATCTTCGGGGTTCCTAACTTACTCTTCTCGTTGAATAGATCCGTGATCAAGAGACTCAGTTCGTTCAGGTCTGTGCGGCTCTTCAGCGCGTACTTCTCTTGACTGGGCACTCCCGCGATTGAGGAGTAACAATCGACGAGAGTGGCAATTCCTTTGCCCTCATATTCTGGGAGTTTTTCCTGCGTATACCCCCCAAGGGGACCACGCAGGTTTGACGGGGAATCATCGAACGCGAGTAGAACAACGGGTCTGTTGTTTCTTAGGTAGAAGTCTATCCAGTGATGCAGTATCGGAGTTTTACCTGCACCTGGCGGGCCGGTAACCATCAAAGTGTAACTGTCCGGTAACCACTGAACGAACTGGTCACAATGGCCGCAGTAGTAGAACTCTGTGATTTCATCGTACGATGATGGCTCCCCGCAGAGCGGGCAAAGCCTCACTGGGGTTGTTGGCGCTTGCAAGCCTAACCTCTCTGTTCTTCTATTGGCATTAGCTGAAGTTAGTCTGTCGGTTGAGCCTTAAGTGCCTGATGACGTGCCTCATATATTGGATCGGCAGCTACACGTGGTCTTCCATGCTACGCCTTCAAATGTCACATGGAAAACTTAGAACGAAATATCATTTCCGGCGCGCCGTTACACCCAACACGTGAGAATTCAAAAGAACATGAACCACGTTTTCCCATTCGCAGCTATCGATGAATTTGGTTGCCTCGAGTACATGATAATTGATATGTAACCATGATGTTCGTTCGGCGCTATGAACCATCTCACTGTCGGACTATTTCACGACGATGCACTTGGTCGAGAATTAGGTAAGAAAGGCAGCGAAAGCGACATCGCCATGTTCAACAGAAAAATGGGCGACCACATATTCACTTTCATGAGCCCAGTGGAAGACAAACTGTCAGCAAAGAGTCAGATAATTTCCAGCATTGACGTCGCGATAGTTGCGTTCGCGGAGATGAGTAGGGAATTGGGCGAGACGGTGGTAATGCTCAACTCGCTTGGTGTCTCTCAGGGAATAGCAGTAACGTCTCCCTACGCGACTCCTGAGCAAATAGCCGCCATAACCAATGGCACTGCCCTCAAATCATTCACCGTCGAAACAAGGGATGCGGTGAAGATGCTTGAAGTTCTCAAGGGCTACCGCCCAGAGAGGGATTCTACTTCACCGACAGTAGTTGTAGTGGATCATTCTTTCAGCGTCAAAGGAGTGGGCGAGGTCTTACTTGGATTCGTGCGGAAAGGCATTGTGAAAAAATACGACAACCTCACGCTGCTACCGGCCAACAAAGAGGTCACGGTGCGGTCTATACAAATGCAGGATGAAGACTACGACCAAGCTGAGGCTGGGTCACGAGTTGGCCTCGCCATGAAGGGCGCGACCGTTGAGGAGATGAGGAGAGGTTCCATCATCTGCGCCCCCGGCAGCGTCAAAACGGGTACAAGGTTGGAGCTCTCTTTCAAGAAAAGCCCCTTCTATTCTGAGGATTTGAAAGAAGGCGCGTTCCACGCCACAGTGGGCATGCAAACAGTTCCCATCAACATCACCGAACAAAGTGCAACCTCAATAGTTATCGAATCTGAGAAACCAATCGCGTTCACAGCCCAAGATACATTTCTCCTGTTGGATCTGAACGCTAAGAAGATGCGCATTATCGGCACAGCAAATGCCCCGAACAACTAGCATGACGAGCCTACTAACGGTCGACAAACAGGCATGAGCCAATCGTGCGGACACATAATACAAAATGGGGAAATGGGTTCTAGCTTAGTTGGAGTGTTTGTGCTACTGCTTGACCTTCAGTTTCTCCGTGTAGGCGTCGGCCAATTTTCCGAGCTTCCAAATCAACCACAGGACTGCAATTGCAATAACAGCGCCGATGACGCCCCTGATCATCAAGCCCACAAACAGTAAGCCATTTGGATAAGGCATTATTTTTTCACCTTCTTGACGCGAGTTCGGCTTTCTCGATAAAAGGAGTTGTGGATGAATCATCCACGACTTTCGAGAATTTCGTCTGGCAGAACGCGAAACCGATTCAGTGGACTTCCTATATTCTCTTGTTTGCGCGCCAGTTGGACTTCGCTAAGCCCGAGGCTTGATGAATGTGCCTCTCTGATATTCTTCAAAGGCGACCCGTAACTCTTCTTCAGTGTTCATCACGATAGGGCCATGCCACGCGACGGGTTCCTGTAGAGGCTTACCAGAGATGAGGAGAAACCTGACCCCCGTGCCTCCTGCCTGAACTTTCAATTGGTCTCCTTTGCCGAACAGTACGAACCCCTCGGCGCCTACGGTGTCATGGTCTGCCTCGTCGAATTTGCCCTGCCCGTCAACGACATATGCGAACACATTACGCTCGTTCTCGACGGTGTGTGAGAAGAGTGCGTTAGGAGCCAGCGTCACGTCTAGGTACTCTGGGGCAGTGATGATGTCTCGAACTGGCCCTTCGACCGAGCCGACCTTCCCGCAGATAACCTTCATCTTTACGCCTTTAGAGGGCACTGCTACGGGAATCGTGTCTGCCTTCACATCTCGGTACCGGGGGTCCATCATCTTATGTGACGCGGGTAAGTTCGCCCATAGCTGGAGCCCCCACAGCAGGCCGGGGCCTTTCGGCATTTCTTGATGAATGATGCCGCTGCCGGCGGTCATCCATTGAACTTCGTCTGAGTGTATCGTACCCCCGGTTCCCAAACTGTCTCCGTGCTCCACTCTGCCGTGAAGCATGTACGTTATTGTCTCGATGCCGCGGTGCGGGTGCCAAGGAAAACCAGCGATGTAATCGCGCTCATCGTTAGAATGAAAATCATCCAATAACAGGAATGGGTCCAGTTCGGGCACCGGTGGATATCCGAACGCGCGTTTCAGTTGCACACCGGCACCTTCGACAGTTGGAGTGCTCCGCCATACCTTACTCACTCTACGTGCAGAGCTCATGATTCGCCAGTGTTCTCTTGACACCTGCTGGGTAAAAGCATGGCGACCAATCAAAACATGCACAAGAACTCAACCATACTGGTTCTTAGGTTCCTTCGTTGCAGACACCTCAAGGCCCCAGAACATGCCCAGAGCAGTTGTCAGGTTCAGATCGACCATCGCGAAAACGTCCGACCTCAGGCTAGCAACGCGGCTTTGCCAGCGCTCAACTGGGAGGGGAGATTATGCTCTCTGGGTTTTGCGAGAAACCATCGAGGACGGAGGACTCTTTCTCGCGTGGGCCGGCCATGAACTTGTTGGAATGACCAACTTCGACAGATGCGTGGATGGATCCGGCTGGCTTAGCATGGCCCGAACGGACCCGAAATGGAGACGTACCGGTGTAGCGCTCTTCTTGCAACACAAAATCACCCAATACGCAAAGCGAAGAAATATCCTGTTCCTAAGATTGTGGACCTTGTCGAACAACAATGCATCAAAACGTGCTTGCCTGAAAGGCGGTTTCAAACCCATTTGCGAGGCTGCACATATCTCGTGTGCACTTCGCGGGAAGAGACGCAGAAAAACTCACGCATTCTTGAGGCCCGCTTCCAAAGACATCCTGAGGTCTCTTCTAACGTCGAAGACCGTTTCGAAAACGCGCGACTACCTCGGTTACAAGTGGCACTTCGTTAAGGCAAACAAGGAACTACTTCTCAAAATCGCACGAAGAGGCGAACTGTACCAAGACGGGGAGACATGCTTCATCCTAACGAAACCGGAACAACGTTTCCATGCGCGTCGTAGCACACTAACGCTTCTAACAGGACAGGTACGCAAATCTCTGCTAACGGCCAAGAGATTAGCTAAGGATTTGGGCGCTGACAGTCTTTCCTCCTATGTCCCGTACGATTCCTACACTCTTCGTGCTGCTAGAAAGTTGGGGTTCAGGATTGACGACTGGGGAAAGCACTGCATAATCTTCGAAAAGAAAATCTGACTCCTACAAACTGACCTGCAGTTGGAAACCAACAGTAGTTGTTGTAAAACAGAGAGAACGGTCTCAACGAGGGATTCAAGTTACCCGATTCTACAAAACCGCGATCGACACCACTTGAACTGTCGGGCTGTAGATTGCTTTCTCCAGGATCCCGAGTGATGAATAGCCGTGTGTTCCGCAAAATTCTTCGCAGGCTTCTGCGGTTTTGAGAGTGCTGTAGCCGAACCCGCAGATTTCACGTCGGTACGTTGTCTGTTTCTTTCCGAATGACTTGTAGACCAATTCTTCTCTCAGACTCTCAAGCGGTTGCCAATTGTACGAGTTTGCCGTTCACGAAGTAGCCTCGAAGGCTGCATTGATCGCATATGGCAGCGAGTTGCAGGTCCACGCCGTCCTCGTAGAATATGTTCATGTTGTTTGCTCCGCATCTCGGGCAGGAATGGCCAGATGTTTTATCCAACCCAACCACCAGGTTTGTTTTCGGACTGACTTGTGATTCATCTTGCAATGAAAAAGCTAAGAATTGAGCGCATAGAAATCGTATGCCTCCCCATGCCTCGTATGAATCATATAGAGCGGTCTACTGACAACACACCCTCATCATGAATTGTGCCACAAGGAAAATCCTACGAGTGAAAACAGGGAGGCTATGTGGAAAGGAGGGGGTGGGGTGGGTTATGGCGAGAAGAACGCGGTTGCGTAGATCGTGTTGCCCGTTGCGTCTCTGACCACAACTTGGTACTGTGTGCCACTTCTTAGGCTGAGCGACTGAGCGTAACCTCCATCGCCGCTATCATTCGTAGTAACCCAACCAAGTTGCTGCCAACTGCCATCGCATCCACCTGAACCAGTCTTGTATCCAAGCCAGACACTGTATTGGGTATTGGAACTGGCGTGCTGCAAACGGACGATCAAGTCTCCACTGTCAAACATTACAGTGCCGAATTTGCCACCAAATCCCAGGTCCCCACAGCTTGCAGGACTCGATGATGGGCTGGCTGGTGCGGCATTGGATACTCCTCGAATATTCGCTCGCGTATAATGATTTATTCCTGCGCCGAGTACGGGTGGGCCGTGTTTGCTGGCAGCGTAGCCCTGCGGAACGCTGAGTGCGGCAAGCATCACGATTGCCAAAACGATTACTCCAATTGTTCGTTGTTTCATCTTTTCTTTTCACCTCATACACTCACCGTCTCAGGATTTGAATTAAGTGCTGGTCTCATACTTCGTATAGAGGACTACGAATCGTATTCCGCAGAGGAACAGAGGCCTTGCAAGATTCCCTGCTAAGCATAACTCACTCCTGGACTTTTTGCTGCTTGGGACATAGAAACGGCGATCTGGCCGAGTACTCGCTCAGGAAGAATTCGCATGGTTTTCGAAAGCGATTGCCCTTGACGTTCAGCCCCAAATCATCCGCAAAATTCCAGTAAAAACGGCGACGTCCTGGTAACACTGGCTTTCGGACGGATTGACTTCGGCAGCCTAGTCTTTGCGTTTTGATAGTGTTACGGCCATTACTCTTACTTGGTCGCAGGAGTCTTCGCAGTGGTCAGCTGTGTTCTCCATCGCCTCGAAGAACTGCCCTAGAAGTATGATGGAGCCAACTCCGACTCCATTTGCGGGAATACCTGTCAGGTTGCCCCGAGCCTTCTGGTGCAATTTGTCAACTTGTTCCTCCAACCGTTCCACCTCGTCAGCGGCTCTCAGAGAGTCCTCGATCTCACCGTCAATCAGTTCCTGAACGCACTCGGCGACCTTAACCGTGCACACGACAATGGTCGAACACATTTCCTTGCAGACTTCCTGAACCTGCTTCGGCATCTGTGAGAGGTCGAAGAGAACCAGTATTCTGGTTCCCTCATGCGCCCAGTCAGTAATCCAATCAATTTGCCTACCAAGGCGCATCAGGCCTACTCGCTCGTCAGCTGGCAATTCCCCTCGAGCTAGTTCCATGGTAATTCGGCGTCGCATGCTATCGGCTTCGCGCTCTTTTTGCTCAAGCAGGTTGAAGGTTCTCATCAAGTTGTCCCTCTTCCCTGCAACAGCCTCGTCAATGCATTTGGAGAGCAGCTCCACTGCAAGCGTGGTCATTTTCGAGTGCTCGAGCACGAGCCCCATCGCTTTGACACTTCGCCTAGCGACTAACCAACTTTCCAACGACATTTCGATTACACCTCATGACTTTGAATGAGCGATGATCACTCTAGAGCCGTTTCTTTCTCCAACCCTTCTTCGGGATAGTCAAATAATAGCGTATGTTCGCCCGACCTCAATTGGACGTTGACATCGTCACCAACTTGAAATTCACGACGTTCAGCAATAGTGGGAATGTGCGCGATGATGTCCAGCCCATTTCCAACCTCAACAACATAACGACTTATGCTTCCAAGGAATGCGACCTCCTTGATTCGGCCCCTCCACTCATCACCTTCCGCCTTTGCTGGAACCAGTGGGACGAACTCGGGCCGAACAGCTACTACAACTCGTTGACCGACCTTTTTGGCCGACGCTGGAATTCTAATTCTCTGCCCTTTCACTTCAACAGCACAATCAGTCCCATTCGTTCCCACAACGCTGCCCTCGAGGAGGTTTGTTTCTCCGACGAAGTTTTCGGTGAAAATATTCTTCGGCGAATAGTAAAGCTCAGCCGGACTCCCAACCTCCACTACCGCGCCTCGCTTCATCACCACAACCCGATCGGCAATTGAGAGAGCTTCTTCTTGGTCGTGGGTTACGTGAATCACAGTCAAACCTAGGTCTGAGGCGAGGCGTCGCAACTCGTAACGCAACTCAGCGCGTACTAGGGCGTCGAGTGCGCCGAGTGGTTCGTCGAGGAGGAAGAAATGTGAGCCTGTTGCTATGGCGCGTCCCACGGCGACCTTTTGTTGCGCACCTCCGCTGAGTTCGTTTGGATGGGATTTGGAGCGGTCGCGCATGCTGATGAGGTCTAGCATTTCATTAGATACAGTTGTGATTTGATCCTTCGGTGCATTTCTGACCATTAGGCCGTATGATAGGTTCTCGCGCACGGTCATGTGAGGAAACAGTGCAATATCCTGGAAGACGTACCCAATGTTTCGATCCTCGATCGGCAGATCTCGAACGGGTTTGCCGTCTATGAGGATTTGCCCGCTGGTGGGCTGAATTATGCCGGCTACACATTTGATTAGGGTGCTCTTGCCACAACCGCTGGGGCCTATGATGCAGACGTACTCTTTGTCATCGACGTGAAGAGACACGTTATCGAGTGCTTTGATGTCTCCGTATAGTTTCGAGACGTTTTCTATGTCTAAGCTTGGCATCTAGACCATTTCCAACTCCTGTCCCATTCCGCCGACTGGGTACTGGAAGGTCATGACGTCCCGTTCATCGAAGCCAACAGAAACTTCCTCTCCGACCCTGAAGTCCGATTCGGGGCCCTCCAAGAATCGGCGGGACGTTAAGGTATCACCGTTTGTTAACCGAATCAAATACTCGCGTGAGTTTCCGAGAAACCTGACCGCTCTAACCTCTCCACTCAAAACGTTTGCCAAATTGAGGTTTCCGATTTGAATTCGAACACGCTCTTTCCTAATCCCTAAGATGATTGGCTCGCCGATTGTGAATGGCTCCTGTTCCTGCATTTTGATTGCGATTCCCCCTCGAACCCGAGCAGTCATCCTGTTTCCTGCGGTAGATTCGACAACGCCCTCGAGGAAACTGGCGCCCCCGATTAGGTTCGCCACGAATATTCCTCGCGGCCTCATGTAGACCCTGTCAACTGTTCCGTAATCCAGAAAGCGTCCGTTCCGGAGAACCATGACATGGTCTGCAACGCTCATGGCCTCGTCCCGGTCATGTGTAACATGAATCGCGGTCATGCCAGCTTGTTTCACAAGCTCTCTGAGTTTATGGCGCAACTCGAGCCTAAGCCGAGCGTCCAACGCTCCTAATGGCTCATCGAGCAGGAGGAGTTTGGCTCCTGAGGCCAAGCCTCGGGCTAATGCGACCCGTTGTTGCATCCCACCACTGAGTTCGTTTGGAAAGGCATCCGAGCGCGAAGAGAGCCTTACGAGATCCAACGTTTTCCTAGCAGTTTCCAACGCCTCGCTTTCCCGTCTTCCTTTCGCAAGGGGACCGAATGCCACGTTTTGCAGTACCGTGAGATGTGGGAAGAGTGCGTACTGCTGCGGAACGAAGACGCAGTTCCGGTCTTGGGGGTCGATATTGGTTACGGGTTTGTCGTCGAAGTAAATGGTTCCCTCTTCGGGCCTCAACAAACCCGCCAGAAGGCGCAGAAGGGTTGTTTTACCGCTCCCAGTCGGGCCCAGAACGCAGAGGTACTCTCCGTCTTCTACATCGAAGGTTACGCGGTCTATAGCCAGAACTTTTCCGAATCTTTTTGTGACGTTCGCGAAGTTTACCGAGGGCAGCTGTCAATTCCTCCGTCTTGAGCCGCGTTGTGCAATCAGCCGCAGCACCACTAGTGCCAAAAATGAGGTCAGTACCAGGAAACCGACGCCAAGCGCTCGTTCGGCAGGGGTCACTTGCACCGTGCCCTTAATCCAGGCGACGAGGAGGATTGGTGCAGTTTTGAGTGTGCTTGAAACAGCGGAGGTTGCCCCGGTTTCATCGACGCTTCGAGTGAAGACCAAGATTGCTCCAGAGAGGAGAGAGTATTTTGTGAGGGGTATGGTGATTTTTCGGAAGATTCTGAACGGCCTAGCGCCTAACGTTTTGGCCGCGTCCTCAAGCTCGGGGGCTATGCCTTGAATTGATGCAGCCATCGCGCGAACGAAGTAGCTGTAGGTTATGGTGGTGTGGGCGAGGACGAGTACCCAGAATTCTGGGAGGGCGCCGATGTTTCGCCAGAAGAAATTCAACGAGACACCAAGCGCCAAAGATGGCACTATTATCGGTAGGTCTACGAGAGTGTCCACAATCCTCGTGAGCTTCCGGTTGAATCTATTCCGGGCGATTAGGACTGCTATCGGCAAGCCTGATACAATGTTCACGACGGTTGCCAGTAAAGCCACAACGTAGGACAAGCCCATCGCGGACCAGAAGGCGCCCCATGGGCCTACTCCTGCCACCGCTTCGCTAACCGTGCCGCTGGCAACTGCTTGCGCTGCGGGTAAGGCGATGAAGAGGCATGGCATTAAAACGAAGACCAAGAACACGGATATGCTTACCACGTTTCTGCCAGAAGCAACGTTACTTGTGCTGAGTTTCTTCTCTACAGTCGGCCAGGCTCTCAGCGGCGACAGTTTCACTCTAGGAGCGAGAATCTTGATTGCTGCAAAAACAACGAGCGATACTGCTATGAGGACTAGGCTTGCGAGTACGACAGCCGCCGTTAAGCCTGCGCCGCGTGCGTTGCTGATGAAGACGGTTCCGTTTTCGAAGGCGCCGGCGACGACTATGGTTGCGCCCGTTTCGGAGAGCGAGCGAGCCAGTGCCAGCAAGAATGCTGCCAGGAGCCCTGGCCTTAGAATTGGGAAGGTGACTGTTCGAACTGCCGTGTGGGCTGAGGCGCCTAGAGTTCGCGCGGCAACTTCGAAGGTTTCGCGGTAGTTCAGGAATTCTCCGACCATTACTCGTACGATGACGGGGTATGAGAAGGCGAAGTGAAGCAGCATAATCAGCAACGCTCCCGGTGCCACTAGCCCGCTTCCTCCGAAGATTCCCGAGATTCCGGAGGGACTGCCCCAGAACTGTAGAATCGAGAAACCTAGGGCGACGGTGGGAATGACGAACGGGATGTCGGCGAGGCTGTCAAGTATCGGAGTCCAACTTCCATGCTTCCTCACAATCAACCAAGCCAACGGAACACCCGCAACAATATCCAAAGCAGCGACGGTGAGGCCGATCGTGAAAGACCACACGACCGCATTCTGCATTCGCACTGTAACTGCAGGTGTCAAGGCGAGGTTCGGAATCGTGAACAGTTGAACAACAATACCGGCAATCGCAGGCGTAATCACAATCAAAAAGAAGAAAACCAGTGCGATGGAGTAGACGGACTTTGTTACGCCCGCTCGGCCTGAGATGTTCTCTAGTTTCTTGAGTAGTTTGTCGAGTAGGGTGGTTGAGCCTCCAGTTTGGCTTGCTGTGGCCTGCAACGGCTCAATCCCAGCCTGGCATTCGGCCAAGAGCATTTAAGAAGATGATGACCTCGAACTAACAATGAAAAGGGGTTCTCAGATGATTACGGCGTTCGTTATGATGAACGCGGAACGAGACCGCATCGCACAAGTACCCGACGAATTACTCAAAATCACCGGCGTCACAGAAGTCTACTCCGTAGCAGGAGACTACGACCTAGTCGCCACAGTCCGCGTCAAACAAGCCGAAGACCTGGCGAAGGTAGTCAGGGAACAATTCGTGAAGGTTCGTGGGATAACTAGGACGATGACGCTGATTGCTTTCAGGTGCTACAGCAACTACGACCTAGAACACATGTTCAGCATAGGAAACTAATGCTAGGCCTGGCGCACAGATAACTCATGGTGCGCAAGCACAAGAAGCAACGGTTCAAATTCAGTTGCCAGCACCACTAGACCCACACACACAAAATAACGGTTCAAATTACGGTGCTCGCACCACTAGACCCACACACACATTTTTGACGGTGCTCGCTTCGCTCGCAGACTCGTTTTCCATGTAGCATGGGTTGGAATGGGATGCGTTATTTTGTGGAGGTAGTAAATGGTGAATCTTGAGAGCCTTTTGCGTGTTCAGTTTTGGTTTAGTGGAAAGGCTAGTGTAGTGTATTTCTCTGCCACGAAATACCCCATTATGGGTGGGGTGTTTCTACCGACGCGTGTTGAAAACTCCTGTTATGCTTTGAGTTCGACCGCCATCTTGCCGCTATCCCATCGCATCACACAAAACCCGTTTAGGGTCGGAGTGTCGCGCCGCTTGACGATGTGACCAGGACCCACATGGCTTGCCCCGGTTGAAGTACGTAGGATGAGTTTGCCCTAATCCATGTGCCACTAGAAGTATCGTACAACCAAACGTTACCCACATCATAGCTGCCAGTAATGCTGGATAAGTAGACGCCAACCGTTTTGGGTTCGGTAGCGTTCGGCTGCGACTTAAACCCAACCAAATTCCAACCCGCAACCAGCGAGTAGGATGGTGGTGTCGAGCCGAATGGGATTACGGAACCATTAACGTACAACGTACCCGCAGCCCTCATGAAGACACAGTACCCGAACCCGTCCACCATCGTCGTCAAAGTGCTCGGTTTGCCGGGAATGTAGAACTTCCAGCTCAGCGGAGTTCCAGTATAACCCCACACCACACCAAGGTTACCTGATGCAGCCAAAGACCTCATCTTGTTCACAGCGGACGAGTCCACTGGAACCACGGGCAACGAGACCAGATTCCAACCCGCAACCAGCGGCACGCTATAGGCGTAGGCGATACCCCCAACATCCATGATCACCCCGTTCATCACCTCATCCCGATCATCCGAAGGCACCCCATCAGTCAGGTTTAGGAGGGCTACTGTGCGGTTCTGGCTGACAGTGAAGTGGCTGACGGGAAGCTGACGCCAGACACCATTATGAAAAGTCCAGTACATCAACCCAGGCCCGTTAGGCAGCGGGGCAGGCAACGTCACAGTCACGTTCACAGACGCCCCCGCCGTCAAATTGCCGACCGTCATGTTGAACAAGCCAAATGGAAACGTCAAGCCAGCAGGCGAGAGAGGAGATGCACTCGCAGGACTCAACGCCGTCAAACCCACAAAGCTACCATTGTTCACCGTGAAGACCACGCTACCCATACCAGTCGCAGACACTAGATCGCCCTGAGGCTTACTCCGCTTCTCAACCCTCCACTCTTCCTTGCTACCTGCCGCGTTCGAGTCGTATCCGACCACGTAGACGCCTGAAGCATCAACAGCAACACCAGAAGCGTAGTCGCTGCTGGTGCTGATCTGCTCCGACACGGCCCAGATGATTACCCCGGTTGCTAGGCTCCGCTTCTCAACCCTCCACTCATCGTGGTTGCCAGCAGTGTTCTCATCACCTCCGCCCACGTAAACGCCTGAACCATCAACAGCAACACCATGAGACGCATCGGACCCGCTGCTGCTGATGTGCTCTGACAGTGCCCAGATGATTACTCCGGTTGTTAGGCTCCGCTTCTCAACCCTCCACTCATAGTGGTTGCCAGCGGTGCTCGAGTCGCCTCCGACCACGTAAACGCCTGAAGCGTCAACAGCAACACCATGAGCGGTGTCATAACTGGTGCTGATATCCTCCGACACAGCCCACATGATTACTCCGGTTGTTAGGCTCCGCTTCTCAACCCTCCACTCATAGTTGCCGGGAACTTGGTCAAAGCCGACCACGTATACGCCTGAACCATCAACAGCAACACCATAAGCGACGTCCCAACTGGTACTGATATCCTCCGACACAGCCCACATGATTACTCCGGTTGTTAGGCTCCGCTTCTCAACCCTCCACTCAGAGTTGGTGCCAGCAGTGTTCGAGTCGTATCCGACGACGTATACGCCTGAACCATCAACAGCAACACCATAAGCGTAGGAGCTGCCGGTGCTGATGTCCTCCGACACAGCCCACATGATTACTCCGGTTGTTAGGCTCCGCTTCTCAACCCTCCACTCAAACGTGTTCCCTGCACCGTTATGATCGAATCCGACTGCGTATAGGCCTGAACCATCAACAGCAACACCATAAGCCCAGTCGTTGTAGCTGCTGATATGCTCAGACACGGCCCACATGATCGCGCCAGTGGTCAGGCTTCTCTTCTCAACCCTCCACTCATATGACCCGCTCACAGTATTGTTGTCAGCTCCGACAGCGTAGAGTCCCGAGGCGTCAACAGCAACACCATTAGCCCACTCGCTGCTGGTGCTGATATGTTCCGACACAGCCCACACTTTGCTTCCTGGTGGGGGATACGGTGTAACGGCCTTGACGGGTTGTGGTGGATTCAAGGCGGGGAACATTATTGCTATCAGGGATAGGAGAAGTACGGAACGGATTACGGTACCCCGTCTAATCAAACTTCACACCAGTTAGACGATTAACAGTCGATTACGTGGCCATGAGTAATTATCATTTTCCATGTTGATTCACAATGACTACGAAAAGTCAATACTGCACATACTCTACAGTGCATTGAATAACACAGAACAGCAATGCACTATACTCTTCCCAGTCGAGGTCCTCGAAGTTGAATCGTAGTCGCGTGTCCCATGGGCTCTTGCCCAAGAAACCATCGCGCGTTTGCGGAAAAGAAACGCGCAGGCTAGGTACCGCGAAACTTCCTGGCAAAAAACAAACATCGCGAGGTTAGCGAGAAAACAAGAAAACAAACATCGCAACCAACGCGCAATTTTCGCAACGCTGATTGCAACAAGTCACACTTGGTTTAGGTTTTTGTGACATGCAACCACGAAAAGAAACACGGTTCTTCGCTATTGCACGGTTCACTCTGGTCACATCGAAACTGCAGCTGCAGCTTTTTTGCTATTGCTCTAATATCCTCTTTCATGTATGGGTTGAGTGAGGGTGCACATACACAAACCCGCCAGAATTGACGGTTCAATTGTGGATGCTCGCACCATTGGACCCACACACAAGAAATCGAAATCAACGTCCTAGAATGAATGACGGATCTAGACTAGAAAAATAGGTGGAGGGCCCTATGGGTCCTGCGTTTAGGTTACGGTTACAGTTGTATTTGCAACTGTAGTCGTGGCAGTTATGGTGGTATTGGCTACTTCGGTGGTTAGAGTCTCTGTGATTGTTGTGTTCGTCCCTGGTTGAGTGATTGTTTCGGTGATTGTTGAGTTCGTCCCCGGTTCAGTGATCGTTTGTGTGATGTTTTGGGTCACAGTTACAGGTTGGTTTTGCGTTACGGTGGTGGTTTCGGTTACTGTGGCTGTTTTTTTGTTGTGGTTGTTCTCGTTATTGTTGTCATCGTTGTTATTGCCGTTGTCGTCATTTGTTTCAGTTTGATTGTGACTATCAGTGTGAGTGTGACTCTTGCTGCTTGAGCTGAGTGTTGAGTGTTTGTCGGCGAGTGTCACGTTGGGCTGGAGCGCAAGAACTGAGACTGCTAGGAGCAGTAGCACGATTGCCACCTTTCGTGTTTGAATGGTGTGGGTTTTCATTTTCTGATCCACTTTTTCCTGATTGCCTTTTGACATGGAGATAGGTATATCAGTGTTCGCTCTATGGCACATACACGTTTCAATAGAAAAAGCGGGGAGAGCCCCTGGGAGCCATGGAACACATGGACTCCAAATTACAAATAGATCTACGCGACCGCCTCCGCGTAGCGGACTCAGGGTGGACACACCTCATCGAGGGTAGATTCCACCCACGCGTCAAAGAAGCCGAATACCTAGCCAAAGTGGTCACAGACCAATTCGTGAAAGTCGAAGGGATTACTAGAACCATGACGCTAATCGCGTTCAGATGTTACAGCAACTACGATCTAGAACACATGTTCAGCATAGGAAATTGACCCCGGTTCTAACCCGAATGGGCGCAAACCCCTCCAAAACAACACTATTCGCCCCTGTAGCGTTAACGAGTCCATTCCGTGGGTTAGACCTTGGTGGGTGACATCACCCGAGGGTGAGGTGACATCACCTCCCTCCCTTGTTGCGAACTGCATCAAACTTCTGCAAAAAATCAGTCGAAGTGCCCGCAAGGTTAGAACACTCGGGTAACCGGCTTGAATGCGGGGACCGGCCGTGTCCTCGTAGCGAACATGGCCAATGCGATGCCCCAGGCACGGTCATCATGCGTCCCATCTGGGTGGCTGAATTGAATTTGACCAGCCTTGGTGAGCTGGAATCGTTCGATGTTCAACTCGTTGGCTAACTCAAGTTGATAGGGGATCAGGAATCGTTTCTGCTGCATCATCATTTTGAGGTAGTTCATCACGTCCTGTTTGGCTGGTGCGGAGAGGACGATGCCTTCTGCGTTAGGGAGCGATTTCTTCGCTTCTTCTACGACACTCTCTCCAACGCCCGTTTGGTCGATTAGAATTCTATGAACTGTTTGCAACTTCTTCGTGAGAACTCGAACTCAGCCTTCAGAAGCGTGGCTATGAAGGTTGGGATGCTTCACTGCTAGTGCTCCCTGTTAATTGGCGTTGCCATAGAAATCCTATGAAGAATGATGATCGATGCGTTTTCCATTCAGACAAGAAAGATGCGGCCACTTTCGATACGGCGCTTCGAAGAGAGATCAGTAACAGTAAAATCAAATCGTTTGACTTCACAGGGGCGATCTTCCCGGAGCCGGGTGTCGATCTGACCTGCATATCGCAAAGCAAACCGATTTTGTTTACTGGAGCCGATTTCCGAGGACAGACTTTCTTCAATGGAACAACATTCGGCGAGGTTGATTTCCGGAAAGCGACGTTCGACAATGAGGTCACATTCGAGAACGCCGTATTCAAACGCCGCTCCAAGTTTGAGGGAGCAAAGTTCACCGACGCTTCTTTCAAAGGAGCCACTTTCGAGGACGTAGCTGATTTTCAATTCGCCAAATTTGACGTCGGAGATTTCTTTGACGCAACATTCAGCAAGAATGTGAGTTTCCAATGGTCAGAATTGCACGATGTTTCATTTGTTTCGACCAACTTCAAGGCTCAAGTTGATTTTGCCTCATGCACAATGAGTGGATGTGACTTTGACGACGCGACGATTGCTTGGCAATCATTCTTCGACAGAGCAAAGTTGAGCGATGTTTCTTTCGAGGCTACCACATTTGTTAGACCCGTGTCGTTCGATGAGTGTATTTTCTCTGGAACTTCGAAATTTACCAACACTGTCTTTCTATCACAGGCAAGTTTCCGCGACGTTCATGGGAACGCGCGAGACAGCGTTTTGTTCGCCGGTAATCCCGCCGACTTGACGGCAGAATTACTCGAAGACAGTAACGGAGAACCTCCTCTAGATGACGAATTGAGAGCAGAGCTTGACAACCAAAAGAAAATCGCTTCAATTGGCCATATCAGTCTGAGACTAGTGACCCTCAGTGGAGCAGACATCAGCACCATGCAGTTCCTCAATGTTAACTGGAATAGCAAGTCATACGGAGTTTGGCCCTTCTCTAGGACAAGAAGCGCAATATTCGATGAGATCCAACAAGAAGGAAGCCGCACATCAGCGGATTATGAATCGGTCGCGGCGACCTACAGACAGCTTCGGGGGAATTATGAAGCTGAACTAAGGTATCATGAAGCTGGCGACTTCTACGTCGGCGAAATGGAGATGCGACGGCTCCAGCTCTCTTGTCAGTCCAGATTTGGCCTTTGGCGCTGGGTACGTCGCAATATTCTCTCGATATTGGGTTGGTACAGGAATATCAGCTTCTACGGCGAGAGTTACCTGCTCTCAGGTTCATGGATCATTGGAATGATTTTGCTCTTTGCTATGGTGCATGGAGTCTCTATGTGGAATTCGGAAGCGATCAAATGTAACTCCACTATCAACTTCCGCGATTTACTGAGCGAAAGCCTTTTTGCCTTTTTCCAACTGAAAAGCGACACCAACTTGGACCTGGTGGAGCGTCTAATTGGGGCCTTCCTAAGCGGAATGCTATTCATTCCCCTGAAGCGTCATTTCGAGAGACGCTAGTTGGACCTCGCCATATGTGCACGCATGCTATCATACCATTTGCGATACTCACCACACAAAAACTCTGCGATTGTTGGAGAGGTGAAGCTATCTAACAGAAGCTCCAACCAAATGCGAGCGCGACATCCCTACCAACCGCGGAACGTGTTCGGCCCTCACTTCGATGTAGACTGACCTAGGATTGCACCCCAGAGAAAAAGACCGGCTACGGCCTATCCCTAGGAAAGGCATTCAACAACACTGAAACAGGTAGTCAGGTAGCGCATCAATCGCCAGCATAGGATACCCCAACGTCTCGCGCGCAGCCCTTGCTAGACTCTCGTAGAGAGAGGGCACCAACAGGTCCCCATATCGATACACGATGCCTCCACGCTTAATCACGGCGTTGTACGCAATATCCTCATCCACGTATCGAGCAATAATAAAAGGCACCAATCCCAATTGTCGGGCAACTCTAACCTTCATGTTAACGTCATCTCGTGTGTCCCATTCATATCGAATCCAGTTTTTCACATCCACGCCGTACAAAAGCCCGTCACGCTCAAAAACAAAATCGACGTTCGGAGGCTCTTTCCCTGACACTCCGTGGACCTTTCGCCCCGAGAACTCAGACACATCTCTGCCGTGAAATTTGAACCCTAGAGAGAGAAACGCATGCTCGAAAAGATCCTCAGCATGCGCACCCGCTGGCGAAACCCCCGTAAGAACATTGGCAACTCCTTCCGAAACGTCCTTTTTCTTCTTGATCAGATCTTTTACAGAATCATAGTTAGTCCCACTCAACACATAGAACGAAACCACGTCCGTACCAACTATCCGCCTCCTTCCAGGATATCCAACTTTCTCAACAACCTCATCATTAATCAAAACTCCAAGGGCGCGCCCAACGACCCATGGGAAAAAAGTCTTCTCCAGTCGTACTTTCAGCTCTCTGTCCGTCGCTACTGAAACTTCGCCAAGAATTTCCGAGATTCTTGGCATCGCCTCAGCAACTCTTGGATCCATCTCCTCATCTTCGCTGGGCTCCCACCCTTCCATCGAACCCAAACCTCGCGAAAGAACCTATCCCGAAAAGCATGCCCTACCCATATCTGCGTTTGGTTAAAACTAGTGCGCAGCGCTAATCGTTAGTCTTTCGACGACGCTAACAACTGAGACAAAGCAACACCATATCACAGAATGAATATTCAGCATCTACACCCACGTGCTGCCCCGTGTTTATCAATAGTGCACTAAACCGCAAACACGAAACCACTGAATCACAAACAACAAAACACAACCCGTTCATTCGTTCGTTTTCGGGGGGCGGGTCTAATGGTGCGAGCAGTCCAATTTGAACTCGACATAATCGGGTGCCGAGCTAAGGGTTCAGTGTAAGATACGTATCATAGAAGAACGAGAACATCTTGTCTGAAGAGAAAGGCTCCCCTCCCGACAATCATCCCGGCTTCGCGGAGCCAAGCACAACAGCTACTGGAGGTTCGAATCCGACCCACCACAAGAACGACGGAACCCCCCGTAGTAGGGGGGCGGTGCCAGTCGGCGAACATCCGCTCCAGAAGATCTACCACTCACCGAAAAACTTGTGGCTAGTTGTGTTTGGACAGGACTGTTCTTAGAGTGTTTAGAGAAATGTTGGCGCCGCTTACAATCACCACTACTTTCTCCCCCACTTTGAGCTTGGCCTTCTCAAGTAATGCTGCGATGGCGGCTGTTGCCAGGATACGAATCTCAAGCAGCGAGCTCGCCGTTGAGTTTAGCGCGGACTTTCGCATAGATGCGAAATCATTCTTTGGCCTTGACATTCTTTCGCAGGTAATGGAGCGTACTCCTGCTGATTCCTAGTTTTCCAGCTTCCGACTGAGTTATACCAAGAATCTTCTCTCTAACCACTCGATCATCAGTCGTCTCAAAAATAAGGTAAGGGAGCAGAGAAATCAGGGCTACGAGAGCTACCACTCAGGTATATCGCCAGTTCGCTCGTTTTTTCCTGAATTACCGTATGCCATTTCAGAATGCGACCCTTGTAGCTATGCAGCACTTTCACTCGTCTCACTGACTATTCAGTCTCTTCGCAAGAACACTCTCACGCTTACTAGATATGAAAGGTTGAGGAGACTTATTGTTGGCCGTCGAATCAATCAAGGCCATCCCTATTCACCAGGTACGCGCATGGGCGAACCAGCTTGCTGGTGAAGCTCGTGACGCGGATTGGCTTCGTTATTCGTATGTTGTTCCTGATGTGCTGAACGATGTCGCTCAAGAACTGGAGGGGGGGTACCGCGGATTGATAGGGCTCGTGGGGCGACAAGGAGTAGGCAAGAGCAGCGCATTGATGGCGCTTATGAAAGGAATCCCATTCTCTCTGCGCCCACAAAACGCGAAGATTCTTTTCAAGTGGCGAAGGGAAAAGGAACTCTTCGCGACTCTTCTGAACAACACTTGCTAGTATCTTTCGGAAACTCACAGGGCTTTCTTCAGGGCCCGTATGTTGAATGTTGTATTGGCGCAACCATTCCTGATTAAAGGCACATTTTGACCTGGCAGCCCCGTCTTCTCTAACAGCCCTTCAGCTAGCTTGATCTCCTCGCCGCAGGCGACTCCCACAAGCGCCTCATAACGGCCTTTTTGCAGAATCTGATGGATACATGACCCACCCGGCAGAACATAAACATCGTACCCTTTCTCCTCCCCAGCCAGTGTCGCTTGGTTTACCAAGCAGTCGGGTGAACAGTGAGAGCAGCCGTATGATGGAATGTTCGAATCGAAGACGGCTTTACACCGATTGTCCATATACTTCCTTGAGCAGTGAGGAAGCAGTAGCACTCGCCTGGAAGTTCTTACGAATCTTTCCCGGTTGTTGAAATTCTTAGTCTGGATATCTATCAAGTCCTCGAGGAGCATCAGAGCTTGAGCAAAATCCAACCCTGTGATCTCCTGAACTCTAAATCGTTCAAGAAGACGTAGAGTTGCCTCGCCAATTCTTCTGTGCAGCTTTCTCTTTTGGGCAGCCAGCGCAATTCCTGTGAAGAACGATTGAGATAGCCGTGTCAGGTCGAACTTGAATTGGTAAGGCATGAGTCTCGTATTACCGCCAGGAGCAATAAGCTCAAAGGACGAGTCTTGGTTTTGGTACTTAATCAGAAGTGTGCGTTGTCCATTCTCTGGCGGACGTGTGTGTGGTACAGCTGGCGCGCACGCACACAAAAATAGGGACCCATGTGGACTGAGACACCGTGCCATCGAACAACTGTCAACTTCACCTTATTAGCGTCCGGTCACCACAGCGACATTGAATAGCTGATTTCTGTGGCTGAGAATTCGTCTTCACGCAATACACCCAAGTACCCTTTCTTTGATTTTATGCGAGGAATTCAACCGGTTAGGGAACACAAGGGGTGGCGCATCTTCCGATTCAAGCAGGCCTATCATGCAGCTGAAGGATGGATCGACTTGTATGTTGGCTACAAGCCCGAACGCGTCCTAATTGATGGACTCGGCCTCAAGTCTGTAGTCTCAGACATTGACGAAGCTGAACAAGCATAGTGCTCTCTTGGTCCCGTTATTCCGTGAGGGAAGTCGGGGCGCTATTGTATGACAGATCGGCTTAGCGAGGAACAGGAACGGGCTGCTGCGAAAAAGATGGACGAATTCTACGAAGTGTTGGGGTCAGCCGCCTGGACAGATCGGAAGGTTACTGGTTGAAATGCAGAGAGTGCGGAAAGGAATGGAAGCATACTGTGGAAATGACTCCACTCACCCATCGGGTACGCCCAAACAAGTGCAACTTGAGGGAACAACGAAAAACATTTAGGGCATAAACAAACGCAAGCGGTTCGTAATGTGACTGCTTGTGTTTTCGTGGTGCGCACAAAATAACGCCTGAAGTGACGGTTCAAATCGTTTTCCAACAGGCGATCTGGTCAGCAGTTTCCTGTGTGTGTGGTCTGGTGGTGCGTGCATCAGAATTTGAACTTTAGCTTTACTGTTTGCGCACCATCGGTCAGGTTCGATTTGCGAATTCTCGCTTAGGCGCTTATATGTACCGGTAAATTGGGGTCAAAATCCCCTGCCCCGCACCATTGAAAACGCTTTGAGGGTTGACTTTGATTTCCGTCTCTAACAAACTAAATAGTTGCGGGAACATTATAACGAATTTCTTGAGGAGGCGCTAAGGCTTTGGTGGTTGTCGTCGGCAAGAGAACTCCAATTTGGCCGATATTTGCAGTACTCATCATCGTGGTTCTGGTTGTCGTCGCAATTTTACTCTTCATACTCACGGGAGGAAGAGGAACACTGCTTGTCGTTGCGATTCCAGGATTTCCCGTAGAATCGATCATTCTGGCTTAGGGCTCGGAGTCCTCTTGGTACTGCTGAGGAGGAAACCCGCCAGCAACAACAAAAAATCGGGCACAGCCTAGCTAGGTTCACTCCGTGAACAGAGGCTTCCACCGATTCCACCTAACCACATTATCAACGAGACTGTTCGCTAAAGCAAAAAGTGCGTTCGACCAGTTCTCGGAAAGTGAGTTGAATTGCTTGAAGGTGGAACTGTGAAGATCGTGGCCCTCGGAGACAGCCTGACGGTCGGAGAAACCGGATTCTCTGATTCTGAAGAATCCGCTTCGTACCCGAAGTATCTTGAGACCCTTGCCGAAGAACATCTGCGCAGTCTCCAATCGGACGTGAAGGTCAACGTTCTGAATAGAGGAATTAACGGTGATCTGACCTCGGGTATGCTCGAAAGGTTCGATAATTGGTTGAGGGCACTTCTGGACCAACATACAAAGTAGTTTCGCATTCTACTGCTAACGGAATTAGTAGATCATCCACCTCGGCCTACACGAGCTCATTATATGTACCGGTACATTGGGGCTGAAATTCCCTGCCCCATCTCTGAGGTCAAGCTCCGTGGGAAATCTAGACCGCCTTTCTTGCGGGGGGAATCAGCTGTAGTCCATACTGCTTGTCTTTTTGCTTGCTGTTCGTACTCCTGTTTGACTGATGCGGTTGAGAATTGAGTGCATCTTCTGTTCTTTGCGAATGCTGCTCCAATAGTAGGCTTCGTCAACTGTGTCTTCAGCCATCAACACTGTGACCTTGCCGATTCTGGTTCTTCCGGTTCTCCCCCTTCGCTGAATGGTTCGTATTTCGGATGGCACTGCTTCATAGAAGATAACGTGGTCGACATCCGGCACATGTAGGCCTTCCTCGCCTATGCTTGTGGTTACGAGGATGTTGAACTTCCCCGATTTGAAGTCCTCCAACGTTTGCACTTGCTCCTTCTGTGATAGGCCTCGGCCTGAATCCTCGCTCGTTGCGTGGCCGACGAAGCGAACCGGGCGAGAGCCCCCCTCTTCCAGTTTCGTTACGATCAGCTCTACGGTGTCTCGATATTGCGTGAACACTATGATGCGACTGGTTTGGTTCATCCTCAATTGTTCGATGATTAAGTTGGAGAGGAGGTTCAATTTCGGATGTGACGTGTGAATGTTATCGGTCAGCTGGATGGCTGTTTGAACTCGGGGGTCTTTCAGTAGGCTTTTGATGGTTCGTTTCGGGTTTTCTGACATGCGGGTAAAGTATTGCTTCAGATTCTGGATGTCTTGGGTTTCGAGGAGTTCTATGCCGTGGAGTAGGGAGATGGCTTGCGCTTGGAGTGTTAGGGCGGCGAAGATGTAACCCGAACGTCTCTTCCGAAGCCTTATG
>Ga0187849_1000914_pt1 | contig 36029 bp, 32 predicted proteins | sample June2016WEW_4_10_2_FD_132412 | JGI IMG/M metagenome (GOLD analysis project Ga0187849, IMG submission 132412) | Peatland microbial communities from SPRUCE experiment site at the Marcell Experimental Forest, Minnesota, USA - June2016WEW_4_100 | ecosystem: Environmental > Terrestrial > Soil >...
GACTGGCGGTAGTCGAGTTACAGCAATTTTGCTTGGGCCAGGGCAGCGGCAGCGGCGCGCCCCATCCGGTTTGCCGCCGTGGGGTTGCCGCCAAGGCATCAGGCATGAAAAAAGCCCGCGGTCGGGACGGCGCTGACCGTGGCCTTCTGGGTAGCCCCCACGTCGTTAGGGTTGACGAAGTCAAAGAAGCGCTCGGCCTTGAGTTCGTCGGGGGTATAACCGAGGGTTGATTCCCAAACCGGATTCAAGCGCAAGAAGTAGCCGTCGGGGGCGATGACAGGTAATATCCCGGAATTCTCATGACGGGTTTGGCAGGGCGTAGGTTTAGCCCCGCCGCTACCATGCCGTTGCATTGATTCTGGGCGAGCCCCAAAGGGGCGTCCTAACCCAGCCCAGGCCAACGGCCTGGGTTTACAGATTGTTTCCCGGCTGAGCCCTGAAAGGGCGATCTACGTAACCACTGCTCGGCCCCACCGCTGGGGATGAATCGGGAATCTGGAAAGAAATTGCGGCAGGTTTTAGCGCGCCCCTGCAGGGCTTGGCGTATAACCTGATCCCTGAAACCCAGGCCGCTGGCCTGGGCTGAGGTAGTTCGCCCCTTTGGGGCTTGAAAGCACCAATGCCCGGAGAGAACCGCCGAGGCTGGTGAGAAGTCCGGGCTATGAGCTTTGAAGAAGAAACAGGACGCGGGACATTGGCCCACGGCTGTGGATGCACAGGAACTTCCGTCGAAATATCGCGCCAGATTATGCGGTTGCAGGTGGTCACGCTGATCTGGATGGTGGTTGAGTGCGCCCTTGCTCTCTTTTCTGCATGGCGCGCACGGAGTAGGGGCGCATGGCCATGCGCCCCTGCTTCCAAAATAGGAGCAGCGGAGGTGGCCTTTGAAATTCTCGAGAGGCCACAGATGCAATCGATTTTCAAGACAAGTGGGCAGGGCTGATGGTAAGTTTGGAGTAGCCGCAGTCTTACGCGAGCGGGAGGTAAAGCGATGGCCCAAGCGACGGCGCCGGTGGCGATTCCAGACATTCAAAAACTCGCGGATCAGATCGTGGAGCGGTTCAAGCCCTGCCGGGTGATTTTGTTTGGGTCTTACGCCACGGGCATGCCAACCGCTGACAGCGACGTGGATTTGCTGGTGGTCATGGCAGACCCGCCGGGATGGCGAGAAGCTTCCCGCATCAAATCCGAATGCCAAGCTCAACTTCCCGTGAGACTGCAAATCCTCTTCATGGAAAGCCAGCAATTTGAAGAAACCAGGAATGTGATTGGCGGAATCGCCTATCCCGCCTCTCACGGCGGCAAGTTTCTCTATGAGCAGAACTCGTGAGCAGGTGATTTGGGATTTCGTGCAGGAATGGATGCGGAAAGCCGAGGGTGATCTTCGGGCTGCCGAACACCTTCTGGCGCTTGAGCAACAGGATTATTTCACCGCGGCGTTTCACGCCCAACAAGCAGCCGAGAAACTTCTGAAAGCCTTCCTGGTTCGCCACCAGGTTCCTTTCGGGAAGACGCATGACATTCAGGAACTTGTCGATCTGGCAGGGACGCGGGACGCTTCACTGAAGCGGGAGTTAGCGTCGGCGGAAGCGTTGACACCCTTTGGTGTTGAATTCCGTTATCCCGGCGATCAAGTGGCGGATCTTCAGACAGCCGAGCACGCGGTCGAGGAAGCCCGGCGCGTGCGAGCTGCAGTTCTGGCGCATCTTCAGAACTACTTGAGCCCAGGGCGCCCCGCGTAAGGAGTTTCGCAGCATGTCCAAAGCGCCTCAATTGGTTTGGCCACGGCCGGCGTGTCTCTCGGCTTGTGGTGGATGTATCTGCGACAGGCTTCTACGGTCATGCCCAAGCAGGATCTGCCGTGGGCGGTGATACAGGCCCTATGAGCTTTGAAGAAGAAACAGGACAGGGGACATTGACCCACGCCTCGGGATGCGCAGGAACTTCGGGCGAAATGTCGCGCCAGATTGTGCGGTTGCAGGTGGTCACGCTGATCTGAATGGTGGTTGAGTGCGCCCTTGCTCTCTTTTCTGCACGGCGCGCGCGGAGCCCCGTGCTTTTGGCCTTTGGCGCCGATAGTTTGATCGAACTCTTGTCGGCACTCGTGGTGCTTCTGCAATTCCCCCTTGCTCTGAGCACGGCTCGGGCCACGAGGCTCGCGGGCATTCTTCTCTTCGTGCTCGCTGCGGTCATCACCCTGAGCTCCGCCCTCGCGCTGTGGCAGCATGTGCGGCCCGATACAAGTTGGATTGGCATCGGCGTCACCATTGCTGCGCTCGCCGTCATGCCCCTGCTGAGTTCGGTGAAGCGAAGAGCCGGAAAAACGGCGCGCAACGCGGCATTAACCGCCGACGCGGTGCAGTCAGCAACCTGTGCCTACCTTGCCGGCATAACCCTTGCCGGCTTGGTCCTCAATGCCGTGCTTCATATTCGATGGATAGACCCCGCCGCCGCGCTGGTTGCGGTTCCAGTCATCTGCCTTGAAGGGAAGAAAGCATTGCAGGGCGAGGAGTGTTGTTGGCTGGGATGTATCGCAAAGTCGGGATATTCTCATCGAGCAAGCGTAGCGCGCACCTCTGCGCTGTGAGGTCCGCGGCTTTTCGCGCCCGCCAGTGCTCGCCGGCTTGGTTCACTATTGCCTCCGCGCGGCATCGCGCGTAGATTGATCGCATGTCCAGGTTGGGGCGTGCGTTCCTTAATGACCGCGACATTTTCGTGACCGTGGCTTACCTTGCGGTTATCCTGGCGATACCGCAAGGGGCTTTCGCGTGGGGTCGTGAAGGCCACCTGAGAGCAGTGACGAGTGACAAGTGACAAGCGAGCGGCACTCGCCCCGAGGCCGAACGCCGTTCGGCCCTACACCGGCCCCCGAATCCCGAGACCCCAACCCCGAGCCCCGATTCCCTAACCCCGAGCCCCGATTCCCTAACCCCGAATCCCGAACCCCGAGCCCCGAACCCCGAATCCCTAACCCCAAATCCCGGGCTCCCGCAATTTCCTCCTTGCAATCGGGTCCGGCCCCGACCAAAATGATGCGCTCTTTGCGATTTTCGAAATGTCCGTGTCAGGCTTAACAACCTAAGCCAAAGCGGTGTCTCATGAGTTTTCGATCTCGCCTCTTTCTAGTATCGCTAGCGCTTCTGGCCAGCCTCGGGACGCTCGCGGCGCAAACCACCCCGCCCCGGCTGATCGACGTACACCTCCACCATAATGGTGATCCGGCGTTCCTGGAGAAGCTGGTCGCCAAGCTCGACTCCGTGGATGGGCTCGCCCTCCTCATCACCGCCCCCAAAGATCTGGACAGCGTAAAAGGGTTCATCGCCAAGCACCCCAACCGTCTTATGGGCCTGGGAGACATCTCGCTCGATGATCCCCTTGCCCTCGAACTCGTGGATCGGTTCCATGCTGCGGGCTTCCGCGGGCTGGGCGAAATTCTCGGTCCCCTCAAGAATTATGACGACCGGAGCTACTGGCCCATTTACGAACGCGCGGAAAAGTACGGGATGATCCTTCTTTTCCACACCGGCATCCTCCTGCGCGCCACGCCGGAGATTCCCACGGACGTCAGCGTGGACCGCATGCGGCCCACGACTCTCGATGCCATCGCCCGGCGCTTCCCCAAGCTCACCATCATCGGCGCGCACATGGGGAATCCTGACTATGCCTGGGCCGCGGAAATCACGCGCTGGAACCCCAACCTCTACGTCGACCTCTCGGGCTCCTCGCTCATCAAAAAGCAGGATGATCCCACGTTCTGGAAATCCATCTTCTGGTGGTCGGGGGTGGTGAGCCCGCACACGCCCGCCAACGCGCCCAATGCCTTTGAGCGCCTAGTTTTCGGCTCGGATGTCTTCAACGGAGAGCTCGAAGAGTTTGATCGGGGACTCGAACGCTACCACAAAATGCTCGATGCCTGCGGCGTCCCCAAGGCCTCGCAGGAGATGATCTTTGCCGGCACCATGTGGAAGATTCTGAACGCGCAGAAATAACCCCTCCGCAGCGGGCCGTTATCGCACCTTGCTGAGGCGCTCGATATCCTCCTGAACGCGGGTCAAAGTGGGATCCAGCCAAAGGGCGTGGCGATAGGCCGCCAGCGCCTCACTGTTCCTTCCCATCTGGTCCAGGATGCGAGCGCGCAGGACCTCCTGATGCGAATCGGTGTAGGTCCGCTCCGCCCGCACGATTTCCTCCAAGGCTTCCGAGGAGCGGTCGCTGGAGTAGAGCACTCGGCTCAAGCCAAAGTGCGCCCGCCCGTGCAGAGGGTTGAGGTCGATACTGTGCCGATAAGCGCTTTCCGCGCCAACCAGGTCGTCGTGGTGCTCAAGGTCCGAGGCAGCCTGATAGGCGCGCTCCGAGCCGAGCACTCGAGCCTGCTGCCATAGGAGCCCGCCAGCAGCGGCGAGTATCACCAAGCGGCTTGCCAGTTTCACTGCCCTCGGCCAAGGGGTTTGGCCAGTCGGCAATGTTGCCGCAGGCGGGGCTTCACATCCTCCCTCAACGGCGTCTTGCAGCAAGGTCGGAAACGCCAGCAAGGTGAAGAGCAGAATGAATGTTGGCGGGACCGCAAACTGGAAATTAAAGAGGGAGTCCACCAGGATGGCCGTCACACCTCCCACGCTCGCGGCAATCCCATACCGTGTCCACGACCCGGCAGCCTGCTGCTGCACCCGCCGGGCTTGGCGCCCGTATTCCCACAGAACCCAGACAAACGCCGCCAACCCGAGCAACCCTGCCTCGAGAAGTAGTTGCAGCGGGTCGTTGTGCAGAAGACGGTTGTTGGTCCAGTAGCCAACATATTCGGAATGAGCGGCGAGGAATCTCCCCTGAAAATCCAGGTAGAGGAGTTGGTAAGTGCCCCAACCTGACCCCAGGATCGGGTGCTCCGTGAAGATCGGCCAACTGAAGCGCCACAAATACACCCTGCCGCGGAACTGCGAAACCAGGCGCTCTGTCAGCGTGACTGTCAGGAGCGCTACCGGCCAACATGCAGAGGGAGCGACGAACATCTTGATGCTTCCGAATGAAGCACGAACTGCCCGCGGGCGGGAATCGTTCTTGGGCAGGACAATCATCGCGGCGGCCGCCAGCCCCACGGCCAATCCGAGCCATGCCCCGCGCGAGCCTGTCTCAACAATGGCGGCCAGCATGATCGCGGCGAAACCCAGCCATAGCGCTTTGGCCCAACGCGCTTTCGATGCTGCCGCCAGCGCCAGTGCGGGGAAGATCGCTCCAATCAGGTAACCGCCCACAAAGTTAGGGTTGCCGAAGGTTGAGTACAAACGCATGCGCGCAACCATCGATCCCCAGTCCACCTGATATCCCCCCAGGAGCACGGGGTCAACCCCGAATCGCTGGAGCAGCGTGATCCCCGCCACCAGCCCCCCGGCCAGCCCTGTCAACAGCGCAATCCTGCGAACGGCTGATGCCCCCTGGTCCCAGGAAGCGAGCAACAGAACCCAGGCAGGCCCGCAAAGCGCAAACTCAACTTCCAGTAAGCTGAAATGGGGCACCGGGCTGGCAAGGCAGGAAATCAGCGCCGCAGAACTGAACCCGAGCAGCGGCAAACCCAGAGAGAATCTTCCGCGCCGACCTGCCGGCCGCCCCACAAAGCCGACGCCCCAAACCGCCAGCCCTGTAATGATGAGACTTTTGGCGAGGAATAACTTAGGCGTGGAAAACTGCTCGGCGAAACCTCGGCAAAAAGTCAGAGGCAGGACCAGCAACAGTCCTGCCTCCCAAATACCCTTCCGCATGTTGGCTAGGAACGCTGGCGGGAATTTCATGCACGGATTCTGCACTGGTTTCTTCCCGCCTACTTGCCCAGCTTTTTCTTGATGAACTTAATAGCATCCTCAGCCGACATCTCAGCGTGACCTGTGCCCAGGCTGCGGAAATTGTAAACCTTTCCATTCGTCAAAACGATGCGGAAAATGCCCATGGACTGACCCATCTGGGTCATTTCGTCGACGGACTTCGTCGTTGCTGGCGTCACCGAGAATATCTCTTTGCCCTCTTGAACATACTTGAACGAGTTGTCCGTCAGCACGAATTGGCCGCCCTTCAACGGGTTCCGACCGGAGCCGGCTTGCGCATCCTGAGCGGATTTTATCATTATGTCCATGTAGTTCATCTCGCCTTCGCCAAGCAGCGCCATGTCAGGCAGGACCACCGGTAACTTACCGGCATTTGAGACCGTGAACTTAGGCCAATTATCGGGAACAGCCATGACTTCCGGCGTCCCGGACGGGGAGTCCTCTCCGTCCTTTCCCACCTCTACCTTCCAATAGCGCGTTAGTCGAATAGCGCAGGGCCCCTCCTTCGCATTGAGCGGGATGCTCACGGATACGGTGGCGCGCTCAGCGCTTTGAACCTTGAAGTGGCTGCTCGAGATCTGGGAGTCGCGGCACAGAAACTCCATTTCCAGCTTGCGATCGAGATTTTTCCCCGTTAACACCAACTCCCCCGCACCCCCTGGGGGGCCAGAGTCCGGATCAATCGCGGTGATTGCAGGCGGAGGTGCGGCCTGCTCGCCTTGGGGTTTGGGTTTGGTTTGCTTCTGGCCCGGCAGCTTGGGGACATTTATCTTGGGCAAGCCAAATTGTGCGGCGGCAGTGGAAGCGCCGATTACACACAAGAGGATGGCAGCCACCACCGCCCAGACACCCCTGATACCTGATACGTAACCCATTGTGTTCATAGTTCCTCCTGGATCGATCTTAATGTTGGATTGTAGGAATGCTCTGGCGCTGACGGCCTTCAGCGACCATACGTTTTGAATGCTAACACCTTGTGGTAGGTGGGCGCAAGCTCAGGAGTATTGGTACTCGAGATGTTTTGGCTATCCCACACAAGGACCTCAAAACGGAAAGGTTTGTCCGTGCGGCTCGCTAATGCGGCAGCGCCTTGCGAAGCGAATCAACAATATTCCGGGCGTCGGAAGGACGTAAGGACCCCGGGGCAAAATGAAAGGTCTTTCCAGAAGTCAGCGTGATGTGGAACGTGGCGGTAGCATAAGAAGGGATTTTAATCTCTTTGATTTCGCTCAATGATATATTGATGAGAGTTTGCCCACCCTCTTGATATTTAATTGTTCCGGACGAGACTACCAGTGATCCTTTCACCTTGCCGTGAGTCTGAAAGACCTCGGCAGGATTTCCCAAATGGAAAGCATCATAACGTTGCGTGTCGGTAGAACCCGGGGCAGGAGGCGATGTAGGTGAGGGCGGGGTCGAAGGCTTGGCGGCGCCCTTCCCCGTCACCTCAAAGGGGGCTTCCACCTCGCGATCGTCCGGGTTAATCACATACAAACTTGCGACGCCCGGGGCGGCGTCGCTCGCAACCTTGATGTGCACGGTAAGCTCTGTGCTCGAACGGCAAGTGACACCGATCACCCGGATTCCCGGATTGGCGAAACTCACCTTGGCGCCTTGAACAAAATTATTGCCGGTGATTTTCAAATCCACATCGAAGCCCGGGCCCACGCGGGGCGGGTCGATCGTTGTCACTTCCGGTCCGGGAGGTGCGGTAGGCGCAGCGGGAGCGGGGGGCGCGACGTAAACAGGTGGCGTGGCAGGGACGGAAGGTTTGACCTGCGGCGTGGCAGGGACGGAAGGTTTCACTTGCGCCCCGAGCGGCGCGGAGAAGGATGCCGTCGCGCACATGAATAGCGCGCCAAGCGCCAGCCGGCTCGCCAGCCAATTCTTTGCAAAGGAAAAATCGCCACGTATCATGGCAGACCGTCCTATAAATAGCAGGTATGGAGATCCATTCGGTCAAATCTTAAGCTTCTAGCTCACCGGAAGTCAAGGCGGGCTCGTGGTGATTACCGCCGAAAGAACACGAGCAGCAGAACCAAGCCGCCGAACCACGCGGCAGACCAGGGGGCGAGGTCAATCATCGGCTTAGCTGGGCGGAACGGCGTGGACCAACTGCCTAACGGGCGCAGGCTGCGGCCCATTGCGGCCAAACGCTGCTGCTCACGGAAACCAAATAATATAAAAAAGACCCCAACGGTCCATGCGATGCCCATCACCGACCATCGCAACCAGGCGCCCGGGCCCACGAATCGCCAGGCGTGCCAAGTGCGGATGAGGGCATAGTCTACAAGAGTGAAGAGAAAACACCACCGCAGGGCGTCCACCCCGTAAAGGGCTTGCCGGCGCGTTGCTTCCATCCAATGGTAGTGCTCCTCCGGCCGATCCGCGGGGAGCGGGGAACTGTGGCGCACGATGTCAATCTTGACCGAAAACAAGCCGACGGCAGCGTAAGTCATCAAAAACGGCGCGTGCCACACTAGCTGCCCATGCCGGTGGATCAGAAGCAGCGCCCAAATGGATGCGGTGATCACGGCGATCAGAGCCTCGCGGGGCCACGAGATGTAGTCGCTAAGCCGCCGCGCTTCGAGTGGAACTGCGATGCTCGGGCGGACGGGCGGGTTCGCCCCGAGTGTGGCCCGCGTGTAAGCGGCGAATACCGAACCCGTGACCGCGCCCAAAAGCGACGTGCAAAGCAGCGCACCTGGCAAGAGGACCCACCACGGCAAGAGAAGCCACGGGGCCGAGATGATGACGCCAACTAGGATTAGGGCTTCCATGGATAACTCGATGAGCCAAGCCCTGTGGTAGCGCCTCAGCCAGCGGACGCCCTCGCCTTCGTAGAACCCAGGGGAGACTTCAACTCCCAGGAAGAATCCGTGGCCATGGTTCAGCGGGCGATCCCAGAATAACCGTTTGAATGTAAGAGCGCGGAAGGCTACCATCAGCGCAGTAGAAAATATAAAAAGCCACTCAAAATGTGGGCTCATTGAGCTTCTCCTTTTTGGCGAATCGACCTTAGTTCCTGCTGGATGGCGGCGGCGATTTCTTTATCGCTTCGCCCCGCCAGAACCAACTGGGTCAGGGCGGTGCGCAACGGTTGGCGAAGTTCGTCTTCCTCCACAGCGCGGGCTCGACGGGACGATACAACGGTGCCGGTGCCATGGCGAATGGCGAGAAACCCTTCCTCCTGAAGCCGGCGATAAGCGACGGCAATCGTGTTAAGGTTGACGCCGAGGTCCCCGGCCACCTGCCGAACCGAGGGGAGAGTTGCTCCCTCGCGTAGGTCGCCTCGCGCGATCAACTCTTTCACGCCATCAACGATTTGCTGGTAAAGCGGGCGTTTGTCGTTGGCATCGACGGTCAGGAACATGGAAAACCTCTCTGTCTACTGTATGCATACTCCATACTGTTGGTACTGTCAAGCGAATTTTTCCTGGCAGGCTTTGGGGGCTCTCTTTAGGGGGCGGGTGCGCAGAGGCGAGTGCGCCCTCTCGCAATTCCCGCGAAATAGAGTATGCTTGCTCGCTGGCGCGGGGGGGCCCGCGCCAAGTCGGCGCTGTAGCATGGCCATCCTGGCCATGACCCGAACACGGGCGGGACGCCCGTGCCACGTCAGGAGTGGGAGTGGCATTTAGCTGGATCGACCTCGCCGTTGTCATCGCCTATATTGTTGCCATCACGGCCTTTGGGGCTCGCTTCCGCAAGGGCCAGCGCTCCTTACACGATTACTTTCTGGGCGGACGGCGCCTACCTTGGTGGGCGATCACACTTTCGATCGTCTGTGCGGAAACCAGCATCCTGACGATCATCAGTACGCCCGGTATCGCCTACCGTTCCAACCTGAACTTCCTGCAATTGGTTTTTGGATATCTTGTGGCGCGCGTGGTGGTGAGCTTCCTTCTTATTCCGCGTTATTTTGCCGGTGAACTCTACACGGCCTATCAGCTCATTGAGCGCCGCTTCGGACACGGGCTGAGGCTCTTCACCGCGGGCCTGTTCCTCCTCACCCGCGCGCTCGCCGAGGGAGTGCGGGTGTTTGCGATTTCCATTGTCATCGCCATCATCTTCAAAACCGGCGTGGCGGCCTCGCTGGTGATTATCTTCGTGCTGACCCTGCTTTACACCTTGGAAGGTGGGCTGACAGCGGTCATCTGGACGGATGTCATCCAGCTCACCATCTACATCGCGGGAACGGTGGTGGCGCTTTTCGTCGCCTTGCACACTCTTCCCGGTGGCTGGGGTGAGGTCCTGCGCGTGGCGCAGGCAGCGGGAGGCAAATTCACTGTTTTCAATTTCCACTTTGACTGGAGCCAGCCCTACCTGTTCTGGACGGGATTGGTGGGTGGCATGTTTCTGAACACCGCGAGCCACGGCACCGATCAATTGATTGTGCAGCAATTGCTCGCCGCGCGCAGCCGCCGCCAGAGCCAGGGCGCGCTGCTGGCGAGCGGACTCGTGGTACTGCTCCAATTCAGCCTGTTCCTGGTGGTGGGGGTGGTGCTCTACGCTTTCTACCAGCATTTTCCTCCGGCCGCTCCTTTCAGCCGGCCTGACCAAATCTATCCCACCTTCGTCATCACCAGGCTTCCGGTGGGGCTCTGCGGCCTGCTGACCGCTGCGATCCTCGCTGCCGGCATGGCCAATCTGAGCGCGGCGCTCAATTCCCTGGCGTCGAGCTCGGTGATGGATTTCTACAAGCCCTTCGCGCGTCCTCGAGCCGATGACCAGCATTACCTGCGCGTGTCGCGCCTCGCGACGCTGCTTTGGGGGGTAGTGATCATCACCATCGCGCTCGCGGCACAGTACCTCCAGCGCAGCGCGCTGGAGTTGGCGCTTACCGTGGCCAGCGTTCCCTACGGCAGCATGTTGGGAATCTTCCTGCTGGGAGTCCTGACCCGCCGGGCCACCAGCCGCGGCGCGCTGGTGGGCGCGCTGTGTGCTCTCGCCACTCTGGGCTATGTGATGCGCTACACCACCATCGCCTGGACGTGGTACGTCGCCATTGGGACCGTCGTAACCTTCACCGTGGGACTCTTCGTGAGCTTTGCGACTTCTGACCGCGTCGATGGAGTGATGTAGAGCTGACCTTTAGCAGAGTGATGAAAAAGGGTGTAGCGGCGGCTTTATGCCGCCATCGCGCGTTGAAATCGTTGTGAGGATTGGCGGGGTAAACCCGCCGCTACCTCGCGCCCGACGGCTTTCTTACCCCGCTTCACTAGCCCATATATCTAACCACATCAAGCATTTTCCGCTACCTGCCAGCGGCCAGGGGGGTCTCTTCTGGCGGTCATTTTGTCAGGCTCTTTGAGGGTTTGCACAGTTTCTTATAACTAGCTTGTTTTCAGAGTGTTCTCAGCTTTGGCGAGAGAAAAATCCCTCTTCCGACCCTTTGCTTTCAAGATGTTCCCATCTTTGGGCTTTTGTGCGGTAGGTAGACATAAAGTCGCCATGCGATCTGTGCGAGGTGAGGCTAGGAAGATGTGGCATCATCAATCCCTTCTTGCTCCGCGGGCGGGGCGACGAGGCGAAGGATCGAGCCCGGAGTTCCGCCGGCGTCTTGCCCGTGCCGATCGCGGCCTGAGCCTCCCGGAAGTGAACCGCAGGGAAGGCCGTGCTCCGTGAGTCACCCCGACTCTCCCCGCGCCGGGCGTGCTGACCTGCCGGCCCACCGTATGGCTGGACCGGCGTCGATCCTCACAGACCAACTATAGCCTATCTACTTGCAGTTGTCAAGAAAAATTATTGACGGTTCTGCCACGGGTCCCCTGGCAATGTGCCAACGGCCTCGGGTTCTGGTGAGAAATCCGGGCCAGCCTTTGTAGCGCCGACCTTTAGAGCCTGCCCTGAGCGGCTGCGAAGGGAATGGCGCCCGGTAAGCGACGAGTGATGAATACGGGCAATGTGGGGCGTCCTCTCGTTCATCATTTACTATTTACCGTCCATAATTCAGAATGCAGAAGTACTGACTGCCATGGGGAATAAAGCTCAAACCGAGTTGGTAAAAGGCCTGGGGGTGTTCGGCGCGACCTCGGTGGTGGCGGGCACCATGATTGGGACCGCGATTTTCGTGGTTCCGGGCATCATGCTGCAACAGGTGGGCACACCGTCGATGGTCCTGGTGGTGTGGGTGGCCGCGGGGGTCCTCAGCCTTTTCGGGGCGCTCAGCTATGCCGAGCTCGGCGCGATGCTGCCGGAGGCGGGCGGCGAATTCGTTTACATGCACCGCGCTTACGGACCCCTCTTCGGATTTCTCTACGGGTGGACGCAATTCATCATCGCCAAGACCGCCTCGATTGCTGCTATCGCCACGGGGTTTGTCATCTATCTTGCCTACTTCTTCCCGCGCCTGCATGAAACCTTGTGGGGCGTTTCTCTCCGTTTTGGCGGCCACGGCTTGGAACTGCGCCTGACGGGCCTCCAGCTTGGCGCGACGCTGATGGTCCTGCTGCTTTCCGGGTTGAACGTTTTGGGGGTGCGCCGCAGTGGCGCTGTACAGACTCTTTTCACCGCTTCCAAGCTGCTGGTGCTGGCCGTCCTCATCGTGTTAGGCCTTACTTACGGTCACGGCTCTTGGCAGGGGTTCCGCCCGTTCTTCGCGGCGGGCGGGCACGGCGGCCTGCTGACGGCTTTCGGTGTGGCCACGGTTTCAGCGCTTTGGGCTTACGATGGATGGAACAATCTCAGCATGGTGGCGGGCGAAGTCGAAAATCCTCAACGCAACATCCCCCTGGCGCTGATTGTGGGGGCGTTGCTGGTTCTGGTCGTTTATGTTCTGGTGAACCTTGCTTACTTTTACGTGCTGCCAGCTTCCCAGGTTCTGGGCACCAACACCGTGGCGTCGGACGCTGCGCGCCGCTTCCTGGGCAACGCCGGGGGTGCATTCATTGCCGTGGGCGTCATGATTTCCACCTTCGCCACGCTCAACGGCTCAGTCCTGGCGGGCTCGCGTATTCCTTACGCCACCGCGCGCGAAGGCCTTTTCCCGGCCGGGCTGGGCGCCGTAAATCCCCGCTTCCACACCCCCGCCGTGTCGTTGGTATGGCAGGCCATTATCGCGGGATTGTTCACGCTGACGGGAGGGTACCAGTCGCTTTACACGAAAGCGATTTTTTCCGAATTCCTCTTTTACGCCCTCTGCACCGCCGGAGTCTTTGTGCTGCGCCGGCGGGAGCCTGACCTCCCGCGTCCCTATCGGACCTGGGGATATCCCGTGATTCCCGCCGCTTTTGTTATTCTCGCTGTCTGCCTGCTGGTGAATACCTTTTGGCAGCAACGCGCCGACTCCCTGTGGGGAGTCGCGCTGGTGGGCAGCGGCATTCCTGCATACTGGATCTGGAAGGCATGGGTTCGCCATTCTTCATGAATCGAAAATCGAAACTCGAAGAGCGAAACTCGAAGGTCGAAACTCGAAATTCGAAAATCGAAACTCGAAGATCCCCCACTAGCCATCGATTTTCGAGTCTCCAATTTCGAGTTTCGAAACCCCTGGCACGCAAAATCCCCCTCTACCAACTCATCTTGCTGGCCGTGGCGGTTACGGCATGGGCGGGGCCCAAGGATCGAGATACCGCGCATCTCCAGTCTGAAAGCGCCGCCGCGGAGGCCGCCCTGGCGAGAGCGCGTGAGCGAGTGCTGGGCGCAAGTCCTCTGGCAATGTTCTATTACTCCGACGACTCGTTGGGGTTGGCATCGCTCGAAGCGCACGCCGACGCCATGACCTTGCTCGCTCCGCAATGCTATAGGCTCGACCGCGCGGGAGCGCTGCACGGCCAACTTCCCGCGGGGGTTCTGGACGTGACGCGTCGCGCCGGCCTCCCCTTCATGGCGCTGGTGACGAATTCCGGCTTCGACCGCTCGACGGCGCACGTCCTGCTGCACAATACCCAAGCGCAGGAGCGCGCTGCAACCTACTTGGCGCAGCTTGCGGAACGCGATCAATACGTGGGTTGGCAACTCGATTTCGAGGGTCTTGACCCCGCGGACAAGCTTGAATACACACGGTTCGTGGCGCGCGTGGCGGCACGCTTGCACCACGACCATCGCCTGCTGAGCGTCGCGGTCGCGCCGCGCTTTTCCGACACCTATCCGGACAGCTCCGCACCAGGGTTTCACACCGACGAGTGGGGCGCGGCGTTTGATTTCGGCGGGCTCGGGCGCGTGGCCGATTTCCTGGTGCTCATGGCTTATGATCAACACACTCCCTTGACCCCGCCCGGCCCCGTGGCCGGCTACGATTGGGTGAAGGCGGCCCTCGACTATGCCGTCCGCCGCGTGCCCCCTTCGAAGCTCTTGCTGGGCATCCCTCTCTATGGCCGCGAGTGGGCTGAAACTTCGCGCGGCGCCACCTCGCACAGCCTTGCCTACAAGGACCTGAAGCAATTCCTTGAAGATCCCGCGAGCGATCGGCATTGGGACGATCTCTTGCGGACCACTTGGTTCCAATTGCGTGAGGGCGAAACTCTGCGCACCGCGTGGTTTGACGACGCCCGCAGCCTGCGCGAGAAACTGAGGCTGGTACAACTCTATCACCTGCGCGGATACGCCGCCTGGCGGCTGGGGGTGGAAGACCCGGGTTTCTGGCAAGGAAGTATTGACCCGTGACAAGCAAGACCCCCACCAGTGGACCCGTCGGCGGCGCCGGGAGAAAGGGGTTTGTGGATTCCGCCGGAAATCCAAGAGCCGCAGACCCATCCTGCTCGGAGCGGGATGATTCTGCGCGCCATTCGCATGGAGTTCCCCAAAATGGAGTAGAATAGAACGAGGAAGACTAAGATGAGCAAGCCGCCGAAAACTCTTGAAGATTTAGTTCGTGAGGTCCCATCAGAATACAGGGACCAGCTTCGGGATTACGTCGAGTCTTTACTGGCCGGGCGGCGGACCAAGCAAGCCAGCAAGCCCCAATTCGCTTGGGCTGGCGCACTTAAGGGCCTGCGGGATCGCTACACCTCCGTCGAGTTACAGCACCAGATCGCACGCTGGAGAATCGACGGCGAATGAGATTGCTTGTCGATACCAACCTCTTCATTGAGGTGTTACTGAGCCAAGTGGGCGCCAGCGAAGCCCGAACCTTTCTGGAGAACCGCAAGGGTCACGAACTCTTCGTCTCCGACTTTGCTCTTCATTCGATCGGCCTTCTGCTATTTCGGCGGAAGCAGCACCACGTTTTCCATCAATTCTTGCAGGACTTAATTGCTGGCACCGGCATCGAAATGGTCTCTCTGACGGCGCAGGAGATGGACTCCCTCATCGACGTGGCGGGAAAGTTTAACCTGGACTTCGACGACGCGTACCAGTACGGCACCGCAATAAAACATAGACTTAGGATCGTGAGCTTTGACGCTGACTTTGACCACACCCCTGATGGCCGACTTCTCCCTGCTGATGTTCTGTAACTTGAACTGGCCGCTACAGAGGGTATCCACGCGCTTTTCGGCTGTCAGCGTAAACTACGATCTACCTGCTCCAGGTTCATGCATGCATTACCCGCGAAGAGACCCCATCGGGCTTTGACGGAACCGCGCTCCTCTTCAATACACCCTTGGAACCCCCTTCCGCAAACTGTTACACTCATTATCTTTCGCGTAACCTCTTTCCTTTGGAGAAGCCATGCGAACCCGCGCGGTTGTTGGTCTATTGGTTTTGATCTTCACCGCCCTGGCGGCCGGCGCTCGCGGCGCGGAGCACGCCTGGGATGTCTACTCGGCCGGAGAGCTCGACGAGCGCATCGAGCGCCAACTCAACGTGTTGGCCGGGCAGGATCAAGCGCTGATCCGCATCTTGAAAAGCACGGAGGGAATGTCGCGAGTGGCTCCTGCGACCGGTGGCCTGACGATCGAATTGCGGCAGGAAAACAGTGTTGAAGCTTTCCTCGACGATCTCCAGCGCGAGGCGGGCGCAACCGCCATCGCGCCCACGGCGGAGCTTGCCCAGGAAGGGTACCTTATCGAGGCCAACTACCCTCGCGCGGCGGTTCCCAACCGGCTGCGCATCACGGCCGCCACTTGGCGGGTATTTCACCATGCGTTGCTGAGGCTTCCGGATTTGTTGGCGATCTGGCCGGCCAATCTTTCGAGCGAGCTCATTCCTCACCCGCAGGCCGTGCGCATCGAAAGAAATGGCATCTCCGCCGTCATCGTGGATTTCCCCTCCTTCCCGGAGCGCGGCGTGGTGGAAGGTTTTTACGGCACTCCCTGGACGCATCAGGACCGCGTCGACATTCTGCGCTTCGAGGGGGCGCACAGCATGAACGTGTACTACTACGCCCCCAAAGGCGACCCCTACCATCGCAAGCTCTGGCGCGACGCCTACCCGCCGGAAGCGCAGCAACGGTTGGGTGAACTCGTCGAGGCCGCGCAACATAACTTTGTGGATTTCTGTTTTGCCATAAGTCCGGGCCTCACCATGGCCTACTCCAGCGAGCGTGACTTCCAGGTATTGACCAACAAACTCGCGAGCGTTGGCAAGCTGGGCGTTTCCTGCTTTGCCCTTTTTCTCGACGACGTGCCACAGGATTTGCAAGACCCCCAGGACCGGGCGCAATTCAAAACCCTCGCGCAGGCGCACATTTACCTGACCAATAAACTCTACAAGCACCTCAAGGAGCAATCCACCGCGAACCGCCTGGTGCTGACGCCGACGACCTACACCTACGAATGGGGCAGTCGCGACTACCTCCAGGAACTGGGCGCGGGAGTTGATCCCGGTGTGTCCATCGTCTGGACCGGGCCGAGGGTTTTTTCTCCCGCCATCACCGTGGAGCAAGCACGCGAGTGGGGCGGGTACATCCATCGCCCGCCGCTGATTTGGGATAACTATCCTGTAAACGATGGCACGCGATGGTGCCGCTACCTGGGGCCGCTCACCGGGCGGGACGCGCATTTGCCCGGCGCGGCGCGCGGGCTGTTTTCCAATCCCATGAACGAAGCGCACGCCTCGATGATTCCGCTCCAAACCATTGCCGATTACCTGTGGAATGCCGCCGCCTACGACCCGGCGCAATCGGAAACCCACGCGGTGGTAAGCCGATACGGCCAAGATGCGCCGCGCCAACTCGCGCCCTTCCTGAAGATTTACGGAACATATTACTGGGATGACGGAAATTTCACGGCGCTTTTCAAAGAGCGCCGCCAGCCCCTTGACGTGGCGAAAATGGAAGCGCAACTAGCGGAAATGAATTCGGCGCTTGAGCGTCTGCGCTATCAGCGGCGGCTGGAGCCATTGCTCGAAGAAATTTCCCCGGCGATCAAGCGCGCCGGCGAGCGCCTGCCCGAGGTCAAGGCTGATCCCGCCTTCCAGCATCTGCCCGACGGCACCCTCCAATGGGATGAAAACTATGAGGCGCTCTCCGCCTATCGCCTGATCCAAAACCCCAACCTGGACGGTGATTTTTCCAAGTGGGAAAGCGGTCCGATGTATCGGCTTGATGAGCGCGCGCAGGTGGTGGCGGGCGCCGAACGGTGGAGAGGCCCGCACGACTTGTCAGCGCGCGTGGGGCTGGCGTGGGACTCGAGCTTTCTCTATGTGGGCGTCGATGTTATCGACCCGGATCTCTATCAACCCTTCTTCGCGCGCGGCATTCAGAATGGCGACACCTTTGTGCTGACGCTGGAAGCCGGTTTCCGCAAGAACTTCTTCGCCAAGGAACCCACCGGCGATGAGTACACACTCTACTTCAGCCCCGGGAATTTCGCCGACGTTGAGCACAGCATCTTCTCCGACGAAGATTATCTGCCGCCGCGCCCGCAACCTCACAATTACATGCAGGAGATTTACACCGCCTGGAAGAAAACCGGCAGCGGCTATTCAGGAGACATCGCGGTCCCCGTGACCTTCTTCGAAGGCGGCAAGTTCGCTCAGGGTTACGAGTTGGGATTGGGGTTTAGCGTGACGAAAGTGATCCGTCCCACCAAGCCTACCGACGCGGAAGACCTGGAACGGATCGTATTACAGTCCAAGAAAGATCACCTGTTCCGGGTCAGCGCCGGGAACCCATCCTCGTTCCCACGCTTGGTGCTGACAGAAGGGAAACCCTAGGGTGCTGTAACATCCAATTCTTGACAATGGTCACGGGGCACTGCCTGGTTGTAGGGGTACGGCTTGCCGTACCCTTTTGGTTCGGTCGCCCGATAAAAATGAAGAGGGTACGGCAAGCCGTACCCCTACAACCAGGGCGGCAGACCCGCTGGCCAATTGTCAAAAGTAGGGAACTTGTCATCAGGTGTAAGATTGAGGCGAGGGTTCGCTGCCAATGTAACAAACCTGCGAGGCGAAAGACAATGATCAAAGACCGTGCGTATTGGGAGGCGTGGGAGGCGGGCGCCCCGCTTCGCGAGCCCCCGGATTTTGAGCGCGCCCTGGCGCTCATGGATGATTTTCTCGAGTATGCCCGTCGGCTGGGCGTCTTCCCTCCCTCCGATCCCTTGGAGGGAATCGAACACAAAATTGCCGTGGCGAGGAAACTGCATGCTGGGTCGGCTGCTGGAAAAGATCGCGCTCGCACTTGAAGAGCGCGGGATTTCTTACATGGTCATCGGTGGTCAAGCGGTGTTAGTGTACGGCGTGCCGCGCCTCACCCAGGATATTGATGTGACGTTGGGCGCAGGGCCCGACCGGCTTGGGGAAATCTTGGACATGGTGAAAGCGCAAGGATGGCAGGTTTTGGTGCAGGAGCCGGAGGATTTCGTTCGCAGAACGATGGTGTTGCCTTGCTCGGATTCAGAAACGCGACTGCGGATCGACTTGATGTTTTCCCATTCCGAGTACGAGCGGCAGGCCTTGGAGCGTGTGCGGCGCGTGCCGATTGGAAATGCGCAGGTCCGATTTGCTTCTCTCGAGGACCTCGTCATTCACAAGATCATAGCCGGCCGTCCTCGTGATCTCGAGGATGTCCGCGGTATTCTTCTTAAGAATCCCACCTGCCAGGTTGAATATATTCGTCAGTGGCTCCAGGAATTCGATCGCGGTCTCGGCGCCACCTATCTCTCAAAGTTTGATGATTTGAACAAGACCTCAGCCTAACTCTGGAGAGGAAGTTTAGACCGGGGGCTGGGAAGCGCTGCGGCGGCCGGCGCCTGCGGGAGGGAACTACGACCCGTTTCCGCCAGCCGCTTTCTTTTCCAGGGCCGGCAGGAGGTGCTGGGTCACAAAGCGTTCATATTGGGCCTGCACCTCAGGTGTTACGGGAACGGTTCCCATGGCGCCCCCGTCTGAGAACGGCTCAAAATAGACGTCACCCGGCTTGCCAAAGGGGCCCGGATCCGTCTTGGTGAACTTCGCACTGTCGGACTCGGCGAAATCGTAAATTTGCTTGGGACTGTAAGTCTTCAACTGCTCGGGTGAAAGTTGAGCGACCGTCCGCACGTGAAGGTTAAGTTTCCCAAATGCCCGATCCTTGTTGTACTCGACGCGGAGAACGTGCTGTTGTGGTTGCCCGGGGTTCTTGGAATCGTTAACCACATCAGCCAACAGAAAAAAGTCGTCCAGCTTACCGTTGTATTTTGAATCCAGGAGGTTGTAGAGGCGAACGGTTGGGTCATTGGAACTGATCTGCGAGGCCTTTTCTTTCGCATCCAAGCGTCCGGCGTTGCCGCCCCCCAATACCAGGAGTGTAAAGACGGCGCCAACGATAATTATGAGTGTCCGCGCGCTAGTTCTCATGGCCCCTCCCCGGATGTCTAAACTTGAAATTGAAATAGCCTTCCCCCGCCGCCAATTGCATGGGACCTTTCGGGAAAGATACTATCCCTGCGATGAGCAGAAGACAATACCCGAATTAATGAATCCTTGCAGCGTTGTCAAAGACACTGTAAGTTGTGATAACTGAAACCAATTGCCAGTTGAACGGGCTTTTTAAGGAGACCTTACATCATGAAGCGGCGTAATTTTATCAAGTCCATAATCGGTGCGAGTACGACTTTCCCTTTTTGGCGAAGGCCCGCCTTGGCGCGCACGATCCACACCTCTGGGCCGGAGCGTAAACTCGCCGTGCCGACCCCTGACCAGACCGCTTGGCAAGACCTCGAAATCGGCATGTTCGTGCATTTCGCCCCGAATACCTGGCAGGACCGGGAAGGCGATGACCTCTCGACTTCTCTTTCCGCAATTGACCCCGCGCAGTTGGACACCGACCAATGGGTCGAATGCGCCCTGGGTCTGGGGGCAAAGTACATTGTCTTCGTCGCGAAGCATGTGGGTGGATTTTGCATGTGGCAGACCGAGACGACAAGTTATGGCATCCGGAACACACCCTGGCGAAACGGGAGAGGCGATGTCATGGCCGATCTTTCCCAGTCCTGCCGTAAGCGCGGGCTGAAGCTGGGAGTCTATCTTTCTCCGCGCGATGATAAGTTCGGCGCGGGCACGGGCGGGCGATGCAAAACTCCCGAGATGCAGACAGCCTATAACGCTCTCTATCGCCGCCAGCTCACAGAACTGTTGACGCGCTACGGCGAGTTGGTCGAAATCTGGTTTGACGGCTCCCTGGTAACTCCGGTGGGCGATATCCTCAAAGAACGTACGCCACATGCCATGATTTTTCAGGGACCCTCCGCAACCATCCGTTGGGTCGGCAATGAGGATGGGTTTGCACCGTATCCGGCTTGGAACGCCGTGTCGAAGTCCGATGCGGAGACCGGCATTGCCACAGCGATGCATAGCGACCCCAATGAATCCATGTGGCTTCCCATGGAGACTGACGTTTCCATCCGCCGGCCCATGTGGTTTTGGAGCACGCAGAACGCGCGCAAGCTGCTCTCTCTCGACCAACTTCTCGAGATTTACTACCGCTCCGTCGGTCACGGCACGCAATTGCTGATGAATATCCCCCCCGACCGCCGCGGGCTTCTGCCTGACGCCGATACTGGGCGCGCCCGGCAGTTTGGCGACGAAATCCGCCGGCGCTTTGGGTCAAGCGTGGCGGAAACGCACGGTTCGGGTGAATCCCTGACCCTGGCACTTCCTTCCCCCACGCGCGTCGACCATGTGATCCTGCAAGAAGACTGCTCGGCCGGCCAGCGAGTTCGCGCCTACCGGCTGGAAGCACGGGCACAGGGTAATTGGCAAACACTGGGTGTGGGGACAGCCATTGGACACAAGCAAATCCAACCGGTCACGCCGACCATCGTGGATGTCGTGCGGCTCGTTGCCACCGGGAGCGTAGGGCAAGCGGCGATCCGGCGCTTGGCCGTGTTCAATACGGGCGCGGCGCCGCCTTCCACCTGGGACGCACTTACGCGTATCTGGGCGGATGACGCAATCGGCAAGTGGACGAACCATCGCTTCAATGTTGATCTCTCTGGCAAGATTAGCGCTGCCGGACAGTACCGCTTGCGCTGGGTGCCGCAGGGCGGGGGCGAAGCAGCCGTTGAGAATCCGCAGTTGCTGCTCGATGGCATGGCACAGCCCAACCTCCTGCATCAGGTTCCGGGATCTCCTGACGTGTTGATCCTCACGATACCCGGGATCGGCCAAAAGGCAATTATTGCCGGACGTGTGCGGGGCGCAGAACAAGGAACCTTGTTGTACCATCGACTTTGACAGCCGCCTTGTTTCCCAGAGCACGAACCATAGGGCGTGCGCTTCCCCTTGCGCCTAGGAGCAACAAGCAATTCAATTCTCCCGAAAGAAATGGGAGGTTTAAGATTAGACCGGGAACTCACTGAACAGGTGCAAAGATGAAACGAAGAGCTTTCTTGCAACGCGCCGCCGCCGCCCCGGCTCTGGCGGCGCTGGCTCCAGGTACTCTGAAAGCAGCGGCCACGAGCGCCGACAGCTTGCCCACGGGCCGGTACAGTCCAGGCCGGATTGCCAATGAATATAACCTTTTCCTGCCGGGTGAGCGCGAGGCGCTGAAGAACTCGCCGCGCGTGCTTTCCTTTTCCGGCGGAAAGGTGGCAGGGCAATTAGGGAACGAGCAGAAGACCCTGGCGCCGGGAGAGGCGATCGGCGGCTGGCAACTGGTGGCGATCCTACCCAGGCTGAATGGCAATCCCACGGCAGTTTTTGAGAAGCACGTCACCCATCAGGGCGCGATTGCCTACGTCACGGAGATGGGCGAGATCGCGCGCATTCCCAAACGCATCGGCGATCTCTCGCGAATCCGCCCCCGCCCCACCAACACCCCCCACCATGTCAAACTCGAGCGGCCTGCGCAGTACGTCCCCGGCCCTGACGTTTGCGGCGAGTACATCCTGAATTCCGACCAGGATCCGTGTTACGAAAATGTTGCGGCCCTGGGAGCGGAGTTGATCGGCTGGACATTGGTCGCCAACGAAGAGGCCGCGCCGGAGCGGTCGTTGTTCCTGGAAGCCGACGGGCAATCCCGCCAAATGGCCGCGGGCGAGCAGACCGCCTGGGCGCCCGATCTTAATGGTCGCCTCTTCGACCCTCGCCGCTTCCTGCCCTCCGACTACCTGTACGAATACGTTCCTGGTTATAGCAAGCGCACGTTGCTGGCGGGCTTTCTGCCGGCGGCAGACATCGGGGTTTGGAACCCGCACTTCCAGGTCGGGTACGAAGTTATGGTGATCCTGCCGGATGGCCCGGAGGCCCGCCCCCTGGGGCGCGTGCGGGCCATGCTTCCCGGCAAATCCGCCGGCAAGCCCAACGCTTCGGGTGCAACGATCGCCGAGGGGCCCAGCCCCGCACCTGTCTTTGTGGAGCGGTATTGGAACGGCTCAGCAGGAGGATTCTTCTCGGCGTTAGCAGGCGTTTGGAACCGCTGGCACAGCTTTTTTGATGCCGGGATGCGCGTGGAAATTCCGGACGAATGGCTGCTTGACGCCGCGCGTGCAGGCATCGTGCTCTCCCGATGCAGCTACCACGGACTGGAACCGACGTACCAAATTGGCGAGGGCGCTTACACCAAAATTCCGGCGCGCAGCCACGCGCTCTTCCCCGTTGCGCACTACGAATTCGTTTGGGCGCATCAGTTGTGGGGACTCAGTGACCGGGTTGAACCCTATTTGCAACATTACCTCGAGCATTACATTCTTCCTGACGGAAACTTTCTTTACAACACGCAGGATCAGGTGGAGGCGCCGCTCAACGCCGGCGTTTTCCTCGAAAATTCCGCGCGCGCCTACGATTACACGCAGGATCTCGCCGCCCTCCGACGGCGGTTGCCGGTTTTGCGGCGGATGATTGACTTTGTTGTGCGCCGATATCGCTACACGCAGGAAACCTTCCCGGCCGCAGACCCTCGCCATGGTTTGATTTGGGGCTCGCCCGAGGCGGATAACGGCGATCCCCAAAACGACTTCCCGGATTCTCACCCTTACTATTACCAGAACTCGGCTTGGGTCTGGCGCGGCCTTAAGGAACATGCCCGCTGCCTGGAGCGCGCGGCGGCCGAGCATCAGGATGCTGACCTGCGGCGGGAAGCGGAGGAAATCGGAAAGTTGGCCGCGGAGATGCGAACCGATATCGAGCGCTCTCTCGCCCGCACGCTGGCGGAGCGGAATCCTGCCATGAAGCAGGCCGGCATCACACCCCTCACGGCTTTCGATACGGAGCGGCAGCCCACCGAGCTTTCCAGCTACGAAAACCACCGCTACATGATGGATTGGTGGACGAGCGATTGGGGCGATCCCGCCTTGGACGCCGGCCACTTCGCGCACCGGAAGCTCGCCGGCCAACAAATTATGGGAATGAACACCGATGGCAACACTCCTCGCACCTCCAACTTCATGGAGCATGGCACGCTGGCGGGGCGCATCCGCCAGGACGATTACCGCCCGTTTCTTCTCTCCCTCTACGGGAACCTCTGCTACGCCATGGATTTGGGAAACCGTTACTCGCCTGAGGACGCCTTGTTGCCCGGAACTTACCCGGGCGAGGGAGACCGTTACGGATGGTCGGCGGTGGTCAACAGCGAGTTGCAGCCCACGCTGGGGTTACGCTGGCTTTTGTGCTACGAAGAACACGATCGCAACGTCGTGCATCTTCAGAAGGCCGCACCCCAACATTGGTTCAGCCCCGGCGAAGTGATTCGCGTGCGGGACTGCCCGACGCGTTTCGGGCCGATCAGTTGGACCACGCACGCCCTAACCGCATCCGATGGAGCGGCTCGCTGGAAGGTCGAAGCCACTTTCGTGAAGCCATTCGATGCCGCCCTCCATGTCCACATCCATCCGCCTGACCGAACCTCCTTGCGTTCGGCGACGCTGGGGGAGGTCCATCCCACCCACATCGTTGTGCCCTCGATGCTGCTGGCCGGGAAGACGCGTATCGAGATCGACGTCGGATAGAGGAAGTGTAGCGCGGACCTGTTTTGTAGGTCCGCGGCTTTTCCTTGCCCATAGGGAACGAGCCGCGGACCTACAAAACAGGTCCGCGCTACGCCTGCTTAGGTGAACAGTATTGGGGTTAGCCCGTTTCATTGCCGCCGCGCATGTGGAGAAGGTCTTTAAGCGCCGCCTGCAAGATGGGCTGCTGCGGATAGCCGTGTCCAAGGTGCTGGCGAAAGCCTTCGGCGTAAGCAAACCCACATTCGCTGCCGTAGCCCGCCGCCCACGCCGTCATCCGGTCCAGATACTCGTCAATCCCGTGGTGCGAACGGAGCCATTCCCGCTGCGAGACGTGGCGAGACAGCATCTCGCGTTTTTGGGGAAGCGGTTTGCTGATGTCGACATAGAACTGGGGATAGATCCGCCGCCCCAAAGGATCCTTCCCCTCAATGGCATCCGCGTAATAAAGGGCGGGTGTGGCGCGGCCACGCGGGGCGGACGGATTCTGCCGAGTCTCATAGTTGGGCATCGCCAGCGCAAAGGCCGCTCCCCGCACCAGGCGCGAGGCCTCTTCGTGATCCAGCATGTAATCCACCGGCGAATGCGTCATCACCACGTCGGGATCAAATCGGCGCATGACCTCCACTACCCGGCGAAGGTTTTCGACGTTGAAAATCACCTCGACGTCCATCAGGCCGACGCAGGCGTACCAAGCGCCCAGGTATGCGGCGGCGTCTTGCGCTTCGGCGTAACGAATGCGCGCGATCTCTTCCCGCGCCACCGTGGCCGAGCCGCAATCACCCGCCGTCATGGTGACGATCCCCAACTCCCAACCCAGGTCTTTCAGATGAAACAGCGTTCCCCCCACGAGCATTTCGGCGTCATCGGGGTGAGCCATAACCGCCAGCAGGCGGGGGGATTTCGATTCAGGTGACATTAGTTTGCCTCGGGAACCAAAGGCCCGGCGAGCTCCTTCGTGAAGTAAAGGACGCCCGGCTGAGTCGGCATCCAGGTGGAAGGCACGTGGCGGCTCACCGCGTGCCGCAGCGTCACCCACAGCGACAGCCCTTGCCATTGCATGCCGCGGCCCAGTTCGCCATCCGCGCCACCGATGGCGTAGTCGGCATGGGTAAAGAACGCGGGGCCGATGGTATTGGCAAAAGCGGGAACCAGTGTCGTGCGGCTCTTGAAACTGGTGATGGCGTTCTGTTCGATGGTCAGGGGGTGCAGGCGGGCGCCTAAGCGATGGGTCTGCTTGCGCCAATCTTCGTCATTGGCGAACTCGACTCCAAAGTGCGGCTCCCAAAACGCAATATGGCAAGCGCGACCAATGCCGTAGACCACCACGAGCTTGGCTCCCTCCTTGCGCAGGGCGCCAATGCGCTCCGGGTACTCGGGCAACAGATTCCGGGTGGCAAAGAATCGCTGCGCCGGCGGCACCGTGAGTTCCGCAAGCGGCCCGTAAAATGCACTCTCCATGGCATACTGAAAAGCTCCGTGGTTGTCAGCAGGAAGCGTGTTGCCCTCGGCGTCGCTCCACTCATCCATGTTGAAGCCGCTGACGTGATCGCAGGGAATATTCCAGTCGCGCAGGAAATAGACCGTCCAACGGTACATGCCCATGGGCCCCACGGGCAGAATCAGAGCCAGCTTGCGGCCGGCTTCGCGGCAGCGGCGAATCTCCAGGGCCAGCTCATGACCCAGCATGACGTCAAAATCCGCCACGTTGTTCGCCATGCGAATCGAGTAGTCCTTGTGCCACTTCGGCCGGCGCTCGAAAATGGCTTTCGGATCGTCGGCCACGCAAGCATCCCACTGGGCCAAGTCCCACCCGGCCGGGAAGAAGCTTTCCAGCAACGAGCCTTTCAAGGTAGTTAAGAGATTCATATTCGTCCTCCGAGATGATCACGTCATATAGTCTCTAACGAGGTTCCGCATCAGACCAACCCACGCGCCCATCCTCCGCACAGCGGCGTATTATCCTCTGTCTTTCCGTGGGGCGCAACGAAGACGGCACGGGAGTAATGGTCAGTTTGATGTAGGGGCGGCTTTATCCGTCAGCTGACGGATTAAATCACCGCTACAATACAAACTGGCCCCCTACCGGTACTGGTGCTTGGAGATAGGTGCCCACCAAGGCGCGCCTTTTGGTGATTAGTACGAAGAGGCGACGACCTGCTCGACTTTCACCTGAACGCACCACGGGCCTCCAGCGAACTTGGCAGGGTTGCTCTTGATCTGGTCGATGGAGGTACCGGCTTCCTGTACGATCGCATCGCCGGCGCCCATGGCGTCCGGATTGAAATAGAAGCCCAGGGGCTGGCTAGGGAGAACCACGACCTGTCCACAAATAGCGAATCCCCCAGCGGGGTGCAGAGTATTCATGTTCAAAAGCTCCTGCCAATTCGTGTTTGAGCTAAATCCAACCCACAAGTAATCAATGATCCCGTCAGTGTCGTATCCACAATCGGAGACGAGCACGTTCCCCGCCACGCCGTACCACGGATCGGCCGAGGTGGGGACGGGGGGACCCTCAGTGTAGGGACAAGGTTGGGTGGTTGGCCCGCCCCCGCACGAGAGGAGTAGGACGGAAGTAAACACGGTAATCAGGATGGACCTAAGCATTTTCGAAATCCTCCCTCTCAGGAACCGTGTGTCCGAAGTCTACAACGCTCCCCGGCCGGCACTCTTAGGAGCAGCAGGTAGCCCGGACTCGCCGCGGCGAGTGCCCGGCTCTTATCTGCTGATCGCGTCCCCGGGATTGTGCTCTAGTGCCATGTGGCGGCTCCATCGTCCGTTTCTTTCCAACCGGTATTTGTTCGTCACCGCAGGCCTGCTCAAAGAGCGCGCCAAACTCGTTGGCCCCGACTTCCGTTTGCGGGCGCTCGCCATTGGCGGGGAGCGGCGATGCGGACTGGGCGTGTATATCTGCGGATGCTTGTATTCTTGGAGGAAATCGCCGTTCAGCTTGCCAGGAGGGTCGCGACGCACCACTTTCGTAATCGGCCTTCTCCCGAGGTCTTCGCGAGGCAAACAGCCGTGGAACCTTCTAATCGGAACTCCCATTTTGGGTTCCTGGTGTCCGATAGTATACATCTAACCACCTTCCGATTAAAATTGCCCGACGATACCTCACGGGTTACATTTTAGATTGCGTGATACGTTTGCTTGACGTCAAATTTTTCTGCGTGCTATCATGCACCGCTCTTATAATTCATCCTCAAGCTGTCCTAGGACAATCTTCCGGAGATTGAATTTCGGAGAAGCCAAACAGACCTACCATGGGGGCGCGAAGAGGAGGGAGTTTCGGTCGGAGGGAACCCAATGCACGTTTTTACAATTGCCAGTCTAAGTGTGCTTACATTGATCCTGTCTGATTTTGCTCAAAAAGTCATGCGGACGTTGCTTTCCGGCGCTTGGGCACGACGCGGCTCGATTGCCAAGCTGTTCGTGGCGGGCGCAGGCTTCTGGGCGGTGGCGACCCCGGCGGCGTTTGCCGCAGGTGGCAATGAGGCCGCCGCTGGCGAAGCCAACCTCACGGTCCCCGATCTTTCCCAGGTGCAGTTCCTGGGTGTTAATGGCCATAGCTTATTGATGGTCGGCATCCTCTTTTGCATCTTTGGGCTGCTGTTTGGATTAGTCATCTATAGCAACTTGAAGAACCTGCCGGTTCACCGCGCTATGGGGGAGATTTCCCAGTTGATTTGGGAAACCTGCAAAACTTACCTGATTACGCAGGGGAAATTCCTGCTCTTACTCTGGGTATTCATTGCTGCGATCATCCTGGTCTATTTCAAGGTGCTGCTGGGATATCCGGCCCTGCGCGTGGGGATCATCCTCTTCTTCAGTCTGGTGGGAATCGCCGGCAGCTACAGCGTGGCGTGGTTTGGCATTCGCGTCAACACGTTTGCCAACTCCCGCACGGCGTTTGCCAGCCTGCGTGGCAAGGCCTTCCCGATTTACCAGATTCCCCTCCGCTCCGGGATGAGCATCGGCATGATGTTGATCAGCGTTGAGTTGCTGATGATGTTGATCATCCTTCTCTTTATCCCCGGCGATTATGCCGGCCCGTGCTTCATCGGATTCGCCATTGGTGAATCCCTGGGTGCTGCCGCGCTACGTATCGCCGGCGGCATCTTTACCAAGATCGCCGACATCGGCTCCGACCTCATGAAGATCATCTTCAAGATCAAGGAAGACGACGCGCGCAACCCCGGCGTGATTGCCGACTGCACGGGTGACAACGCCGGCGATTCCGTGGGACCCACGGCGGACGGCTTTGAGACTTACGGCGTGACGGGCGTGGCCCTGATCACCTTCATCCTGCTGGCGATCTACCCCGCTCTGTTCCTCCCCGGTGGAGTAACGATGCAGACCGCCACCCAGGCGCAGATTGACGCTGCCAAGCTTGTCGCCTCCACCGTCCAGGTGCAATTGCTGGTATGGATCTTCGTGATGCGCGTCATCATGCTGGTGGCCAGCGCCTCGGCTTATTTCCTCAACGGCGCCATTGCCAAAGCCCGTTACGGAAAAGCGGACAGGTTTAACTTCGAGACCCCGCTCACTTCGCTGGTCTGGATCACCTCGTTCGTTTCCATTGCCTTCACCTACGTTACCTCGCGGCTGATCGTTCCCAGCCTGGGTGGCGACACCTCGCAGTGGTGGAAGCTCGCGACCATCATTTCCTGCGGAACGCTGGCGGGAGCGCTCATCCCCGAACTCGTCAAGGTCTTCACTTCCACGGAATCGCGGCATGTCCGCGACGTGGTCACCTCCGCCTCGGAAGGTGGGGCCTCCCTGGGTATTCTTTCCGGCTTCGTGGCCGGAAATTTCGCCGCCTATTACCTGGGCCTGGCCATGGTGTTCTTGATGTCCATCGGTTTCCTCGTCAGCACCCTGGGGCTCAGCAGCCTGATGCTGGCGCCGGCGGTCTTTGCCTTCGGCCTGGTGGCTTTCGGCTTCCTGGGGATGGGGCCGGTCACCATCGCCGTAGATTCTTACGGCCCGGTAACCGACAACGCCCAGTCGATTTATGAACTTTCGCTGATTGAGCAAGTTCCCAACGTCAAGGAAGAAATCAAAAAAGATTTCGGCTTTGAGCCGAACTTCGATCGTGCCAAGGACATGCTGGAAGAAGGCGACGGCGCGGGCAACACCTTCAAGGCTACGGCCAAGCCGGTGCTGGTCGGCACCGCCGTGGTCGGCGCCACCACCATGATCTTCTCCATCATCATGGCGCTCACCCACGGCCTCACCGAAAACGTCAGCAAGTTATCGTTGTTGCATGCGCCCTTTTTCCTCGGGCTGGTCACCGGCGGCGCGGTGATTTATTGGTTTTGCGGAGCTTCCACGCAAGCGGTTTCCACCGGCGCCTATCGCGCCGTGGAGTTCATCAAAGCCAACATCAAACTGGAGAGCACCGATAAAGCCTCGGTATCGGACAGCAAGAAGGTGGTGGCCATCTGCACGAAATACGCGCAGAAAGGCATGCTCAACATCTTCATCGGCGTATTCTTTGCCACCCTGGCCTTCGCCTTCCTGGAGCCGTTCTTCTTTATCGGCTACCTGATTTCGATCGCCATCTTCGGACTCTATCAGGCGATCTTCATGGCCGATGCGGGCGCCGCCTGGGACAACGCCAAGAAGATTGTCGAGGTGGAGTTGAAGCAGAAGGGCACGGCGCTGCACGACGCAACGGTTATCGGCGACACCGTAGGCGACCCGTTCAAGGATACGTCTTCTGTGGCGCTGAACCCCATCATCAAATTTACCACCCTCTTCGGCCTCCTGGCAGTGGAGCTGGCCGTCAAGTTGACCGTCACCAGCGGTTCCCACTTGACGCGTACTTTGGCGGCGGTTTTCTTTGCCGTGTCGATTTGCTTCGTCTATCGGTCGTTCTACGGAATGCGCATTGGCGGCACTTGGCCGCCCACCGCGAAGTTTGCGCCGGACAAGTAGACAGCATAAACCCCAGCGGGCACGCCGCCCGACCCAGCGGCGTGCCCGCGACCTCGCATAGATTTAACCCCGCATTTCTCACCACGCGATTGGAAGGGCGAGACGAGTCCCGCGAAGCAGGACACCGTGAGTAGCCGTAGGCCTCTTTTGGTCCGGCCCTGCGGGATGAAACCTACAGACATAGAAGCCGAGAGATAGTTCCGGCCCTGGAGGGGCCGAACCCTCGTAGGGTCAACCCGTCGGCTGACGGGTGGGGAGGCCGGGGGCTCTGCTCTCCGCACGTTAAAACCTGCGGCTACCCACGGTTGGCCCCTGCCGGGGCCGGACCAAGAACGGCTTAAGTAAACGCTTATGGGGTGGTACGGGGGTAGGTGTCTGGCGTTTTGCGACGGCTGGGAAAACTGACACGCATTTCACATCGCCAGCGATAGCCCTTCAAATGCGACCGTGCAGGAGAGGCGGGGATTCTTTTCCTCAAGCCTGCGTTGCGCGTCCTGTTGTATCCAAGCCAACTCTTGGTCGGTGCGATCGGGGTCGTGATGGTAGAGGATCAGTTGCCTTACCTCTGCCTTCAAAGCCAAATCGCATACTTGGCTTACCAGACTGTGTCCCCACCCATGTTTGTGCGGCATATCTGGCTCAACATACTGAGCATCGTGGATGAGGACGTCTGCTTTCCAACAGAACTCAACGAAGCCATCGAAATCAGTCGTCTTCTCATAGGGCGGGTCCAGTTCATTGTCGGTGAGATAGACGAATGATTTCGCGTCGTTTTCGACCCTATAGCCGAAACTGCCTCCCGGGTGGTTCGCTGCGATCCTTGTGATGCTGAAGCCCTGGGACCGGAGGAAATGCATCTCTTCCATGGTTATGCATTTTGTTTGCGACGGGATGTGCTCCGACTTCACGGGGAAATGGGCCCCATCCATCTGGTCAAGGAGCGGGCACATGAAGGCCTTATCCCCTGCCTGTTTCATCTTCTGACACATGCCGCAGATGGTGGTGCCTCCGAAAAAAGTGGGCAACATGAAAATCTTTCGGTTCGGCTGGTAGATGGGAGCGAAGAAGGGAAAGCCTTGGATGTGGTCCCAATGAGAATGCGACAAAACGATGAATATCTCTTCGGGGCCTGCGGCTAACGTCTTTCCCAGTTCACGAATCCCCGTCCCCGCGTCAAACACCAACACCTGTCCTTCCGGCAGATGAAGGCTGACGCAGGACGTGTTGCCGCCGTAGCGGACGGTAGATACACCTGGACTGGGAACTGAGCCACGAACTCCCCAAAACCTCGCCGTCATGGATGATTCCATCGCGAATCTCCAATCTCCAATCCACCTTTACGGATGGCGGCCCGGGGGGTGAGGCGAGGGTTACGAGAAATCTAACAGGCTGATGAAAAAGTCGCCGCAACGCCCTTTGTAGCGCCGGCATCTTGCCGGCCCTTGTCAAATCTAAAGGAGTTGCCGGCTGGAAGCCGGCGTTACGGCAGAGCGCTCCAAGGCTTTTTCATCAGCCTCCTAACCCGCTGCCGCAGGCAAGTCAACGCGACCCGCTCAATGTTGTGGACGCTCCCGGATCTTTTGAACCACCTGGGTGGATCAAGAAACCCGCGGCCGGCCATGGCCTCGACTCTCTCCCTTGCGGCGCTGAAAAATCTCGATCAGGTTAGTTGATTGACGATTAGGGAAAGACCCTTCAGTATCCCTTCGTCTCTTCCCGGATCTTTTTTGCCAGCTTTTCAATTTTTTCAGCGCGGTTAATGACTTCGGAGGAAAGGACATTGATGTTCGGCTTGTCCAATTCCTCGCGGAGTTCCTTGGCCAGGGCGGCCATTGCTGCCGCGTCGCTTTTCGCCTTTTCAAAGTTGGCCTGCACAATGCTCAGCTTCTGCTTGGTGCTCAGCGGTTGGGGGCCGTCGTTACGGACCGGGGTGTCATCGGGAATAGCTGACACTATCCGGTGGCCGCCCGCATGATTTTCCGTGGTTCCCTGAGTTGATGGGAACTGCTGCTGGGATTGCGTGGGGGCGGGAGCCAGCGTGAGGAAGGCGAGTGGGATCAGCAAACCCCAGGAGAGAATCATTCCATGCTGCCTGCCAAACCCGTGAGATCGTATCATGGTGACATCCTTTCCGAACCGCGCCGAGGATTGCCCAGCGTCATTGTCCTTATCACGGGATAAAGGTGTTCGTGACGTGCCTGAATCCCTGAGTTTCGTCGCCGGGGAAGACCCGGGCTCCGTTGGGAATTCAACCTTAGCGCCCATTGGCCTCTCCCTTGACCTTCTTAGCCAATTTCTCGACCTTTTCGGTCTTATCAATAACATCGAGCGGTAAGACATTGACGTTCATCTTTTTCAGCTCATCACGGAGTTGGTCGGCTAAGGCGGAAAGCTCTGCCGCGTCGGTTCTTGTCTTCTCGAGATTGGATTTCTTAGGCTCCCCATTCTGCTTGGGAGGACTCAGTGCGGCTTGGTCATTTACCGCAGGGGGAGGAGACAAGACCTCCCCGTTCTTGGGGGGAGCAGGATTCTGCGCACTCCGCACGGGCACGGTGGCCAGCAAAACTAAAGCGGCGACAACTCCCACGCCCAGGGGAAGTATGAATCCGCGAAACTTAAGCAGCGGACGAACTCGAATCATGGTGGAATCCTTTCGTGACCGCACCGGAGTTTGCGCCGGTCCGTCAAATTATACCTTGACCATAGATTGTAGCCCCCCGCCATGCCGACTGCAATCGAAGCTTGGTAGTGGGGCAGGAACTTCGCATGGCGATGCTCGGGTGGCGGTCGGGTGGCGGAGGACAAGGCAGACGAGCGTTCGTGGGTGTCCGGAGGAGATTCGCAAGGTGGTTTTTGGCCGGGGGTGGCGGAAGCGAGCTGGAAACCGGGGTGGGGAGAGGGGAGGAAGAGAACACGAAGCTGCGGACCTGCGGAACAGGCAGCGGGAGGATGCAGATGGCGGGGAGCGACGGACCGACCGGGCCCTCAAGCGGGGGCGCGGACGGGCGGTTGCAGTTGCCACAAGGAGCGGTGGAGTTGGCGGGAGATTTCGCGCAGGCTGGGGTGGTAGCGGCGGAACAGTTTGGAGTGCAGGAGGGCGAAGGCGGAAAACAAGGCGAAGCAGAGGCAAAGGATCAAGGTGACGACCGCCAGTCCGTGGTTGGCCACCGGTTGGGAACGGGAGCGATCTGGGGGCCGGTGGCGGCAGGCATGGAGCAAGCCGTGCGTGAACGCCCCGTTCTGCGTGAGGTCGTTCCAGCCCTTGTTCTCGACTTTCCAGCGGCGGTGTCCCCGTTGCCGGACGAGGGGAGCGGGGAAGACTTGGGGGTCCAACGTCTCCACCCCAATCCCTTGCTGATCGGGGGTCTCGGCTTGCAGGCTACCGCGCCGGTCGTGTTGTTGGGTGACGCGCTCCTCCAAGCGCAGGACCTGGACCGGTTGGGGATGATCGTCGGTGAAGGGCAGACCCTCGGCCTGCCAGAGTCGTACTTCCGTCGTCGTTCCCGCCCTCGGTTCGCGCAACTGCGCGTCGGGAGAGCGATCCCGAAACAGGCCCATGGCGTCCTGGTTGAGGTCGCGGTTCTGCTGCTTCAAGGTAATGACCACGTCCCCGCCGATGCGCCGGGCCAGCTTCAGCAGCGGCGCCGGAGCGTAAAGAGAATCCCGCAGCAAGATGTCGAAGAAGCGGCGGGAAACCGGCGCCCCATCTTTGGGGTTTCCCTAACTCGAAAAACTGATTAAGATTGATAGGAGACAGGGACACAGTTTTAGGGATTAGGGGCTGCGCTCATTCCGGGTCGGCAATCGTATTGTTTACAAGATGGCTTTTGGGGGAGAACTCAGGAGGGTAGCAATGAAATCGTCCAATGCCGCGACGGAATCGGCCAACTTCACCGAACTCTTGTGCGGGACGGGCCGACCGGCGGTAGGCACCATGGAGGAGCGAGCGCGGCAGGAAGATCCGGCGTTGCTCAAGACCATGCTCGAGCAGATGGTCCTGGTCCGCCGTTTCGAGGAAAAATCCGCAGAACTCTACACGCTGGGGAAAATCGGGGGGTTCTGTCATCTCTATATTGGGCAGGAAGCGGTGGCGGTGGGAGCCCTTTCCACCACGCAACCTGACGATTACATTTTCACGTCCTACCGTGAGCACGGTCATGCGCTGGTGCGCGGCCTGGACCCCGGCGAAGTGATGGCGGAACTCTGCGGCAAGCAAAGCGGGGTCTCCAAAGGCAAGGGCGGGTCGATGCACCTGTTTGACAAGCGACACAGCTTTCTAGGTGGCCATGGAATTGTAGGTGGACAGATTCCCCTGGCGGCGGGAGCGGCCTTTGCCTCCAAGTATCTTAAGCAGCCGCGCGTGACGCTCTGCTTTTTCGGGGAAGCGGCGGTCAACATCGGTTCGTTCCATGAGTCGTTGAACCTCGCCGCGCTGTGGAAGCTTCCCGTCATCTTTATCTGTGAGAACAACCGCTTCGGCATGGGGACGCCCATTGAACGCGCTTCTTCGCTCTACGAGCTTTCGCAGAAGGCTTGTGCCTACAACATGGCGCGCACCTGGGTGGATGGTATGGATGTTCTTGCCGTGCGCGAAACCCTGAAGGAGGCGGTGGGCCGCGCGCGCAAGAATAGTGCCCCCACGCTCATCGAAGCGCGCACCTATCGCTTCATGGGCCATTCCATGTCCGACCCCTCGCACGGCCATTACCGCACCAAGGTGGAAGTGGAAGAGCAGCGCCGGCACGATCCCATCAAACAGTTCAGCGCCGCTCTGGAAGCAATCGGAGTCGTCAACCAGGCATACCTCGACGAGCTCGACCAGAGAATCCGTGACACGGTGGAAGAAGCCGTGGCGTTTGCGGAGCGGAGCCCGCAACCCGATGCCAAGGAACTTCACACGGATGTGTATGTAGAATAATCGGGTCATCGGGCCATCGGGTCATCGAGCCATTTCAGGACCAATGCCGCAATTGCTCGGTAGCTAAATGGCCCGATGACCCGATGACTCGATAATTGGAGCGTTCGATGTCCATATTGACCTATCGAGAAGCCCTCAACCAAGCCATGCGCGAGGAAATGCATCGCGACGAGAACATCGTGCTGATGGGCGAGGAAGTGGGCTTCTATAACGGCGCTTACAAAGTCAGCAAAGGCCTGCTGGATGAGTTTGGGCCCATGCGAGTGCTTGACACACCCATCACGGAGTTGGGCTTTACGGGGCTCGGTGTGGGCGCTGCCATGACCGGGCTGCGGCCGATTGTCGAGATGATGACCTTCAATTTCTCCCTGTTGGCCCTCGATCAGATTGTGAACAGCGCCGCCAAGATGCTCTACATGTCGGGTGGGCAGTTTCCCATCCCTGTCGTGATTCGCGGGCCCGGGGGCGCCGGCCACCAACTCGCTGCGCAGCACTCGCAAGCACTGGAAGCCTGGTTCTGCCACGTGCCGGGGCTGAAAGTCGTGGCCCCCGCGACGCCCGCCGACGCCAAGGGTTTGCTCAAGACTTCCATTCGCGACAACAACCCGGTGGTTTTCATCGAGTCGGAAGTGCTTTACGGCACGCGCGGCGAAGTCCCGGAGGGTGAGCACGTGATTCCTCTGGGCGTGGCGGACATCAAGCGCCCGGGCCGTGATGTGACCATCGTCGCGCACTCCAAGATGGTGCTGGTAGCGCTGGACGCGGCGGCGGACCTGGCGAGCGAAGGAATCGAGGCCGAGGTGGTGGACCCGCGCACGCTACGGCCGCTCGACACCGAAGCCATCGTCAACTCGGTGAAGAAAACCAATCGCGTGGTGATTGTGGAAGAAGGTTGGGAGTACTGCGGCGTGGGAGCCCAGTTCGTGGACGTCATCCAGCGCGCGGCGTTCGACTATCTCGATGCCCCCATCCTACGGGTGACGGGCGTGGACGTTCCCATGCCCTACGCCAAGAACCTGGAACACCTGGTGCTGCCTGACAAGCAAAGGGTGAAGGACGCGGTCTACCGGGTGCTCTACCGGCAATAAAGAAAAGCCGTAAATCGAAACTCGA
>Ga0187849_1000915_pt1 | contig 35966 bp, 31 predicted proteins | sample June2016WEW_4_10_2_FD_132412 | JGI IMG/M metagenome (GOLD analysis project Ga0187849, IMG submission 132412) | Peatland microbial communities from SPRUCE experiment site at the Marcell Experimental Forest, Minnesota, USA - June2016WEW_4_100 | ecosystem: Environmental > Terrestrial > Soil >...
CAGTCAGTATATCCTCGGCCAGTTCCCGAACGGGCCCCGGGAGTTGCTGGCGTCGACGGAGGCGGACGTGTTTCCCCGCCGCCGCCCGGATCTGGCCATCAATATCCATGGCGCCCGGCTGTCCGCGTCTCCCACCTGGGCAGGCCATCCGGAATGGCGACATTGAGAAGCAGTTCGGCCAGCAACGGGCGGTGCTGAGGCGGGCCATGCGGCACTTGGTCGAGGACCCCAAGGCCAACCTGGTCGTCTCATTGCCGACTCCAGCGAGGGCGCGATGCCGGCACTGCCGGCCAGCCGTCGGCGGTCCTGCTCAAAGCCAGCCCTCCCGCTTGTTGACGTTTTCGACTTCATCCGGCTGAAGGCCAGGACCCGCGAGGACGCCGAAGCCAACGGCCGCATCATCGCGTCGGATTCGGTCGACATGGGCTAGCCACGCCGGCGGATGAGTGCCGCGTAGGGTTTACCGGCCGTTCCGCGCCGCCGATCCTCGCGGAGACCGCCGCGCCCGGCATGAGGTGGAGGCGTTCGTAAAGATGGTGGAGGTCGCCGAGGCCGGAACGGCCCGGCTCTAGCAGCCGCGTGCTCGCGCTCGCCTCCTCTCGGCCAACGGGCTACGGCATTCGCCTTGCCACGGCTTCCTCTCAAGACGCCTCCGGTCAAGCAGGATACATGGCCTAACGCGAAAAGCGTGAGATCAAGCAACTCCCTAAATCCTCCGCCGGAGACCCAAGGTCCGTCTGGCGACGCCCCGCCGCTGCTGCATATCACGCTCAACACCGGCCGCACCACCGAGCATCGCGACGCGGAGCTGGACCCTGGCCTCTACGCCCTCCTCCAGCCGCTGCTCAAGGAGTGTAGCGGGGCCGTTCCCGCGATGCCGGGCTTCGCCGTCGCATGGGCCTATTGCGGGGATGCGGTTCTGATCGAGATCGCCTACCGGGCCGTGCATGTGGCCGAATGCGGATTGGCTTGGGGGCCGCAGCAGGCGTCCAGCCTCTGGGAGTTTCTGAGTGCGGCGGCCAGCCCGAAGCCCCCGTCTGCAAACGCTTCAGGGAACGGCACCGCGCCGTCCATGCCACGCTGTCCATGGATGGCCGAAGTGCTCTTGCCGAGCATCTCGAAGCGGCCGGTCGCCGATGCCATGCTCTTGGGCGGCTTCGAGCGTTGCCTCGGGTTGGCCCTCCTCCGCCATCGCCGCCAGCCCAACTCACCGACCCAACGCCCGCCTCGTTTGGAGTTGTTCGCCAAACACAAAAGCAACGACGGAACCACAAAAAATGGAACACGAAGTCTCGAACCGATCATGAACCTCATCCCGCTCCAGACACCGGCCACCCTGGCCGCGCTCGAAGGCCGCCGGCTCGACCAGGGCGGCAACCTCGAAAGGTTCAGCGCCGACATTCGATCCTGCTACGATTCCCTGCCTCAGCCTGTCACGGGCCGGCTCGAGGGGGAAACGGTCCTCATCATGTGTGCCGAGGAAACGCGAGAGGACATCCTGGGCGTCGAGTTGGGCAAGCTCTGGACCAAGGCGTGGGCCCGCTCCGAGGGCGAACAAGCACGGAGCCGGCCTCGGGCGTGAAAGGACGCATCCACATGGAAACCCCCTTGCGCTACGGCGAGAGACCCGTCCCGCTAATCCACCTGAACTTCAACTCCCTTAGAGCGAGGCGCTACTCAGTTGTCCCGCCGGTCAGGCTCGTCGCCGCGATGCCGTCGCTCTTGAGTCGTGGCCATGGAGAAATGCCGCGCAACCCTGACGTCGTTCTCTACGTCGCCTGCGAGCGTGACGGCGCGCAGTTTTTCGTCGCTATCCGTAGCCATGAACTCCTCACCGGAGGCGTGGCCTGGGGCTATAAAGACCGCCGCGGCCTCTATGCCTTCCTCGTCGGCTGCTACGAGCAGAGCAAGGGCTCGTCCTTCCCGGACGACCGGCCGATGCCCTCCAGCCTTCCATGGCTGGGCACGGTCGGAACCCCGACGTTCGCGCGGCTCCCCCGCCGGCTCCAGGCCATGTTGCTTGCCTCGAGCCGGCAGATAGCTGTCGCAATTATGTGCCACGTCCTGGCGACCAATTAGCGCGCCCAGGCAAACCTCGAACCGAAGAGGGCCACCCCTCAAAACCGAGCGCTTATGGTGTTTACGCTCAAGCTCCACCCGACGGACGGGCCGCCCCGGACCGGCGCCGTCAGTTCGCCGATCCACGGGCGGTTGGTTGATTCGCTGCTCAACACCCCGCTTGTCACCATCGACGGCGGTGATCGCATGGCTCGGAGGGTCGACGCCTGGCTGTGGTCGTGGAGGGACCACCGGCCCGGCATGCGGCCTATGAGAATGTCCCCTGAAAGCCAGAGCCCCGCGCTAGCGAAGGCTTGGGCGCCTATGCGGGCACGGTAGGACCGGAAAATCGGGACGCCAAATATGGATCCGACGGAGGAGGCCAGGAGGAGGCTCCTGGTCCAAATCAATTCCCAGGCGGCGGAACGTCCCGGCTTGGAACGACGGTATGGCCGCGTCTGGGACACGGCCGAGTTGGCCCAGGACTTTGAGGTGCTGGGATTCGCCGCCCCGTTCGTCGTAGTCCGAAGGAAGGCCGACCAAAAACTCGGGTCGTTGCTGTTTCAGCATCATCCCAGGTTCTTCTTCGCCTTTCGGGAGGACCAGTGAAGGGAATTGATCCGCCGGTATTCCGGGTGTGCCGCCGAAGGCACCGTGCCATGCGTGCCGCCCCCCTCTACCTTCAGGCCCAGTTGGCCCTGGCAGCCGAGCGCCACGTCGAAGCGTCCCGCGCCATCCAGGATCTCGCCAGTTCTGTCGAGGCATCCACCGGCTACCCCATCCAGGTCGTCTTCGAGGACCTTCCTCCCGGAGCCGATGCCTACGTCCAGGTCGCCCCCTTGGCTCGGCACGACTGCCAACTCATCCACTGCACGCCGTTCCTCTCACCACCGATCCGCCTGCACGTGATCGCCCATGAAATCACCCACATCCACCTCGACCATCAGGCCCTCGCCGCGGGCAAAGCCCGCGAGTTTCTCACCAGTGCCCGGACGAGGCAGTTCATCTCCGGCCTCTACTCAGCGCCGGCACGCCGCCTGGGGCGGCGTGGCTGGAGCCGCGCCGAAATCGAGGAGGCCGTCCAGGCCGACGCAGACTCTCTCGTCACCCTCCTGCGCAACCGCGCGGACGATCTGATCGTTGAGCTCTGGCTCAGCCGCCATTATCCCTGTCTGTCCGCGGCGCAGTTCCGCGCCCTCTATCGTTTGCACGGAAGCGAGGCCCGTCCAGCCGACATCCTGGGGCAGGACAACCTCAGGCCCCGCCGGCTCGACATCTGCAGCCTGGCGCTCGACTGCGTCTGCGCCCTCCTCCACGACGAGCTCTGCGCACCGGCGACCGACTTTGCCGCACCGTATCGCGATACCGAGGCGTTCCCCCTGGCCCTCCGGTTGTGGCAGCAATGGAAGGCGGTTTGCCCCTCGCTCGGGCTAGGCGACGAACTCCGGCTCGTGGACGCCTTCGCGGATATCCTCGGCCTCCGCCAAGCGTATGAATCAAGGACCCAGGCCGTTTCCGCACTAACACCGTCACCCAAGGCCTCCTAAGCTCCGCGCCAAAACAGATGTTGTTCCCCGCACCGCCACGACAACCAAGCCAGCGGGAACCCGGACCCAACTCGCAGAGAGAGATGCCATCCCGCGCCCGCGACAATAATCAGCCAAACACAGATCAATCAAATATGAACACCACCTACACCCAGCCAACCTCCTCCAATGACGCCCATCCATCCCTCCTCGTGGACTTGGCCGTCCGCGCCTTCGCCGAGCACGACTACGCTGCCGCCCTGTGCCTGGCGCACCGGGCCCTGTCCGCCGCTCCCGCCAGCGTCGCCGCCCGCAACGTTCTCGCCGCCGCCCTCCACCGGACCGGCCGCACCGCCGAGGCCATCGCGCAGTTCCGCAGCGCCATCGCCGCCCAACCCGGCGATCCAGTTCCCCTCTTCAACCTCGCGGGCGCCCTGAGCGAGGCAAACCGCTCGGAGGACTCGCTCGTCGAGATACAACGGCTCTTTGCCCTCGCAGCCCGTGCCGACCCCAGCCAGGCCTGGATCTTCCAACGCGCCGCCCTCCTGCACCAGCAGGTCCAGACCACGCTTGCCCAGAACCAGGGCCAGGCCGCAGACCGGGCCATCGCGACGCTCAGCCGGTCCGCCGAAGCGCTCTCGGGCTATCCCGTCCGCATCGTCTCGGACGGCCTGCCCGAAGGAGTTTACGCCTGCGTCGAGATCGCTTCCGCCTCCGGCGCGGATCACCACGTTCTCCGCTGCAACCGGCTCCTTCCCCACCCCGTCCGGTGCCACGCGCTCGCCCACGAGCTCATACACATCCTGCTCGCCTCCGAGGCCCGCGCCGCGGGCCAGCCCACCCGCTGCAGCCTGAGCCCCAGCGGCAGCGAATCCCTGTCCGCATTCTACGAGAAGCCCAAGCGCCGGCTCCACCGGCAAGGCTGCACCCGAGACGAACTGCAGGAGGCGGTCGCCGAGGACATGAAGTGGCTCACGAGGACCATGGTCAACCGCTCGGTCGACCTCGTCGTCGAGTCCAGGCTCCATCGCCTCCTGCCGGAGCTCCGCGCCGCACAGTTCCTGGCCCTTGACGCCTGGCACCACGTGCCCTGGCCAACCCCAAGCCAGCTCCTGGCGCGAGCGGGCATCAGGCCCCGCGCCCTGATGCGCATGGGCCTGGCCGTCGACTGCGTAAGCGCCATGCTCCACGATTCCCCCTTTGCCGGGGCCACCGACTACGCCGGATCCTACCGGGGCACCGAGGTCTTCCCCCTGGCCACGAGGCTCTGGGAGCACTGGCAGGCCGCCTCCCCCTTCTTCGGTCCGGGCGACGAATGCCGGCTCGTGGGCGACTTCGCCCGCCTCCTCGGCCTGGGCTCGGTCTTCGGGTTCCAGGCAGACCCCCCATCGAACTCCGGCCTCCAACCCCCGCTGTAAGCAAGCGGCCCACGGACGGCCGGCCAAACAGATTTCATGCAAACCAAAAAATTGACCGCCCCCGGCGAGCCTCTGATCCTGCCAAAGATTGCTGACCAGGCGCCTCCCTGGATCATTGAGCAAAGCCACGCCGAAGACGATGTCCCGGAGCAAGCCTAACGACACGCCGGGAGGGAGGTGTCCCGGCCTTTTCTGGAGGAACCACCATGGCAACACGAACTCGGAGCTTTAGGCTAGGGCAAACGGTCATTACGCCAAACGCCCAAACCACGCTTCACCCCGAGGACATTTTCAACGCTCTGGGACGGCACGCCCGTTGCGACTGGGGCGATTGCTGCAAAGAGGACTGGCAGGAAAACGAACTGTCGCTTCGTGAAGGCTTTCGCCTCTTCTCGGTTTACCACGACCGAGCCGGGACGAAGTTCTGGATAATCACCGAGTGCGACCGCAGCGCAACAACCATCTTGCTCCCAGAGGACTATTGACCTGGAGCGGACTGGGGCCGCCCGGGCCGCCCCGCCGCCTGGTCTCGGCCTTTTTCTCGTTGACCTCGCCTGCCCGTGGCCGCTCATCAGTGTCGTCAATTATTGGGCACGTCCGGCTGGCCCGTTGATCAGGACGACCCAGCCCATTCTGTTTCATTTCTGCACGAACATGCCCCATTCAGGAATGCCGTGTGCGTTGCGGATGAGCGCCGTCACCGGCAGCTCCTTCGGGGCGCGCGGGACGGTCAGCAGCTTGAGGCCAGCTTCGTGCGGGAGACGGTTGCCCTTGCGGGCGTTCACGTCCTAGCTCGACCACACGAGGTTTTCCCACGTGTCCTTGCCGCCACGCGAACGCGGCAGCACGTGGTCGAGGCCGCACCGAGGTCGCCAGTGGTCGGACAAGGCCGCGCCCATGTCCTCGGAGGGCAATGTTGAACACATGTTGAACACAAGCCACCTCAAAAAGGGCCGTCTTCGGCGACTTCGGTCGCCCTCCAAAAATGGCCGTTTATGCCCGCAAAACCCGCTCTGGCACGGGTCAAAGTCGATTTTACGGGGTCCCCGCGCCGCCATCACTGCTGGTTTTGAAGACCAGGAGCGTCACCAGATCGCCTTACGCCTCCGCAACCGGCTTATTCTCCCGCCAATCAGTCGCTTGGAGCAGACCAAGACCCAAGACCCTTTCCGATTGGGCCAATGGTATCACGGGCGGGTGCGCGTGGGCAAGAGCCTAATCGGCGATAACCCGCCAGGCACTCGACGCCGATGTGCTGTCGGTCGCCCAGGAGCGGCCGCCTGGCCGTCCGCGGGAGCTACGTGACCAGCCTGCCGCGGCGAACACCGTCGCCAGCCTGGTCGAACGCCTGTGGGATTTGGCGCAGGAACGCGCGACATCTTGCCTTCCTGGCCAGCGGTAACGGGGGTGACCTCCGGGCAGGCAACAAAAAGCTCAGTTCACCCCGCAGGGGTGACAGACAAGCGCGCCCCCGCGATGCACGGGTCGCCTTGGCCTGCGTCCTGCTCCGCGGACTTTCTGTTCCCTCACAAGCCGTGGGCACAATATGAGGACTATAGAATGTGCTGCCCATGTTATCTTTCTGTCACCCCTGCCGGGGTGAACTCAACTTCTTGTTGGCTGCCCGGAGGCCGCCCCCCTTGCCCTTGGCGACCTCCGGCCAGTGTCTTGCAACCCTCCGAAGCTGTGAAAAAATTGATCTCCCGACAAATCACTATTCGTTTTCCTGGGTAATTTGCATGGTTTTTTCCGCTTTCGCATTTTTTTCACATCTTCTCCGGGTTGCCCTTTGAACAAACCCCACACGGAACGCAACAGTTCCCACGTTCGAAGACGAGCGTGGCGCATGGAGAGTGTGCCCGGCGAGTGGGGATGTTCTTTGGGGCTGTTTGCTTTTTGTCACCATGTTGTCACCAAACTGCCGCTTTGCTCGATGACGGTCCTGAACGAGTGTAGTTCATGGTGAAACGACAGTTGGAGTTGAGTCTGGGGTACGCACCCGGATCCGGGGAGCCGTCCCGTCGCGTCTCCATCCATGCCAAGAGGCAGGGTCGGCGACAGAGCAGGACCCATTGGTGGTTTGCGCGTATGCGCCAGGTGGCAGATGAGGCTCTCGATCGGGTCGACCCACCTCCGATGCGCTGAACGCCGAGACTTGCTGGCAATACGCCGATTCGCTTATGCCCTTGCGGCCAAACACGCACTCACGAACTCCCGTTGCCGCCCAGCGCTGGGCGATCCTGGACCAGCGCGAGCGCGGCAGGCCATAGACGCCCGACCAGCCTTTCTCCGTTTCGCCGGACGGGTTGTCGAGCAGCTACGATCTCCTCATGACAAAGGCAGTTTGACGAGCCGGTGAGTTCGATAACATCGCAAGGCCGCAAAGACTACTTCGTGGGTCTTGATTGCGTCTTCGAGGTTGCAATGGGACTCGACGCCTTGCTGCAGGCACTCAACGAAATGGTCGATCTCGGCTTGGAATGGGTGGTGGGAGACATCGCTGGAATCGGGCGAAATCGCCTTCAACTCCCGCCATTGGCTTTCCCCGGCGATTCCGGGCAACCAGACGCGGTTATCGAATACGGAACCGCGGTCGCCAAAAATGCGGATGGGAAACCGGTAGGGCAGGACGCTGTCGAAGTTAACCGAGACCTTGCCGAGGACGCCATTGTCGAACTTGACGAGGGCCACTTCCAGTCCGTCGTATTCCATCGGAGGGGCCTCCGCGATCCAGGAATGAGTCGGCGGATAATAAGAGCGATGCTGCCCTTTGCGGTAGCCCCCGGAAACGGAAAACACCTCGACGGGATTCGCCGCTTCAAATTGGCCGGTGGCCGCAAACCACCGCAGCGCGTCAATGGCGTGGCAGCCCGCCACCAGCATGGCGCTCACTCCGTTGGCCACCGTGCGAGTGTCGTTCCAACCGGTCCACCAAACGCCGTTGTGGCTGAGGTAATCCACCTCCACATAATAAGGCCGGCCCAGCGCGCCCTCGGCAATCAGGGACTTGAGTTCCTGGAACAGGGGGTTCCATCTTAACACGAAGCTCACCACGGTCTTCACGCCGGCCTGCTGCACGGCCTGGCGCATCCGGCGAAGCTCGGCGAGAGAAATGCCCGCGGGTTTTTCGATGACCAGGTGTTTGCCCGCCCGGGCTGCCGCCAGAACGTTCTGGCAATGCACATGCTGCGGCGTGCAGACCGAGACGATGTCCACGCCCGGGTGTTGCAGGGCCGCCGCCAGGTCATCGTAAAGGCCGATCCCGGCCAGGCCCGCCTCGGCCGCTCGCTGTCGGGCGCTGGCCAGCTTGCGGCTTGAAATGGCCACGATCTCAGTGGCGGGGTTGTGCTGGAAGGCCTGGATGTGCTGGGACGAAACCCAGCCGGCTCCGTGAACCAGGACGCCATATTTCCGCGGCTTTGTCATTCGCGCCTCAACAATGCTTCCAGGTTTTCCGGCGGCGTTCTCGTCGCCAGCGTGCAGCCCGAGCTGAGCACGAAACGGGTGTGTCCGCAAGCGCGCGTTGTCGCCACCGCGCGCCGGGCCGCGTGGCGGACCTCCGATGCGGAGCCCTGCGCGAGCAGGCTCACCGGATCAAGATTTCCCCAGACCGCAACCTCGGGTCCAACGATCCGACAGGCCCGCTCGAGATCCACGCAGTGGTCAATCTCGAGCACGTCAGCGCCGGAGCGGGCCATATCGGCCAGAATCGGCAGCGCGCGGCCGCAGATGTGCAACGAAACGGGCTTGCGGGTGGCCGCCTTGAGTTGGGCGATCAGCCGCTTTTCGAAAGGCAGGGCCAATTCCCGATAGGCCCGCGGCCCCACCAGGCCCGCCGGGGCGTCGCCGCCGCTGAGCAGGTCCGCGCCGGCGTCGCTCAGGGCTCGGGCGTAGCTGGCCCCGTATTCCAGGCACCGCTCCATGAGTGCAACCACGAACGGTGGATCGTCCACTACCTTGACCATGAGTTCGTTGATGCCGGCCAGCGCCGCCGCCAGCGAAAACGGGAACTGATCGAAGCAGGCGACGATGAACGCTTCTTTGCCCAACTGCGCCACGACTCGAGCCAAGGCCTCGACCATCAGCGGGTATCTCCCTTGGCAACTTGGGTCCGGCGCCGGGACCCGGTCGAGGTCGCGCGCGGTTTGGACGAGCGGCACACCCAGGCCGCCGAACGGCTGTTCGTCATCCACGGCCCCGACCCGCGCGCCCATTGCCTGGGCGCTCACCCAGGTGTCGGCTGAAACCCAAACCGCGTCCGGCTTGAACCGTTCGTAGTAACGCAGGACCGATTCGGCCAATAGCCGCGCCTGGCTCGTGTATTGCCTGACCGTAAAGCCCGCCACCCCGGCGCAGAAATGCACCGCCAATGGACCGGTGGGCGTGCGAGGCACACTCTGGCCCAACAAGGTGCGGTGCACGAGCTCGCGTGGGTTCATAGGGAAAAGGGTTTCATTTTCACCACTATCTTGAAAGTCTCATCCGGAGCACCGTAATAGAACGGGCAGGAAAGAGACGCGTAAAACTGCCCCCGGCAGCAAAAGTGCCCGACGACGGGATCACCCGGTTTGGGTTGGCCAATGAGTTTTCCGCATCCGGGGCTTCGGTTAACACGGTGGAGTACCCCACAGGATCGATTTCCCTGAGGCCGCTGAGAACTATGTTGACAGATTCGGAGGCGCCAGAATTGTTTACAACTTTCAAGAGCACGTCATTCTTGCCGGCTTCAGTATCCAGAGATGCGGACCAGCAGCAATGGGCTGTATTTTGAGCCAAAGGCAGGACCCGAGTTCCCGCATTATCCACAAATAACATTTTTTGCATGTAGTATGATGGTGTGGCGAAGTTAGTCACCGCGTCGTTCCAGACAAGGCAGGGCCCAAAATTGCCATGACCAAAGAAGCCGGCGTAATTGCCATATCCGGTCCACCACATTCTTTCAGAATTCTTTTCGCATCCCAGCATGAAGGCCGCGTCTCCCAGCGCGTCCCCGAAATTTCCAATGACATCGCCTCCGTTGCCGTGGACGGAGGACGCATACTCGGCGACACATATCTTTTTACAGGCCGGGTTGATGCGGTCGTATTTGTTATACAGATGCGACAGGTCCTTCTCGTAGAAATGATCATCGGCAAAATCCAGAAAATTCTCCGGCGTCGGCGAAGGCACACCGGTGGCATTAAACATTATCTTCATATCGGGATATCGGGCCAGGATGGAGTCATGAATCATGGCATAACGCGGGATATATTCTTTTACGGTTTGCCACCCATTTTCATTGCCAATTTCAATGAATTTGAGGTTGTAGGGCGCCGGGTGGCCGTTGGCCGCGCGTTTAGCCCCCCATTCGGTTGAGGCGGGTCCCTTGCAGTACTCGAGCAAGTCCAATATATCGGTGATGATCGGCTGCATTTGCGCGAGCGGGCAAATGCCAAACCACTCCTTGTTATCGGCATTTTCACTAATTCCGGACGAGGTGACGTAAACCGGTTCCGCCCCAAGGTCTTCGCACAATTGCAGATACTCATCCAAACCAAAATACAGGTCGTTTTTATATCCCCAGTTGTTTCTGGTGGAACCGGGCCGTTGTTCCAGGGGACCGATGGAATTCTTCCAGTTCCAACAAATCTCCACGCCGGCAGACTCGGCGGTGCAGCCGCCCGGGAACTGCAGGTACTTTGGCTTCAAGGCCGCCAGCTTTTCAGCCAAATCGCGCCGCAGGCCATTGGGACGACTCTTCCAGGTTGGCGGCATAAGCGTAACCACGTCGAAATATACATCGCCGGTGGTTGAGGCATATATTGCAAAGCGGTTGGCTCCGGCAACGCGCGAAATGCCACTGGTAGTAAGGCCGCAGGTAAAATGCTGCCAAGCCGCGGCCGGTTCAAAATCCGCCGATTGGGCGTAAACGATGCCATCATTGCTTTCCAATGTCGCCCTTAGGGTGCCGCTGAAATGCGGACCTTTTTTTGCCCAAAAAGACACTCGGTAAGGGGTATTGTTTCTTAATGCAATTCCCCAGTAGCCCCCGTTTGCGAGGCCCACACTCCCGGAAGCCACCGACGTCACCTCAAGTTTGACACAATGATTTTGGCGGCTGTTCAGCAGGCCGGTTTCGGCCGAAGTTTGTCCGTACAAATTGCCGTTCGAGGATCCTGGTCTTAGCAAGGTCCATCCAGCGACGGGGTTGTTCAGCTCCTCAAAGGAGGGATTGTTAATCAACTGGGCGTACAACCCGCCTTCGAACTGGTGGTTGAATTCTTCAATCTGCTGGCCCCTGCAAATGGGGGCAACCGCGGCTCCCGGCCTGGAAACCTCAACGGTACAACTTGCATTGGCAGGTTGGCCGTGGACGCTGATGGCTGCGGCGGAGCAGACGGTTAACGTGAGGCGTGCGCACCCAAGCCTGAAGGACCGGAAGGTATTATTAAGCGTTCGCATGTTCATTTGGCATCATTGGAACCGATAGGCTCTCCCGCCAAGGCCAGGCTGACATTGCAGGCCCTGGGGTTCGTGCTCATGCGAAGGAAACCCAGCTCGGACAGGGGGCAGGTAACGAGCGCCTTTTGGTCCATCCAGGCATCAGTCACCGGGTGGCTCGGGTGGGCTCTGAGAATCGCCGCCTCTGGCCCCGATTATATAACGTAGCCGTCATGGCGAGAGCATCGTGGAAGCATTGCTTGCGGTCAACTGGAAAGCTCGGAGACACCGCCGGCGGCGCCTGCCGGCAAAATGGCGGCACGATTTTGTCGAACCTCCCGTAAACTCCGAACCCCGAGAGCAACTCGCCCTTCCCGCGCCACCGCGCCGACGTCGGCGTGAATCCGAACCCGCCGCGGTTCCCGGAAAAGCTGCCGACGTTATTCCGAGAGAATACAAATCGGAGCGGCCATCCAAGTCTGAACCGGCGGCCTGCTCGGGGTGGAGAGGTCAGCCGGTCACACCGGCTGCGCTACCCCTTCCCCGAAATCAGATGAATCAGCCCTGACGCATTCACGCCCCCCATTTTCTTCTGGCTGGCGATTCGGCATCGGGTATGATTGTCCTGCGTGAAGAACCACGAAAGTTTCCATCGCAGAGCCGTTCTCCGTTTGGCCGGAGTGCCCAGGGCGTGCAGGCCGCTTCGAGCCGGGCCCCGCGCAAGAACCTTGGGCAGCCCGGTACCTTATTTATGCCCGCCGCCCGCATGAGCACGCTCGTTTATGTCGTTGATGACCAGCCTGAGGTGCTGGAGACGGTCCTGTTGGTGTTGCAGAGCATTGATCCGGCTTGGCGCGTGGAGGGCTTTACCAGTGCCACCGCCGCGCTGGCGGCGGTGAAAACCCAGCCGCCGGACCTGGTGTTATCCGACCACCGCATGCCCGAGATGCCGGGCGGCAAACTCCTGGAAGAGGTGCGCGTTGCCGCTCCCAACGCGGTGCGCATCATCATGTCCGGCTACGTGGACCTCAATGCGCTGAGCGCGGTCATTTCGGCGCACCAGTATATCGCCAAACCCTTCGCTATGCTTCAAGTCAAGGACCTGATTCAACACACCTTCGCCGCCCGGACGCGGATGGAGCGTCAGGGCCTGCAGCAAATGGTCACCGCGTTGCGCTCCCTGCCTTCTTTGCCGCATATCCATTACGCCCTGCTGAAAGCACTGGGCAACGAGCACCGCTCCGTTGATGCTGTCGCCCAACTTGTGGCCCAAGACGCCGGCCTCTCCGGCAAGCTCCTCCAGGTGGCCAACTCCCCGCTCTTTGGGCGTGGTTCCCTGGTCAGCAGTCCCTTCGATGCCGTCTTATGCCTGGGCACCGAGATGATCAAGGCCGTCGTGCTCTCCCAGGAACTCTTCCGCCACTACGGGGAAATCCAATGCCCGGTAATCGATCTGCCCCGTCTCTGGAACCACTGCTGGCAGGTCGCCCATCTGGTCCAGGGAATCTGCCTCGAACGAGAACTTCCCCAGGCCAAAGCGGATGAGGCCTTTCTGGCCGGGCTCCTTCATGAGGCCGGCAAGCTGATCCTCATCGATAACTTTCCGCAGCAATTTCACGAGGCCTGCCAGGCCGCCCTCCAGGCGCGCGCGCCCCTGACCCCCTTCCTGCTCCGCACCTTCGCCGCCACTCCCGCCCAGCTCGCCGCCTATCTTTTGGAATTGTGGGGCTTGCCCAGCGCCGTCATCCAGGCTGTCGCCTCCCAGGAACACCCCGAAGACGACCCGAGCGGCGAATTCTCCCTCGTGACCGCTCTCTATATCGCCGACCAGGTCGCCACTCGCAATTCTCCCCCGGATTCGTTTGCCATTCCCGATTGGAATGCCAAGTGCCTCCAGGCCCTCGGCTGCGAACCGGAACTCGCCGTGTGGCAGCGATTCGGCCCCGCAGTCTGACCAGGATAGGCCCCCCGGGCGGGGCTGCCGTTGTCGCGTGGACCTCGCCAGCGCGGCCAGTTGTCTTCCTCTCCCAATGTATTGGCCAACCGGAGCGCGGTCACCATCATGAATAGAAAGTCTTTCCTTCCATGACCAAAATCTTCGGCAACCCCACCATGAGCAGCCCAGCCGCCTCCATTCTTATCCTCGCCCTCTGGTGCTGGAACTGTGGCGGGCAAGAGACCCCGGCCAAAGAGGCCAAGGCAGGTGAAACCGGGCAGGTCACCGCCCGGGGCGACGGCCTGCATGGTTACATCGGCTTCAGCGCGACCCCTCCGCCCTCGAGGCCCGAGTACAGCGCGGGCATGGGTTTCTACTCCGCGGTCTGGGCGCTGATTGACCAGCCGCTCGCCGGCTTCCAGATCGGCCTGGCCGGCTCCTGGATCACGCCCGACAATTCCGATAACCAAGACAAGCCGCTCGCTCCAGAGGGCACACTGGCGCGAACCTGGCGGGAACGGGGTCCGACCTGGGACAGCGTATTCCAAACCGTGGAAGGCGGGCTGGGCTACTGGGCGGGCAACCACTTTCGCTGCAGGCCCCCCAAGTTCAGCATGAACGCCACGCCGCAATGTTATGACTACGAGGTGGGGTCGCCGGGATGGTCCTTCTTCTACAGCAACGAGGCCCTGCCGGACAATCGATTGGGCATTGCCCAACTGAGCAACCGGCTGCTGATTCCCCCCGATGCGCTCCCCTTCCAGGGGAATCCCAACGGCCAGTTCTTGGGCTACACCTGGATGGCCCTGCCCTTTACGGAGCCCACGGCGGGCGACCCGCCCACCGGCGACCAGAGCTGGACCTGCTTTCTGAGCGCGGCCAACTTCAAGGGTCCGATCGCTTATTACATCCCGGAAACCTGGAGCAAAATCGGCAAGCTGTTCACGTATCCGTTCATTTATGGACGAGGGCTGGACGCGCGCCCGGGCAACATGGGCGGCGGCGCCATGGAGATCAACACCGTGCCGCGCTTCGACGGCCAGGACGCGCGGGGTACGGTCTATTCGAAAATCCCCAAGTTGCAGTTCCCCGTGGACGGCCGGGGAAGAACCCTCCTGGTGCAGGATGTGACCTACTACTCGAAGGCGGCCCTTTACGATGCCTTCAAGGCCTGGCGCCACGGCGGACTGGCCTGCTCGGGACGATTCGACGAGAAGGGCGCCTGGAAGTCCACGCTGACGACACGCACCACGCGCTACGACCAGGGCGGCAAGAAGATGATCGGAGTCGAGCGTGTCTTCGACACCAGGGTGTTCGAGGGCAACGCGTGGGGCCTGGAGTGGTTCAACAGCAACCTCAGCCCCAACGGTCTATTCCCGCAGTACTACAAACACGTTGGGGAGGAACAACACAAAGCGTGGCAAATGCCTTCTTTATTGCCATGTTCTTTGCGCCGGATAGCCAGCCTTGGCTCGCCAAGAAGTGCCGATCGGATCGGGCCAGGTCCGTCTTGAGGAAGATCGGCCGCGCCGATTACCTGGGTCATCCTCTCCGAGATCTTTCCCAACCGCATTCGCGGCGCAGCGATGCCGGTCTCAGTGGTGGCGCTATGGCTGGGCAATTTCCTGCTTTCCCAGACTTTTCCCAAGAGGTGTCAGAACCTGGGCTTGGCGAAGTGTTTTTGGGTGTACGCCGGCATCTGTTTTCTCGGGTTTTTGTTCATCTGGCTGCGGCTGCCCGAAACCCAAGGCCAGACCCTCGAGGAAATCGAACGCGCGTTGCTGCATTAGCCAACAAACCGCCGCAAAAAGGGACATTCCTGAGCGCAAAATGGTTGTTTACAGCACAAGGAATTGCGCGACAATGCCGCCATGAACAAAGACCTGAAAACCTGCTGGCTGGCCGCGCTGCTTGCGGCGACCCTTGGAGTAACCGGATGCGCCCATCAACCGGTCAGGCGCGTGGGCATGGTGGTGGGGATCCGGGAGGACAAGATCGCCGCGTACAAACAGCTCCACGCGGATTCCAACCCAGGCGTGCGGGACCTGCTCACCAAATATCACATGCACAATTTCTCGATCTTTCTCCAGCAAATCGACGGCAAGTGGTATGAGTTCGGGTACTATGAGTACACGGGCAACGATTTCGAGGGTGACATGGCCCGTTTGGACAAAGAGCCGCGGAACCTCGAGTGGCTGAAGGCGTGCGATCCGATGCAACTGCCGCTCCCGGGCGCCAAAGGGTGGACCAAGATGGAGCGGTGCTATTTCAACCCATAACCAGCAAACGGAGGACCAAATGATCCAGTTGCGTTGCCGAAGAATCCTGCACTCGACGTTAGTGCTCGCCACCTTCGCCGCCCTTGCCGGGGTGGCTGGCGGAGCCACTGCGCCCGAGCAACCCTACCAGCCAACGTGGAATTCCCTGAAAAACTGGCACACGCCGCAGTGGCTCCGGGACGGCAAGTTCGGCATTTACACTCACTGGGGCGTGTATGCCGTTCCGGCCCAAGGTCCGAATTGCACCTGGTATGCCCACAACTTCTACACCAATCCCAATGGGCCGGAACGAAAACACCAGGAGGCCACCTACGGCCCACTCGAGAAATTCGGCTACAAGAATTTCATTCCCATGTTTACCGGCGAGAAGTTCAACGCTGATGCATGGGCCGATCTATTCCAGAAGGCCGGCGCTCGTTTTGCCGGACCGGTGGCCGAGCATCACGACGGATTCTCCATGTGGGACACCAAGTACTCGGAGTGGAACGCCGCCAGGATGGGCCCCAAGCGGGATGTCGTGGGCGAACTGGCCAAGGCGATCAAGAAGCGCGACATGAAATTTGTCGCCGCCTTTCATCATGCCGAGAACTGGTTCTATTTCCCGACCTGGGACAAGCGCTACGACTGCGGTGACCCGCGATATTCGGGCCTCTACGGCCCCATCCACGAGAAGGGCGCCTTGCCCACCAGGGCCTTTCTCGACCGGTGGGAGGGCAAGATCATCGAAGTCATCGATAAATATGACCCGGATTTCATCTGGTTCGACTTCGGCCTGGAGTTGGTCCCCGATTCCTACAAGGAGGAGATGCTGGCCTATTTCTTTAACACCGCCGCGGCGCACAAGAAAGAGGTGGCGGTCACGTACAAGGGACATCACTTGCCGCCGGGCGCCGGCCTCCTGGACCTGGAACTGGGGCAGGAAGCCAACTTGACTTACTACGAGTGGATCACCGACACCTCGATTGATGATGGGCAGGGCTGGGGGTATGTAAAGGGCTTGGGGTTCAAGAGCGTGGACAATCTGGTCGATAACCTGGTGGACCGCGTAAGCAAGAACGGTTACCTCTTGCTCAACGTCGGCCCGAAGCCCGACGGCACCATCCCGGACGAGGCCAAAGAGCGGTTGCTGGGCTTGGGAAAGTGGCTCCAGGTCAACGGGGAGGCTATATACGGCACGACCTGTTGGGTTATCGCCGGAGAGGGTCCGACCCGGCTGGCGAGGGGCGGTGGATTCAACGAGCGGAACGACCTGCGCTACACGGGGCAGGACATCCGCTTCACGATTAAGAACAACAACCTGTACGCCACTGCTCTCGACTGGCCTGGCGAAAAGGTGCTCATCAAGAGCCTGGCCCCCAGAGGAGATACCTGGGCCGGGTTGTATCCCTCGGAGATCGCCTCCGTCACGATGCTCGGGGACGGCAAGGAGCTGAGGTGGGAGATGACGAAGGAAGGTCTGAGCATCGAAACCCCGAAGACAAAGCCGTGTGATTATGCCTTCGTTTTCAAGATCGTGCGCCGGAAACCCTTTTGAGCGGGTCGCGGCGGCGCGCGAGGCGGGCTGCAACCTTCACACCCGACGTTACGCCGCCAGAGAGTTTTGCTCCGCGAGCGGCAAGGAAGTGCGAATAACGGGATGCATCTCCTCGACGCAAAAGGGTAGCTTTGTGAGCGCAAAATGGTTGTTTTCCGGGGTCAATGGTCCTGATATATTGGGAGCATGTACCGAGCAGCTTTGGAAGTGAAGCAGGTGCTTGATGCTCCCGCCGGCAATGGGACAATCCTTTCGCCGATGCGCTCAGGGCCTCTTCGCATGCCGATCCCCGCAGCCGCGGGGGACCGCAGTCTCTTGCCGCCTGCAACCGTGGCTAAGTCCAGCCAATAACCTCAACCCAAAACTCCAACCTCCAGACCCTCCCCCCATGAAAACAAGCAAAGCGTCTATTCTGTTATGCGCTGTCCTGGCCTTTGGCTGGGCAGCCCCCTCGTACGCCCAAACGGTGCCCCCCGCCCCACGCCTATGGCTGGGTTTCGACAATACTCTGACGGATAAGGGCACCTCCACGAACACCCACATTGTTGCCTTGAACAATTCCGGCAGCGCCGGCTTCGCCAATGACGTGGTAAACGCCACCGCCGGCACCGCCTCGGAAAATCTGCCGGGCGACGGATCCTACGTCAACGTTGACAGTGTCAGCGACCTCAACTTTAACACGGGCAACCCGTTCACGATCACCGCGTGGATCAAGCCCACGACCAGCGGCGGCGTGATTGCGGCCAAATCGCTGTCGACCGCATTTAGCGGCACCCACACGCTCGCATTATTTTTGCAGTCCGATGGCCCAGTCAGGATGGATATTTACTACGTTGGAAGCGTGCACACATTCCAGACCGTGACAAACGGGGTGTGGACGCACGTGGCGGCAACTTACGATGGTACCACAACCCGAATGTTCATCAACGGGGTGTTGGACAACAGCGGGAACCTGGCGCTTGCAAACGAAGAGGCCAACCAGGAGGGGCCGTGGTCTTTCACAGTCGGTGCGACGCTCAATCCGTTTTTCCCGGCGGACAACGGGGCAGGCGATCCGTTCAACGGCAAAATTGACGAAGTGGGGGTTTGGGATAAGGCCTTAAGCACAGATCAGATAGCCAGTGTTTATTCGAGTGGTGTTCCGGCCGTGACCGTTGACATTACCCAAGAACCGTTGGGCGCCATACGGTTTGCAGGCCAGACCGCGACGTTCAGCGTAACGGCGGCGCCTGTGGGCACCCCCGGCCCGCTCCATTATCAGTGGCAGAGCAACGGAGTGGACCTTGTGAGCGAAACCAATGCGACGTACACCACTCCACCGCTGAGCGCCTCGGCTGCATATCACTGCAATTTCACTGCCGGCCCCGCCACAGTCGTCTCTGCGGATGCATTCGTGACCGTCATAACACCGGCGCTGCCACCAACGCCAGTGCTCTGGTTGCCGTTCAACAGTTCGCTGGCCGACCTCGGGACCTCGACGCTTGTCCACAACGTCAGTGGCCAGCCCAATCCCGGATACACCGGCTCGTTCAGCCCCGACGTGGCCAACGCCACCGGCGGCGCCGCCTCATTGTCCCTGGCTGGCGACGGCTCGTTCATTGAGGTTACCAACGTCAGCGACCTTAACTTCGACACCGGCTCGCCCTATACCATCACTGCCTGGATTAAGACCACCACTCCCGGGGGGGTGATCGCGGCCAAGTCGACGCCCGCCGTGATAACTGGCAGCGGGGGCACACTCACACCGGCGTTCTTCGTGGACGAAAGCGGGTCGCTCCGCATGGACGTTTTCTACGTCAGCACGGTTCTGTCCTCTGCAACCGTCACCAGTGGCCGGTGGACGCACGTGGCGGCAACTTACGACGGCACCACTTATCGGCTCTATATCAACGGCTTTCCCGACGGCGTTGGCGCGTTCGCCGGGGCCAATGAGGGGGCCAATGGGGAGGGGCCTTGGGCTTTCACCGTCGGTGCGACGCTCAATGGGACCTTCCCGCAGCCAAACGGGGTCCCAGGGGCGCCTTTCACTGGCGGAATTGACGAGGTGGCCGTTTGGGGCGCCGCCTTGGGCCCGAATCAAATAGCTAGTGTTTATCTGAACGGTATTCCGAAAGCTTCGATCAATATTACGCAGCAGCCAGTGGGCGCCACGGTGCTTGCCGGCCAGACCGCGGCGTTCAGCGTAACGGCGGCGGCTCTGGGCACAGCCGACCCGTTGCATTATCAATGGCAGAGCAACGGAGTGGCCATTGTGACCGCAACCAATGCGACGTACACCACGCCGCCGCTGGCCGCTTCGGCTGATGGGGCTGTTTATCACTGCAATCTCACGGCCGGCTCTCTCGCCGTCCTCTCCGCGGATGCAATCGTGCATGTAATAACACCGGCGCTGCCGCCACCGCCAGTACTCTGGCTGCCGTTCAACGGCGACTTGACGGATCATGGAACCTCGACGAATGTTCACCACGTTTCAGGAGAGTCACTCGGACCCCTTATCGCTGGCGCAGCCAACCCCATCGCACTCATTGAGACGAACATGACCTACGATGGAACGTTCACGAACAACGTGGCCAACGCCAGTTGCGGCTCCGGCTCGCTCTCGCTAACGGCCGACGGTTCCTACATTCTGGTTACCAATGTCAGCGACCTGAACTTTGACACCGGCCACCCGTTTACGATTAGTGCCTGGATTAATTTGGGTGGCGGGTTAGCCTCTGGCTTCATTTGCGGCAAGTCGCCGATGTCGCCGGACACCTCGATTGATCCTAACGGAGCCCAGGCGGCGTTTTCCATGGGCGCTTTCGGGGATGTGAATCCCACGCACGGCCAGGTAAATGCCGGTGTGTTTTATGTTGACGAAGGGGAAACCACACAAACTGTGACTAATGGTTGGACCCACGTGGCGGTGACGTACAACGGCAACAGTAGTTGGGTGATGTACGTTAATGGCTTCCAGGACAGCACCTTCGGCGGCGGCGCTTGTAACGAAGCAGCTACTGTTGGTACAACCGGACCGTGGCCGTTCGTCATCGGCTATGCAGGCAATACGGTATATCCCCTCCCCCTGAGTGCATCGGGTCCGTATGGTCTCGACTATACTACCTATGATGGAGAGATTGACGAAGTGGCTGTCTGGACTTCGGCGTTATCGGCAGGTCAAATCTACAGCGTTTACCGCCAGGGCGTCGTCCCCCCCACGTTGCCGACCCTGCACGTAGCGAAATCTGGCGGCCAGGCGGCCCTCACCTGGACGGGAACAGGTTACAAGCTCCAGCAAAACAGCAGCCTCACAAATCCCGCTGGCTGGAGCGACGTGGCCGGCGGCAGCACCAGCCCGGTGACAGTGACCATCGGCGCCGGCGCCGAGTTCTTCCGGCTGGCGACCCAATAGCGGAACTTTGGTTCGAGTTCGGGGCGCGGGAAGACCGGAGTGGGGCTCCGGTCTTCCTTCCGCCGGAAGCGGCCGAAGACCGAATTGATTGATTAACGTAGTGAGAACAAACCCACCACCCAGGCAGCGGCAGATACCAGGAGTGAAAGTCAGGGCGCGGGAGGCAGATGGCAATCGGGAAGCGGCCGTGCACTGCGGGCGGCGAGTGGTCCACGCACCGGGGTTTTCAATTGAACCCCGGGCCGGCGGGGGTGGTTTCACACTGATTGAATTGTTGGTGGTGATTGCGATCATCGCCATTCTGGCCGCGATGCTGCTGCCCGCCTTGAGCAGGGCGAAGACCAAGGCCCAAGCCATCTCCTGCCTGAACAACGGCAGGCAGATGACCTTGGCCTGGAGGCTATACTCCGACGACAACCATGACGGGCTGGTTGCCGATCAGAATGGTGTTCCAGGCCGCCCCGCCTGGATAAACAGCGCTGACTGGCTGAATTTCACGGCTGCCCCGTACAACTGGGATATCAATGTGGACGTGTTGAATAGCCCACTGTGGCCTTTCCTCAAATCCCCCAGCGTGCTCAAATGTCCCGCTGACCGCTCCCTGGCCGGAGGCCAGCCGCGGGTGCGAAGTATTTCGATGAGTCAGGTATTTGGCACAGGCTACTGGTTGCCGGCCGACCACTGGCAGACCTACAGCAAGCTGACGCAGATCGTCCGGCCAACTCAGACCTGGGTGTTCATGGATGAACATCCCGACAGCATCAACGACGGTGCCTTTGCGGTCCGATGCGACAACGCGGGCGCCCCGAGCGGACAGATCGTTGATTGGCCCTCCAATTTGCATAGCGGCGCATCCGGACTGTCGTTCGCCGATGGCCACTCGGAAATTCACAAATGGAGAGGGTACAGCTCGGGTTCCAGTGTAATTCCGCAAGGGTGGGCGAACGCGCCAGTAAAATACAACGGATACATTAATGCCTACAATCAATTTGGGGTTCCAGCGGGACGTACAACGGCGGACGTGGCCTGGCTGGCTTCAGTAACCACCGTGCCGCAATAGGCCCACACCCCTTGACGCTGGCAGGACCTGAGTTCGACGGCCGCCGCCTGCAAATAATTCATGCTCCCCGTTGCGCTTGCTTTCGCGGCCCTCGGGTAGCGCGAGTGTGAGCGCGGCCGCGGCTGATTTGCTGAAGTCGATACTTCCTGGGACTTATGCGCAGGTGTTTCCGAAAAGCCCGGTGCAGGTGGTTGGGGCGGGTGAATCCCGTCATCCCGGAAATCTCAGTGACGGACATGGCCGTGGTGGCGAGCAAATCTTTTACGCGCTCGAGGCGCAGGCGCAGAAGCTCCTCGTTGAGAGTACGCTCGAGTTCCTTGCGAAAGGCCTTCTCCAATGGGCGGCGGGAGAGGTTCGTTGCCGCAACCACATCGTCCACACTCAACAACGGCTTTGAGTATTGATCGTGGATGAACCGCAGGGCCTTGGCCACTTCCAGGTTGTTGACTGCCAGAATGTCCGTGCTGCGGCGGGTGACCACGCCGGTAGGGGGCACGCGGAGGACCTCCTTGGGCGCTTTCTTCCCGGCCATCAAACGGTCCAGCACCACCGCGGCCTGATACGCCATCCCCTCCAGATCGTGGCAGACGCTGGAAAGCGGCACGCGGAGGCACTCGCACAGCATGGCGTCGTTGTCCACACCCATGACGGCCACGGCTTCCGGAACCAGCAAACCGGCGTTGTCGCAGGCGTCGATGAGGTCGGCGGCCACACAGTCGTTGTAACCGAAGGCGGCCAGCGGCTTGGGCAAGCGGCGAAGCTCCCGAATGAGCAACCGGCGCCGCGCCGCCCAGTCGCGCGTGCCGCCGGGCGCCGTGCGCGAGTCGGCGGGCGGAAGCACATGGCAGGCCAGCTTCTCGTTTGCCAGCCGGTTCGCAAATCCGCCGTAGCGCTCGGCATTCACAATGTCATCCATGAGCGGCGCCCAGACGAAATGGCGATAGCCTCGTTCCAGAAAATGCTCGGCCGCCAGTCGCCCTATCATGTCGCCGTCACCCTCCACGCGAGGCAGGTTAATGTCGTTTCTGACCATGGAGATCTCCACCGTGGGCAACCTCGAAGAGAGAATGAACTCCGCCAGATCGTCGCGGTAGCCGATGAACGAAATGATCCCGTCGCCTCGCCAGCCGATGGGTATTTTAGCCGTGTAAATCATATCCGCCACGAGGTGCCAGTGGTGCTCGCGGGCGTAGCGGGCCACCCCCCTGAAGAAGCCGTGGTGGGCGTCGGTCAGCGCCAAGAGAACGGTTCGTTTCCTAGCCATAACGACGGCAGTTTGCCAGGGGCCGGGAGAAGAGCAAAGGCAAAACCCTCTGGCGCAAAAGGGTATCTTTCTGAGCGCAAAAAGGTTGTCGCCAAGCGACCCGAAACCGTTAAACTCTGCCCCCATGCGCACCGAGCGAATTCATTCTGCCTGCGAGCACGGAAACCGGGAAGCCGGTTTCGCGGCTTTTTACGCAGGAATATCGCACTTGCTCTGGCCGGCTTATTGCCAGCAGGGTGGCAGGATTCCTTTTGAAGAAGAACTGTTCTCTTTTCAAATGGCGGCGTCCGACGAGAATCCCCTCCAAAACCTCGGCTTCGAGATCACTAAAAAGTAAATTGAGCCTTGAAATAAGGCGCAAAACCGAATAACGATATCCAACATTCTGACCCATTAACCTCTCATCCAATTGCATGAACAGTAACTCCAGAATTGCCGCGGCAGCGCTGCTGAGCCTGGCCCTGACAATCGGCGCGCGCGCTGCCGGCTTCAAACTGCCCATGGCCGCTGGGCCGTTCGCGCCCACGATGGACTCCCTCACGAACTACGCCTGCCCCGACTGGTTTCGCGACGCCAAGTTCGGCATCTGGGCGCATTGGGGCCCCCAAGCCGTGCCGATGGACGGCGACTGGTACGCCCGAGGCATGTACGAACCGGGCAACAAGCACTACACCTATCACACCAACCATTACGGCCACCCCTCGGAGTTTGGCTACAAGGACATCATCCCTCTGTGGAAGGCGGAGAAGTGGGACCCCGACCGTTTGATGCAGCTCTACCAGAAGGCCGGCGCGAAGTATTTCGTGAGCATGGGATCGCACCACGACGATTTCTTTCTCTGGAATTCGAAGCTCCATCGATGGAATGCCTTCAACATGGGGCCGCACCGCGACGTGGTGGGTGAATGGCAGAAGGCCGCACAGAAGTACGGCCTGCGCTTCGGCGTTTCCGAACATCTCGGCGCCAGCTTTACCTGGTTCCAAAGCAGCCATCGCGCGGACAGGAGCGGGCCGAAGGCAGGCGTGCCTTACGACGGGGCGAACTCCAGCTACTGGGACCTCTATCACTTTCCGGCCGAATCCGGCGACACGGGCTGGTACAGCACGAATCCCAAATGGCAACAGCAGTGGTACGACGAAATCAAGGAACTGGTGGATGACTACCACCCTGACTTGTTGTACAGCGACGGTGGCGTGCCCTTCGGCAACGAGGTCGGCCGCAGCATGATCGCCCACTTCTACAACCAGGACGCGGCTCGCCACGCCGGCAAGGTTGAAGCCATCTACAACTGCAAACAGAAGTCCCAAGGCCGCTGGGTCGAGGACCTTGAGCGCGGCATCATGCCTAATATCGATCCCTATCCCTGGCAGACCGACACCTCGATTGGCGACTGGTTCTACGACCGCAACTGGAAGTTTCGCCCGGTGAGCTGGGTCATCCACATGCTCGTGGATAATGTCAGCAAAAACGGCAACCTGCTGCTCAACATCGTCCAGCGCCCCGATGGTTCGCTCGACCCCGAAGTGGAGACGATGCTCAGCCAACTCGCCGACTGGAATGACATCCACGGCGAAGCGATCTTTGGCACCCGGCCGTGGCTGGTTTACGGCGAAAGCTCGGTCAAGGTGAGCGGTGGCAGCTTCAAGGAGGATTTCAAATACAATGCCCGCGAGATTCGGTTCACGACCAAAGGCGCCACGCTTTACGCCATCGCGCTCGGCTGGCCCGAGGACGGTCAACTCACCGTCCGCTCGCTGGCCAAGCCCGCCGGTGAAAGCGTCAACAATGTCACCGGCGTTAGCCTGCTGGGCTACAAAGGCAAGCTCCAATGGAAGCAGAGCGCCGATGGCCTGGTCGTGACGCTCCCGCCGAAGAAGGTTTCCGAGTTCGCCGCCGCGCTCAAGATCACCGGCAGCAACCTCAAGAACGTTCCCTTCTCAGTTGCCACCCCGGCTCTCGCGCCCGATGCCCAGGGCAACTTCTTGCTCGGTGCGGACGACGCGGAATTGCACGGCGACCAGATCAGGATCGAAGACCACGGCGGTCAGTCGAACATCGGCTTTTGGGACAAGGGCAGCGAGTGGGCTTCCTGGAGGGTGCAATTCCCGCAGGCCGGCACCTTCAAGGTCAGTGCCAGTGTCGCGTCCACTTCCGGTTCTTCACAATTTGTGATCGAAGCCGGCGATCAGCAAATCAGCGGCCTAGCCGCCCAGACTGCCGGCTGGGATCAGTTCCAGGAAATCAGTCTTGGCCCGATTGCAGTCAAAAAACCCGGCGAGCGAGTGGTGAGAATTCGCGCCAAAGACGCCCGGAACTGGCAGCCCATGAACCTGCGCTTCGTGAAGCTCCTGAAAGCGGAATAGCAACCATGAATGGCATGCCCGCAGATGAAAACCATAGTTCCTTTTCTGAGCGCTTGCGGCCTGTTCACATTTCCGATGGCGGCGGCGCAGTCAACACCGTCCACGGGAACGCCAGACACGAAAGCAACCGTACTATGTGTTGCCCCCACGGGCAGCGATGAGAATCCGGGGACGATGGCGAAACCGTTCGCCACCCTGGAAAAGGCGAAAAGCGCGGTCCAGGAACGGGCGAAAACCTCGCGGGAGCCGATTCGGATTCTGTTGCGCGAGGGAACGTACTACCTGAACCAACCGTTGGAATTGGGGCCTGAAAACTCCGGAACGGCCCAGGCGCCTGTCACGTATGCCGCCTATCCTGGCGAGCGGGTTACGCTGAGCGGCGGTCGCGGGCTCGACTGTAATTGGCGGGCGTACCAGAACGGCATCATGAGGTGCGAGTTGCCCGAAGTCAAGGCGGGCAAACTCGATTTCACGCAGCTCTTTATCAACGGCAAGCGCCAGGCGCGGGCGCGGTATCCAAATTTTGACAATTCGCGCCCCGGCAAGAGCGGCTACATTTATCCGGCAAACAGGATGCCGGCGAATATGGTGGATCCCCAGCCCGGCCCCAACGATGACATGGTGTACACGGGTGTGGGGGCGCGCGGCATTCTCTTTGATCCCTTGACTTTCACCAAAAAGCGCTGGGCCAGGCCTCAAGAGGCCGTGCTCCATATCTTTCGCGCCGGCTACTGGGGCAATCTCCAATGGAGGATCAAGGCCATCGATTACGAACGTCGCGCGATTTGGTTTGGCGACGGCGGACAACAGATGGGCGCCAAGTGGGACCCGGAACCCTCAGCCATAGGCGCGGGCTGCCGCTTTTTCATCGAGAACGTGTTTGAAGAGCTGGATGCGCCCGGTGAATGGTATCTGGACGCAGCCGCGGGGACTCTCTACTTCATGCCGCCGCCCGGCCTTGATCTCCAGAGCGCTGTGGTGGAAGTTCCGGTTCTGGAGTCCGTCATCCGGATCGTTGGCACCCAACGCAAACCGGTTTCGCGCCTCACACTCGAAGGTTTTCGGATCGCCCACACGGCCTCGACTTTCCTGAGCACCTGCGAGGTCCCTTCGCTTTCGGACTGGTCCATTCACCGGGGCGGGGCGGTGTTCTTGCAGGGCACCCGGGATTGCGCCATCAGGAACTGCTGGTTCGACGCGGTGGGCGGCAATGCCGTTTTCGTTAACCAGTACAATCGGAACGCCACGGTGAGCGGTTGCAAGTTCACCGAGGCGGGGGATAGCGCCATTGCCTTTGTCGGCTCGCTCGAGCTCACCAGCGGCACCGAGCGGGCCTTTCCCTACGAGTGCAAGGCGTATGACAACCTGATCCACGACTGCGGTGTGTTCGGCAAACAGACCGCGGGTGTCTATCTCTCCCGAGCCAAGCGCATCAGCGCCTCGCACAACCTGATCTACAACATGCCGCGCGCCGCCATCTGCATCGGGGACGGCACCTGGGGCGGGCACATCATCGAGTTCAACCATTTCCACGATACGGTGCGGGAGACCGGCGATCACGGGCCGTTCAACGCGTGGGGTCGCGACAAATACTGGTCCTTGACGCAGTCGCACCTGGCCTACACAAAGAATCATAGCCTGGAGGCCGGCCCAGTGGAGGTCGACGCGATGGAGCCGGTGATTATCCGTAACAACTTCTTTGAGGAAAAGCCGGAGAGCATCGAGGGCGTCCACGGCCCGGTGTTTGGGATCGACCTTGATGACGGGGCCTCGAATTACGAGATTTACAACAACGTCACCAGGAACGTCAGCATGAAGCTGCGCGAGGGCGCCAAGCGGACGATTCACAACAATGTCTGGTTCAATAGCGTGGTTGCGCCCTGCTTCCATGTCGGTAATGAATACAATCACGACCGGTACTTTTGCAACATCACGGTGATGAGCCGTGATGATGTGTACTCGATCATTGCGCCGCCCGCGCGCGGGCCGTGGCTCGAGGAAATCGATAGCAATTGTTTCTTTGCCCGGTCGGGGGCGTTCACGGCGCGGGTCCAGGAGTTGCGCGGCGAAAAGCGATCGGACCCCGCGGTGCAAAAGTACGATCTCGAGGGCTGGCGCCGCCTGGGATTCGACGCCCATTCAGTGTTTGCGGACCCGCTGTTTGTCGATCCCGAGCGGAATGACTTCCGGGTACAGCCTGATTCGCCGGCACTGAAACTCGGTTTCAAGAACTTCGAGATGGGGAAATGGGGCCTGACGGACGAATTTCCGGCCGTGTGGCGCGAATAAGCGAGGTCCAGCGATGCGAATCGACTCCCACCAGCATTTTTGGAAATACAACCCGGCCCACCAGGTCTGGATGACCGGCCAGATGGAAGTGCTGCGGCGCGATTATCTGCCTGGCGAACTCAAACCACTGCTTCAGGCCATCGAGTTCGATGGCGCCATCGCCGTGCAGGCGCGCCAGATGGTGGAGGAAACCGAGTGGCTGCTCAAACTGTCGGACACGCACGACCTCATCAAGAGTGTCGTGGGTTGGGTGGATCTGCGTTCGCCTGCGCTCCGGGGGCAACTGGAGAGCTTCTCGAAGCACCCTAAACTGGCCGGAGTCCGGCACGTTGTCCACGATGAGCCCGACGACCAATTCATGCTGTTGCCGGCATTTCGCCGCGGCATCGCCCAGCTCCCTGAGTTCGGACTGACTTACGACTTGCTTCTGTTTCCCAAGCACCTGCCGGTGGCTGTGAAGCTGGTCGCCGAGTTTCCCGCTCAACCTTTCGTGCTTGACCACATTGCCAAGCCCCTCATCCGGACCGAACAGATTACACCGTGGGCGGACGACCTCAAACGGCTGGCGGAATTTCCCAATGTTTTCTGCAAGCTCTCCGGCATGGTGACGGAGGCGGAATGGAAGCATTGGCGCCCGGAGGATTTCCATCGCTACCTCGACATCGTTATCGCGGCGTTCGGCGCCGAGCGCGTGATGATCGGCTCCGATTGGCCGGTCTGCACGCTGTCAGGGGACTATGTCTCCACCATGGGCATTGTCATCGACTACAGCCGCCAATTCTCGCCACAGGCGCGAGAAGCCATTCTCGGCGGCAACTGCGCCCGTTTCTACGGGCTTGAGTCCACAACTGCGAAAGACAAATCAAAATCATGAGCAAGACAATGTTGGCGGCCGTCCTCCACGGCGCGAAGGACCTCCGGCTGGAACAATACCCGCAGCCGGAATTAGGCGCCGGCAGGGTGTTGCTGCGCGTCCGCCGTGTGGGAATCTGCGGTTCGGATTCGCATTACTTCGAGCACGGTTACTGCGCCGCCTTTGTTCCGACCAGGCCTTTCATCCTCGGTCACGAACTGACTGCCGAGGTCGTGGCGGCGGCGGACGACGTCAAGCTGCCGGCCGTCGGGGCGCGCGTCACCGTTAATCCCGCGCGAGCTTGCGGCTTCTGCGAATACTGCAGGGCTGGCCGTGGCAACCTCTGCCGCGCAACGATCATGCTCGGGAGCGCGAGCACAAAGCCCCCGACCGATGGCGCGTTTGCCGATCTCGTGACGGTTCGCGCGGATCAGTGTCACGGACTTCCGCCCGACGTGGACGACGGCCTTGGTGCGCTGATGGAGCCGTTCGCCGTGGCGTTGCACGCCATAAAGCGCGCGGGAACGGTTGCCGGCAAGCGGGTGCTGGTGGTCGGTGGCGGCCCGATCGGCCTGCTGGCGTGCATGACTGCCCGGGCCTTTGGCGCGGCGCCGGTCGTTCTGAGCGATATCGTCGAGGCCAGGCGGTCGAATGCGTTGAAACTAGGCGCGGACGCGGTCCTGGATCCGCTCGAAAAACAATTATCTGCCCGGGTGCGCGAACTGGCCGGAGAAGGGTTTGATGCTATCTTCGAGGCCTCAGGCGCCCCGTCCGCCCTGCGCCAGGCATTCGACCTGGTCCGGCCTGGGGGCACGATTGTCCAAATCGGCACGCTTGGCACCGCGGATGTTCCGCTCCCGGCCAACCAGGTGATGGTGCGCGAGATCCAATTCCTGGGCTCGTTTCGCTACGGCAACGTCTTCGAGGAGGCGATTCGGCTTGTGGCTTCCGGACGTCTTAATCTCCGGCCGCTCATTAGCCAGGTTTTCCCCTTGAGCCAGGCTGCCGAGGCAATGATTTGCGCATCCGCCAGGGAGCGGGTGTTGAAGGTGCAGATGGATAACCTGGGGAAGCTCACATGACCATCTCAGTCATCGATATCGCCGTCATTGCGGTTTATTTGCTCGGGATCACCGCGTTCGGCATTGGGATTGGTTTCCGCCGTCACGCCTCGACAGACCAATACTTCCTGGCGAACAAATCGCTGGGCTGGTTCACCGTTGGCGCGGCGGTCTTCACGTCGAACATCTCCACCATCCACCTCGTCGGCTTGGCCGCCGGTGGCGCGAAGGACGGCATGGTCATCGGCAACTTCGAGTGGATGGCCTGTTTCACGCTCATCCTGCTGGCGCTGCTGTTCGCTCCCTTCTACATCACGTCGGGAGTCCGCACGCTGCCGGAGTTCATGGAACGGCGCTACTGTCCGTCGGCACGGACCTTCCTGGCGTTCATCGGGATCATCGGCGCCCTGCTGATTCACATCGGCATCAGCTTGTTCGCCGCGGCGAAGATCTTCGAGAGCTTTCTCGGTGTGCCGATGATCACCACGATCATCGTGCTCTCCCTCTTCACCGTGACCTACACGGCCCTCGGCGGACTGAAAGCGGTCGTGATGACCGAGAACATCCAGGTGTGTCTGCTGCTGGGCGGCGCCACATTGGTGACCGCGCTGGGTCTGCGGGCGCTGCCGTCGGTGGGCGTGCATGACGTGGCTGCGTTCAAAGCGGCCGTCATGCCGGGGCAGTTGCACCTGCTGCATCCCGTCGTCAACGCGCAGGGACACCTGAGCGAATTCTCCTGGCTGGGCGTGCTGCTCGGCTATCCGATTCTCGGAATCTGGTATTGGTGCGCCGACCAAACCCACGTGCAGCGCGTGCTCGGGGCGAAGAACCTCAGGGCGGGGCAGAACGGCGCACTGTTCGCCGGGTTTCTCAAGATCACGCCGGTCTTCCTCATGGTGTTCCCTGGCGTGATCGGCTACGTTTTATGGCAGAAGGGAGCCTTCCAGTTGCACAACGTCGCCGGCACCAACTCGCCGGACTACAACACCATGTTGCCCTCGCTCATCAACCACCTGGTGCCGGTCGGGCTCAAGGGCCTGCTGGCCGCCTGCATGGCCGCGGCTCTTATGAGTTGCATGGCGGCGGCCTTGAACAGTTGCGCCACACTGATTTCGATGGACATCGTCAAGCGCCTCCGCCCGGAGACACCGGACCAGCGCGTGGTGACGATTGGGCGGTTCACTACTGGCCTCATCATGGTTCTGGCAATGCTCTGGTCCACTCAGGGCGACCAATTCGGCACCATCTTCGAAGCCATCAACAAAATCCCGATGACCTTCGCGCCGGCGGTGACAACCGTCTTTGTGCTGGGCGTCATGTGGAAGCGCGGCACCAAACAGGCCGCGATGACCACCCTCTATGTGGGCTCCCTTATCGGCGCTATCTATTTCGTCTTGGATCTGCCGGGCGTCGGGAAAGTATTCTTGGGCGGCAAGGCGCAGGAGGGATTCGGTGGACTGGTCACCGATCCCGCCCAGGGCTTGGGCATCCCGTTCATGCTCGTTGGCCCGCTCATCGCGGTGCTCTGCGTCATCCTCTACGTCATCACCAGTCTGCTCACGCCCGCAATGGAGCCGAAGGCAGTCGCCCAGGTCTGCTGGGCTCACCCGCTGGCGTTCCTCAAAGGCCGCCTCGCGGGCGCGAAGGATCCGCGCATCGTGACGCTCATCCTGCTGGCGGTGGTGGGCGTGCTCTACTTTCTACTGAGCTAAAAACGTGAAATACAACCCTCTTGGCAAAACCGGGCTCAACGTCTCGCGTCTCAGTTTCGGCGCTTCGGCGCTCGGCGGCGTCTATGGCAAAGTGGATGAAGCGGAAGGCATCCGCGCCGTTCACACTGCCCTGAACCTGGGCATCAACTACTTTGATGTGGCGCCGGCCTACGGTGGCACCGTGGCCGAAACAGTCCTCGGCAAGGCCCTCAGAGGCATCCCGCGCGGCCGATACTACCTGTCCACCAAAGCGGGCAAGTACACTCAGCCCGGCGGCTACGGCGACGACACCCTCGATTACTCGCGCGCCCGCATCCGCGCCTCCCTCAAAGAGAGCGCGCGCCGTCTCGGCACCGATTACTTCGACCTCATCCACCTCCACGACTTTGAATACCAACAACGACAGCACACCGAATGGGCGCTGACCGAGGGCGTGGCGGCGTTGTTGGAATTGAAGAAAGAGGGCCGCATCGGCCACGTCAGCTTCGGCATCTACCCGATGGACCTCTGGCATCGCATCTTCAATACGCTGCCGGCGGACGCTGGTTTGGTCCACAATCACTACACCTTGAATGACACGCGCGCGCTCGAACTGCTTCCGGTGGCCCGGCAGAAGGGCATCGGCATCATCAACGGCTCGCCCTTTGGCAGCGGTCTGCTGAGCGGACGCGAGGCCCCGGACTGGCATCCGGCCACCGAGGCAGACCGCTGCTGCTTCCGCCAAGCTAGAACACTCTGCCAGGGGCGCGGCGTGCCCCTCAGCAAACTGGCGCTCCAGTTCTCCAGCCAAAACCCGGAATTCCCGACCACGCTCTTCAGTTCATCGCGTCCCGAGTCCGTCCGCCGCAACGTTCAATGGCACGAGGAGCCTTTTGACCCAGACCTCCTTGCCGCGGTGCGACGCCTCCTCGCCCCGGTGATGAACAAGCAGTGGGACTACGACGCGGCCGTGGAGAGGTTGAAGACGAGTTCCCAGCCGGTGCCTTAACCTGAGAATCCCTAACCGTGGTTATGAAACCCGTCATCAGACTTTGGCGCCGGGTAAAAAGCCAGGATCGGCCGGCCCGGGGAATTGGAAGAATCCTCGCGCTCCTGGGCATTATCGCCGGTGGCTGCTGCACCGCGGTCGACCCCGCCTTCGCGCAAAGCCTGACCTTCATGCCCACCACTTACGTCTCGGGCATCAACGTCGGGGATCTGGACCCGTCTTGCGTCGTGGCGGCGGCTATCAACGGCGATGGCAAACCGGATTTGACGGGATCATTTGCCAGTGTAGGCGATGCGCCACAGAGTGCCGTTGCCGTCCTCGGTCACGAGCAGCGCTCCATCGTGGGCGACGGCCACACCCACAGGCCGGCCCCAGACGCTGCGGTCGTCCACCACAAATCCGGTGAGAAAATCCTCGTAATCGCCAGTCGTAAGGCCCTGATCAAGCCGCACGCGCACGACCTTGTAGCCCGTGCGGGAATTGCGATTCCATGAGCCGTGGAAGGCCGCGAAAATGTCCCCGCGATACTCCGCCGGAAATGCCGGCGCGCCGGTCGTCGCCGTATAAAACGCTATCTCCAAGCAGGCCGAGTGCGCCTGCAACAGCACGTCAGGGACAATTGCCTGGCCGGCGAGATCCGGACGCTCGCCCGCATGGCGAGGATCTTCGTGGTTGCCCAGGTAATACCAAGGCCAGCCATAAAATCCCCCTTCTTTCACGCGGGTGATGTAATCCGGCGCCAAATCATCGCCCAGCCCGTCGCGCTCGTTCGCCGAGGTCCATAGTTGGCCCGTGCTCTTATCCACGGCCAAGCCCACGCCGTTGCGAATGCCCGTCGCGAAGGTGCGGACGCGTTGGCGGCCTTCGGGGTCGGACACGAGAATATCGGCGCGGTTGATTTCAGAATCCCACGCCGCGCCCCGGCCGTGTTCCACTTCCCAAAGACGCATGGCCTCGGTATCTTTTTTCTTCAGGCCTTCCGCGACGTTCGATGCGGAGCCCACCGAGATGAACATGCGCTTATCGTCCTTGGAAAAGGCCACGTCGCGTGTGGAATGCCCGCCTGTGCTTTCGGTCAGCCGCGCCACGATGACCTGGGCATCGCCATGCGCCTTGAGTTCGCCGTTACAGTAGGCGAAGCGAACCACTGCGTTGTTGTTCGCCACATAGATCCACTCCGGATTGTCCCCTGACGGATAGAAAGCAATGCCAAAGGGCCGGTCGAGGCCGTCCGCAAAAACTTGGCTTTGAGACGCAACGTCCGCTCCGTCGGCGGCACGCAGCACCCGGATGCGATTCTCACGGGTCTCCGCGATAAAAATGTCTCCGTTTGGCGCCACGCGCAGCAAGCGGGGTCCCGACAAACCCGCGGCAAACAACCGAACCGCAAAGCGCGGCGGAACCGATAATCGGGCATCTGCAGGCTGGCTCACCACCTGCGGACCGTTTCCAGCCGAAGGGGTGCTGTAGGGCGCGGGCAAGGCCGCGAGCTTGACGTAATGTTTGACGCCCGGCGCGTCATTGTGCCAATCGCCGGCGTCGGCGCCTGGCGAAGAAGCGGGCGCTGGCGCGACCTCAGCGGTTCGGGAAGAAACGGCAGGGGCGGTCAAGGTTGACAGATAGGCAATCAGATTGCGGCGATGCTCGGCGGCGGGAACGGGAATCAGCATGCTGGTGCCCGGAACCGCAGCCATCGGACTCGCGAGGAATCGGTCCAAGGTGGCTGAATCCCAGACGAGCCGCGATTCGACAAGGGCTTTCGTGAAGTTGAAATTTGAACCAGTACCAGCGCGCCGGCCAATTATGCCGACAAGGCCTGGCCCCTGTTCCGCAATCATGGTGTTTCCCGGCCCCAGGCTCGTGGCGTGACAAAGCGCGCAGTTTTGCTGAAAGAAGACCTTCCCCCGGCTGGCATCATCCGTCTGCGCATTTGCCTCCGAGGCTGTATCCGTCGGGCTAAAACTGATCAAATGCGACCGGGTTTCGCCCAGGTAGTAGTTTGCCAACGGCCAGTTCTGCTGTTGCCCAGCGAACCACAGATTTGCGAAGTGGTAGCCGACATCTGCCATGGCTTGGGCTTGATCGGGCAAACCCGGCAACTCACCCGGGCTGCGGTCCCGCTTGGCTTCGGTCCCGGCGAGGGCGGCGCTGGTTCCGCTCGCTGCCATCACGGCACAGGCCGCACACACGCCCCACCATGCGACTTTCCCAATCAGATTTTTCCGAACGGGCATGTGTCCTGAGGTATTGAGGATTATGGAAGCTCGGGCATGTCTTTGTGGCGAAGGGACATGCTGAGAATAGTCCCAACGTTTGAACGGACCACATCCGCAAACGGTCCCTGAGGCATGAATAATGGAGTGAGCGGCAGGCGATTTGGGAAAATCTGCTTGAGTTTCATTGTATTGATTTTGCTGTGGACGGCCTACACTTTCGGATACCACAGCGGATATGCAGCGGCTAGCAAAACACGGTTCAGGGTTGATGGCAAGCTAACATACGACCCTTATTTCACCGAGGCGAACCCAATCCCTGCCAAAGTCAAGTGACGGCCTTATACGTCATCCTTCATCCTTGCCTTGTTCAAGCCTTGACCGGCATGGCTTCGAAGGCGCCGCTCTTGCGCGCGTGGCGCCCGTAAACCCATTCGAAGGCAGGGGAGGCCATCAGGGTGGTGACGATGGCCATGAGCACCAGAACCGAGAAGAGCCCCGGCTGGATTGATGCCTTTCTGAAGGCCGATGTTGACGAGGATCAGTTCCATCATGCCGCGGGCATTCATCAGGCTGCCCAGGGCCAGGGCAGTCCGGTTATCTTCGCCATTGAGCCGGGCCGCCGCCCAGCAGGAAGAGCATCAGCGTTACCGCCAACAGGACCGGGGTCACTTTGCCTGCCCGCTCCGCCGCCGGCCCCAGCGGGGCCAGGAGTTTTCGGCCCAAAGTCAGCATGAAAAGGCCGAAAACCAGGCCCCCGCCGATGGCCTTGACCGCCACGAGCGGCCCGTCGCCGAAGCTCGCCAGCACAATCGCCAGCACGCCCCACACTCCCGCGTCTCCTATCGCGCCGGCCGCCAGCGCCAGCGTCCCCAGCGCCGAACCCTTCAGACCCCGCTCGTAGATGATGCGCGCCAGCATCGGAAACGCCGTAATGGACATGGCCGCTCCCAAAAACAACATCGACTCCAACGAGGTCGCCTATTCCGAAAAGAGGCCCGGCACCCTGGCCAGCGCCAAAGCCAGGCCTGCCCCCAGCGCGAAGGGCACGATCATTCCCGCCATCGAGACCGACAGGGCGCTCCGCGCCCGGCTGACAAACGATTGCGTGTTGAATTCGACACCCACCAGAAACATATAAAGCCCGACGCCCAGTTGGGCCCCCACATAAAGGAATTTGAGGGATTCCTTCGGGAAAAGTTGTTGCTCAAGCCCTGGAAACACGAGTCCCAGGAGCGACGGTCCCATAAACACGCCCGCGATCATCTCGCCGACGGCCTGCGGTTGCCCCAACCGGCGGGCCAGCATTCCCACCAGGCGGCACACCGCCAGGATACAGAACATCTGCAAGAAAAAGGCGGCGGAAAGTTGCGGGCCGGTCATGTCAATTATAAAGACCATTCACCATGTATTGTCCAATCGCAAGCAAAACTTACCCCACTTCTCCGCTTGGTGAGCGAGGCTCCGCCCCAGACCGCCTCTGCGATGGAATGTGCTGGGTCAGGCCCATTGAGAATTGAGTATTGGTGCGCTCGGAGAAGACGTGTGCATCCGGGGGTGAAAGCCCCCCCAGGTTTGGCGGCCAAGCCGCCGGAGTTCAA
>Ga0187849_1000920_pt1 | contig 35867 bp, 28 predicted proteins | sample June2016WEW_4_10_2_FD_132412 | JGI IMG/M metagenome (GOLD analysis project Ga0187849, IMG submission 132412) | Peatland microbial communities from SPRUCE experiment site at the Marcell Experimental Forest, Minnesota, USA - June2016WEW_4_100 | ecosystem: Environmental > Terrestrial > Soil >...
GTGCGCTTTGAAGAGGTCTCGGTGGTCAAGAAACCCGGCCAGCGCGCCGACCCCGCCGCTTGGACTGACTATCGCTGGGCCCGAAAACTTCACAACTTGTCGACCCGCTTTGTGCAAACCATGCAGACCCTGCGGACCTGTCTGGACGAAGCCGGTGGCCGGAGGCGGGGGTGGGTGTTGGCCGTCGATGCCAGCTTCTGCAATCGCACCGTTTTGGGCACTCCCGTACCCGGAGTGGAGTTGATCGCTCGCACCCGCAAAGATGCCGTCCTCTGCTTCCCGGCTTCCCCCGGCGGTCGCCGGGTGTACGCGGCGGAAAAGTTCACGCCCGAGCAGGTGCGCAAGAATGCCTCCATCCCCTGGAAAACCACCCAACGCTTCTATGGCGGCAAGCGTCGCAAAATCCGTTATAAGGAAGTGCCGGGAATCCTCTGGCAGGGGGGCGCCCAGCGCCGTCGGCTGCGCCTGTTGGTGATTGCCCCCACGCCCTATCGCAAACGCCCAAGCGCTCGACTCTGCTATCGCCAGCCCGCCTACCTGCTGACCTCGATCCCCCAGGGTCATGCCCCGGCCTTACTGCAAATCTACTTCGACCGTTGGCAGATCGAAGTCAATCACCGCGAGGAGAAGGATACGTTGGGCGTGGGGCAGGCCCAACTCTGGAATGCCATCTCCGTGCCCAAATAACCCGCCTTTGCCGTGGCCGCCTATAGCGCTCTCCTGCTGGCGGCCTTGCAGGCCTTCGGAGTACACCGTGGACCGGCCTTTGCCCCACTGCCCAAATGGCGCCGCCGCGCCCCAAGGCCTTCCTGCCTGGATCTGATTACTCTGCTGCGCAAGGAAATGGTCGAATACCCCCCATTACTCGCACCTTTCGACCTAAATATCACCGATCAGGCCCTTACCAAAGCCGCAGCCGTCTGAAAAATGTAGAAACTCCAGGGGCGGGGCTTTAGCCCCGCCGCCTCTGGGCGGAGCGTTGAATGGGCCTTTAGGCCCTGAAGCCACGTCGCTTCTGAATCTGGAATTATGAATTCTGAAGTCTTTCACTCCTTCCTTTGCTCCGGCCCGGTATTACAATCTTTCAACTTTCGACTTTTCAACTGTTCGTATTCCACCCCCGCCTTTGCTCCAACCGGCATTGCCCTCTCCGCGTGTGGATTTTCCTCTTGATAAGCAACAGTAATAAACCGTAGAGGGGTGGTTTTCGCAGAGGCGGGGTCTCACAGGTTGCGGAAAAACGCTCCAATGCTGTCATCCTGAGCGCAGCGAAGGATCTCGCTCTGCTGCTTTGGTCGTCATCGACGCCGATAACGGGTAACTTGCCCGCCATTCCAGCCATCTACCACCTACGACCTGCCACCTACCTCGCCCGTATGCCACTTGAGAAGCGTCGGCAGCTCGGCAATGCGACTATCTAGGAAACCCTTGCTAAACTGACAGAGCAGTCACCCGCAAACTCAGCTTTGTTCTAGCCAACCCTCGGCTGGCACTTTTTGAAGAAAGTTCATGCCGGGTTTGGTTTTGTAGCGCGGTGCGTTGTTGAGTTGTATAATCCCCATCCGGTTGTAGGCTTCGCATAGGAGTTCGGGCGAAGCGTCTTATTTCACGCCACGTAAACCAAGACTGGGCAGGTGAATTCCATTGGCCAATGGCACTTCTTTAGGATTTGAATCGAAGCTCTGGGCGGCGGCGGATGCTTTGCGGAATAACATGGATGCCGCCGAGTACAAGCACGTCGTCCTCGGGCTGATTTTTCTCAAGTACATCTCCGATGCATTTGAGGCGAAGCACACAGAACTGGTAGCGCAAAAGGCAGAGGGGGCCGACCCGGAAGACCCCGACGAGTATCGCGCTGCAAGCATCTTCTGGGTACCGAAGGAAGCGCGCTGGTCCTTTTTAAGAGACAATGCGCCGCAGCCCACGATTGGGAAGATTGTCGATGACGCGATGAGCGCCATCGAGCGCGACAACCCCTCACTCAAAGGCGTACTGCCCAAGGACTTCGGCCGCCCTGGACTTGACAAACAGCGACTCGGCCAACTGATCAACCTAGTCAGCGACATCGGCCTCGGCAGCCCTGCTGACCGTGCCAAGGATGTTCTCGGCCACGTGTACGAGTATTTCCTCGCGCAGTTTGCGAGTGCCGAGGGCAAAAAGGGCGGGCAGTTCTACACTCCGTCCTGGGTTGTCCGCGTGCTAGTCGAAATGCTCGCACCCTATAAAGGCCGGGTCTACGATCCCTGCTGCGGCTCAGGTGGGATGTTTGTCAGCAGCGAGAAATTTATCGAGGCGCACAGCGGGAAGATTGGTGATATCTCGATTTACGGCCAGGAATCGAATTACACCACATGGCGGCTCGCCAAAATGAACCTCGCCATTCGTGGAATCGACGCGCAGATTGCCCACGGCGACACCTTCCATAATGACCGGCACCCGGACCTAAAGGCTGACTACGTGCTGGCAAATCCACCGTTCAACGACAGCGATTGGCGGGGCGATCTGCTGAAGGAAGATAAGCGCTGGGTCTATGGCGTACCGCCCGCCGGAAACGCCAATTTCGCGTGGGTGCAGCACTTCATTCATCACCTCGCACCCACGGGACTCGCGGGCTTTGTACTTGCCAACGGGTCCATGTCTTCGAACCAATCGGGTGAGGGCGAGATCCGCAAGAACATTATCGAGGCGGACTTGGTGGATTGCATGGTGGCGATGCCGGGCCAACTCTTCTATGCCACCCAGATTCCGGTATGCCTGTGGTTTATCGCCCGCAACAAGAGAAATGGCCGATTTCGCGACCGTCGCGGGGAAACGCTCTTCATTGATGCGCGCAAAATGGGAACTTTGATGGACCGCGTCCATCGCGAACTTACTGATGCGGACGTAGCAAAGATCGCCGGAACCTACCACTCTTGGCGCGGGGACAAATCGGCTGGCGAATACGCTGACGTGCCTGGCTTTTGCAGAGCGGCCAAGCTCGACGACATTCGAAAGCGCGGTCACGTGCTTACGCCGGGCCGATACGTCGGAGCCGAAGCAGCCGAGGAGGATGCCGAACCTTTCGACGAGAAGATGCGGCGGCTCTCAGCGACGCTGCGTGAGCAGACAGAACATGCGATCAAGCTGGATGCCGCCATCGCCACAAACCTGAAGGAGCTCGGGTATGGCGAGTGAGTGGTCCATGACTACGCTTGCCGATGGCCCTCTCGAAATCATTGATGGGGACAGGGGCAAGAATTATCCGAAACAAGGCGAGTTCGCTTCGAGCGGCCAGTGCCTGTTCCTCAACGCCGGAAACGTCACGACCGGCGGCTTCAATTTCTCTGACTGTGCCTTCATATCAGCCGAGAAAGATGCGGCCTTACACAAAGGCAAGCTACGCCGCTACGACATTGTTCTGACAACAAGGGGAACAGTTGGGAACGTCGCCTACTTCGATAACTCGATTCCCTATGACCACATTCGCATCAACTCTGGGATGGTCATTTTCCGAGCGCGAGCGCAAGAGTTACGCCCTCGGTTTTTGTACCTGTTCCTACGATCCTCGCTGTTCCGAGAACAGGTTGAATCATTACGGACGGGTAGCGCGCAACCTCAGTTACCGATCAAGGATATTAACAGAGTGGAGTTTCCCATACCTCCGCTTGACGACCAAGATGCCATCGCCCATATCCTCGGTGCGCTGGACGACAAGATCTTGCTGAACCAGAGGATGAACGAGACGCTGGAGGCAATGGCGCGGGCGCTCTTCAAGTCGTGGTTTGTGGATTTCGACCCCATCCGCGCCAAAGCCGAAAGTCGCGACCCCGGCTTGCCCAAGCCCCTCGCCAGCTTGTTCCCGGATTCCTTTGAGGAGTCGGAGATGGGGGACATTCCGAAGGGGTGGCGAATCCGTCCTTTCGCGGAGACAGTTGAAATCTTCGGAGGCGGTACACCGAAAACGGCAAAGCCAGAATACTGGAATGGTGACATCCCATGGTTCTCGGTTGTGGATGCCCCGCGCGACGCTGACGTCTGGGTTGTCGATAGCGAGAAGAAAATCACACAGGCAGGTGTTGAGAGTTCATCGACGAAAGTTCTTCCAGAGGGGACAACCATTATTACGGCACGAGGGACAGTAGGGAGAATCGCTCTTGTGGGAGTTCCGATGGCCATGAACCAGTCATGCTACGGACTCCGGGGCAAAATACGTGCCAAAGGCTCTTTCACTTACTTTATGACCCGCAAGATCGTATCGGCGTTGAAGCAAAGCGCCCACGGCTCTGTTTTCGACACGATCACGCGCGACTCGCTTGCAGGCGTCAGCGTGGTAGAACCGCCCGATGCGCTAATCGAACTATTCGAGCAAAGGGTCGATTCGACCTTGGAGCGAATCCGTGCGTGTCTGCTCGAGTCCCGCACCCTCGCCTCCTTGCGCGATGCGCTTCTCCCCAAGCTCATCTCCGGCGACCTACAACTGCCCGATGTCAGACGAATCGTGGGAGGGGATATGTGATGGCTGATGCAGAGATAGTGGACGCTTTCGTCATGCACGGTGCCCGCGCCGCGGCTGCGAATGGAATGACCCACATTACTGCCCAGATTACCGCTCTCGAGCGTGCTGTTCTCGAAAATCCCGGCCTTGCATTCGACCTTGCGAAGTTCATTGTCGAGAGCACTTGCAAGACGATACTCAATGAGCGAAATATCGGCTTCGATAAGAATGATAACCTTCCCCGGCTGTTCAAAGCCGTCACAACCAATGTCCCAATGCTACCAAAGGAGGCCGGTGGCGAGTCGGAAGCACGTCGAAAGCTGTTGCAGACGTTGAACGGTTTGCATACTGCCCTCGAAGGCGTATGCCAGCTTCGCAACAGCTGCGGGTTTACATCGCACGGTGCCGAAGGGGAGCGCCCGGCAATGGAAGGTGTGCAGGCAATTCTCGCAGCTCAGGCAGCGGACACCATCGTTGGTTTTCTGTTCAGTGCGCATAGGGTACAACGGGGCGAGGCCCCTCAGAAGAGTTCCGGCCACGACCTGACAATAGACAAGGTTCTCGACAATGTTTACGAGCCTGTTTTGATTGCAGGTCAGCCCTATGCGGTCAGTGAAGCTCTCTTTGCTATAGACCGCGAGGCCTATCTCGCAGTAGCGGCCACCGTCGAGGAATCCCGCAACGTCCTTACCGACCTATCAATGCGATACCCAGGGTGCCTAAGGCCGGAACTTCGTGAAATCAGTTTTGTCCACTATTCCAATGCCGCGTACCTAAAGACCTCAAACGACAAAGGGCAAGTCATCTTGGAGGATACCTCCTTCGTCTCCGGCGACGAAGACGGACTCTTTTTCTCGCCGTCACACTCGCCCGACGAGAATGCCGGGGTGCTAGTACACGGGTTCCACCCGTATTCCATAATCAACTGCTTCGATCTGTTCACGAATGAGGCTGCCGAGAGGATTGCGCAGGCGCACGAAGCTGGCACCTTGGACTTGCTGTTCCCGCCGCCAGCAAGCTCGGGAGGAAGCCAATGAGCGGGAGCGAGTTCTCGGAATCTGTTGTCGAGCAAGCGGCACTTGCGTGGGTAGAAGGGCTGGAGTACGAAATTCTCTTCGGGCCCGAAATTGCAGCTAGCGAGCCTGGAGCCGAGCGCAGTGACCCGAACTACCGCGACGTGATTTTAGAGCGTCGCCTCCGCCAAGCCCTCGAGGAACTCAACCCGGACCTGCCGCCCGAGGCGCTCGACGACGCTTTTCGGAAGCTAACTCGGATTGACGGCCCATCGCTCATCACACGCAACCGTAACCTCCATCGGATGCTCGTCGATGGCGTCAATGTGGAGTATACACGCCCGGACGGGTCGATCGCGGGAGCGCAAGCGCAGGTACTCGATTTTGAAAACCCGGAGAACAATGATTGGGTAGCAGTGAACCAGTTCACCGTGGCGGAAGGGCAGCATACGCGCCGCCCTGATGTGGTGCTCTTTATAAACGGGCTGCCAATCGTAGTATTAGAACTGAAGAATCCCGCCGACGAGAATGCCACGATCTGGACCGCCTTCAATCAGTTACAGACCTACAAGCACGAAATCCCCGGCTTGTTTACCTACAATGCATTGCTGCTCATTTCCGATGGCATGGAAGCACGCGTCGGGTCTCTCTCCGCTGATGCCGAGCGCTTTATGCCGTGGCGAACCGTCGAGGGTGAGGAACTTGCCCCGGCTTCGATGCCGCAGCTTCAGGTGGTCATTCAGGGATTGTTCGAGAAGCGCCGTCTTCTCGACTTCATTCGATACTTCATTGTCTTTGAGGACGATGGCAGCGGCGCGCCGGTCAAGAAGGTGGCGGGTTATCACCAGTTCCACGCGGTTAACAAAGCCTTGCAGACGACGATTGAGGCCACACGGGAGAGTGGTGATGGGCGCGCTGGCGTTGTGTGGCACACGCAAGGCTCGGGAAAAAGCCTGACGATGGTCTTTTACGCTGGCCGCCTGGTACTCCACCCGAAACTACAAAATCCGACGATTGTCGTGATAACGGACCGGAACGACCTTGATAATCAGCTTTTTGGGACGTTTTCTCGATGTGACGAGCTTCTTCGCCAGGAACCCGTGCAGGCGGAAAGCCGGGAGCACCTGCAAATGCTGCTGCAAGTTTCGTCGGCGGGAATTGTCTTTACCACCATCCAGAAGTTTATGCCCACGGAAGGTGATCGCTACCCTGAACTTTCCGACCGGCGAAACATCATTGTGATGGCCGATGAGGCTCACCGGAGCCAGTACGACTTTGTGGATGGCTTTGCCCGGCACATGCGGGATGCCCTGCCCCATGCGTCCTTCATCGGCTTTACTGGCACTCCCATTGAAAAAGCTGACGCCAATACGCGAGCGGTTTTCGGGGATTACATCAGCGTCTATGACATCCAGCGGGCGGTGGAAGACAAGGCCACGGTGCCGATCTATTACGAGAGCCGACTGGCAAAGCTCGACTTGAACGAAAAAGAAAAGCCCAAAGTTGATCAGGATTTCGAGGAAGTCACAGAAGGGGAAGAGGTCGAGCGGCGGGAACGGCTGAGAACCAAGTGGGCGGCGCTGGAAGCCGTTGTTGGCACAGAGAAGCGATTAAGGCTGGTGGCAGAGGATTTGGTGAAACACTTTGAGCAGCGGCTCGAAGCGATGGACGGGAAGGCCATGATCGTTTGCATGAGCCGGCGCATCTGCGTGGACCTCTACGACGAGCTGATCAAGCTGCGCCCGCACTGGCACGGCGACGACGACAATGCCGGATCGCTGAAAGTGGTGATGACGGGTTCGGCGGCGGACGGACCGGATTGGCAGCAGCACATCCGTGCAAAGCCTCGGCGGGAAGAACTCGCCATACGCTTCAAGGACCCGAAGGACCCGTTCAAGATAGTCATTGTGCGCGATATGTGGCTGACCGGTTTTGACGTGCCGTGTCTCCACACGATGTATCTCGACAAGTACATGCGAAGCCACGGACTTATGCAAGCCATTGCCCGCGTGAATCGCGTCTTCAGGGACAAGCCCGGTGGTTTGGTGGTGGACTATCTGGGCATAGCGCATGAGCTCAAGCTGGCACTGGCGACTTATACCGAGAGCGGGGGCCAGGGCCGAACGGCTGTCCCACAGGAAGAGGCCGTCGCAGTCATGTTGGAGAAATACGAGGTGTGCTGCGGCCTGTTCCACGGCTTCGATTGGTCGAAATGGGTTACAGGTAAGGCGGCGGAGAGACTTGGCTTACTGCCGAATGCACAGGAGCACATCCTGAAACAAAAGGAAGGGAAAGAACGCTTGATGAAGGCGGTTACGGACCTTTCCAAGGCATTTGCCCTTGCCGTGCCCCACGAAGCAGCAATGCGCATTTTGGATGACGTCGGGTTCTTTCAGGCTGTGCGCGCCGTGCTTGCCAAGTCGACGACTCAGCACCAACGGTCCGAGGAGTACCTTGACCACGCAATTCGGCAGATCGTGTCAAGAGCCGTGGTGTCAGAGGGGGTTGTGGACATCTTCGCGGCGGCGGGATTGAGGAAGCCGGATATTTCGATCCTGTCGGAGGAGTTCCTGGCGGAGCTTGGCCATCTGCCGCAGAAGAATCTGGCGGTCGAGCTTCTGCGTAAACTGCTGAATGACGAGATTAAAATCCGCGCGCGGCGGAACGTTATTGAATCAAGGCGGTTCTCCGAGCTATTAGCGAGCTCGATTCGCAAGTATCAGAACCGAGCCATCGAAGCCGCACAGGTCATTGAGGAACTTATCGGTCTGGCCAGGCACATGAGGGAAGCCGCTGGACGCGGTGAAAAGCTTAAACTCTCCGATGACGAGGTCGCCTTCTACGACGCTCTGGAAGTGAATGACAGCGCCGTGAAAGTGCTGGGCGATGAAACCCTGAAGACCATTGCACGCGAGTTGGTGGCGACTGTCCAGAAGAATACGACCATCGACTGGACCGTGCGGGAAAACGTCCGCGCCCATTTGCGAGTTCTGGTTAAACGTATCCTCCGCAAGTATGGTTACCCCCCCGACCTGCAGAAAAAAGCTACAGACACGGTATTGGAACAGGCTGAAGCGCTTTCGGCGAACTGGGTGGTGGCTTGACGGGAATGACAGATCGCTTGCGGACCTGGATGAAGCTAGCGTAGCGCGGACCTGTTTTGTAGGTCCGCGGCTCTCCCCCTATTGGCAAGGAAAAGCCATGGACCTACAAAACAGGTCCGCGCTACACCTGCTTTCCCACAGCGACATTTTGTAGCCTCTAACACTTGCAGATTTCTCTTGACATTAATAGTGTAGGTTGATATAATAACCGGGTGTTACTGTGGGGTGCAGTCATGTCCGCGCGCAAGTCTCCCACTTTCTCGAAGCCGAGTCCATCCAAGCTACGAAGTCCGCAGGGCAGAATTCCGGCGTCAGGATCCGAGGGACGAAAATCCAGGGCTCATGCGGAGGACGGAAGATTCCAGCCTGCGGCGGATTTACGATTGTCGATTGTCGATTTGCGAAGTGCCCCCCATTGTGGCGGCTCACCCACACGCTGACCAAGGTCCGAAGCGGGGCGCAGCCCCCTAGAGATGTTAAAAATGAAGATCGACCCGGCTATGTGCGTGAAAACACAGACGACAGTGACAAAATGTCTAGCGAAAAACAAGGCCTTTTACAGGAAAATGCACCAATTGCGCGGTAATCAACAGAAATCGAGTGGACTTTTCGGCCGAAAATGCACAGCTTACGCGATAAAGGAGGACAGTAGACGGTAGACAGTAGACTAGACAGCAAACAGTGCGCTGACTCCTGGCTCCTGACTTCGTAGGTGTAGATGGGGAAGTGTATAGGAAGCAGTGCTGCCTCCTGACTTCTGGCTCCTGACTCCTAATTCCCGTGCGGCTCTCCACGATGTGTTAGAAACAAAAGGGGTTAGCGATAGATAGCGAAAACCTTGCAACAATCTATGTCATTGAAATTAAGAGGTTTAGGCGATTCCGCGGTGGCTCTGGTGCCGCGTTTCTCCACGATGTGACAGAAAAAAAAGGGGTTAGCGGCGGAATGGGGAAAACCTTGCGGCAATCTATTTCATTGAAATTAAGATAGTTAGCTGATTCCGAGGCGGCGTGGGTCACTAAAAAAATCCCCCCGAAAAATGGGCGAGCGAAGCCTGAAGGTTATTGAAAACAAATGGAGAGAAAAATGTCGGTTTGCTGGCCCCTCACGATGTTGATGAAAACAAGCGAGTTAAAATCTGTCTCTCGCGATGTTGATGAAAAGAAAGGGAGTTATTTAAAGCAAAAGTGATAAGTGATGAGTGGCGAGTGACAAGACACAGAGTCCGAAGTCCGATGTCCGAAGTCTCAAAGACAGTGACGAGTGGCGAGAAAGCGCAAAGCCCGAAGCTGGAGGGGCGGGAAGGGCCGGCGACCAACTCCCCGCGTGACACACTTCCCCGTTTCGGTTATCGGCAGTGCGGGGTGAGGAGATGAACCAAATTGCCGGCTGCTAAAATCGAAAATCTCAAATCGAAGATCGAAAATCGGGGCCCGCAAATCGCCAATCACAAATCGCCAATCACAAATGGCCCGATGACCCGATCTCCCGATTACCCAACGGCTCAGGATGACAGCCCACGGGCGGCGCTGAGCCCGGCGCTCCTCAGTACTCTCACGGTGGCCGGCGAGCTGGAGCGGGGTGTGAATCCCCACCGATTAATGCGCTTCTTGATCAAACTCCTGCCAAAGTCGCGCGAAGCCAGCCCACCGTACGCCGCAGGCCATCTTCAAAAGAGACGAGTGGGTCATAGCCCAGAATCGCTCGTGCCAGGGAAATGTCCGCAGTGGAGTGCCGCACGTCTCCCAGGCGGGGCGGTGCATATTGGGGTTTCACCTGAACGCCGAGGATCGTATCGAGGAGGGCAATGGTTTGATTCAGAGTGGAACTTCTGCCGGTGCCCACGTTGATGACTTTACCGGGAGCGGTGGGCGCCAGGCAGGCGCGCAACGTGGCATCGACCACATTCGCAACGTAGGTGAAGTCGCGCGACTGTTCACCATCGCCAAAGATGGTGGGCGTAGTCCCGCGAAGGTAGGCCTCGATAAATTTGGAAAGTACGCCGGTGTAAGGAGACCGGGGGTCTTGCCGCGGCCCGAAAATGTTGAAATAGCGCAGGGCGACAACTTCCAGCCCAAAATGGCGATTAAAGATCTGGCCATAGTATTCGTCCGCCAGCTTGGTGAGCGCATAAGGCGAGAGCGGTTGCGGCATCTGCGTTTCCACCCGGGGCAGAGCGGGAGCATCGCCGTAAGCGGCGGCGGTTGCCGCCACGACCACGCGCTTGGCGTGGGCGTCGCGGGCAGCGAGCAGAACGTGAAGCGTGCCGTTGAGATTCACCAGGGTGGTCTCGACGGGATCCTCCATGGAGCGCGCCACGGAAGCCAGTGCGGCGAGGTGGATGACGTAATCAACTCCCGCAAAGAGCGGGCGGATGGATTCAAGATCGCGAATGTCAGCCTGGCGGAAGTCGATTTTGCCTCGGACTGCGGCGAGATTTTCTTCGTGGCCGGTGGAAAGGTTATCGAGAACGCGGACGGATTCGCCGCGTCGAGTAAGCTCTTCCACGATGTGTGAACCGATGAATCCTGCGCCGCCTGTAACCAGATAAAGTGCCACGCGCTGCCTCCTGCGTCGAGCGGATAGGAATGACGCCCGCCGTCTGGAATTGCTGTCCTGCTTGAAAGTGCGTGCGCCATCCGCGAGCGGGGTTCTTACGAAATCGCTTCCAGATTACAACCGCAGTCGTCATCGACCTTGGTAACTGTCCCCCTCAGGTCAAAGTAGACCCAGCGGTCGTACGTCGCGAAGATGCCGCATAGCATTCCGCAGGTAACGCTGTACTCCAACCGAAGCTTCACTTTCCAGCGTCTCGTGGCCCGATCGAATTCCACGGTAGCGCCAAAATACGCTCCAGCGTGGACGGGGCCTTCGCCTGCTTCGGGCAGGTGTCCTGCCTTATTCTTTTCCACCAGATCGGAATAAACCTTCATGGTGGCCAAATTTGCACAGCGCGGAGGATGCTCTCCCAGCGGCGACGAGGCATTTGCATTGGGGCGACAGGGAAGCCCTTCGGCCTTGTTGGCTAGATCTTTTTCGTAATCACTGCCTGCTTTGACTTCGATCCGAGCGGTGAAATTTTGCTGGTGCGGGTCAAGATGGTGCATGACACCGCAAAAGTCGAGTTTGAATCGCAGCTCTTTCATCTGCCCAGGCAAGATGACGATATTTATTTGGGAGGACCTTTCGAAAAACCTGTGCCAGGCATCGACGGTGTAATTGCCGGCCGATAGGTTCTCCACGCGGAAATCCCCGTGCTTTCCCGTGGTGAGAAATTGCGTGAACTGGGTTTCCGTGTTCCGGACCGTCACGGTTGCATTTTCAATCACCGCGCCTTCGGAATCAGTAACCGTACCGCCCATGCTGCCGGTTCTTTCCCCGGACTGAGCTAACACACTCAATCCCAAGATCGAAACTAGAGCTAGAAGCGGCATGAGCTGTTTCACGTTAGCTCCGGCGTTAAGGGAAACTTGATGGGCTTCTGGTCGCGCTCCGAGCGATAGAGAGCCTCGAAGATTTCCACGGTTTTGCGGCCTTCTTCGCCGGGGACGGCGGAATCGCGGCCTGCCATGACGGCCTTTAAGAATTCGGAAATCTGGAGTTGGTGATAGTATTCGATAGGATTAATGCTTAGAAAGAAATCAGAGTCTTCCTTCTGCCACTTTTTCAATAATTCTTCTTCTCCCGGCACGGTCCACAAATCGTTGATGGGAGGTTCGGTGATGCTCGACATCCCGGCGATAAACATTGCCCCGCCATCGGTTTGGACCCCTATCGAAGCGCCGTTGCTGCCGTGCACGTAAACCCGTCCGTAGAGCGCAGGGTTTTGGGAATTGCTGACCACGATATTGCCGAGCGCGCCGTTTTTGAAACGCAGCACCGCCACTGCGGTGTCCTCGACTTCGATGTAAGGGTGATTGAGGTTGGCCCAAAATCCGAAGAGTTCCTCGATCGGACCCATATACCAGTGGAGCAGGTCAAGTTGGTGCGGCGCCTGGTTGACCAGGACTCCTCCCCCTTCGCCCTGCCACGACCCGCGCCAAGGGTCACTGCGGAAGTAGCCCTCGTCACGCCAACCATACATGGCCACGGAGCCGAGGATCGGCCGGCCCAGTTTCCCATCCTCGATCGCTTTCTTGACCCTCGCACACGGAGCATAGAATCTCCGCTGAGAAACCATCCCCACCTTGACCCCATTCTGTTTCGCCGCATGAAGGATGGCGTCGCAATCCTCCAGCGACGAGGCCAGAGGCTTTTCGATAAGGATATGAACGCCGGCCCCTGCGGCTTTGATGGCATGAAACGCGTGCAACGGGTGAGGAGTGCAGACCGTCAGCGCTTGTACGCCTTCGCGGGCAATCATTTCCTCGACGTCCCGGTAGGCTTTAACTTGGTAGGCGGCGGCAAATTTTTCGGTGCGCGCCAGATCTCTGCCGCAAGCGGCGACGAAAACGGACTCCGGTGTGCGGCGGAGGGCTTGGGCATGGAGGTGCCCGACTTTCCCACAGCCGACGATGGCGGTTTTGAGTGCTTCCATGTTTGTACCTTGGCGCTAACATTGCAATATGACTTTTAACAAGCCAGGTTCACGGTCATACAAGCGTTTGAACCAGGCTGCACCTTCTGCCAAGGGAGGAGTGGCACTGACCAGCGCATCCGTGTTGATGGCCCGGCGACCCAGCAAATCCAAACAGGCAGGGTATTCACCGTTACAGGCGCAACTCCCTGCCAGCGTCAATTGCCGCGTCACCACCGCTTGCAGCGGGATTTCCACGGAAGGCCGGAAATTCCCCACCAGGGTCAGCGACCCGCCTTTGCGCAGGCTGGCAACTGCCGTGTTGATCGTTGGGCTCAAACCTATCACTTCCAGGGCCACGTCAGCCCCTCGTCCGTGCGTATGGCTCCTCACCTGTTCGACAACGTCGCACTCATCTGCTTTCAGGCTTATGTCGGCGCCGAGCGTCAGCGCCAGCTTCAACTTCTGCGGCTCTAAATCGACAGCGATGATCATTCCGCACCCCGCGACGCGCAGGGCTTGTACCACCAGGAGGCCAATCATGCCGACCCCCATGACCACCGCGGTGTCGCCCAGAGAAATCGGGGTGCGTTCCACGGCGTGCACCGCCACGGACACCGGTTCAACCATGGCGGCTTGTTCGAAGGAGACGGAGTCGGGGAGACGATACAAAATGCGGTGGGGCAGGGCCACGAATTCGGCGAAGGCTCCGTGTTGCCGGTAATCCTCGCAAGAGACCCCTAACACCCGGCGATGATCACACAGGTTTACCAGCCCGCGCTGGCAATACCAGCACGCGCCACAAGAAATTGTCGAGTCGAAGGTTACACGGTCACCTTCCTTCCAATCCTTGACTTGTTTTCCTAGCTCGGCGATCACGCCGGCAGCTTCGTGGCCCATGATGATGGGCGGGCGGCGGCGTCCGGTGGAGCCGTCCATCCCATGCACGTCGCTGCCACAGATGCCGCACGCCCGCACCCTGACTAAGACCTCGTCGTCGGCGATCGGCGGGTCTGGCACATCCTCATAGACCAAGCGTTTGTAATCCGCGAGCGTTAGAGCCTTCATGATGTCAGGAACCTTTAATGCCCGTTACCACACGCGCCGAACACTATACCCCAAAACTTGGGAGGGCGGAACGTCGGGGGCTTCAAAGCAGTAGGCAGCAGGCAGAAGAAGGGTAGCGCGGACCAGTTTTGTAGGTCCGCGGCTCGTATCCTATGGGCAAGGAAAAGCCGCGGACCTACAAAACAGGTCCGCGCTACACCTGCTTCCGCGTTACAATGCGACTCCTTACTGCGAGGTGAACCCACGATGAAACGACGGCATTTTCTGACCCAATCCTTGGCTGCGGGCTCGCTGGCTTATAGGCTCAATGGGGGCGCAAACCCCCTGGTGGGCCAGTCGCCGGAGCAAAGCCTTGCGGCCCCTTCGGAGGGAAGGGCCCGCTTTGAGGAATTAAACAAGGCTCTGGACCGGGGAGCCATGCAGCGTGGATGGGCAACTCAAGTGGACCCGAGCTACCATCACGCTCCGCAAGCTGCCATCGAGGCCTTCAAGGATCGCAAGTTCGGCATAAGAATTCACTGGGGTCTTTACTGTCTTATTGGCAGTGGCGAATCTTGGGCATTGGCAGGCGCCAACAAACAGTTTTGGGACATCTATAACGTCTTCTATCAGTTTTTCAACCCGACGAGCTTTGATGCCGACGCTTGGATGGATTTGTTTGAGCAAGCGGGCGTCAGGTATTTCACCTTCACGACCAAACACCATGACGGTTTTTGTATGTGGCCGACCAGGACGATGCAAGAATCCATCAAGCTGACCCCTAAGGGATTTGGTCATGGCGGCGTTGAATACGTCGAAAAGGTGCTGCAGAGCTACAGCATCCAGGACGGGCCCTACAAGAAAGACATCGTGCGGAGCGTGGTGGAAGCAGGTAGAAGGAAAGGGATGGGAATCGGCCTCTACTACTCGCACGTGGATTGGCACGACCCTGCCTTCGCCTGGGATCCTTTCAATCAATACTACGATCCCCATTTCACTCCGGAATCCGATCCCGCGCGCTGGCAAACTTTTATCGCTCACGAGCGGGAGCAGGTGCGTGAGTTGATGTCGGAATACGGTAGAATCGATTACCTCGATTTTGATATCGGCTGGCCCCAGGCCGCGGCGCAGGATCTTGCCGAGATCACGATGATGGTCAGGAAAATGCAACCGGACGTCATCATTCGGGGCCGGGGAATCGGCGCCTATGGCGACTACTACACTCCGGAGGGCGTGATTCCCGGGGGCCCCTCACAAGGAGTTTGGAAAGTCATTTACCCCTGCGGGCAGGCGTTTTCCTACCGGCCCAATGACCTGTACAAGCCCGCCGAGTGGATCGTTGAAAGCCTCATCGGGATCACCGCCAAAGGTGGCAATTTTGAGGTCGGCTTCGGCCCGATGCCCAATGGCGAGTGGCCGCCGGAAACCGTGGAACACTTGAAATATACGGGAAGCTGGTTACGCGTGAATGGCGAGGCGATCTACAACACGCGGCCGCGCAAGATTTTTCGCGAGGGAAATAGCGTGTGGTTTACGTCCAGCAAAGACGGCCGGTACGTGTACGCCATCCGCATTGGCTGGCCTGGGGAAACCTTCACTACTCACTCGGTGCGTGCCGTGAAAGGATCACAAATTTTGATGCTGGGAGTGGACAAGCCCTTGGACTGGCGGCAAAACGGCACGACCCTGAGCGTGACGATTCCGCAATCCGTCGCCGATCACAAGCCGTGCCAACAGGCCTATGCGTTCAAGATTCTGGCGGAGTCTGAGTAATTCCAGAGGGTCCGCCACGCGCGGCGCCAGGACTCCGCTCAACGATCCTGCGCCTATTGGGGGGTCAGCTCATACGTACGCGTCTTGGGCAGGGCCGCGGCGCGCTGCTCCTCAACCAGTTCGCCGTCCAGGGCGTTCAAATCGTCCAAGGCCGTTTGGAGGTGGGGTGCGGAGAGCCCCTCGAGCGGCACCTGAATCATCCGCCAGCGGCCAAAGTGGACGGTGTTATGTTTTTCGGTCAAGGTCTCGACCGTCATCGCCTGGTTGCTCATGGGAGTGGAGAGCTCAGCGAGATTGATGCCCTCGGCGAGTTGCCTCGCGGTGAATGTGCCGATGCTTTCCTCATCGATTTTGAGCGTGTAGCGCTCCGCTTTGAGGCCGGTCACCCGCAAGGGTTCTTGGTCCAAGGCGGGGATGAAATCCGAACAACGCATCACCAAGGCCGTCACGGGATTGCTCGGATCGAAGGGCATGGGCAGCGCCCTATCGGTTTGCTTCCAGGTCAGGCGGTTGGCGTGGGAGGCCAAGTCATCGATCTCGGTATTCGTCGCGTGGACGACGCGCTTCTTCGCCGCGTTGATTTCCACCGCGCTCACGGTGGCAGGCGCATTCCAGGCTTTCAGGATGGCCTCCGCCATAATCAGATGACCGTCCGGGCCCGGATGCACGCGATCCGGCAAGATCCTTTGCGCGAGTTTCGGATCGACGGCCTTCGCTTTCTCCAGCACAGCGACGACCGGTGTGTTCAAATCCGCCACGGTCGCTCCCATCCGCTGGGCATAATCCTTCACCCACTCCCCGTAACGAATGAGCACGGCATTGTAACCCCCCTCAAAAGTGCGTGGGCGGGTCACGTCGTCAAAAGGCGAGGGCTGAATCAGTGTGAAGCGAATCTGCGGAAGGGCCTTCTGCACCGATTCAACAATGTGTTGGTAGCCTTGCGTGTACTTGGCGAAGGTTCCTTCGTCAAACGCGCGATAACCGCCGTCATTCATCCCCAGCATGATGGTCATCACCGTGGGCTGGTAGGGAATGACATCGCGTTCGAGCCGCGCGTCGATGGGCCCCCCGCCTCCGCCGGAAACACGGTCGCCACCCCAGCCACTATGCACAAAGCTGGCGTCGAGCCGGGGGAAGCGCGTCAACAGATAGGTCTCAACATAAACGGTGTAAAGCCGCTGATCGGTGATGCTATCGCCGTAGAAAACCACCCGGTCGCCGGCGTGAAGAGAAAACGTTGCCTGGGCCTTCGTGGCAACGGGGATGAGAAAGCTGAGGATAAGAGATGCAATGCGGATGCAATTCTTCATGGGTAGCTCCGGGAAGATCCATCGATCTTCACTTCCGTGTAAAGTGCTTTCAAGCGTGCGGCTCCGGCCCGCGCAAATGATTGTACCAAAGGCCATAATGTGCTTGACAAGGGAAGTTAATTCACTTACTATGGTTAACGAGACCAGCCCCTCTTAGCCACGCCTTAAGTCTTCTGAACTAAGTCTGGTTATCTCGCACGACATCTCCTTCAAGACAACTCAGGAGGTTGGAATTTTGGCCCGCCATCTATCAAGGGGGCGACAAGGACAGGGTCGAAACCCTTTCCGCGAAGGGGGGACGCGATGTAGGGCCGGGCATTTGATGTTTTTGACGATTTGCTTGCCTTGGCGATAGCTGCCAGGGTCGCACCACAGGCTCTGGGGCGGGCACTCCCTAGGCGTCTCGGGCAACGACTCGAGAAACTATAACCGAAAGTACAACACAAGGGAACAGGCCCCTGAGGCCGCCCCAACTGAGAGGATCAGAGGAACATATGGCAACAAAACTTTTCGTAGGTAATTTACCCCATAGTACAACCGATTCAGGTCTTAGCGAATTTGTAAGCGGTGCGGGCTTTCAAGTGGCCTCGGCCGTGGTGATTCGTGACAAGATGACAGGGACGCCGCGCGGCTTCGGCTTTGTCGAGCTCGGCGCTGGCGAGGATATGCAGCGGGCAATCGCCGGCTTGAATGGCCAGTCGCTCGAGGGCCGAGCCTTGACCGTCAATGAAGCTCGCCCCCCGCGCAATGATTTCTCCCGCCCCCGCAGCGGTGGCCGGGATAACTTCAGCCGCAGGCGAGATTACTAGGGTTAGGAAGTTTCGCGCCGACGGGTTAGCGGGTTTCAGAAAGACCGACTATTGTCCTATGGAGCCCCGGCCCGGAGGCGGAAAAGCTCTTGGCGTGGCCGTGCCGGGCGAACCCGTCCCGGCCTGCTCGATGAGAAAAGGCGGGGGGCCAACCGGTTGTTGGCAGACGCCATTCTATTCTCAGCCCCTTCGCGATGTTTACCCGGAGTGACACGACCGGGCTCAGTGACAACTTCGCGAAGAACCAAAAGCCCGCAAAGATCGGGCATTCCTTTGCCTTGCTCCGGAACGCCTTGCCGCTCCTCCGATATGACAGCGTTGGGGCTTTTGCCGCGACCTGTGTAAGAAATCCGCAGCGGTGCAATACGCGAACAGGGTGGCATAAGGACGGTCGGCCGTACTCATACTGGTCCATCCCGTCGGCGGTAGGCCCATTCGATTTCGACATCCGAATTCAGGCTGGGCCCGATCGACAAGCCTGCCAGGATAAGGGAGGGAGATCAAAAATGGAACTTCCACAAGGTATCGACAGCAAATTCCGGTTCATCTTGGTGGCGGCTAAGCGCTCACACCAGTTAATTGGTGGGGCCAAAGCACGCGTTCAGAGCGAAAGTAAAAAGGTCATCGTAATTGCCCAACGGGAAGTTTATGCGGGGCTTGTGCCCTTTATGATGCACGATGGCCATGGAAACAGCCTCGACAGAACCGCGAAGGTGAAGTTAGCGTAGACCGGTTTCAACTTCACACCATGGCGCGTGCCGATGGCTGGCCCCCGTAAACTACTTCCGCAAATAGTTATCCGTCCCATCCAGCCAATCGTGGCGGATGGGGCTGAACACATCGATCCCGATTGTGTCTTCAATCGCCAGGGCGCGGTGAGGAACGTTGGAAGGGATCACCAGCACCTCGCCGGCGCGCACCATCACTTCCCGCCCTTCCAATTCAAACTTCAGTGCCCCTTGCAAAACCAGGCTGATCTGCTCGCTTGCGTGGTGGTGGAGCGGCACCAGGCAATCCTGGAAGAGCCAGAGCTGCGCCACCATAACCTTTTCGCCGCTCACCACCTTTCTCCAAAGCTTGTCGTTCAGGATCTCTTTCTTAACACTCTCCCACGCCAAGAGCTGCATCGCACGCCTCCGTGTGTGAAAGTCCGCGGTCCGAAGTCCGGGATCTCGGCCTTGTAACTCGGACCTCAAGCCTACTTGTATCGTACACGTATCGGGCCGAATTTCGCGATAGAATGGGGCATGATTCGATATCGAATCTAAGAAGGAGGTTCGACGGCAAGGGCCCATACTTCGGACTTTCGACCAAGGACCACAAACTTCGGACCCCGGACTCCGGACCCCGGACTCGCTTCTATGCTTTCCATCGTCACCCGCCACATTTCAGTCGCCAATGGTTTCCTACACCTCATCGACTACCTGGCGCTCGTTTATCTGGTGCTGCTTCTCTGGATTCCGTTCTTCTGGTTTGCATTTCATCCCGGCATTCGCTTCTGGCGGCGTGTAGGCAACCGCGCGTTTTGGGTGGCGCTGCCGGTATGGCTGATTTTCGCGGCGGGCATTATCATGGCACGCCGCGAGCTCTTTGCGCGGCGGCTGGAGCGTAGCGCGTTGACCTGGGCCGTAGGTGGCGTCCTTTTTTTCGTGGCAAGCTGGCTCGACGTGCAAACGCGGCGCGCCTTCGGCTGGCGGCGCTTGGCGGGCCTGACGGAACTAAACCCGGAACATCGCTTGTGCGCGGTGATTCGGACGGGGGTTTACGGGCGCGTTCGCCATCCGCGTTATGTGCTCTACATGCTGATGATTCTGAGCATGGCTTTCCTGACCGGGGCGCAAGCAATTTTTTTGCTGGCATTTCTGAGCGTCCTGTTGTATCAAATTCTCGCACCGCTTGAGGAGCGCGAACTCCTGGACCAATACGGGCCACAGTACGAAGACTATCGGCGGTTGGTCCCGCGGTTCGTGCCTCATCTCGGGCGGACGCCCGAAGCCGGGATTTCGTCCTGAACCGGAGGTTTCCATGTATCAGCGTTTTTGCGCCTTTTTCCTGGTCGCCATGGGAATGGCGACTCTACCTCTTTGGGCTCAGCAGCCCTGCCCCAGCTTTACCGTTGCTGTCAACACCGATGAAGACCACCTGCTGCTGGCCGTCAATGGCGCGGACAGCCCGAAGGAACAACTCGATGCCCTCGACAGCTTCGCGAAGGAGCACGCGGATTCCAAGTTCATGCCTTGCGTGAACGAATACTACGCGAGCGTGGACCTGAAGTTGAAGGATTTCGACAAATCCATCGAATACGCGGAAAAGGACCTGGCGTTGAATTACCAGGACCTGAACCTGCTTCTCACCCTCATCCGCGCCTATGCCTCCAGCACCAAGGTGAGTGACACGATCTTCGCGGTCATCAACAAAGTCCCGGACCAGGCCAAGGCGGAGACCGGCACTCCCACGCGGCCTGCCAAGGCCACCGACGAGGAATGGGCAAAGATTCAGAAAGATAGCCAGGAACTGGGCAAGGATAGCCACGACATCGCCGTGTGGGCATTTTTCCAGGTCCTGCCGCGCGTCACCGATCCGGCGAAACGGATTCAGGCGCTCGACAATTTTCTCAAGACCTATCCTGAGGTGGAGAAGGACAACGCGACTCAGGTGAACACCGCTTACTTTCAAGCGTATCAGATGCAGGGGAATCTGGACAAGACCGTGGAGTACGGCGACAAAGTTATTGCCACCGACCCCAACAATGTGGTGGCGCTCAACACCCTGGGCTTGGTCTATGCATTCTACCTGCCTCACCCCTCCATCGAAAAAGCTGTCGGTTACGCGCAGAAAGCCCTGACCGCGGCGCAGGGGCTCAAGAAGCCCGAGGGCGTCGACGATGCGGCGTTCAAAAAGGAACAGGACAACCAACTGGGCATGGCCCACCTGACGCTGGGGTATGCCGCCCTCGTCAGGGCGGAAAGGACCACGAAGTTGGCCCCGGCGATAGAGGAATTGAAGGTCGCCAGCAATCTCCTGGAAGGCAATCCGGCGCTCCAGGGTCAAGCCCTCTACTACTTGGCCTTTGCCTACGAAAGGGGGTACCCCGCCAACCACCGTGGGGCCATGGAGGCCTTGTTCAAGGCCGTAGACTTGCCGGGACCCTTCCAAGGCCAGGCGCAAGCCCTGCTCGCCAAGGTCCGGGCAGCCGTTAAGTAGCCACGGCTTCCGGGAATGTTCACAGGGGAGATAAGGGGGGAGGAGTGTCGGGGTTCGGTCCCGGCGCGGCCCGCCACTTCCAGAACCAGTACACCGGAACACCTACGCCGAGCATGGCGGCGCCCCATCCCGCCTCCACCGGCTCTTCCATCAGAGTATTCACCAGGAACCACGCTGAGCCCAACACGAAAATGATGGGCACGTAGGGATACCCGGAGACCCGGTAGGGCCGCGGCGCATCCGGCTTGTTGCGGCGCAGCACCAGCACCGCCAGCGCCGTCAGCGCATAGAACACAAACGCCGCGAAAATCGCGTAGGTGAAAAGCTGTTCGTACGTTCCCGCCGCCACCAGGACAATCGCCCATGCACCCTGCACCAGCAGCGCCACGTGCGGCGTGTGGAAGCGCGGATGCACGCGCGCGCACCAGCGGAAGAACAGGCCATCCCTGGCCATGGCGTAGTAAACCCGGGGCGCGGCCAGAATGCTGCCGTTCAGGCTCCCCAGCGTGGAGATGATGATTAACAGCGACACCAGGTAAGATCCGGTGCGGCCGAAGATGCGCACCGCCGCATCCGCTCCCACGCGCGAGGAGCGCGCCACCTGATCCATCGGCAGCACATGGTAGTAAACCAGGTTCAGCGCCAGGTAGATCGCCATCACCGCCACGGTTCCCACAATCAGCGCCAGGGGCACGTTGCGCTCCGGCCGCTGCACTTCTCCCGCCGCAAACGTGCAGGCATTCCAGCCTTCGTAAGCCCAGAACGCGCCCACCATCGCCACTCCGAAAGAAGCCACGAACCGATGACCCGTGGGCGCCGCGAGCGCCGCGGGCCCGCCCGGCAATCCCCTCACCAGCACGTAACCCAGCAGGATGATCACCGCAATGGCGCCCACCTTCACTCCCGTCAAAATCGACTGCAAGGCGCCGCCCTCGCGCACGCCGAGGTAGTTAATCGCCGTCAACACCGCAATGGACGCGGCCGCGGCAGCCTTCTGCTCCCAAGGCGTGAGGGGCAGAAACTCGTTGGCGTATTCGGCAAAACCCGCGGCCAGCACCGAGATGCCCCCGGTTTGGGCGGCGATGAAGAATGACCAGCCGCACAGATAACCCGTCAGGGGCCCGTAGGCCTCGCGCAGATAGACGTACTGCCCGCCGGCCTGCGGCATCATCGCGGCCAACTCCGCAAACGAGAGCGCGCCGAACAGGCTCAACAAACCCGTGACCGCCCATACGGAAAGCGCCGCGTCCCGGGTGCCCATCGAGCGGGTGATCTGCGCCGGCACAATGAAGATGCCCGTGCCAATCATGATCCCCATGACAATGGCGGTGGCTTCCCACCAGCCCAACACCCGCAGCAATTGCGGCGGCGCGGAGGCGGCAACCATTGTGCCCGAACCGTTTTCAGGAGAATTCATGGAAGAGATAAAGCCCGCCCCGAAGCGGCCGGACTAATTCCCGGCCTACCTCTGAGCTTGCGACACAATAGAAGAATCCGCCCGCGCGGTCAATCGGAGATGCGCGGACATCTCAACAGCCTAAGAACCTCGGAGATGTTCGGCGAGGTGAGGTTGGTAGTTGGTTAGCCCCAACGGGGCGATCCATCCCAGCCCAGGCCAACGGCCCGGGTCAAGCACGGAATCACCCCAATGTCCGAGCCCTGAAGAAGGGGCGCGCCAGTCCAAAGCCCTAAAGGGGCGACCTAATCTAGCCCAGGGCAACGCCCTGGGAATCAAGAAACGGTCACGAGGTCAAGCCCTGAAGGGGCGCGCCAATTAAAACCCATGCCACAACCGCTATCGAAGACGAACGATATGTGTGGGATTGGAGCCAGCTCGTGGGTCGCCCCTTCAGGGCTGGGGGGGTAGAAATTGATGGGGCCACTTTACCCAGGGTGTTGCCCTGGGCTAGATTAGGTCGCCCCTTTGGGGTTCAACAGCGGGTAACGCCGTGCCCGCGCTCGCTCCAGGAATGGGAGCAAGGGTGCAAGGGTCCGGAAAGCGCCGTGCGCGCGTCGTCCGTCAATCGTCAATCGAAAATCGTCAATCGAAAATTCCTTGCGCGCCTCCTTGACGGTGATTGATCGAGATCCGGAAGCGGTGGAAAAAGCCCTCATGAACAAGTCGTGAGTGCCTGTGCTACGTTAAGAAGCCAGAACAGGCCACGGATGGGACGCGGTGACAGAAATGTTGCCTGTGTTCGTGGGGCGCCCTGATGCATTAGGGCGCCACCCGCCACGGCGCGCGACCATCTGCGGGCCATTTACGCCTATGTCGCAGGAAATTCCCAGCCCCCGAAGTTCAGCGGCAGAGAGCTAGTGGGCCTGACGTTTGCCAACAGAGTCTGAAGCAAGTATAATTGACAGTATAGGTAATCGATCGGATTCGAGGCGCTATCATGGCTCAACTGACGCTCTATCTCGATGATGCCGCCGAGCAGCGCGTAAAGGCGGCAGCCCGGAAATCTGGAGTCTCGGTCAGCCGATGGATTGCCGAGCTGGTACAGAGCCGGACGCGCACCGATTGGCCGCCCGAGGCCCGGGAGTTGGCGGGAGCGTGGCCGGATTTTTCTGATCTCCAGGAACTTCGAGCGCTGACCGGCAAGGATCATTCTCGGGTGCGGCTATAAACGGGAATTAGCCCGCCGGCGGATGGTTTGTTCACTGCGCCGCAGTTTTCTCGCCTCCTATGTTTCTTCTCGATACGAACACGCTCATCTACTTCTTCAAGGGACAAGGCAAAGTGGCGGAGCACCTTTTTGTCGTGCCGCCTGGAGAGGTAGCGATATCGTCAGTGTCGCTGTATGAGATCGAGGTTGGCATTGCCAAATCCGAGCAGCCCGCCAAGCGGCGTAGGCAGTTCGATACGTTTCTCGCGATCGTGTCGGTGCTTCCGTTCGACCGCTCGGCCGCCCGCGCCGCGGCGACGGTGCGCGTGGATCTGGAAAGGCGGGGGCTCCCCATCGGCCCGCTCGACAACCTCATCGCTGGCGTCGCTCTCGCCCACCGGGCCACGCTGGTGACCCGCAACAACCGAGAATTCTCCCGGCTGCCTCAGCTTGCCATCACGGACTGGTACGACTGAGCAAGCGTGCCATCACGCCACTTTTGACATTGGCGCGGCACCAACTTTGCATTTTATGTCGGGGCCCATTGAGTACGGTTAAGAAGCCAGAACCGGCCACGGATAGGGCGCGGGGACAGAGATGTTGCCCGTTTTCGTGGGGCGCATACATAAGAGGCAAGGTATTCGCCACCCGCACAAGCCGCTTGGCCGAACATAAAAAGGACGTTATGTTGTATTGGGGCGTGAAGTTTCGACGCCAAGGAGCCTTCGAAACTCATCCTCCAGAGCTTTGGTCGCCGCCGGAATGCTTTCGGAAAAAAACGCGTTGTACGCTTTCATCAAAGCTTCATATTTTTCTGCAATCATTTCCTGTGCCTGGGGGTTGAGGGGAGTATAGACGCCCGCAGCAGCAACGTGCCGTGACATTTCATCAACGACTTTTTGCAGCAACTCGCAAATGCGCTCCGGTAGATAAATCCGGTGTTTTTGAATGTACACAGACACGTCTTCCATTCTCTCTGCGGTCTTCTTCCACGCTTCTTTTTGTTGTAGGCGGTCGGTAATGTACGCATCTGTCGCAATAAAACGCTTTCCTTCCATTCGCGCCTCGACCAAGCGTGCGTACACCTGGTCAATGACCTCGGCTCGCTTTTCGTGAAGCTTTGAAAATCGCACTTGGTGTTCGGTAGCGATTAGTTGTAGGTGGTTTTTAAGCTGCTCAATGGAAGCATCTGCTTTGGACTTCAATTCGTATTTAAGACGTTCCAATTCGGAGTCGGCGCTGGCTTTTAAATCCGTCTCGAATCTCTTAATATCTTTGGTAAGCCATGTGTTTAACAAGGATCGCGCCAAGAAACCAAGAACCACGAGCAGCGTGGCGTTGCTGCCAAGGGCAATTAAAATTTCCTTCCAGACATCCATAGCTAATCCTTTATGCCAGTGCCCGGTAAAGGGCTGGCTGGCGCAGAGCGCAGCTCTGCGCTCTAGCGTGCTATATTAGCGCTGGTCATGCCCTCCCACAAACGGCATTTTGGCCGCGGATGGCTGCAACTCCTGACCGGCAGCACCTATCGCCGCGCCAAGCTTTTGAGAGTGATCGGCTCGCCTGATTTCAGTCTTGTTTGTGGCCCGCAGAGCTGCGCTCTGCGCCAGCCCGCCTGTGTTGCGGGCTCCGCGGTTAAATACCACGCAGATTTTTCCCTGTTCGTAGGCTTCGATGAAATCGAAGTTGTGAAAAATGAACCGGTTCTTAAAGTCCTCGACTACTTTTCGGATATCGTTGGACACATCCTATTGAGTATTGAGGGGGAGTCCAAGCGTCTCGGATTGGTCAAGTAGCACGTATCGGGTGTGGGAAAGGGCCACGGTCAGGACTGCGCTGGCTCCCCGCTGTTTGCCCTTGGATTCGCAAGCGCGAATCTGAGGAGGAACCGCAGATTGTCTTTGTGTTACAGTAGCTTCACCATGCTCCGAGTGGCCACTGCTTCCGCGTGCCTGCTGTTTTGGGTATCCCTGTGTGTCGGACAGAACCTTCCAAGGCCAGAAAACAATGCAACGCATGTCCAAATGAAAACCAGCAAGGATGCTGAGATATCCAAAAGAGAGGATGCACAGCCACAGCCAAATTTTTCTCATCCGGCGGCAGGAAGCCAACCATGCAAGGATAACGGTGATGGCAAGAAAAGCGATAGCCAGGGAGAGCCGCAAGGCTGGTTTGAGGCCTATGTTCTGCTGACAGGGCTAATGGCTCTCTGCTCTTTAGTCGCTGCTTTGGCGACTAGAAGAAGCGCTAATGCCGCAGTCAAGGCTGCCAATACGTCCGAAATGGCGCTGAAGCTGTCTGAGCGTGCTGATATCCTTCTTGAAGGAGCCAGTGTGCTTGCTGGCGTGACTCAAAAAGTAGATCAAGATAGCCAAGTGGTTATGGGTTTCAGGAATTTCGGACGTACGAGAGCACAGAATGTGCGGTTTGAGATTTCTTTGGAGATTCCTGGTGTTCCAAACTCTATCCCACCTCAGGCTCCGATAACCATCGGCGCTGGAGAGACGCAAAGCCTGTGCTTTCCTAGGTTTGCTGAATTCCTCACCAGGGAAACAGGCGAAGGTATTGCGAGGGGGAAAATCCCTCTCAAATTTCGCGGCAGCGTTACCTATGATGACGTTTTTGAAGACCCTCACACCTTTCGGTGTGGTGGCACCTTTGACCATCGAACAGGCACATTCCGCATGGATGAACATCGTGAATTGGAGAGCCGGAATCCAAATTAGGGGACTCGGAAAAAGGGTCAAGGGCCAAACACTTCCCCGCCGCAGCGGAACCCGACGACGACGTGCCTACTGGCTGGGTTGCTCCTGTTGCGGGTCGAGACCCGTACGCTTCTGGGACTGTTGACCGAGGACCCGCCACGATAAACGCGTTTCGCCCCGTTCGTCGGCCCCCCAGGATCTTGGGTGGAGCTGTTCTTATAGTAGTTCTCGTCGTACCAGTCGTTCACCCACTCCCATACATTCCCCAACATGTCATACAAACCGAATTCGTTGGCTCGTTTCTGGGCCACGATATGTACTTGTCTACCGCTGTTGCTGTCGTACCACGCAATCTCCTCCAAGTCCCCGTACCAGGCTTGCGTGTTTCCGGCCCTCCCCGCATACTCCCATTCGCCTTCGGTGGGCAGCCGACCTCCTGCCCAGGCACAATACTCCTGCGCGTCGTCCCAACTTACTATCACCATCGGCATCTGCTCGTTGCTCCAGTCTGGGTGGAAGAGTCGGTCGAGGATCGGATCGCGCGGCATACCTTTTCCTGTGGCTGCTGCAAAGCGTTTGTACGCCCCCACCGTCACTTCCGTTTGCGCCAGCCAGAAACCCTTCGTAATGTTTACCTAATGCGGCGGTTTCTCATCGTCCTTACACTCGGTGTCCCCCGGCGAGCAACCCATTATGAAGGTCCCGGGCGGAATCCACACGTACTTTAGCCCGTCCCTGGGATTGACCTTCGTCACAACTTTGCTGTCGGGTCGTGGCTGCCCTGGCGGTGCGCTTGCTTCCACAACGGGGTTGCCCCCTTGCGGCTGTGCCCTCGGAGTTTCAACAATTGCGCGCCCCGGATGCATTGCTAGCCACTGGCTGACACGATTGGCGAATCGCTGGGCCGCCGCCAGCCTTTCCGCCGAATCAGGAGGCGTACTTTGAGCGGGAATGTCGGCCTTGGCCCGCGCAGTCTCGGCTAGCGGCATGGGCTCATCAGGTTCCCGCAATGCGGACGACGGCACAATTGGGGTTGGAGCAATCGTCACCGGGGTTTCGGTTCGGGGCGAAGGCTGAGCGGCACTCACCAGTTCTCGCGCGAAGTCGCGGGCGGAGGCGTAACGCTGGTCGCGGTCCTTTGCGAGCGCCTTCATGACGGCGCTCTCCACGGCCGGGTCTACCTCCAAGCCTGGTGCAACGGAGTTGAAGGGTGGCGGGACATCCTGCAAATGTTTTCGCAAGTAACCGACCGGCGTGTCGGACTGGAATGGCACCTGCTCGGTGAGCATCTCGTACACCACAACGCCCAGCGAATAAACATCCGACCGCGCATCCAGCTCATCACTCCTCATGCCGGAAGCTTGCTCGTAGGACATGTAAGCGGGCGTGCCGAGGACCATGCCGGTCTGCGTGTGGGCGCCGGACTCGCGCAGCTTGGCAATGCCGAAATCGACGATTTTCACCTGAACGTTCGCCGGTGGGGACACCGGCGCTACAGAGTCGTCGTCCGGATACGTCAGGAAAATGTTATCGGGTTTGAGGTCGCGATGAATGATGCCCAACTTGTGCGCGGCGTTCAGGCCTCGCGCCGCTTGCTGGAGAATTTCCGCAACCTCAGGCACAGGAAGCGCTCCCCGCCGCGCGAGGGCTTGGCGGAGAGATTCGCCTTCCAGAAACTCCATGGCGATGTAAGGCGTACCGTCATCGGCCTGGCCGGATTCGTAAATGGTGACGACGTTCGGGTGGTGAATGCGCCCCGTGGAAGCCGCTTCATTCTGAAAGCGCTGTAAGAAGTCGGGGTCATCCAGCAGCTTGCGGCTCAGGACTTTGAGCGCCACCGGTCGGTTGCCCACGGCGATCTGCTCGGCGAGGAAGACGGCACCCATGCCGCCTTGACCCAGTTGCCGGATTAGCCGGAAGCGGCGCGAAAGACTCGCAGCGAGATGGGGGTCGATCTCGGTCACAGCGGCAAATCCTCAGCGCGGCGGTTGTAGCGGCGATCGGAGTTTACCCCGCAGGGCGGGGATCGCCGGACGGAGACAGGGCTTGGGCTTGTACAAATTAGCCATTGGCGAGGCTCAAATCGGACACGGATCAGCCTTGTTCCCCAAAGGGGAACAATATCATCAGCCGTAGGTAAAACCTACGGATCGTGACAAGGAAAAGTAGGGGCGGTTCGCGAACCGCCCCTACGCTTTATCAGGGGTCGAATTTATCGACCCTTCAGGGTCGGAATCTGATTGCCCTGGTTTCCTTTCCGTAGGTTTCATCCGTCAGTTGAAAGACTAATGATATTCCTCCCCTTCGGGGAGGGTCGAAAGAGTGCAGCGCGGCGTCGCGCGGACAGAAATCCGGGTCGTCCGGATACGTTCTCTGGCATTGGGGGCAGACGCGCATCGGGCTCCTTGGCAAGTCTAAGTAGCTGCCCGGTGCCGCGCATCATACTATAGCTATCAGGAAGGGTACAAGCACTCAGGCAGTGACGAGTGACGAGTGGCAAGCAGGAAAGCAGGGGCAGAGAACGCGGAGCTGCAAAAGCAAGTCCGATTGTCCCACCGGGGTTCGCTCTCATACGTCAATAACATCGTACGTTGTTTACGTTATATGTTAAGAATAGTTTATCAGCGGGTGGCCGCTGCGGCGGCCCTCGGAGTAAAGCCCCGCCCTTCCCCTCATTTTGGTTCTCCGTTCCTGATGTTTTGTCATGACATTTTTCCTAATCTATAGGCTTTTTTCTGTAGGCCAATTCGTGCTTGACAAAGCCTAGAATTGTATGTATACTGATTAATGTGGCCGGTTCCCGCTGGCCCGCGCGAAGAGCCTTGACCTAAAAGCCAGCTCCGCGCTTGCTGTTCCTGCCGCTGCATGGCGCTCTGGCGAGGCCCCTATGGGGAGGAAGGGAAGAGAAACTCCCATGCCCATGGTAGAAAAACCTGAAATAACGGAAAGCATCGGGCGGCACATCTGCGCAATGGGCGGCGGCATCTCCGTGTCCTCTGCGGCGGGCAAAGCGTTCACACAGAGACCGCAGAGACGGTCTGTGCCCTCCGTGTTGACCGCTTTGAGACACGGAGAACACGGAGAGAGTTGGTCAAGCCGACCGCAACGGGGAAGGGTCGAGCCCCGTGCGAAGCTCGCGGAAAAGTGAAATTATGTCGATTCACGAGCGCGTGGGAAGAGGGTCTTGGCTAAGCCCCCGAGATAGCAGTCACCGAAAACCCCATGCGCGGCCAGAATGTTTATGAAAAGACAGCACCTTAGCGATGAATTGGAGAAATTGTGATGAGCGCGCTAAGAGTTCAAGCGTTTGAAAATAAGGACTTTAACCAATCTGTTCATAGGCTATGGCGAAGGGAAGAATAAGGATGGTAAAATGAAGGTATTACCCAGAATGTATTTGAAATCAAATGAGATATTAAATTGACTGGGCTCAGATTCACTCCCAGGCCAGAATGTTATAGATAAATAAGCCACTTATCAGTGCAAGGCCAGAATGTTATTGAAAGGAAAGGAGAAAGACTTGGGCTGGCGCTCGGGAAAGGTGGGCGGCAGGCGGGCGGCGGAGTGGCGGATTCAGGCGCCAGGATTCGTGACTCAAGCGGCATGAGCGCGTCTGGAGAATTCAAATTGCAGATTGCAGATTTAAGAAGACTGGGAAGAATGACGACGATGAGGGGGCGTGTGGAGATGGCAAATTGCCGATCTGAGATTTGAGACCAAAGCACACAAGCTATGTTTGACAAACCCTCCGGTGCACTCCAGAATGAAAGGTCTGGGCATTTCCAGAAATTACACGGAGAACCTGCATGAGCAGCCAAATCAGCCCGCAAGATGTCTTGAACGCCCTCCGAACGGTGAAGGACCCCGACTTGGGGCGCGACATCGTGACGCTGGGCTTTATCAAGGAATTGGAAGTTGGCGACAACCGAGTTTCGTTCGCGCTGCAACTGACCACGCCGGCCTGCCCGCTGCGTGACGTACTCACGGCGCAGGCGCGCGCGGCGGTGATGGCGCTGGGCGTTGCCGACGTGGAAGTTCGGCTGGTGGCGCAAGCTCCGGCGCGCGGCGCGGGCCACGCGCTGATCCCGCAGGTGAAGTACACCATAGCCGTGGCGAGCGGCAAGGGCGGCGTGGGGAAATCCACGGTGGCGGCGAACCTGGCGGTGGCTCTCAACCGCGCGGGCGCCCAAGTGGGCCTGTTGGACACCGACGTCTACGGGCCCAGCGTGCCCGTCCTGATGGGCGGAAGCGAAGCGCCGTGCGTGGTGGAGGGTAAAATCGAGCCCCCCGTCGCGTACGGCATCAAGATCATGTCCATGGCGTTTTTCCTGCCCAAGGACGAAGCCGTCATCTGGCGCGGGCCCATGTTGCACAAGACCATCCAGCAATTTCTCGGCGACGTGCGCTGGGGAGAACTCGACTATCTCATCATCGATATGCCGCCGGGCACGGGCGATGTCCAATTGAGCCTTTCGCAGACCATTCCGCTCACGGGGGCGGTGATTGTCTCTACGCCGCAGGACCTGGCGCTGAGCGTGGCGTCCAAAGCCATCGCCATGTTTCAAAAGTTGAACGTACCCATCCTGGGTATTATCGAGAATATGAGCTACTACGTGTGCCCGCAGTGCGGACATTGCGAAGAAATCTTCGGCCACGGCGGCGCGCGCGAAGCCGCGACGAAGCTCAACATCGCGTTCCTGGGCGAAATTCCGCTCGACTTGTCGATTCGGGAGCAAAGCGATTCCGGCAAGCCCGTGGCGCTCGACGACTCGACGATTTACGGCGAAGTGTTCCAGCAAATCGCCGGAGCACTGGCGGCGCAAATCAGTATCGGGAATTTTGAAACGGCGGAGGATATTGGTATCGAATAGTCAGTCATCAGTTCTCAGTTTTCAGTCACAACTAGGAACCGGCGCGCTTCAGCTCTTACTGACGACTGATAACTGATGACTGAAAACTTGTTTACGCCCATGCCCCCGACTCCGACGAAGATCAAACTCGCTGCCGGCAACAACACTTTGGCCATTCATTGGTCCGACGGCCACGAGAGCGCGTATCCCTATCGCTACCTGCGCAGCAAGTGCCCCTGCGCGACCTGCGATGAAGCGGCCCCGGTGGCGGAGCAGGCCGTGGGCGGCCTGCCGATTCTCGGCCAGAAGCCCTTGCACCCCGAGCGCGCCGAGCTGGTGGGCCGCTATGCCCTGCAAATCTACTGGAGCGACGGCCACTCGAGCGGCATTTACGCCTTCCCCTACCTCCGCACGCTTTGCCCTTGTCCGGAATGCACGGCTCTTCGCGAGGTTGCCGAATCCAGCGATTGAAGTTGCGCCGCTTAGGGAATAGAATGCCGTCCTGCCGAAAACTCAAGGGGCGCGAACGCACCAACAATTCCGGAGGGCTTTACATGGAGAGCTGGACTTTCCGCTTACTGCTTGCCGCAGGGACATTCTTGATCGTAACCCTGTGCGCGGCCGCGCCCAATGAATCATCGGGTGATCGGGTGATCCGATGATCGGGTGATCGAAAGAACTGAGCTGCTGAACTTGCTACGATGCGACACTTCGAAGACGCATGGGTGGCCGGTCTTGTTCCACTCGAACCCTGGGTCTTCCGGTCAGCAGATCACCCGATCATCGGATCACCCGATCACCCGATTCCTAGATGATTTCGACTTGGCAGTTCTTCACGAGGCGCTTGAACTTGGTGGCGTCTCGGTCGCTTCCCACGATCGCCGCGTAGTGCATGGGCACGGCGATCTTGGGGTGGATGGCCAACGCCGCTTCCACGGCTTCTTCCGGGGTCATCACATAAGTTCCCGAAACCGGCAACAGCGCGATGTCGCAGGCGATATCCTTCATCTCCGGGATGAAGTCCGTGTCACCGGCGAAATACACGCGGGTGCCATCCATCGTGATCACAAAACCTAGACGCTTTTCGGCCTTGGGATGAAAGGCCTTCCCCGGCTCGCGAAACTTGTTTACGTTGTAAGCAGGGACGGCTTCGATTTCCACCTTGCCGACGGAGAACTTTCCACCTGGATCGAGGAAGCGGGTTTCTTTCACCTGCACGCCTTTGAGCCCACCCTTGCAAAGCGGGCTGGCCACAATGGTGGTGCCAGGAAAGATCACCTTGTTGAGATCGTCCAGGCTGAGGTGGTCGAAGTGCTCGTGGCTGAGCAAAACGATGTCGGCTTCATCACGGCCCGTCACTTTAAAAGGGTCGGTGTATATGACTTTCGACCCCTTGATTTTGAAGGTGTCATGAGCGATGCGAGTAAATTCGAGATTCAAAAGTTTCATCATGCCCCTCCCAGTTGATTCTCTGTTGCGCGCCCAAACCCATCGCCGCACGCCCGTCTAGAATAACACCAACCTCCGGGTTAAGACGAGAGCAGCGATTGTTCTCACCCGGCCATTGCCGTGACGGTCTTCTTGCAACGGGTGAGACCTGACTCGGAGCTGGGATGCCCCAGGACATCCCCAAATCCCCCATGAGTCAATGCCTGCGTGCGAGGCCTTCCAAGCCATTTGCAAACTGTGCTAGAATCGTTCGTGCTTCCGAGTCAGATGGGCCGTTAGCTCAATTGGTAGAGCAACTGACTCTTAATCAGTAGGTTGGGGGTTCGATTCCCTCACGGCTCACCATCCAAATCCTTCCTTTGCAAGGTGCTCCTATTTTTCATACCCGTCGTCATGCCGAAACCGTCGAACCACCGTCCAGGGGCGGGCGCGCAGCAGGTGCAGGCGAGTTTGCGGCGCCCGTGTGGCTCCGGCGGCCCGCGGTTCAGGACGCGTGGCTATTTTTTCCCCGAAAGGAGAAATGCGAATGGACCGTAGAGGCTGCCGAGCAAGAAGGGAAATCGCGGGAGTTTGACGCTGGCGGAAGCCCGCGAGCCGTGCGCGAGGCGGTTACGGAAACGCGAGGCGATGTAGCGAAGGATTTCCCCACGCAGAGAGGGCTCCTCCAAGAAATACTTGGTCAGGATGGCGGTGTGTCCGCAGCCGGCTTGGAAAATACCCCGGCGCAAGCCCTTCCAATCCGTCGGCCAACTGTGAACCACCACGGCTCGCGGCTCGAAGAGGATTCGTCCTCCGCGCCGCAACACATTGAAAAGGAGTTCTGTATCCTCTCCGGATCGAACTCTAGTCCCGCGTCCGAATCTCTGATCGAAATACCCGAACCGCTCGAAGACGTCACGGCGAAAGACCACGTTCATGGTGAATCCGTTCATCGCCATGCGAAGCGGAAAGCGGTCGGCGGTTGCGTGAGCGTCGAACATTGTCGGGGCACGGGGCAATGGTGAACAGACGAACTGCTCGAAGGCCTGGTGAACGGGGTCGGCAGGGTTCTCAGCGCGGATGGCGCCCAGCACGCAGTCCACGGTGGGGTCAGCGAGCGGAGCGACCACGCGTGCCAGCCAGTTTTCACCGGCCTCGGTGTCGTCGTCGAGGAAGGCTATGAAATTTCCCCGTGCGGCACGGATGCCGGCATTGCGGGCGCGGCTGTTCCCGCGGCACGGCTCGGTGGTGACTCGGGCGTCGTGGCGCCTGGCGATTTCTTCTATCGCGGCAAGGTGGGAGCCGTTGTTGACGACGATGATTTCAGCCACCGCCGCCCGGAACGGACGCACCGACTCGAGGCACCGCTCGAGGTCCGCCAAGCGGTCCACCGTGCAGATGATGAGGCTCACCTGCTTCGACAGTTCGGCCGGGACGTCCATTCTTCCTTCCTTCGCAAGGTAGCCTGCCGGCGCCCAACGCCGCACGCTGTCCGGAGGGCAGGCTCTGCCTGCGGGATGGGCAGCCGTGCAGAATTGCCTCCCCTCGCACTTGTGGGCTTACGTCCTGGTTTCGCCCAGGAGCTCGTCGTAAAGCCTGGAGAAATTCTCCGTCATCTGAGCGAGGCTAAAGTGATCCCGCACGCGCACCGCGGCGGCCGCTCCCATGCTCAGCCGCTGCTCCGGGTTGCTGAGCAGAAGGTGGAGCCTGGCGGCCAACGCCTCCACATCGCCGGGCGGAACAAGCCAGCCCGTTTTCCCGTCCACCACAAGCTCCGGGACTCCCCCGACTGACGAAGCGACGACAGGCAGGCCGGTTGCCATCGCCTCAAGGGCCGCGAGGGGAAAGCCTTCTTCGAGGGAAGGCAGGACAAAGACATCCCATCGGGACAGTACCGAACTGAGGTCGTCAACCCATCCCAGGAACTCGATACGTCCCGCGACGCCCAGCGTGGCAGCCATCTGTTCCAGCTTTTCGCGCTGCGGCCCTGAGCCGGCTATTTCGACCCGCAGAGCGGGAAACTCGCGTTGCAGCACCGCCGCCGCTTTTAGAAGGTATTCGATCCCTTTCAATTCGATGAGCCGCCCGGCAGTTCCAAGGACCACCTCGGAAGCAGCGCGGCGAGGTGGAGTCGAAGAGCCCTCGCGCGGGTCGCTTGCGCCAGCGTAGATTACCCTCACGGGGCCATCCACCACTCGACTGCCAACCGCCCGGGAGACCGCGACCACGATGTCTCCGCCGCCGGAAGAAAAATGAATGGGCTCGAGACCGCGTGGTTCCAGAATCCTGCTATGGAGGTGCAGCACAATCTTAGCGCGCGTCGCCACCCGTGCCAGCCAGCGAACGGACCTTCCCCCGTAATGGATTTGGATGATCTTGAACTCCTGGCTTCGCAGGCGGCGAAAGAACTTCCAGGCGCCGGCTGGATCTCGTGCTCCTCGCCACCAGACGAGGGCGCTCGCCCGTGCGCCGTCCTGCTCCAGCGCCCCGACCAGAGGCCCTTCTCCCTCCAGGAACCAAGCGTGGATGCGGTAGCGCGCCGGATCGAGTCCGCGTGCCAGCGCGCCCACCATGCGGGCAATACTCGAACCCTCGGGCTGCGCTGTGCCCAGAATGTGCAGGATTTGGTGAGCCATGATCTCTGCCGATGCCCGGCACTTTCATTCCGCTGTTCCATCGAAAGTCTACTGGATGTTAGTGCGGGCGATAAGCAAAAACTTCAAGCTGCCCGCGGACCCTTGCTGCGGCGCCAAGCGGCAAGCGTTGCGGTGGTCGTCTTCGCGCCAAGAGGAAAGAGCAATGTAAGGCGGCTCAACCGGGGTTGCCTGCGATGGTTTGGCAATACCCCTTGGGCCTGTTTGGAGGGGGATTAATGACTCGAGCCAAAAACCGAACGCGCCGCACCTTTAATACTGATTTGACATCAAACGTAGAGTATTAGAGAATAGGGGCAGGGGGTTCCCATGCGTCTTCCTGCCCAGATCGAACCTTGGCTGTCCACCGTAGACCTGCAAGTTTGGGTGCGAGA
>Ga0187849_1000921_pt1 | contig 35861 bp, 26 predicted proteins | sample June2016WEW_4_10_2_FD_132412 | JGI IMG/M metagenome (GOLD analysis project Ga0187849, IMG submission 132412) | Peatland microbial communities from SPRUCE experiment site at the Marcell Experimental Forest, Minnesota, USA - June2016WEW_4_100 | ecosystem: Environmental > Terrestrial > Soil >...
CAAGCCGCCTGATGATCGAGTCTATGGATGGTCTGACGCTTTGCCCCCGGAACGCCGTGTCCCGGATCATGTGCAGCAGGTTATAGGCAAGAGATCCGGCGAGAAGCCTTGCTTGATTCGCTGCAAACCGATGGCAAATTGCTTTGTCCCATCTAAGCGTGTTCTTCCCCTCTTTTATGCGGTTTTCAATCTCAGAGCGACCATAACAGTGGCGCAAGGCGGCAGGCAGAAGAGACATCGATTTCAAAGCTCCCTCCGGAGCAGCGGCAGATGCGCCTTGGCTTCCCGAAGGAATCCTTCAGCGTTCCGGAAGGCGCCCCCCTGCTTCAAAGCCCATCCATTGCGCAAGGCACGACATCTTTGAATTACAACCGGTCGCCCTACGACTATGTCACCCCCATAGAAGATCAGGGTGACTGTGGGAGCTGCTGGGCCTTTGCGACAAAGGCCGCTTTGGAATCACTGGTTCTGATGGCCACACGCGCAGCACCAACAAGTATCAATCTATACTTAACGACTTAAATAATTGCGCAAAGACGTCGCAGAGTATCGTTTCCAATCGAAACGAGTACAATTTTTGCATCGAAGGTCCAAAAAGAAAGATTCCAGTTTAACGAACGCTAAAGGAACCCAATAATGAAACGATTCGGAACAAGTAGTCTAGTTACCGTTTTGCTAGGACTGTCGGCGGCCATGGTCCTTTCCTTCTTCGTGCAGGTGCCGGTCCAAGGGCGGGGACAGCCGGTACTGACGCGGCACATGCGTGCGACGGTTTCAAGCGGGCAGGCGGTGTGGGTAGGCCGGCTTCCCGCAACACAGTCCTTGCGGCTGAACATCGCTTTGCCGCTGCGCAACGAGTCGGAGCTCGACAGAGTGTTGCAGCAAATTTACGATCCACGAAGCTCCTCTTACCGCAAGTTCCTCAGCGTGGAAGAGTTCACCGGCCGGTTCGGACCGTCGCAGGAGGATTACGACGCGGTGATTGGTTTCGCGGAAGCGAACGGCTTGACCGTGACGGGCACCTCTCCAAATCGAATGATCGTCGATGTCCAGGGGCCGGTGGCTAATATCGAAGGAGCGTTCCATGTAAACATGGGCGGCTATCAGCACCCGACGGAAGATCGCACATTCTACGCTCCGGACCGGGAGCCAACGGCGGATCTGCCGGTTGCCTTGTGGCATATCACGGGCCTCGACAACTTCTCGATCCCGCGTCCGGCCAGCCTCAGGAGAGCTCGGGAAGCGAAGCGTGACGCCACGGGGGGCTCGGGACCCGGCGGCTCTTTTTACGGCAGCGACATGCGGGCGGCCTACTACGGTGTAACCGGTCCAACAGCCCTTACCGGCAGCGGCCAGTCGGTCGGGCTGGTGGAATTTTCAAGTTACAACATAAATGACGTCACCACCTATTTCAGCAATGTGGGACAACCGCTCAATGTCCCCATAACTACCGTGCCAACGGATGGGTCCAGCTCGAGCAGCTGGAGCTGCACGGCGGCGACCTGCGGCGACGCCGAACCCGAAGTGGCGTTGGACATCATAGAGCCGATCTCGATGGCGCCGGGCTTGAGCCAGGTCCTCGTGTACGTAGCCGTGTCCAGCGACGCCGACATCTTTGCCGCGATGGCTAACGACGGCAATACTGTCAAGTTATTGAGCTGTTCGTGGGGATGGGAGCCGGCTGACCCGAGCAGTGACGAGCCGTATTTCAAGACGTTCGCAGCGCAGGGTCAGAGTCTGTTTGTGGCCTCAGGCGACGGCGGATCGATCCCCAGCATAAGTTGGCCATATTATTATCCGGCGGAAGATGCGTATGTCACGTCGGTGGGCGGCACCGACTTGACCACCAACGGCGCCGGAGGCCCCTGGGAATCGGAAACCGCATGGTCCGACAGTGGTGGCGGGATTGCTCAGGACATCTCTACGGGCGACTTTGACATCCCCACCTGGCAGCAGACGCCGGGGGTTATCACCGCTGCCAACAAAGGATCGACGCAATATCGCAATATCCCGGACGTCGCCGCAGAAGCGAACTTGGACAATTACATCTGCTACAGCGGCAATGCCGGCGGCGAAGGCCCAGGACAACACTGCGAAGGAGGATGGGGCGGAACGAGTTTCGCGGCGCCCCGATGGTCCGGATACATAGCGCTGGTGAATCAACAATCCGTGGCAAATGGGGCGAGTACGGTTGGCTTCATCAACCCAGCCATCTACACGATTGGGTTGGGGTCGAGCTATGGCGCCGACTTCCACGACATCACCAGCGGCAATAACGGCGCTTACTCAGCGGAAGTAGGTTACGACCTCGTGACCGGGTGGGGCAGTCCGAATGGGACCGGCCTGATCAACTCCCTTTGCGGATCCATCACGAGGTATATGCTCTGGGCGGGACCGGGAGGATCTGCATCCATCTGGACACTCAACGGCTCCAATAATTTTACAACCTACAATCAGTACGGCCCTTACAGCGGCTGGACGCCTGTGAGCTACAGCTCTAACTCCGATGGAACAAGATCTCTGCTCTGGGCGGGAACGGGAGGATATGCATCCATCTGGACACTCAACGGCTCCAATAATTATACTGGCTCCCAAGTCTACGGCCCTTACATCGGCTGGACTCCGGTGAGCTACAGCTCTAACTCCGATGGAACAAGAACTCTGCTCTGGGCGAGAACGGGAGGATATGCAGCCATCTGGACCCTCAACAGCTCTAATAGTTATATAACCTCCACAGTATACGGCCCTTACAGCGGCTGGACGCCGGTGAGATACAGCTCTAACTCCGATGGAACAAGAACTCTGCTCTGGGCGGGAACGGGAGGATATGCATCCATCTGGACCCTCAACAGTTCCAATAATTATACAACCTCCACAGTCTACGGCCCTTACAGCGGCTGGACGCCGGTGAGATACAGCTCTAACTCCGATGGAACAAGAACTCTGCTCTGGGCGGGAACGGGAGGATATGCAGCCATCTGGACCCTCAACGGCTCCAATAATTTTACAACCTACAATCAGTACGGCCCTTACAGCGGCTGGACGCCTGTGAGCTACAGCTCTAACTCCGACGGAACAAGAACTCTGCTCTGGGCGGGAACGGGAGGATATGCAGCCATCTGGACCCTCAACGGCTCCAATAATTTCACAACCTACAATCAGTACGGCCCTTACAGCGGGTGGACTCCAATCCAATATCAACCGGAATAATGCATAAAGTTGGGCGCGATGCATCCGAGGCACATTTTGGGGTTGGATTATGCCCTGAAAAACTTTTGGCACGACCCCGAAGGCCGTAAAACCATACGATTTCCCGATCGAACATTCAAGTGATACGTCAATGAGACCGGTTTTTGCATTTTCAGGACACACTCATTGCCCGCAGTCGATGCGCTCGATCCCCCGCTCCAGTGTATTCGATGGCGCTCAGGCGAAAACTCCACACCTCGCGGAGCGTTGAGATTGGAAAAAGCCGACGCAACATGGAGGTATCCCCCGCTCCGCGAGGTATGGTAGACCACTTTCGCCCCAACCTTTACAAGCCGCCTGATGATCGAGTCTATGGATGGTCTGACGCTTTGCCCCCGGAACGCCGTGTCCCGGATCATGTGGAGCAGGTTATAGGCAAGAGATCCGGCGAGAAGCCTTGCTTGATTCGCTGCAAACCGATGGCAACTTGCTTTGTCCCATCTAAGCGTGTTCTTCCCCTCTTTTATGCGGTTTTCAATCTCAGAACGACCATTGTAAATCGTAATTACCTCGTGTGCTTCAAGATTTGAATTGGTCACAATAAATCCGACGCGAGGAAAGAGTTCACCCACGTGCCATTCTATTTTACAGACGGCCCTTCGGGGTTTATGCCGGCTCCCAGCCACATCGGCCGATGCCGGGTCAAGACAGGCGCCGGCGCATCTACGGACAAAACAACCCTCATTTTTTTGATTCGCAACAGTCATTGGTCCATTCTTAAACCGGACTTTCGGAGACAGAGCCGCGTCAGGTCAAATTTAGACGTAGATCCAACAGGTTACAGTGAGGGGGATGCAGGACCTATGGATGGTGCCTTGTTATTCCAAGGTGATACTGCAATATTACATGTAAATCTCCTATTATATTCTTGACATGTATAATCTAATCTTTATTCTCTTATGATGTTTAAGGCTTGGTGGCTCTGGCATCGGACAAAAACAGTTAGGTTCTACAAGCCTTGCCGTACTATTTCGTGTGTTTTCCATGTGTTAGGTTCCATTAATGCGTCTGTCTCTGAAAGTCCAGACAAACAGTGCGTGAAACAGGAATGGCGCTTTCCATTCCTGTTTCACTTCGTTATTTTTGATCCTAATTGCAGTTCACATTAATGGGGGCCCAATTGCTGTAAGGGCCGAAAGCCACAGAATCCAAAAATCTATTTGCACTATTTAGCGTCCAAAGGCTTGCCTGGCCTCCAGTTCCCGACCATGCCAACCGGCCGGTTATCCCGTCAGGGGCAAAACTGTAACCTACAGGCGCCCAGCCGCTGAAAGGGCCGTAGACTGTGGAGGTTATATAATTATCGGAGCTGTTGAGGGTCCAGATGCTTGCCTGGCCTCCCGTTCCGGACCATACCAACCGCCCTGTTTTGCTAACGGGATCATAGCTGTAATTTACGGGCGTCCAGCCGCTCAAAGGACCGTACAGAGGCTGGCTTAAGACGTTCCCGAAGCCGTCACACTCCATGACTTCCGTCAATCCGCCTGGACCTAACCATAGCAGTCTGCCGATTTGAGATGTGGAATCATAGGTATAGTTAATGGGCGTCCAGCCGCTGTTGATGTGGATCACTGTGTTATTGGAAATACTCGTGGAGTTTTTGTTTAGTGTCCAGAGCGACAACAATTGCTGGGTTGAGGACCACCAGACCAAATGACCTGTAGGACTGGTGAAATCGAAGCTTATGGGTCTCCAGTCACTGGTATACGGACCCCAAAAGGCGCTTGTCAGGTAGCCATCGGAACTGTTAAGCGTCCAGATGCTTGCCCCCCCCGCTTCGGACCACAACAACAGGCCATTTGACGTGATAGGGTCATAGCGGTAGTTGACAGCCTTCCAGCCGGTATAGGGTCCAAAACCCGCGCTCGTTAAAAGAGTGTTATATATGCCGTCGAGCGTCCAGAGAGATGAAGTGCCATCGGTTTTGAGCCAGAGCAGCTTGGTTTCAGGTGGGGTCAAATTTAAAATAGGTGTCAGGGACGTATTAGCCATCACTATTCCGTACCCGGCATCTTCGTTCCAAAGTGCAGCCGGCAGACCTGAGGTTGCCATGGCCCTGTGGATCAGATCGGCACTTGCGCCGGGGTTGGCTGACAAGAGCAGGGCGGCTATACCTCCGGCATGAGGAGCAGCGGCCGATGTCCCGCAAAAAGGATTAAAACCCGGGGTCGAGGTGGCCACACAATCCGCGGCGGTGATATCGGGCTTGATGCGGAGCTTGCCGCCCGAGGAGGAAAGGTTTCCCGGCGTGATCGCCGATCCATCAGAATTATAAAAGACGCGGCGCGGGCCGTCGCTGGTATAGTACTCCAAAGTCTCGGAGCCGGTAAACGGTGTAGTCCTGCCATTCGCACTGACTGCGGCTACGCCAAATGCGCTCTCAACGGTTGGATGCCCTTTCGTGTCCGCATTAGTGTAATAATTAAGGGACGGACCCGTATTACCACCATCGGTAATAGCGGTTAGACGAAGAAATCTGGAAATTCCGCTGTACTCATTTATAACTACATAGTAGCCGACATAGCTGCCGGACGGTTGAATAGATTCATACGGGTCCTGGGTCCCGTCCTGAACATTATCCGAGACACTGATGACATTGCCAGAACCATCAATGACATATAGATCGTAATCGTTGGCCGAGCCTCCAAGAGGGTCCGACCATTGGAGTGTAATGTAGGACGGGTTGGCCAGAATTTTGTTGAACCAAATACCTGATGCGAACTCATGCACATTGCCGATGGAAAGCTGACCATAGTTTATGGGGCCCCCAGCCAGATAATCCGCCTCGTAGTTCCCAGCGGAAACGGCGTCTTTATTACCTCCATTGGCAGCCGATGAAAAATACAAAACGCCCTGCTGGGTCACGGTCCGTACAGCCTGGGAAATGATATCATCCTGGAAGGGCGACTCGTTGTAATAAGACACATCGTCAATGATGACTTTGCAGCCGGCGGCCGCCAAGCTCACTATATTGTTGGCAAAGCTTGCAGGGCCATCAAATGCCGTGGCGAAATAAAGCAGGGCGCCAGGGGCCATATCGTAGACGATCTCCATCATTGCCGTCCCTTCGCCGGTGGCGCCGTGGAGACAGTTGCACTGGCCCGGCAGCACCGTAACGTTAGGAGGCAGATCGCCGCTTGATTGCACAGTGGCAAGGTAGTCTGCGGAATCGGACATAACTCCAACCTTTACCCCTGCCCCAGTGTACCCTTGACCCTGCACGACATTCGCGCTGTGGGCCACGACACCCGCGGAGGTGGTCAACTTGTTAGTTTTGGCCCTATGGGCCATATCGATAAAAGTCACATCCGGATGCGCTGCGATCCATTCGACCGATTCTATCGGGATCAGGGCGCGTATTGCATTGTACTGCGGGAACTTGTTGATAATGGTCCCGCCGCTGGCGCTGATTAATCCCACCAGAGAATCGCTGACATTTGCTTTTATATCCGTCAATATCTCATTGGAACTCGACAAAGAAATACTACTTTCTAATTTAGGCAGCGTTCTTTCCCGGTCGTGCAGTATGTTAGTATGCAGGTGTCTGATGATGGAGGAATTGACCTTTCTTTGGAGTGGGGTGAGCGCCTCTTTTTCAGCTCTTAACTGTTCCGCCTGTGCAGAGAAATTAGCAAAGGCCTCTGCCGATAATTTCTGTGCTCCCGGCTCGGCTACAGATTGTTGGACGGCTCCCTGGTTTTCAGCCTGTGCAGGAGGAGTATATGCCTTTGTTGAAAATGCTTGTGCTCGTGCAGCCCCGTTATGCATCAGAATCATAACTAGAATGCACAGGGACACAACCAATGGACGATTAATTAGCTTGCCCAATCTAGTCATCTCTTTTTCCTCCTTTGATGCTTGCTGTTATCAATGGATGATTAATCACCTTGTATGGGGTCTTCAGTGGAATCGACATTGATGACGAGTTGCCGCTTGTTCCTGTGTCGAAGCAAAGTATAGGTGGACCGGCCGAGTCCTTCTTCCAGAGCCTTCAGCCCCTCCCCGATGGCGAGGATATTGTTCTCGAATCGGCAGAGTGCGGATTGCCCGGTCCCACCTGGCGGGGCCTGGAGTTTGTTCCCGCCCCATGGTGTTGGGTGGGGTTCAAGCGAAAACTCCACAGCCCGCCCGCCCGCGAGGCGCTCGTTGCAATCTTCATAGCCTGCCGCTACCTGATAGACCCTCTGGCGCAGGAGCTGAAGCAACAAATGATCCGTGCGGCTCGCAGACCTCGGGTCTTCGATACCGGACGAGACTCGCTCCAGAAGTTTGCATCTTTCGTCTACTTGACGCATGAGGAGTAAACCGGTGTTAGGACTGATTTTGGCGCCCTTGAAGTTGCTGGAAATTCACCTGTCGAAGCTGGGACAAATGGCCTGATTTTGTCTTCCACCAACTCCTTCCATGCCGCCCATCCACACTTTGATTAAATTTACCACATAATATCAGAAAGTCGAGGCGAATGCAGCATGACTTTCACGCATAGTCACGCATAATCGGGATCAAAAGTCACAATGTCACACGGCAGCGTGGTTTCATGGCGAATCCTTACCCCCGCAGATGCCACCTCGAATCAATCCAGCTATGCGATTCCCCGTGCTTCGACCGTCGCGAACGGCATAATTGGTTCCGCGATCTTCGGGATATATCTGAGCCATCGAGCAAATATGAAGACCGTCTTTAGGGCCGTCTTGAGCAGGGATGAGGCTGCTGTAGTATTTCTCCACAACCGGCTGTGACCAGCGGGCGCGCCATAGGTGATGGCGTTGAATCCAGTTGCGCTCCATTTTCGGAAACATTTTTTGTAAATAGGGGAGCGCGTAGTCCAGTAGCTCATCCGCGCTCATGGAATACAGTGAGTCTGTGTGGGGCAAATATTTTGAAAGATAGACGATGTGGGTCCCGCCATAAGTTTCAGGCCGCTGGAAGTTGGTGTGCTCAATAACGGCGACAAACGGGAAACTTGGATCGTTGACGTTGAGCCAATAGATTTTGGACAAGGGACGATCAAGCTCCAGCACCAGGCAGACGTTTCCGATGTATTGAATTCTCTCGAGACTTTTCACATAGTCATGGCCAGCCCATCCACGCACCATGTCTGCAATCAAGGGTAGCGCGGCGGTTGCGATCACGCGGTCAGAGGTGAACACGCCTTTTGGGGTGGCAATTTGCCAGCCCTCATCAACAGGCGCCACCTCTGAAACAGGCGCGCTCGTCTCGATCCGTCCACCCAGGCCGCGAATCTTCTGCGCCAGTGCATCTGCCAGGCCGGCGAAGCCTCCTTTGAAATAGGCCAGGCGTTCCTGTCCGCCTTTTCCACGGCTGCCACCGCGCAGCTTGAGTTTGTTCCAGAACCACACCGCCGAAATCTGCTCGGCGTAAGGGCCGAATTTGCCTTTGAGCAGGGGCTGCCACACAACGCGATAAACGTTTTCACCGCCAAGTTCCCTCAGCCATTCATGTGCGGTTTTGCCTTCAAGCGCCATCCAGTTCTTAACGCGCCGGGCGCGCAAAGTGAGCAGGCCCAAACGAATTCGGTCGGTAATGGCCAGGGGCGTGAAGTTCAACAGATCCCACGGCGTCGACAACTTGAAGAACTTGTTCGCGTAATAGACGCCGGTATTGGTAGGGCTAATCTCGACCCTGTTTTTCAAACCGAGTTCATCAATCAATTTCATCACTTCCATATCATTGGTGAACCAATGATGGTAGAACCGCTCGAGCTTCTCACCCCCAACATTGAATGCGGCTGCCAGCCCGCCAATCTCGGTGTCTGCCTCCAAGACTGTAACAGAGATACCTTTCTTGGCGAGCTCATAGGAGGCAGTCAGGCCAGTAAAACCAGCACCTATGACGGCCACATGAGGTTTTTTGCCATTTTTACCGGTGAGCATCGTTTTCATTTCCTGTAAATTCCCCACTGCCCCATAAACCCTACGATATTGTATTTTTCAGTGCTAAACCCAGGCAACTTCTTAATGTTGGTTAAGTTGCAGTGTGGACTAGTCCTCTTTTGGTTTAATCCGATTTTTTCAAACAGATAACACATCCAATCCATTTGTGGAAAAGGAGTCGTGAGCATCAATAACCCACCTTCTTTAAGGAAGAATCGGCATTCTTCCAACAAGTCTACGTGTTCGATGACTTCAAATGCAATAATTACGTCAAACTGATTAGATTTGAATGGCAATGAGCTGACATTTTTGATGTCGCCAATTACATCGGCTGTTCCCTCCAAGTCCAAGCCTATATAATTTTTATAACCATTGGTCCTAAAATATGTACCAACCCATCCGGAGCCGGCGCCTATTTCCAGTATCGAAGCACTTTTTGGTAGGTTTACGAAGAAATAATCTATTTTTTTTCTTCTGGATATATCGGTTAACAAAGGCATTTTTCCTCCATTTTTTTGAAGGGTTAAGAATGTGAAAATAAGGGCTCAGAACTTACCTCTTCACACCAAAAAGCAGGTAGGCCGCACCAAGAAGTACTGGAGGAATCAATAAAGTTGCATGGATAATCATGGCATAAGCCAAAGATGCGGCATTAGTATTACCCAGGATTTGGAGCGATAATGAAACAAAGTAATCAAAAGTCCCAATGTAGCCTGGCGTGCTCGGAATTAATGTGGCCAAGGTTCCAACCGGCAATGCGAGTAAGGCGGCTTCCGGGTGAACTAAAGCCGCCGAAGCCTTCGCAGCAAACAGAAACACGCAGCCCTCCAGCGCCCACAATGCTAGAGATAGTACAATTAGACTAGCCATTGTGCGGCTCTTTGAAAGATCCTCTAAAGTAGCAATTCCATTCTCGATAGCCAAAGAAAACTTAGCCCTATGTTTCGAAGGCAGAATTGCAATGGCTTGCCTTATGATAAACAGGAGCGGCGAGATCAGTTTCGGGAATAAAAGAATCGCAATTAGCGGAATGCAAATAGAAAGCGCGGAGAACCCGCCAATATTGATGAATGGCAAGGATTTGAAGTTAAACACCGAAAGAGCTATTCCAAAAAAAAACAAAACGATAAGAAAGTCAAGAATACGCTCCGCAAATATTGTGGCAAGCAATACCCCGGAGCCAACCCCCAGGCGCGCATTGAATGAAAAACACCTAATCGCATCACCAGCTCGAAACGGCAGTACTGCATTGATGGCATAGCTTAACAATAGAGGCGTTGAACAACTCCGCCAATTTAATATTGGATTCTGGGTTAACAGCATCATTTTCCAACGAGAAATCCGCAAGACATACTCTAGCCCGTAGCAAATAAGCGCCATAACCAACCAAATATAACTGACATGTGCCAGAGAATTAACTAGTTGATGGTAGTTCGTCTGCCTTGAGATCAACCATAAAAAAAATCCGGCTGTAAGAAAACCTAGGCCTATCTGGAGAATCTTTGATGTCCTCATTTGTTTTTTTCCACAACAGGGCTTCTTGAGAATTGTGGTTCGGAGCCTGCGAAGCCCACATACTCTGATGCTACGTACAGAGGACGATTTTTTACCTCGTTATAAATTCTTCCTATGTATTCGCCCAGTATTCCAATGGAAACCAATTGAACACCGCCAATGAATAGCACGGCGGTCATCTGGGCCGTCCATCCCGGGGCCCAGATATTAGTAAAAATGCGCAAAAAGATAACATACATTATTCCCATTAAAGCTATCAACGCTGAGGCAATTCCTAATGCAATTGAAATTTGCAGAGGTTTCGTCGAAAACGACAAAATCCCGTCGACGGCAAAATGCAGCATTTTCCTTAGGGGATATTTGCTCTTTCCAGCAAATCGCTCGGCGCGTTTGTAAGGAAGGGCAGTTTGTTTGAAACCGACCCAGCTCACCATGCCGCGCACGAACCGATCGCGTTCCGGCATGGCTCTAAGCGTATCGACGACATGCCGGCTCATCAATCTAAAATCGCCGGTATCAAGAGGGATCGATACGTCGGAGAGGCGATTCAGCAATCGATAAAAACCACGAGCAGTGGCGAGCTTAAAGGCTGATTCACCGGGACGCCCAATCCGTATTCCGTAGACCACGTCATAACCTTCACGCCACTTGCCAATCATTTCGTGCACAACCTCAGGAGGGTCTTGAAGGTCGGCGTCGATTAGCACAACCGCGTCGCCGCATGCTGCATCAATGCCGGCAGTGATAGCGATTTGGTGGCCAAAATTGCGCGCAAAGCCGATCAGCCGAATTCGTGAGTCCTCTGCGGCATAGCTTTTAAGAAGCTCGCGGGTGCGGTCTCGGCTGCCGTCATCGACAAAAATGAGTTCAACATGGAGGTTGACGAGCTCGGAACAGAAAGCTTTGAGCCGTTTCATTGTCTCGCCTATAACCTCTTCCTCGTTGTAGCAAGGAATGACGACGGACAATAACGGCGTTTTAACTGCTTCGGTTTCTATGGACGGGTTCATTGATATCCCTCCGGATTATTGTTTCGCCAACGCCTGCTGTCTTCGCCGAACAGTATACCTCTTCCTGGTTAATGCAATTCATAGCCCCATGAAATCACCGGGCGCAAGTCCGATAGCATTCGATAATGGTACGTGCAGCACTCTCCCAGGTGAACTTCTTCGCCTGCTCCCTCCCCCGTTCAACCAGGGACACCCGCAGCCCGTTACTCTCCGACAATGTCAGCATTGTGCTGAAGAAATTCTCCTCAACCAGACCGCGTTACGCACCAACTTCGCTAACGCCGCCAGGACGTCAGCCGGGAATCGGGCTATCCGCAAAGCGTCTCTCCAACTGCACTCGTGGTTTTAATCGTGCAATCCCGATAAAAAGACATGCCGGGTCGACAACAACTTCGAACGACTTGATCTCGTCGACCCATTCATAGCACTCATTGATGTGAACCAGATCCCTATGAGCGGCTACGGTCAGCGTGTACTTCCCGCATCCCAGGTTCAACTCATCCATGATATACTTAACCTGGATGATTTCACCCTCTTGAAGTTCAATCGGGATTCTTAGAGTGAACGTGTTGGTCCCAAAAATATCTTGACCGAATCTGTCCCGCATCAGAATTCCAACGGTCACTCCATCTACCGCATCGGTTGCTTTAAGGCCGATTTCTATGGTGCAAGGGGCGCCGGCTGTGAAAATTTCAGTATCGCTTCCGTGTTCGTCAAGCATTCTGACGCTGTTGATTTCCACCTTGTAGCTCCCGTAGCCGTTCGACCGTGCCTCGTTGCCACAGCATCTGAGATCTTCTCCCATCCCCTTCCTGGCGAGCAGAAAGTTATAGGTTTTAACAACTTTCTCGGGCGTGCCCTCGTCCACCACTAAGCCGTGATCCAGGAGAATGGCCTTGTCGCACAGAACCTTTACCGCATTGAGGTCATGTGATACAAAGGCGATCATCCCTCCGCGTTCCTTGAATTCCCGAATCTTCTTCATGCACTTTTGCTGGAAGTAGGCATCGCCCACAGAGAAGGCCTCATCGACTACAAATGCCTGCGGATCGGCATGAATCGCAATGGAGAAGGCAAGCCGCATGACCATGCCGGTCGAGTATGTCTTCAGCTGCTGCCCCAGGAAGTCCCCCAACTCGCTGAATGAGGTAATCCGGTCGAGTTTGGCCTGGATTTCGCCTTGGGACATGCCAAGTAAGATTCCATTCAAATATATGTTGCGAAGCCCGGTGAGTTCGGAATTGAACCCCGTACCCAACTCGAGAAGCCCAGTGATTCTACCTTCCACGTGGATCGTCCCGCTGTTGGGGATGAGAACCCCGGTCAGGATTTTAAGGATGGTAGATTTACCGGCCCCGTTTTGCCCGATGATGCCGAGGACCTCTCCGGGTTCAATCTGAAATGAAATGCCCCTGAGGGCACAGAAATCACGATGGTGCTTACTCCCCAGGAATATTTCCTTCAGCCGGTCGGAGGGCGAGTTGTACAGTCTAAAAGTCTTGCAAATGTTGACAGCGCTGATCATGTCCCGGTGCAGCATTCCTTTCAAGGGATTTTGAGTGGCCGGTGAGCCCCGGCCACCGCCACGCTCCCGTATCTATCGAGAGTCCATGCAGAGAAAATTTAAGAATTTAGGACAAAAACGAATTTAGGGATTTAGGAATTCCTCAATTCCTCAATTCTTCAATTCCTCAATTGATTTAGCCAATTCCTCAATTCCTTAATTTAAGGATTCTGGGATTCAATTTCGCAAACGCTCTTCTACCTGAAATAAGGGGAAAACATCATTAGCCCCTGCTGCGCCGAGGCAACGGTGAAGCCTTTCAGGTAAGGGAAAAGCACGAAGACTCCTATCAAAAAGAGCGCACTGAATGCTATCAACAGGTACACCTTGGTGTAACCTTCGATCGATTTCCACATGGCGTATGTGAGACCCAAAAAAAGACACGCCCATAACAAAATCCCAATCCCGGCCATCACAGGAAATCCCTCACATCCTTTTCAAGTGCGCGAAAGACTGCATAGGAGCCAAATAAGATCAAGTGGGTCACGACCGTCATAATTATCAGCGTCCTGTAGGCCGGTTCTGCGTTGAATACAAAAATGCGTTGATACGATTCGATTATCACGTAAGCAGGGTTAAACCTGATTAAGCTCTTCATCGCGTCCGGCAGGATATCACGGACGTAAACGATGGGTGTGAACCAGAACCACAACTGCAGCACGATACCGATGAGCTGCTTGAAATCTCGGATAAAAACATTCAAAGTCGCCGCCAGTAACCCAACACCGAATGCAAAGAGCTGTTGAAGGAAATAGATGAAGGGGACCAGCAGTAAATTTATCCGGAATGAGTAACCGGTCAGGAGCAGGAATAGCAGGAAAAGCGACATGGTGATAACGAATGTGATGCTCTCAGAGAGAGATATATATATGAGAAGGGCCGGCATCGAGGTCCTCACTTTTGATATGATCGGCTTTTTCTCCAGAAAAACCGATGTGGAACGGGAAAGGGAGTTTTGGAATGCGATCCATGGCACAAGGCCGACCGTGACATAAACGCCGTAGGCATAGACTCCGGAATGCCCCGGCAAGCGGGCACCCATCACCTGCCCAAAAACGATCGTGTAAATTGCCAGATTGATCACAGGAAATACAACGGCCCAGGTCATACCAAGAGCGGACCCGGCGAATTGCTCGGTAAAATCTCTTTTTGTTAATTCCCAGATGAGAGACAGGTTCAACATCCAACAAAACCTCAAGGACGGGAGCACCGTAGAAGCTCGGGCCCGAGCCACACAATCGGTGCTGCCGCAGGTCAAGTTCTCCAGACTGAAAAAAAGGCGGAACGGCACGGCCAGGGTTCCGGCCGAGCGGCTATTTATAACCGATCACCGCATAGTCCTGAGGACCATACAACAGGCGCTGCAGCGTTCCATCGCCAATCATGCCGGACTCATCGGGATTCAACCGAAGCGTGTCCACCCTCCCGAACCCCCGGACCTCTAATAGATGGCGGGCGGTAGCAGGAGGCAGGGGATTTCTGTGAGTCGGGTCGGTATAGAAGTTACAGGCGCCTGTCACGAGGTTTTCCGGATTCGGGGACTCAAAAATGACCATTCCGCCAGGCTTGAGAGCTCTTAGGACCTCATCCATTAATTGAATCAACGTTTTTAACCGCAGGTGCTCTATTATGTGGAATCCCGTCACGGCTCCCAGGGAACCTGCCGTCTGCCCTCTCAAGAAGGTGAGTGCATCTCCCTCAGCGACTTCGAGGCCGTATTCTTTGCAAAGCGCCAGCATCACTCGATTGATGTCGACGCCGATGCCTTTGAAGTCATGTTGTTTGAGTAACTCGAGCCATTCCCCCCTTCCACAGCCCAGATCGAGTACCGGGGAATCAGGGCCGCCCACACCGGCTTGTTCCAAAAACGGGAGATACACTCTCAATCTTTCCATGATCTCTTCGCGCGTCCCGCGGAATTCATCCTCGAACGAAACGTAGAAAGCATCAAGGAGGTGTTGCCCCTCATCGGCAAACGAGCCGATCTGCTCTGGGGTAAAGGGTTCCGGCATGCGTTTCCTTGCCTCTTCGATGAGCATCCAGACCCTTCTTTCCTGTTCCACCACGGTCCGGCGCAGAGAAGCAATGTTGTTCATGCCCTTGGAGATATCAGCGATCAAGGGTCCCAATTCGAGGCGGTCTGCCTTAAGGGCCAGTTCGTCGCGGTCTGCCTTAAGGGCCAGTGCGTCGCGGTCTGCCTTAAGGGTCAGTTCGTCGCGGTCTGCCTTAAGGGCCAGTTCGTCGCGGTCTGCTTTAAGGGCCAGTTCGTCGCGGTCTGCCTTAAGGGCCAGTTCGTCGCGGTCTGCTTTAAGGACCAGTTCGTCGCGGTCTGCTTTAAGGGCCAGTTCGTCGCGGTCTGCCTTAAGGGCCAGTGCGTCGCGGTCTGCCTTAAGGGCCAGCATTTGCCGCAAGCCGGCAAAATCTGCTTTGCCTTTACCGAGAGCCTCCGCGGAGGCGAAACATTGTCCCGCCAAATCGTTAAGCATTGCCTGGATTTGCCGGGTATTCAGGTTAACGTGTTCCTTCAAGGCCAGAAGCTCCGCATGAGTGAAGGAATCAAGACTCTGCAAATTCTTTATCAATGCCGGCAGTCTCAGCAGACCGGCCGCCAAGCGCCCCAGATAGCCAAGCACAGGAATTCTTAAGAAAGACAGGACAAGAAAATACGGCAGGAGCCCCTTAACCTTAACTCTCCGAGATCGCCCTTCGGGCGCATAGCGAAGGCGCCCCAGGACCTCCACCCTGCTCAGTTTCCCTTCTCTGAGCTTATTCAAATAGTGATGGAAACCATGATCGTCAGGGGTGCGCCCCAGGATGCCGCGATATGCATGGGTAACGAATTTGAGATCGTAATATAGCAGAAAATCCTGAAGGCGGTAGCCGTCACCCTTGGGCTCAAAAGCCGGGATTGTGTGAATAGGTTCAAGACTCAGCAACCGAACCTCCGGGACAGCCCGCTCATGCAAGATCGTATCGGCTTCAGGGGGCGAAGGGGTGTTCCTCCCATTCACATCCCTCTGCAAGATCGCTTCAGTTTTAATATGTTTCATAATCACCTGCGTGTCCAGTCGATTATCGTCACCCCGGAAGCTGTGCGCATCGTCCGGCATCCACTGCCGATACCAACGCGCCCCCATGATGACATTGAGCAGATTCTGAGTACTTTGCTTCCAGGTCAGCCAGGGCATGGAGTCCGATCGGGGCGCTTCGCCTGCCTTGTTCAGCGCCAGCCACTCATGGACGCTATCTGCGAGTGCTTCTGGTCCAGACCCGCAGAAGTAGAAGGCATGATCCCCCGCCACCTCGCGGAACACCGGGATGCCGCGGGCAATGATGGGCAATTTGCTCTGCGCGGCTTCGATAAGCGGCAGACCAAAGCCCTCGGCTTCAGATGTTGCGATCAGGCAAGTGGAGGCGGCATAAACTTTTTCGAGATATTCGTCACTGATGCCCTCCAGCCAGTGCAGCCGACGATCGCGCTCGGGATGGTTCCGCAAAGTGGAGACAATAAGCGGGATGGTGCGCCTTTGCGTCGCCGGCAAATTCTTCCAACCCTCATAACCAACAATCACCAGATTGACATCTATTCCCTGCGCCCAAAGTTGTTCAAATGCCGCTATCGTCTGCAAGTATCCCTTGCGCGGCTCAATGGTCCCCACCGCCAAAAAAGTGGGACGGCTCATTAATGTGCTTAAGACACTGCCTGCATTGCCGGGCAAGCCAATTGAGCTGACAGATTCTTGCATATCTGCGCCATGATGGGACCAGCCAAGTGTGAATGGGCGCAAACGCCCAGGGCCGGAAACTTTGAGCCACTCAGTCAACTCATCCGCCACGGCGCGGGAGATGCAAACGGCACCATCGGCTTGCGCAACCGTGCTTAGCCACGCCCTGTGCATCGCCGGCGCACTTTCCGGGAATGCTTCCGGGAGCGAAACAGGCAGCAGGTCATGTACGACAAAGTATACCTTTGCGCCTATGCGCCGTAAATGCTGATAAAAAGCAGCTTGTTGAGAGACAAGGTACGGATGAAAGTCTAAACCAAGGAAAATGTCTCCGGTAAAAGCCTCCACCGGTTCATCCAATAGCGTCTGGTCCGGGCATCCCAAAAACCGCAAGGCGAACTGCCGAGCATAGCGATAGCCCCAGACAGTGGAATTTTGAGCCTTTATCCCAGCCAAAAACCGCAAGGCGAACTGCCGAGCATGGCGATAGACCCAGGCAATGGAATTTTGAGCCTTTATCCCAGCCAAAAACCGCAAGGCGAACTGCCGAGCATAGCGATAGACCGGCTCAGACGGCGAGCCATAGACCGGCTCAACCCTGAAACCCGTCGGCGGGTTATCGACAAGTTCTTTCAAAACGCCGCGAACCACGCGTTGGATACCGGTCTTGAGATCCTGTTCCACTAACGCGGAAACGTCAACCAGCAATTGCTTGATTACCGGTGGGGACCGGTTTTGAGCGATGGCCTGCTCCAGTCTCAGCCACTCATGCTTTTCGGCAGGCGCCTCTTCTATGCTGGAGATCGCTGTGATCAGGCCGGCCTTACCAGTTCGCGCCTGCTCGTAATAGCTCTCAATTGCTTGAGCATACTGACCGGCACATATACGTGGGGCATGCTGAGTCAGGATCACTTCACGAGCGCGCGCTCCAATGGCGCGGCGCTTTTCGGTATCCTTCCACAGCGTCTCAAGGGCTTTGGACAGATCAACATCTTCATAGTCGTCGGGCAGAATCCACGCTGCGTCAGCCGGCAAATCAGCCATGGAGCCGTGGGCGTTGACAATGGTTGATAACCCATACTTCATGCAATCCAGCACCGTAGCGGATGTTTCACCACGCGAAAGCGTGCGCAGTTGCACTCCCACGTCAGCCGCCGCCAGATATTGACGGAACTGCACCGTATCAACCCAGCCGGTGACGCGTATGCGGTCGGAGCAGCCGCTATTGCCAATCGCGTTCACAAGCCCCGCACCGTAGCTGCCACTCGGGTTTTCCCCAACGAACAAAAGAAGGCACCGTTTGTCTTTGCTGAGTGATGACGATAACCAGGCATCCAGTATGCGATGGTTTTGTTTGGCAGGCCCCAGCATCCCATAGCTGCACACTATAAAGGCATCTTCGCTCAGGCCCAATGCATGGCGGGCTTCTGCTCTCATCGTTGTCAGGATGGGGGATCGGAGAAGCGGAACAACAGTCCAATCTTTGGCAGAAGTTTCTCCCAGCCATTTTTCGGCAAGCCGACGTGAGTTGTTCGAGTGGACAATTATGCCCAGCGCATTTTCGATAACCGTCTTATTGCAAGGGTATTGCCAAATGACATCAGCGATATCGGCAGCATTGAAACGTTCTTGCACAGCCCTGTATCCGTGGGAATGATACAGTTCAAGGACCCAACAGTTGGGACTTACTCCCAGCAATTCCATATGCGCCATAACGTGACCCAGGAAAAAATCATGCAATACAACCACACCGGGCACTCGCGCCAGCAGGTCGAACATATGCTGGTGAAATGGAGAGTTGCCAAAGTGATAGAGCACCCGATCATAAAGACCGCCGTGACCGATAAACCAGTCTGCGCTTCGTACCGAACAGTTCTCCTTGATGAACGGATCAGTGATGGTCTCCTGTTGGACAATCACGTCAATATCGTAATGTCGGGTTAATTCAGGCAAAAGCTCCGCGCTGTAATCAGAGATACCGCTGCGCTCCGGCGGCAGGGGCGAGATGTAAGCCAGCTTAGGTCGCGTTCCGGAAACAGAAAGACTTTGCTGCGGCTCTGGTCTTGTGGTGTGAAGTCGCTCAAATGCTGCAATAGCACGAATGGCGCTCTGGTCCCACGAAAACTTCCTGGATTGTTCAAGACCGTGATGAATCAACCCTTCTCGAAACGCCCTGTCGGTGAGCACCTGCGAGAGTCTTTCTGCAATCGCATGGTCGTCATGCGGATCAAACAGGGCATCTTCCCGCCCGACCACTTCCAGCAGGCTGGTGGTGTTGGACGCGATGACGGGCGCACCGCAAGACATCGCCTCAAGTGCAGGCAGACCAAAGCCCTCGTGCCAGGAAGGAAAAATGAAAGTCTTGCATAAGCTATAGAGGGCAATCAAATCATCTTCGGGGACAAATCCAGTCAAGATCATTTCGTTTTCAGCCAGACCCGCTTCCTGGGCCAACTTTTTCAACTGGCGGCCGGTTTCGACCTGAATCGAGCAGACGACAGCAAGTTGATGCTGCATGCGTAAAGATTTGGGGAGCGTGGCATACGCACGAATCAGGCCTTCGGCATTCTCGCGATAATCAATGCATCCGCCACACATGACGAACTCTTTCCTTAGGCCGTAGCGCTCTCGAACCTGCTGTTCTTTTTCACTGCTAATATTCTTCACACAGAACTGCGGATCGGCTGCTGCAGAAACATTTATTGCTCTCTCCTGCGGGAAGCCGAGCAACTTCATTCCTTCCTGTCGTGAGGACTCTGAATTTGCCAGCAACAAATCTGCTCTTCTAAGATGATCCAGCTTGTTCTGGTACCAAGACTCAACAAGCGGATTCTCTAAATACAGCTTTCTGTGAATGAGCGGGATCAGGTCGTAGAGGGTCACCGTTGTAGGGATATTCTTAGCGAAAAGGCCGATGCTGGTTACTGCATCATCCTCCAGCCCTTCGAATAAGCTCATGATATGAACAACATCCGGTTGCAGGCTATTCAAAAAAGCTTCTCGGGCCAGCTCGGCCGCTTTTCTGCGCCACTTGCCGGCGCGGTCGAAATAGCGTAGCGGGCCGGGTGCATACCACACGCGAATGTTTTCCTGCGGCAGGAGGCCGTCAAGCGTGGCACGGATAGGTTCAATCGTGTCAGGAAAGAGCCCGTTGAGGGCAATGATGACTTCATGCTGTCCTTTGTTGCGGATGATCGCTTGCGTTAACGAGAGGGTGCAACGGCCGATTCCACTGTTACGGGAAGAAGCACTTTGCGCTCCTTGCAAATCGATGACAATACGCATTACGATACCCTCGCGGCATGAAGACCGCCGCTGTCTAAGGTCGGAATAGATATTTCCGGCGCGTGGAGAGATCCTTCAGGCGTTCAGGCTCGGGTGGCTCTATTGGGCCGGAGAATACGCGCCGCTCCGGCCCTCGCAGCCTTTCTCCTCGAGGACTGTCTATGTTTGCTGCATGACCAGTTCATGCAATCCGGCAGGCGCGTTTCCCATCCGGTTGAAGAGGCGGTTGTTCTCTTCGCTGAACAAAAAGATCTGGTTTTCGATAACACGGAGCTTACGTTCGATTGGATGGTTGCCATCCGCGCCATTGAGGAACTAATCATGGATAAACCCCCGGCTCTGCCCAGCAGAGTCTGATAGGCTTTATGTCTAGTTTTTGTCAAGTCTTAAATGGACCTGAATCAGTGAGCGTCGCGCACATAATTGGGGCCTGTGTTCCCGATTGACAGTAATTCATCCACATCACTTCGGCAGTTGGGTACCGCCCTGCTGACGAGGTAATCGACGAGTACATGTCCGATAGCATTCCAGAAGAGCGCGTGCGGCGCCGATCGTACCCCTCCGCCTCGGCAATCGCATGTGCATAATTGAATAGCCATTTATCCGGCGTCCTCGAGAGGTGTTTCCGCGTGAAACCATTGACTTCTTTATGTCCGGCCACCCGCCCTGTTCATCTTACTCACCAGACTTTTTCTTCCGAATATTGGAGGAAACCGATTCATTCTTAAGAATTATAAATGTATTGGAAATCTGGTCAGGGGCGCCAGTCGAGTCATCCTCTCTGACTTCCAGCAGTTTACACTTCTCTTCGTCAACAATTTCGAAAATATGTTGCTGGGGAAGACAGTGCATCTGCATCTCCAGAGGATGGTCAGTCCCCAGCCATTCAGCCGTTTCGAATCGGTAGCCCTTTTGGTAGGTCGGCACTTGAAAGACAGCAATACCGCCGGACTTGAGTGAATGGAGAGCGTTTCTTATCAGCCTTGAAATTAGTGGAGGAGGGTTATGCTGAAAAACAATCATTGAGTAAAAAACATCGCATTCATGCAGAGCCGCGAGGAATGTCTCCGAACACTGATGGAGAGATACATTGTAGATCGCTTCCTCTGCGGCGCGCTTATCAGCATGTGACAAGTGTCCCGGCGAAATGTCATAACCGTGAACCCGGGCAAACCTGCGGGCGAGGGGCATAGTGACGCGGCCTACTCCGCACCCGAACTCGACACAGGTCTTTGTCGCGAGAGAGAAGAATTCATAACGGGCAAGAATACGTTCGAGTCGTTCGGCTTCCTGTTCACCGGACTCCCAAAATTCGTTGATGGAACCGCTAAGGTTTTCCGGAAGGAACTGTGGATGAGTAAGAACCGAAAAATGCGGCCTGCTAATTCCCAAATGTGTCCAGACTGCCTTGATTTTCCCAATGAGTGCAATGAGTTGGGCATCGCTTGCCGTGGTATCCACCTCAATTTTAGCAACGTCGAGTGGCAGAAGAGGAAAAGTGGATTTGTTAGTACTGAACAGGATATTGGAAAATTCCGCCGAGAGCATGAAGTTTTCTCTTAAAGCCTCAATATTCACACATTGCGTGTGATGTTGAATAACGGACTCAGATTCCGGGTACCGTCCCAGAAGCAGTCGATAGGCCCAAATGACTTCATCTCTTGTGACTGGCATAGATGTAACCTTCTACGACCCTTTTACCTGGAGCTGCCTGTAGATTGCAGATCCGGCTAAACCACGATAACCGGCGACATAAATTCTCGATGCTAAATTCATGCTGTTATTCTCTCAGTCTAAAGAAGCGGATGGAGTCCTTTCAGTTCTTAGTTTTGAGTTTTTAGTTTTGAGTTGCCAAAGGAAGTCCTATTCCAAGAAACTGCCGGAATTCCCCAGAATTGCTCCTGGCCTGACCTTCGGCGATACTGAAGGATACGAAGCCCCAGCCCTGCGCATCTGTGAGATAATGCCATACATACTCGCACAAACTCCATTTTTTACTCAAAACTAAAAACTCAAAACTCATCAGCGCTACATGTGAGCCTCACAACTGGATTTAACCTCGAAACCATTGCGCCTGCACACATTTTCGCGGACAGCCTCCTGCAGGTCAAAAGCTATCATTTCCTTTACGAGCTCGTCAAAGGAGATTTCAGCCCTCCAACCCAGTTTTGCTTGTGCTTTGGCTGGGTCACCCAATAAGTTATCCACTTCCGCCGGCCGAAAATAACGTGGATCTACAAAAATGACGGGCTTGCTTGTTTTGATTGAGTGGAGGTCGCCGTGCCCGGAGTATTGGGACAAAAGAGGAGAGGGATTCAGTGCAGCAATAATTCCCTGCTCGGATAGGCCTTTCCCTTTCCATTCCAGTTCAATTCCCAATTCCTCGAAGGCCCGCTGGCAGAACTCCCTTACCGAATGCTGCTCACCAGTGGCAATTACGTAATCCTCCGGGATATCCTGCTGGAGAATGAGCCACTGTGCTCTTACATAGTCCTTCGCGTGGCCCCAGTCGCGAAGTGAACTCAAATTGCCAAGGTAGAGGGAATCCTGGAGCCCGAGCGCAATTCGTGCAGCAGCCCGTGTAATCTTTCTGGTCACGAATGTCTCGCCGCGTACGGGCGACTCGTGATTGAACAGAATGCCGTTGCAGGCAAAAATTCCATAGGACTCCCGGTAATTAACCGTCATCCAGTATGCGTAAAGTTTGGCGCAGGCGTAAGGCGACCGCGGATAAAACGGGGTGCGTTCCGTTTGGGGGATTTCCTGCACCTTGCCATAGAGTTCCGAGGTGGAAGCCTGGTAGAAACGGGTTTTTTCTTTCAAACCGAGTATGCGGATAGCCTCCAGCATGCGCAGGGCGCCGACTGCATCCACTTCGGCTGTGTATTCCGGTGCTTGAAACGATACACCAACGTGGCTCTGTGCAGCCAGATTGTAAATCTCATCGGGCTGAACTTCCTGGACGATGCGGATGAGACTGGTCGAATCCGTCAGATCGCCATAGTGCATAATAAACCGCCGGCTTTCCTGGTGCGGATCTTCATAGAGGTGATCGACCCGCTGAGTGTTAAAAAGTGAACCCCGCCTCTTGATACCATGAACGATATAGCCTTTATCGAGGAGAAACTCCGCCAGATAGGCGCCATCCTGACCGGTAATTCCCGTCACGAGGGCAGTTTTTTGAGATTCGCAGTTCATGAAATTTACCTTTCAAAAATTTTTGTTCAAAGCAGGCTGTCCAGCCCTGTTGCAGACCGGTTTTCGCGTCACATCCAAAAAAACGTCCAGATACTCGCGCGCCATTTTTTCGGGACCACCTGACTCGGCCAGTCGATGGCGGCCCTGGCCGATAAGCCTTTTCCTCAGGGCCTTATCTGACGCTATACGCTCGATGGTGTTGGCGATCTCCCGGGGTTTTCTGGGGTCGACGTAAAAGGCGGCATCTCCGGCAACCTCGGGGAGGCTGGTCACATTGCTGCAAATAACGGGTTTTTCCAAGGCCATAGCTTCCAGAACCGGCAATCCAAAGCCCTCGTAAAGGGAGGGAAAAACGAGAGCGAGGCATGAGGCAAAAATTGCGGCAAACTCTTCTTCAGTAAGAAATCCCGAAAGAATAATCCAGTCTTTCTGCCCCATGCGGCATACGGCTTCCTGCAAGGCTTTTTTTTCGTTCTCAAGCGCCCCGGTACACACCAGGCGGAGGTTGGACTCAGGATGGCGCGCCCGATATATCGCAAATGCGGTGAGCAGCATTCTATGATTCTTATGGGCCCAGAAATTGGCGGGGTACAGGAGAAACTCGTTTCCCATGATGCCAAGGCGCTGCAGGATGGAATCGACATCCTGGAGCGGTTGCTTTTTCAGGCGGTGAGGCAACTGATGGAGTATAGTTATTGCCCTGTCCGGATCAAAGTTCGAGTTCTCGAGCACGGTTTTCCGCACGTATTCCGAAACACAGATCAATTTGTTTGCGAGGCGGCTGGTTTCTCTGAAATTTCTTTCCCGGCAGCGGCGATCCTCGTCACTAAAAAACTGAGGATAATAGTGATATTGAAGGTCGTGGATAATTGAGACCACGGGGACTGAAGGATCGTAGCAAAACGGCAGTGTAAAAGGACAAAATAACAGATCGGCGCCTATTTCCCCGAGAACGGTCCCTCGGTTCACATGGCGGGCAGCTCTCGTAAGCGCATCATCCAATCTCTTCCCCATCGCACGAGACATTATCGTCCTCAGCGCGCCGTACAACCAGCCTCTCATCCGGGTACTCCGGGGTGGTGAAGACTTGGATGTCCCATTTTGTAAGACGCAAAGGCGACGTACATTTTGGGATTCCAGGACAGCGAGTTCATCGTGGCCTTTCTCAGAAGCGAGGAGAACAAACTGCCACTTCGAAGCAATCCGGCCCAAGTTCCTCACCAACTCCAATGACAATAGTTTAGCTCCCCCGTTGTCGCCGCCGGGCAGAAGAGGAACGAAGTCTACACCAATACACGCCGGGTCGTTCAAGCTAATCGCGCACACGCACTATTCTCCGGGGTCCGTTTCTGTTTTCTCTTTTTAAGCATCCCAGTATCCCATTTTGCGCAATGCACTATTTACATAGGTCGCCTGGAGTTCAAAACAGGATTCTGGTTCGGCCAAATCGAATCAGAGCACCTGATATGAAACTTTTTTATATAGCATAAGCCTGGATCCAAAAGTACCGTCATCTTCACAAAACATTCAATAAGAGCAATGACGACCTTGATCCTGAGTTGGCAATTCCCGGAAGCCGGGCGGCTCTATTATTCCGGGAAAGACCCCACCGTTGGCAAGCTCCTCGAACTCGATCAGGAAAATAAAACCCTAAAATCTAAAATCGCCGCTCTGTCCGCTGATTCCACCAATTCCTTCAAATACCCTGGAAGTCCGGCAGACCCGGCGCCTTTTCAGACAACTTGGATTTCGCCTGTGCAAGCCAGGACCTAAAATCGCTCATGCTGATCCTGAAGAGCAGGAGGAATATAAGAAAAACTGCACGCAAGCGCCCGAAGGGAAAAGGTTGATCTCTGGGCAATTGCATCCTGCAGGGCCAAAATAATGTATAATGCCATAATTAAGTTGGAAAAAGAGAAAACTTATCGTACCTTTGAAGACGATAATCGGTCTGGTGGCGAGCCGGCCTAGGAAATGCCCCTGGTGCCGATAGACTTCCGACGCCCAAAATAAAACAGGCTGCGATTTCTAATGGCCGCCTTCTATTTTTGAAGGTTTAAGATGATTTGAGTATTTTGTTTGACATCGCAGCCGATATCCGGTGTATTGCGCTGCATTTTTCGGGTAGCAGGCCGCATTTGCCAGGTATTACGTATACCTGCACTGGATTTTCTACTATGTCTCACAAAACCCGGTTTTACCCGTATCACCTCTTCACATATCCCTGCCGCTTCCACCATAAAACTCAAGAGGGATACGTGCAGCACATAGGAGATGGGAATTGACGGCGCCGCGGGAGCGTTTGGCATACTTCATGGGAGAGATCGTAAAACGGCTCGATAAAGCCGGACAGGAAAATGGCGGCAGCGGGATCTCCGAATCGGCTTTAAACTTAAAAAGGAAATGCATCAGCGATGACCCTCAGGAAATTGGCGGTTTCTTTTATCCTGGTCTTTGTCTTTGCTTCGCAAGCAATCGCACAGGTCGACATCGGCGGCACGTGGCAAGCCCGATATATGTTTACGGACATAACGGCCCATGTGGATAATATGAATGAGGCTGTCAGCGGGTTCCTCATTGTGTACGAAGCACAGAACAATGCGGTCTATCATTTCACGGGCATACTCAAAGAAAACACGATACAGGCTTCCCATAGCGACGGTTACACCTTCACGGGACATCTTACTTCCGAAGGCAGGATAGTCGGCACATTGACCACGAATAAGGGCCTCACCATCCAACTGGTCATGACGAGGACATCACAGCAGGCTTGCGGCAAATGACCGAAACTATGCCGGGAGTGTCTGTTCACCACCAAGAACCCTCGCATCGGGTTCTTAGAAAATTCGCTTATCTCCTGAGTGCTCACTGGGTCAGAGAAACGTTGGCGGCCCTCTTTATGATTTCGCTCGCCAGGCACAACACGACCACCTACGGCGAATTCATGCTGGCCCTGAGCGTGGGGCAGATCCTTCTATTCGTGGCCGAATTCGGGTTGAACCAGCACCTGGTGCCTCTTTTGGTGCGTAAAGAGAATGAACAGGGCGACATTCTGCTTCAAGTGAGCATGCTCAAGGGTATGCTTTTAGCCTGTGAATGCCTCGGCATGCTTTTTTTCGTTCACTGGCAGGGCTATTCACACGGCCTGAAAATGCTGGTTTTTGTACTTGGGATTGGGGTCGGGATGGAGGCCCTGGGGAGTTCCTTCTTCGTTGCCTTCCAGGTTGATGGCCATCAGGGTAGGGAAGGAAAGATAAAGGCCATCGGCGCAACCCTGGGATTCGGTTACGGTCTGTCCCTGCTTTATCTGGGGGCGGCCCCTTTGATCGTCGCATTTTACAAGATCGTCGAAACCGCCGCAAACCTGGCCGGAGTGCTGTTCACGTCTGCAAGAAGAACCAGCCTGCGTTTTCGCCTGCCCCGAATCAGCCATATCTGGGCAACAGGGCGGGGCAGTATCGTTTTCACCCTTATGGCGATTGCGGCCATTCTGTACAACAAGGCCAACATCTTCTTCCTCCAGCGGTTCGGCGGTCCAACCTATGTCGCCCAGTATAGCGTAACCTGGGAAATGGTGGACGGGATCTCAACTCTGACAGCAACCTTGCTGCTGAAAAACATCCTGTTTCCACTATTCGTGAAACTGTGGGAAACCGACCGCGTTGAACTGGCCCGCCTCATCCGGAATTCGACAGAATGGCTGCTCGCTGCTGCATTGCCGATTATGTTCGTCCTGTTCATAGAAAGCGACAGGCTCATCGGTCTGATATACGGCCCCGCCTACGGCGATGCGGTCTGGATGCAAAAATACCTCGTGCCGGCCATCGCCATCGGATTTATGCACAACCTTGCCGCCTATCTCATGATCAGCATGAAACACGAATTGTTGTTGTTGTCTTTTTACCTGGGCGGACTTGCTTTCAACATTATGTGCTGCGTGGTGTTCATCCCTGCAAATCCCCTGCTGGGGAGCGTTCTTGCAATAGTTTTGACTAAAGCGGTTATTGCCGTAGCCACTGTTTCCACCTGTCAGTTGCGCTTCGGGTTGATTTCAAAAACGGCCCTGTACCACCTTATCTCCACGGCCACCCTGGGCGGAATCCTTTATCTTATTTCACGAATTTACCTGTTCAGAGAGGCTTCAGAAATTTTGGCCCTGCTTCCCATACTGACTCTTGCATGTTACCGGTGGCGTGAGTTCAACAAATCGCACAGGGCCCACCTCTGCCAGTCCATTTTGCGGTAAAGGCCGCAGTTGCAGGTGGGTTTGATTTTACTAACAAACACAGGACGGGATTCGATTGGAAATCTTTTTTTTGCTGTCGCTCGCGCTGGGGCTTCTCCTCCCTTATGGGATCTACTTTCTAGGCAAGGTCCATGTGCGCGGGGGTTTTGCCGGGCAGGCTCCAAGCGCTGAGGCTGCCACGCGCAACCTGTCTCATTGCGCCCCCAAGGTGGGTGTGATTATTCCACTGACTGGCGATACTCCTGTCATGAAAGCCTGCCTGGAATCGCTCCTCGATCAGTCCTATCCCAATTATGAGGCGATTTTTGTCACCTGTAACAGTATTGACCCTGCCGTGCAGATTGTAAACCGGGTGATTCAAACCAAAAGAAATGCGCAACACATAGTTAGCGGGGCTGCGTCCCGGTGCAGCCAGAAGAATCATAACCTGCTGGCAGGCGTGGCTGATTTGGATCCCTCAATTGAAATACTGGTCTTTTGCGACTGCACGCACTGGGCCCCGGAGCGATTTCTTGCAGACCTCGTAAGCCCCATTGTCTCAGGCAAAGCGGTTATGACCACTGGATTTCACCGCGTCGTTCCCGGGGATTGCCGATTGCCGACCCTTGGGATGCTCGTGTCGGTTATGGCCATTCATCTGATGCAGGGAATAGGATTCATTACCCAGCCATGGGGAGGGGCGACGGCCATAAGCAGGCGAATTTTCGAAGAAAACGGGATAAAAGCCCTTTGGGCCGAAAATGTGGTGGATGACGTGTCGATGTGCATACACCTGGCGAAAGCCGGAATCAGGGTTCGGCCTGTTTCTTCAGCCTGCATGCTAACGCCGATTGGAGGCGTAACCTTTCGAGCCTGGTATGGATGGCTCAAAAGACAGATTTTTTTCATAAAGGTCTGCCAGCCAGCCACCTGGGCTGCCGGTACAATTGTGGCGTACCTTCTTTGCGCTCCTTTTCTGGCAGGTCTCGCTTGCGCAGCCGGAATTATGGGCTTTGCCCCCAAGTACATGACGGTTGCCGGATATGCATTCCTGGCAGGCTTTTTAGTCATCGCCATGAAATGGCGAACCCTCATTCATGAAGATATTCCGATGTGGAGATGGATCCCGGCCGCCTTAGCCGCCAGTTCCATGACCGTCCTGTGCTATGCCTGCACATGGTTCAGCAATTTGCTTCCGTGGCGGGGCATCTCATACCGGGTGACATGGGGCGGGAAGGTGGCAAGCGTTCGCCACTACCCGCTCAAATCCACCACAGAGCTTCCGGCTAAAGCCGGTAAGCCGGAAGATCTGTGGTGAGTTCATCCCAAGACTAAAGGATCGCGGGAACGAGACCATCAACTGCGGGGATCGATGTGTGTCCTGAAGTTACAAAAACCAGTCTCATAGACCTATCACTTGCATGTTCGGTTGCGACACTGTATGGTTTTACCGGCTTTGGGGTTGTTCAAGAAGTTTTTTCGGGCGAATCCGACCCGAAAATGCGACTTGGATGCGTAGCGAAAGACTTGATGCACTATTCCGGGTCAGGCTTGAGCCATGCCGGTAAACAGAAACGATTTTCTGAACAAGCTTGTCTATAAAACGATATCTGTTGTCCCAAGCCGGTTCGGGGACGCAAGAGATGTAATTTCATATTCACTTGGCGTAGTTAAATATCTAACTCCATCAAAGGTTGCTAACTTCTTAACACGAGAGCACGAAAGACTGAAAAGAGTCAGTCTGCCAAGAGGATTCCCCTTCCATGCGGTAGTAGATGTCAGCAACGCCTGTAATCTGGAATGTCCCTATTACCCTACTGGCCGACGGCAGACCAGCGGACGTACGGAACGCATAATCGATCTTGATTTGGTCAGAACATTTCTCGATCGTTATGGAAAATACCTGATTGCGGCTGACCTGTTCAATTGGGGCGAATCATTATTGCACCCCAAAATATCCGACATTGTGCACTTGTTTCATGAAAGGCGCATATTTCATCAGATTTCGTCAAATTTGAATATAAGAAATAGGTCCGTTCTCGAAAAGATATGTGACGCTGGTTTGGATGTACTTATTATAAGCATATCCGGTACAACGCAGGATATTTATGAACGATACCACAGGAGAGGAGACATCTTCTTAGTTGTAGAGAACCTGAAACATCTTATCGCATACAGAAAAAGTATGCACCGTTTTAGCCCAATTATAGAGATGAAGTACTTGACATTTAGGTACAATGCTCATCAGGTACCGGCAGCGCTTCGTCTAGCCAATGAAATCGGTGTTGATATATTCCGGTCCCATATAGCCGGCGGGCCGAAAGAAGAAATTATCCAAGTAGATGAGGAAAAGAAAAAGTTATTATATCATGGCACTGGTGGATTATGCTATCAATTATGGAGAACAATCGTATTAAACTCTGATGGTGGGATTGCACCATGTTGTCTTCTATACTTTAAAGATGACGATTTTGCCCATCTTTCAGGCATTGAAGACACAAGCCAGAGGTATATTGAAGCCAGGAATATGTTCAACAGACTGGCGGCAGGTGAGTTGGGCTCTAACTTACAGCATCCTTGTTTAAAGTGCAGTTTCGTCCACAGGCAGAAACACCTGGCGGAGTACCTGGCTGCAAACCCGAATGCTAAGAGTGGGCATCGAACTGGCGGACCATAACGATTCAAGATTTGTTCGCCTCCTTTGTAACATTAACGTGCTTCATGGGATTATGCGATTGTGCAATTGATTGAGCCGGGCGTTATTGAGTCTGCCGGCATCGCTGTCGATGCCGGCCGGAGGGTTTTTTAAGTTGGCCAGGATTATTGTCGGAGTAATGGGCGATGCCTACGGGCATTTGAGCTTGGCTTTAGCCCTTGCGGAGCAGGCGCCTCAACACGAGTATCTGTTCCTGGGCGCCGGGACGGTCCGAGAAGTTGTCAAAATGGGATTCTCGTTTCTGGAGGTCCCTCTCCCTGCAACTTTTTATGCTAATAACAAAGTTGACATTGCAGCAACTATCAGGAACGGATCCAAAGTCCTGCTTGGAAGAAACCCTTCTGTTAAGCGGATCATGGGAGAAATCGAGAGATTTTCACCCTGCCTGGCCATAACGGCCTACGAATATTTTACCGCTGTTATCGCCAGAGAGCTGGGAATCATGTGCATCAACCTCGACAATCAGCATTTTTTAACAAAACTTCGGTTTGAAATTCCAAGAGGGCAGATGCTCAGCCGATTTCTTTATGCTTTGCCTCTGAAATTGATGTTTAGCAAGGCCGATCATTATTTCATAAGCTCATTTTACGCATTCCCACCCCGAGATCCTAAGACTACGGACGTTTTTCCCCCGGTGTTGCGAAAAGATCTAAGAGATGTCCGGCCTGCGGAAGGAGAGCATGTTTTCGTTTACCAGACCTCCCCGACTTTCACAAAATTGGTCCCTGAGCTGGAGAAAACAGGAAATCGTTACACAGTCTACGGCCTCGGAGAAAAGCCCGGCAGCAGGAACATAGTTTTCAGGCCGGCATCCAGAAGCGGCCTTTTGAGGGACCTTGCAACCTGTCGCTATGTTATATGCAATGGAGGGCATAACCTTATCTCAGAAGCCCTTTTTTTGGGGAAGCCTATTTTTTCTTATCCGATTCACATGGCGTATGAGCAGTTTTTCAATGCTCACATGGTAAGGAAGCTTAATTACGGTGACTATTCCCTGGACGCTGTTCCGCGGATTTCGTGTCTAGCGCGTTTTGAGGAAAAGCTGGCCGAATACAGGGGCAACATCGGCAAGAAAGGTTTCTGCGGGAATCAACAAATTGCTGCAAAATTAGAGGCAAAGCTCGCAGAAGCCGAAATAAAGTCCCGCACCGAGGCAAATCAATTTGAAACTGCCTAAAATAGCTTACATCCTGTTATGGTTTCCTAAGCCTTCCGAAACCTTTATCTTTCGTGAAGTCGTCAATTTGCGACGACTCGGCCTGCCTGTCGAAGTCTTCACCCTTTACGGACAATTGAGCTGGAAACTATCTTCGGAGATGCAGGCCTACGGGGACGTCAAGCGCCTGGGAATTGCCGTCCTGAAGCGCCTGCCGGGCGATATCACCTACTGGCGCCGGAAAAAGCCGGAGCTGGTATGGGAACTGTTCAGGACGCTCCCGATCCGGAAATGGAAATCGCTGGAATTCGGGGGTGAAAACATCTTCGCGTTCCTGTGCGCCTTTACTCTTGCCAGGATGTTCGAAAAGCAAGATTTCGATCACATCCATGCACCATGGGCCATGGGACCGGCAATGGCTGCCTGGATAGCATCCAGGCTCACCGGCATACCGTTCAGCTTTGCCGGCAGGGCCGGCGACATCTATCCGCCCGACGGCGCCCTGAAGGAAAAAATCAGAGACAGCCTCTTCGTGATCTCCGAAAACATGACAAATGTCCCCTATCTGAATGGCTTTTTGCCTCAGGCTGCTTCGAAGATTTACGGGATTTATAACGGCATTGCTTCAGGGTCTTTCAAAGATGCACCGGTGGTTATGAAGCCGCCATACCAACTGCTCGCTCTTGGGCGTTTCGATAGAATAAAGGCCTTTGAGGTTCTTCTTCAGGCATGCGGGATATTGAAAGAATCCGGCCTCGATTTTCACCTCACCCTTGCCGGAGATGGCCCAAGAAGGCTTCAACTGAAGTATTGGACGTATCGTTTAGGCCTTAAAAATTATATATCTTATCCGGGGTTTATTCCCCACGACAGAGTCTCGGAGCTTTTTTGTTCGGCCGACATTTTTGTAATGTCCAGCGCCGTTCATAAGTCCGGTGACAGGGACGGGTTGCCCACCGTCATCATGGAAGCCTTGATGCATCGTTTGCCCGTGGTTTCAACGAATGTCTGCGGTATACCGGAGGTCATCATAAATAATGAAACCGGTCTGCTGGTGCGCCAAAAGGACCCGCCGGCCCTGGCCGGCGCCATCCGGAAGGTGATAAGCGACAGGTCCGCAGCTTTGGAGATGGCTGAAAAAGGCAGGGAACTGGTTCTCAATAAATTTGATCCGGTTGCCAATCATGGCAGGATTTTCGATCTGTTTCTGGAAAAAGCCGGCGGACTGCATAATTCATGACCTTGGCAAAATCTTTTCCAATAAAGACGGTTGTTCTTGTTCAAGACCTGGAATTTGGCGGCTCCCAGCGCTATGCGCTGCATCTTCTTGAGCATCTCGATAGAGAATTGTTCGACCTGGAACTATGGGTGCTGCGAAACGGCGATGATATGGCCCCGATGGCCATGGCCAGGGGTCAAAAGGTCGTCTATCTCACCAGAGATTCGTGGGTGACTCCGAGGGCACTTGGCCGGCTTTTCTTCAGGCTAAAGAAGGCAAGACCAGGAATCCTGTACACGATCACTGGAGTTCCGGGTATCTGGGGGCGGATCCTTGGATCGATAATTGGAATACCCACCATTGTGTCGAGCCAGCGGAGTTACAGAGACCAGCAATACGAAGCTTTGCTCTGGTTCTTGAGCGATCTCATCATAGCGAACGCTGAAGCTTTGAAGAAATCCATCGTCAAAAGACACGGGGTGGACCCGAATCGTGTTGCAGTCATTCCGAACGGGGTAGATCATAACTATTTCGCTCCTGATGCCCTGCCCAAGGACCTGCTCCCAACAATAATCTATGTAGGGCGTCTGGTTAAGGAAAAGGACCCTCTGAACCTTCTTCGCGCTTTTAAGCAGGTGCTCGAAAAGATTCCCGAAGCCCGCCTGATTGTGGTCGGAGATGGTTATTTGAGGGGCAGGTTCCGTCAGTTCATCGAATCTAATTCTCTCGGTGAATGCATCACCCATATTTGCGGGACACGGGATGTGAGGCCTTATTTGAGCAGGGCTTGGGTATACGGGCTCCCTTCCAGGTCGGAAGGATTTCCTAATGCAGTGCTCGAGGCGATGTCGATGGGGCTGCCGGTTGTTGTCTCCAGGGCCGGAGGCGCTCCGGAACTGGTTGAGGATGGGGTCACCGGCCTCCTTGTCCCCGCCCGCAATCCCGTGGCGTTCGCCGAAGCCCTGGTCAGGATACTCAGAGATTCCGAGCTGAGGAATGAAATGGGTCTTAAAGCGCGCGAGCGGGCAGTCCGGCATTATTCTCTGAGGCAAATCGTGAAACTTACTGAAAACGCGCTCTTGGAAACGGCGGGTAAGTGTCCGGATCTCAATTGAAGTTCGTAATCAGGGTTGACAAGGACCCCATCCACTTTCAGTATCCCATCAGCCCGCAGCATCGCGAACACACAGGCATCAGGCCTTCAGTGACAATGCTTTGCCTGAATCTGAGGTAGGCCGGAGAATTCCACAGCTCGATAAGAGAAGACCTTTTGATGTTTCCCACCACGTAATCGTGAAAGTCCCTGCATGGTGAGAGGTCCCCGTTGCTGTTGACTTCTGCTGCATTGTAGATCGAAATACACCGGTCAAAGCCGAACCGGCACGAATGATCGGTGTAATAGCGCCGGAGGTTTTCCTCGCCCGAAATATTGGGAATCAGGATCACAGGAGGAAAACTCATGGGGCGGGACCGGGCCCGCAGCTCCCGCAACTGCTGATCCAGTACGCCGTATTCTTTCAGTTTCCAATCCCCTATCCAGCCCCGGTGCAATGAAGGAGCAAAACCGAACCTTCGGGCGAAATCCTTCTCGTGGGCGTCCGCATGGTCCTGATCGATCCACCAGGACAGATAGAACACGAAAAGGTCGACATGCTCTCGAAAAGCTTCGTAAATATCCGCCAGGTTGTTCAGATTCGCCCTGGATATCGTGGTGAGCGAAGCAATCAGGGGCAGGTTATTCTTCCGGGAGCGCCGTTCCCGATTTACCTCAGCCAGACCTGCTTTAATTTCTGCAAAGCTGTTGCAGCGTCCCGCTCCCTTACGAATACTGTTGTGCAATTCCTCCGTAGGGCCGTCGATAGATACCTGAAGAAGAAAAAGGGGAGCCCTTGCCAGGCGCGCGGCACATGAAGCGATCCGGGTGCCGTTTGTTGCGATTGAAACCGGCAATCCCATCGCCGTAGCGGATTCGATCAGGTCCAGAACTCCTTCGTAGAGCATCGGCTCACCACCCCACAGGTATAAGAAAGGGCCGTGGCCGTAATGGACCAAATCGGCTATTTGCTCCAGATACCGGCCAAGGGGCACTTCCTGCTTCTTCAGTTCTTTCAGGTCCTTGTCTCGCAGGAATCCCCCTTCGCCCCACTGGCCGCAAGTGGTGCAGCGCAGGTTACACAAGTCGGTAAGCCGAAGACTGAGCTGCAGAACCTTTCCCCCGCAGCCCTGGCGATAGCCTCTTGAAAGCTGATTAAAAAATATCTTTTGCGCCTGCAATGCTGCGAGCTTGGCGGCGATCCGGGGATGGCGGCCAAACCGCCACAGATTCCTGAGCACCGCACCACGCCCAATACTGCTGCATCTGTCTTTCACCCAAATTCCCTCTTTAAAAGATCCTGTCTTGCCGCTGACAGCGGATTGAGCCGGCGACTTGACACTCCTGGCCTTTTGTGGCACAAGGGCTTGAATTGATTTCAACTATGAACTCTGCTGACAGCTATGGCCAGGCTGCGAATTATACTCTGATCGAGCCGGAATTCAACGTTTCTCGTCTAAACGCAGGGGAATCGGGGCCATTTCCGAAAGATCCGAAAGAATCGAATAGATAAACATGAAAGCTCTCGTCTACAGACGCTCAGTCCCCCTTTATCTCCTGGGCAGAATACTGGGCAGAATCCAGCCGCGGCGATTCTTCCACCGCCTGGCCCCGTTTGGACTCAAGGAAATACCTCTGCCCGGAAACGAAAGGGGTTGGGTTCTCCTAAAAAACAGCCTTTGCGGTATCTGCGGCTCGGACCTTGGGCTCCTTCGCGGAATGGAGTCATTCCTCCTGGAACCATACGCGTCTTTTCCCGCTGTGCTGGGCCATGAAATAGCGGCGGCGGTAGTTGCGGCGCCGAAGGATTCGGAATGGAATGCAGGCGACCGGGTAGTGGTTGAGCCGCTGCTCTCGTGCGCAGAACGAGGAATGCCTCCATGCCGGTTTTGCAGCCAGGGTTCCTATAACCTTTGCGAATCCTTCACAGCCGGAAACCTGGCTGCGGGACCTGTCATCGGGTACAACAGAAGCCTTGGGGGCGGAATGGCCGAGTTCATGCTCGCGTCTCC
>Ga0187849_1000925_pt1 | contig 35790 bp, 34 predicted proteins | sample June2016WEW_4_10_2_FD_132412 | JGI IMG/M metagenome (GOLD analysis project Ga0187849, IMG submission 132412) | Peatland microbial communities from SPRUCE experiment site at the Marcell Experimental Forest, Minnesota, USA - June2016WEW_4_100 | ecosystem: Environmental > Terrestrial > Soil >...
ATGCGCAAGGCGCTCTGCCGCCGAGCGGCGCCCTTCCGCCGGTGCCGCCGCAGTACCTGAACGCGTCCGCGGGCGGCGGCCGAGGGCTCACCGCCCAGTTCTACAACAACATGACGCTGTCCGGCGCCCCGGTGCTCACGCGGGTGGACTCGGCCGTCGGCGCCAACTGGCGCGACCAGCCGCCGGCACCGGGGGTGCACGCAGACAACTGGTCGGCCAAATGGACCGGCACGCTCACGCCGCCGGCAACCGGCGAGTACACCTTCTCGCTCACCAGCGACGACGGCAGCCGGCTCTTCTTGAGCGGAGCGCAGGTCATAGACAACTGGCGGGAGCAGGGCGCGACCACCGAGACGGCGAAGGTGATGCTCACTGCCGGCCAGGCTGTCGAGATCGAGGTGGACTACTACCAGAGCGGCGGCGGCGATACCCTCGGCCTGGGCTGGCGGTTGCCCGGCCAGGTGTCGCTGATTGACGAGGCCGTGGCGCTTGCCAGGGCCTCGGACGTGGCGGTGGTGTTCGCCGGCGACTTCGAGTCCGAGGGCGCCGACCTGAGCGACATCGCACTTCCGGGTGAGCAGAACGCGTTGATCGCTGCGGTGGCGGCGGCCAATCCCAGGACGATCGTCGTGCTGAACACCGGGTCGGCGGTCACGATGCCCTGGCTCGACTCCGTCGCGGCCGTGCTGGAGGCGTGGTATCCTGGCCAGGAAGACGGCGACGCGATCGCCGCGGTGCTGTTCGGCGACGTCAACCCGTCGGGCAAGCTGCCGGTGACGTTCCCCAGGAGCCTCAGCGACGTGCCGGCCGCGAGCGCGCTCCGCTGGCCCGGCGTCGACGGTCGGGTGGAGTACTCCGAAGGACTCGAGGTCGGCTATCGCTGGTACCAGGCCAGGGGCATCGCCCCGCTGTTCCCGTTCGGCTTCGGCCTCTCATACACGACGTTCGGGTTTGCGAACTTGCGGGTATCGCAGCGCGGGCGATCGGTCACGATCGGCGTGGACGTCACGAACACGGGCCGGCGTGCGGGCGCGGACGTGGTGCAGGTCTACGTCGGCTTCCCGGCCTCGACCGGCGAGCCGCCCGAACAGCTCAAGGGCTTCCGCAAGGTCCAGCTCGGCCCGGGAGAGACGAGGCACCTGACGTTCTCGCTCGACGCGAGGGCCTTCGCGCACTGGGACGACGTGACGCGGGGTTGGGTGGTGAGCGCGGGCGACTATCGGATCGGCGTCGGGGACGCCTCGGACAGCCTGCCGCTCGGCGCCACCGTCCAGCCGAGGCCGGGCCGAGTGAGGTGAGCGTGCGGGGCCCGGGATCCCGGTCCGTCAGACGGCCCGGTCCAGCGCCTCCAGGTAGGCCGTCATCGCCCGGGCGAGCTCCTCCACGACCTGGGTCTCGTTCGCCTTGGAGCGAAGGAGGAGCGCGGTCGTGCCCTCCAGCAGGCCCACCACGACCGCCGCGCGGGCCCGGCGGACGTCACGCGGCACCGACGGACAGCGCGCGGCGATGACACGCTCGACGATGTCGAGCCCACTCCGCTTCATCTCCTCCATCCATTTCCCGAAGCGCGAAGTCCGTTCCGGCGCGGCGTAGAGTGGCAGGATGTCGGGGTGGTGCCGCAGATAAGAGAAGAACGGCGTGACGATCGCGTCCGCCGCCGCCGCGGCGGACATGCGGGACCACTCGCCGGCGGGGCGCTCGGCGACCGCCACCAGCAGCGGCTCGAACGCCTTCAGGTGCCGGTCGGCCAGCCCGACGATCACCGCGTCGAGGTCGGGGAAGAAGTGGTACATCGAGCCGATGGACGTGCCGGCGCGCTCCGCCAGGCCGTGCACCGTGAGTCCTTCCAGTCCCGATTCCCGGATCATCGCCGCCGCGGCGTCGAGGATGGCCTCGACCCGCCGCTGCCCGCGCGCCTGACGCGGGGGACGAGGCGTCGCCGGACGCCCGGGCACCCGTCTCGGAGTCTGTCTGGTCTTGCCGCCGTGCTTCCGCGCCATCGCTGCTCTCCTTGACAAACTAAAATACGCCGTCTAGTTTCGCGAAGTCAAGTAGACGCGATCGTCTAGTCTGGCGGAATCCCCGAGTCGAGGCGCATATGGACGAGTCAGGACGGCGGGCAGCGGGGCGGCGCCGGGTGCCGGCGACGGTCGCCGTGGCCGCCGCGGCGGCGCTGCTCGTCGTGGGACCGGCGTGGGCGCAGGCGCCCGGCGAGGCGGCGGCGCCGGTGCGCGCGCTGAGCTTCCGGGACGCCCTGGCAATGGCCCTGGAGCACAACCCGCAATTGGCCGGAGCGCGGGCCGAGCAACGGCGGGTCGAGGGCGAAGCGCTGCGCCCGCTCCAGGGGATCCTCCCCACGCTCCAGGTGCAGGAGCAGTGGCTGCGCTCCGACGATCCCTCGACGGTCCTCGCGTTCAAGATGAAGCAGGGGACCTTCTCGCCGTCCGATTTCTCCTCCCCCACTGCAATCACGTCGCCGGGTCCCCTCGCCACGTTCAGTGGAGAGGTCGCGCTCCAGGTGCCGCTGTTGAACGCGGATGCCTGGCTGGGGCGCGGGCAAGGACGCTCGGGCGTGCGCGCCGCGCGGCTGGGCACGGAGCGCGCAGAGCAGCAGCTCACCTTCGGTGTGGTGCGTGCCTACTTCGCGCTCCCGCTGGCGGCCGAGCGGCTCGCAGCCGTGCGCGAGGCCGAGGCGGCCCTGGCCCGGGCCGTCGCGCAGGCGGAGGCCCTCGAGCGGCAGCGCCTGGTCGCACCCCTGGACGTGCTCCAGGCGCGCTCGCGGCTGGCGGCGATGCGTGCCGAGGAGGCCAATGCGATCGCCGACTCCGTCCGCGCCGCGGTGGGACTGGAGCAGGTGCTCGGCGGGAGCTTGGGCAACGTCGGCGCCGCGGACCCGCTACCGGATTCGGTCCCGGTGCCGGCGCTGGACGAGGCGCTCGCTGCGCTGCGCTCGCGTCCGGACGTCGCCGCCCGCGAGGAGGCGCTTGCCGCCGCCCGCCTCGGCGTGCACCGCGTGAACGCCGGCTGGCTCCCGCGGCTCAACGGCTTCGCGCAGGTCGACCTGTACGACCGCAAAGTGCTGGGCACCGGTCGCAGCTACCTCACGACCGGCGTGGTCGCCTCCTGGTCCCTGTTCGACGGCATGCACCAGTTGGCCGAAGAGCGCGGAGCCCGGGCCGCGAGAGAGCGCGCCGAGGCCGAGCGGGACGCCGCGCTGCTGGAGGCGCGGACCGAAGTGCGCACGGCCCAGGCCGAGCACGAGGCCGCCCGGCTCGCCCGGGTCAATGCGCAGGAGGCGTACGACCTGGCGCGTGAGGCGCGAGCCATCGCCGAAACGCGGTACCGGAACTCGCTGGCCTCGATGACCGAGCTGCTGGCGGCGCAGGCGGCCGAGACGGCGGCGGCGACGGGCCTGTCGGCCGCCCGCTACGCGTTCGTCGTGACGGCCGGCGCCTACCGGCTTGCCGCAGGCATCAACGTGATGGAGGAGTGAGATGGACGCGAGGATGGTGCGCCCCCTGCGGCGCTCTGGGTGGGTGCTGTGCGTGGCGCTGCTGGCCGGCGCGTGCGGGCGCTCCCCGGGGGCACGCCAGGCCGCGCCGCTGAGCGTGCGCGTGGCGGTGGTGGTGGAGTCGCACGCGCCCCGCGGCGTTCCCGCCGTCGGCGCGGTCGAGCCGATCCGCCGCGCCTCGCCCGCGAGCAGGCTGATGGGCAGCGTCGTCGAGGCGCCGTTCGAGGAGGGCGCCCGCGTGGACTCCGGGCAGGTGTTGATCAGGATCGACGACCGCGACCTGGCCGCGCGCCGCGCCCAGCTGGAGTCGCGCGTCGCCGAGGCACAGGTGCTGCTGGCCGACGCGGAGACGAACCTCACGCGGATGCAGACGTTGGACTCCGAGCGGGCGATCGCCGGGATCCAGCTGGAGCAGGCCGAGACGGGGCGGACCCGCGCCTCGGCCGGCCTCGAGGTGGCGCGGGCCGCGCTGCGGGAGCTGGACGCGAACGCCTCGTACGGCACCGTCACCGCGCCGTTCGCCGGAGAGATCGTGCGCAAGAACGTGCAGGTCGGCGACGTCGCGGCGCCGGGCGTTCCGCTGTTCGTGCTCGAGGACCTGTCGCGGATCCGGGTCGTCGCGAGCGTCAGCGAAGCGGCGGCCGCGCGGCTCCGGGTGGGCGCACGCGTGCCGGTGGAGATCGAGGCGGCGGAGGTCCGGACCTTCGGCGTGGTGGAAGCCGTGGTCCCGGCCTCGCGCCCGCCGGTGACTGGCTTCAAGGTGAACGTCGTCCTGAGCCGGCCGAGCCCGGCGGTCATCTCGGGAATGACGGCGACCGTGCTGGTGCCGTCGGACGATCCCGACGCCGCCGCGGGGACACGCCTCCTGGTGCCGCGCGACGCCTTGGTGCGGCGCGGCCAGATGGTGGGCGTGTTCCTCGTCGAGGGGGCGACGGCGCGCCTCAGGTGGGTGCGCGCCGGCCTCGAGGAGGGTGACGCGGTCGAGGTGCTCTCGGGCCTCAAGGTCGGCGATCGCGTCGTGGTCGGCGCGGGCGACAGCCTGACCGACGGGCAGCGGATCACCGCGGGTCCGGCGGGCCGGTGAGCCAGCCGGTCGGTCTTGCCGGGCGGATCGCCGCGGTCTTCATCGACTCGAAGATCACGCCGCTGCTCTTCGTCGCTGCGCTCGCGCTGGGCGCGTACGCCGTGATCACGACGCCGAAGGAGGACAACCCCAGCATCGTCGTCCCGCTCGTCGAGGTCATGGTCCCGTACCCCGCAGCCGGGAGCGCGGAGGTGGACGAGCGCGCCGCCCGACCCGTGGCGGCGCTGATGCGCGAGATCCCGACGGTCGAGCACGTGGCCAGCTTCGCGGGGGCGGACGGGGCCCTGATCAGCGTGCAGTTCAAGCAGGGCGTGGACGCCGAGCGCGCGCTGGTGCAGGTCAACGACCGCCTTGAGGCCAATCCGGAGATCTCGCAGCCGGCGCATCTGGCGCCGCTCGTCCGGCCGCGCGGCGTGCAGGACGTGCCGATCCTCGTCCTCACGTTCTGGAGTGAGCGCGACGACCCCTACATCTTGAGGCGCCTCGCCCTAGAGGTCGAGGGCCGGCTCCAGGACATCGAGGGCTTGAGCGGCACGGACGTCATCGGCGGCCTCGGCCGCGAGATCACCGTGGAGGCCGACCCCGCCCGGCTGGCCGGCAAGGGGGTGAGTTCGGCCCGGCTGGCCCAGGTCATCCAGGCAGCCAACCTCCAGCTGCCGGCGGGCGACCTGCGCGGTTCCGAAGGCGTCCAGCGGGTGCAGGCCGGCGCGTTCCTCAAGAGCGCCCAGGACGTCGGGAGCCTGGTGGTGGGCGCATCGCCCACCGGCCCCGTGTACCTGCGGGACGTCGCGGCCGTGCGCGACGGTCCCGCGACCCCCGACAGTTACGTCCTGTACCGGAGCCCGGCCACCGGCGGCGCCCAGCGCATCGCGGTCAGTCTCGCGGTCCGGAAGGTGCTGGGCACGAACGCCATCGTCGTCCGCAATGCCGTCATCGAGCGGGTCGAGAGGCTTCGCGGTACGCTCATCCCCTCGGACGTCCACGTCGAGGTCACCCGCGACGCCGGCGCGGAAGCCAAGCAGCGCGTCGAGAGTCTCCTAGAGCACCTGCTCATCGCGACGCTGATCGTCGTGGGGATCATCGCGGTCGCGCTGGGCCCTCGCGAGGCGCTGATCAACGGCCTCGCGATCCCGATCATCGTCGGACTGACGGTGGTCGTCTACAAGCTGACCGGGTACACGCTGAACCGCCTCTCGCTGGCCGCGCTGATCTTCGCCATCGGCATCCTCGTGGACGACGTCATCGTCGTCGTCGAGAACATCCACCGCCAGTTCCATTGGCTGGGTGACCGGGATCCTCGCGGCGCGGCGGTCGAGGCGGTGAGCGAAGTGGGCAATCCAACGATCGTCGCCACGCTCGCAGTCATCGCCGCCTTGGCGCCGATGATGGCGCTGCCCGGGCTGGTCGGCCAATGGGCGCGTGGACTCCCGTTCGGCGCGTCGGTCTCGATGGTGTTCTCGCTCGCCGTCACCCTCACCATCACGCCGCATCTCGCCTACCGCTTCCTCGAGCGGAAGGCACGGGCCCGGGCCCAGGCTCCCGGCCGCGAGCGGCGCGCGGCGCGCGGCACGCGGCTCGGCCGGTACTACGTCCCGGTGTTGCGCTTCTTTCTGGACAGCGCTCGCCGGCGCCGCCGGCTCTATGCCGTGTCGGTACTGCTGCTCGTCGGGTCGATCGGCCTGCTGGTCACGCGGTCCGCGCTCGTGCTGCTCATGGTGTTCTCAAACGACGACGAGTTCTCGGCGATGGTGGACCTGCCCGAGGGCGCCGGCGTCGAGACCACGGCCGCGGCGGCGGGAGACGCCGTGGCGTACCTGATGACCGTGCCGGACGTAACCGGCTACCAGATCTACGCCGGCACACCGGGGCCCCTCACGTACCAGGGCCTCGCCCGCCAGTACGACACGCGCAATCGCCCCCAACACCTGGAGATCGTGGTCCAGCTCCGGAAGGCCGCGGACCGCGACCTCACCAACCACGAGCTGGCGGAGCTCGTGCGGCCGGGGCTGGCCCGTGCGCTGCGCCCCTACGATGCGACCTTCACCATCGCCGAGCCGCCGACCGGTCCGCCGACCCAGGCGAGCGTCACCGCCGAGGTCTACGGCCCCGACTACCGGGGCCAGATCGCGCTTGCGCGCCAGGTGCAGGACATCTTCTCACAGGCGCCGTACGTGGCGGATGTGGCGATGTCGGCCGATTCGGGCGACCCGGAGGTGAGCCTGGTCGTGGACTACCAGAAGGCCGCGGTGCACGGCGTGGCGGCGGCCGAGCTGGCGCTCGCGGTGCGCGCGGCGGTGGCGGGCTCCCCGGTCGCCTACGCACGCATCCCCGGCGAGGGGGAGCCCGTGCCGATCGTGGTCCGTCTCGCCGCGGGCCGGATGGGCTCCGTGGCAGACCTCACGGGGCTCTTCGTGCAGGGAGCGGGCGATCAGGTGCTGCTCGCCGACCTGGTGCACGTCCGGCGGGGACGCGTGGCGCCGCCGATCGTGCGCAAGGACATGGTGGCGGTCGTGTTCGTCACGGGCGAGCCGGTCGGGAAGCGCACCGCCTCGATCTACGTGGCCCTGGACCTCAGCAAGCCGATCCGGCAGCTCCGTGCCGCCGACGGGAGCGCGCCGCGCATCAGCTGGACCGGCCCGCCGGAATCCTCCGACCGGTACACGGTGGCGTGGGGCGGGGACTACAGCTTCACCTACGAGACGATGCGGGACCTGAACACCGCGTTCATCATCGTGTTGCTGTTGATCTACGTGCTGCTCGCGGGATGGTTCCAGTCGTACACCCTGCCGCTGGTCATCATGTCGCCGATCCCGTTCACGCTCGTCGGCATCCTGCCCGCGCACGTCCTGACGGGGCAGTTCGTCAGCGGCACGGGCGTCATGGGGATCCTCGCGCTCGCGGGCATCCTCGTACGCAACACCGTCCTGCTGATCGACTTCACCGAGAACGCGATCGCGCGGGGCGTCCCCCTCGAGGACGCGATCTTCCAGGCGGGGGCAGTGCGGGTGCGTCCGATCCTGCTCACCGCGGCGGCCATCGTCTTCGGCGAGTCGGTGCTGCTCCTGGATCCGGTGATGCGCGGTCTCGGCCTGACGCTGATCTCCGGCGCCGTGGCGGGCACGGCGCTGACGCTCGTCGTGGTGCCCGCGGTCTACTACGAGCTCAAGATCGGGACCGGGCGCTTCGAGGCGTGGCGGCAGCGGCGGCCGGCTTAGTCAGGGCTGGTACTGCTCGTCGCTGACTTTGTCCATCCAGTCCGCCGTCTTGCCGTCGAGCGCTTCCTGAATGGCGATGTGCGTCATGGCCGTCTTGGGGCTCGCGCCGTGCCAGTGCTTCTCACCGGGCGCGAACCAGATCACGTCCCCCGGCCGGATCTCCTCGATCGGCCCGCCCCAGCGCTGTGCCCGGCCGCAGCCCGCGGTAACAACCAGCGTCTGGCCCAGCGGGTGGGTGTGCCATGCCGTCCGGGCGCCGGGCTCGAAGGTGACGACGGCGCCGACCACGCGCGCGGGAGCCGGCGCCTGGAACAGCGGATCGATGCGCACCGTGCCGGTGAACCACTCGGCCGGGCCTTTGCCCGATGGCTGTGAGCCATTTCGCTTGATGTCCATGTCTCGGCTCCTCTGGGTTCAGCCGAACCGCATACGGCTTCCGGTTACAGATCCTGGCGCGTGGGCCTGAACAGGATCTCGTTCACGTCCACCGTCTCCGGCTGACTCATGGCAAACAGCACCATCTGTGCGAACGTGTCAGCGGGGACGGCGATCTCATAAAGGTCGCGTACGCTTTGCGCGATGTCGGGCTCGGTGATGCTGTCGGCCAGTTCACTCGCAACGGCGCCCGGCGAGATAACGGTGGTCCGGATGTTGTATGGCTTGACCTCCTGACGCAGTCCCTCCGAGATGACTCGCACCGCGGTCTTGGTTGCGGCGTACACGGCGCTACCCGGCCGCACCTTGTGGCCGGCGACCGACGAGACGTTGATGATGTGGCCGCTCAGCTGAGCCTTCATGTACGGCAGCGCTGCCGCAATGCCGTACAGCACGCCCCTGAGGTTCACGTCAATCATCCGGTTCCAGTCGTCGATCTTGAGGCGTTCGAGCGGCGAGTGCGGCATCACGCCCGCGTTGTTGATCATGACGTCGATGCGCCCGTACGTCTGCACGGCCACGTCAACCAACCTCTTGACTTGTTCGAAGTGGGTGACGTCGGTCGGTATGGCGAGCGCCTTGCCGCCGCCGGCAGTCAGTTCGTCGGCCAATGACTTGATCCGATTGACCCGTCGCGCGCCGAGCGCGACGGTGGCCCCCTGTGCGGAGAGAAGTCGGGCGGCCGCTTCACCCAGGCCGCTGCTCGCGCCCGTGATCACGACGACCTTTCCCTCGATGTTATTGCTCATGGTCGTAACTCCTGCTGCCAGGATGGTCGGCTCAGAGACCGGTTCTCTTCTCCAGGCTTTCGGGGTACCGCTCGCCCTGGATCGTGATCTCCGCAGCGGCGCGGTCGATCTCGCGCAGATCCTCGGCTGTGAGTGCGACGGCAACGGCCCCGATGTTCTCCTCGAGGCGCGCCGGTTTCGTGGTGCCCGGGATTGGCACGATCCACGGCTTCTGAGCGAGCAGCCAGGCGAGCGCCAGCTGCGCGGGCGTCGTCTTCTTCCGCTCCGCGAGCCTTTTAAGCAGCTCGACCAGGATCTGATTCGCCTTCCGGGCCTCCGGCGTGAAGCGGGGAACGATGTTGCGGAAGTCGTGGCTGTCGAACGTCGTCTTCTCGTCGATCGTTCCCGTGAGGAAGCCTCTGCCCAGGGGACTGAACGGCACGAAGCCGATGCCGAGCTCCTCGAGCGCCGGGATCACGTCCTCCTCGGGCCTTCTCCACCACAGCGAGTATTCGCTCTGGAGCGCGGTGACCGGCTGGACGGCGTGGGCGCGGCGGATGGTCCGCACGCCCGCTTCCGACATACCGAAGTGCCTGACCTTGCCTTCCGCAATCAGGTCCTTCACCGCTCCCGCCACGTCCTCGATCGGCACGTCGGGGTCGACGCGGTGCTGGTAGAACAGATCGATGACGTCGGTCTTGAGCCGCTTGAGCGAGGCCTCGGCGACCTCCTTGACGTGCTCCGGTCTGCTGTCCACGCCCGACTGCTCTCCCTTGGGTCCGAACTTGAAACCGAACTTGGTGGCGATCACCACCTGACGGCGGACGGGAGCAAGGGCTTCACCCACGAGCTCTTCGTTCGCGAACGGGCCGTACGCTTCGGCGGTATCGAAGAACGTGATGCCACGTGCGACCGCCGACCGGATCAGTGCGATCATTTCCTTCTTGTCTGCAGCCGGGCCGTAGCCATGGCTCATGCCCATGCAGCCGAGGCCCAGAGCCGAGACTTCCAGGCCGCTCTTTCCCAGTGTGCGCTTGTGCATTGTGTCTCCCGTCCTTGTCGTCGTCTTGAACGTAGGGTAGCGATGGCTTGCCCGGCTGAGTAGCTGGCAAAATCGGCAGGGCTTGATAAGTATTGTGCACAAATGGTGCGCGACGAGCTCGGTGTCCGCCCGTCGGGTCCCGAGCGAAGGAGCGCGGGTACGTCATCTGGAGGCAAGCCATGACGAAGAAGTCCCTGGGAACCATCGCCGCCGCGGCGCTGCTCGTGACGGCAGCGTTCAGCGGCAACGCGAAGAAGACGCCCCCCGCGCAGTCGCACGCTCCTGCGGTCTCCGACACCGGGCCCATGTTCGACGTGTCGCAGCTCGACACTTCGATCTCCCCGTGCACCGACCTCAGCGCGTTCGTCAACACGCGGTGGGTCGCCGCGAACCCGATCCCTGCGGACCGCACCCGCTGGGGTGCGTTCGACGAGCTGACCGAGAAGAGCCTCGACGAGCAGCACGAGCTCGTCGAGCAGGCAGACCGGGACGCCGATGCGGCCCAGGCCGGCTCGATCCGCCAGAAGATCGGCTGGCTGTATCGCTCGGGCATGGACAGCGCCGCCGTCGAGCGGGCCGGCTACGATCCGATCAGGCCGGAGCTAGCTGCCATCGAGGCCCTGCAGACGGCGGCCGACATCGTGGCCTGGCTCGACGCGTCCTTCGCCAACGGGCAGGAGCAGCTCTTCCGCTTCGGCGCCCGCGCCGACTTCCGGGATGCGAAGACGCAGATCGGGTACGCAAACCAGGGCGGACTCGGCCTGCCGACGCCGGACTACTACACGAAGCCCGAGTACGCAGCCATCCGGGACGCCTACGTGAAGCACATCGCCGGGCTGTTCGCGCTCACGGGCGTGCCGGCCGATCAAGCGGCCCAGAAGGCCGACCAGGCCATGGCGCTCGAGACCAGCCTGGCGCTCCACTCGCTGTCCCGCGTTGCCCTCCGCGACCCGAAGAACCAGTACCACTTCGTGTCCTTCGCGGAGGCGGACAGCGTCACGCCGCACTTCGACTGGGCGGCGTTCTTCCGGGCGCAGGCCATCGAGCCCGCGAGGGGCTTCTCGCTGTCGCAGCCGGAGTTCTTCGCCGGAATGGACAGCCTCCTTGTTCACGCACCGATCGACGCGTGGAAGGCGTACCTGACCTTCCACGTGATCGCGGGAGCGGCCCCCTACCTGTCCTCCGCCTTCGAGGCCGAGAGCTTCGCGTTCAACGGCAGGACCCTGGAGGGGCAGCCCCAGGACCGCCTGCGCTGGAAGAGGGTGCTGGGCACGGTCAACGGCACCATGGGACAGGCTCTGGGCCAGCTGTACGTGGCGGGCTACTTCCCGCCCGCGGCCAAGCAGCGGGCCGAGGTGCTCGTGACGAACGTGCGCAACGCGCTCAGGGCGCGCATTGAGCACCTGAGTTGGATGAGCGAGCCCACCAAGCGGCAGGCGCTCGAGAAGTGGGCGAAGTTCCTGCCCAAGATCGGCTACCCGGACCATTGGCGTGACTGGTCGGGTCTCCGGATCACGCCGGGCCAGTACTATGCCAACGTCGTGGCGGCCGCGAAGTTCAACCACCAGTACGCCATCGACAAGATCGGCAAGGCCACGGACCGGCTCGAGTGGGGCATGACGCCGCAGACGGTGAACGCCTACTATGACCCCAGCACCAACACCATCAACTTCCCGGCCGCCATCCTGCAGCCGCCCTTCTTCTACGCGAACGGGGATGACGCGATCAACTACGGCGGGATCGGAGCGGTGATCGGACACGAATCCAGCCACGGCTTCGACGACCAGGGGAGCCAGTTCGACGGGGACGGCAACAACGTGAACTGGTGGACGCCGGCGGACCGCCAGCAGTTCGACGCGCGCACGGCGAAGCTCGTCGAGCAATTCGACGCCTACGTGCCGCTGCCCGATCATCCGGAGAGCCACGTGAACGGCCGGCTCACCCTCGGCGAGAACATCGGCGACCTCGGCGGCCTGAACGCAGCGTACGATGCGCTGCAGACCGCGCTCAAGAGGAACCCGCGGGAGGCCCGCGAGAAGATCGACGGCTACTCGGAGGACCAGCGCTTCTTCATGAACTGGGCGCGCGTCTGGCGCGGCGAGATCCGCGAGAGGGCGCAGCTCGTCCTCCTCAACACCGATCCGCACTCCCCGGCGCGGTTCCGTGCCGACGGTGCGCCTTCGGACATGCCGGCCTTCGCCGCGGCGTTCGCCTGCAAGGCCGGCGACCCGATGGTGCGCTCCGGCGACAAGCGGGTGTCGATCTGGTAGGAAGCCGGGGCGCCAGGGGCCGCCGAGTCGGCGGCCCCTGGTGGCTGATGCTGGTGACATGACGGGAATGCGCCGGACAGGAGTCGAACCTGCGACCTCCAGCTCCGGAGGCTGGCGCTCTATCCAGCTGAGCTACCGGCGCGCGACCCACAAAGCTAGCCGCCCACGCGCGGCCCCTGCAACCTGCACGAAGTCCCTGGCCGCGGGTGTACATTGAAGATGGCATCCAGCGGAGGGGCACCACGAAACGGCTCGCTCTCGTATGCACAGTGACGGTGGCTGTTGCGGCCTGCGCGTCGGCCATGCGGCGGGGCGCGGCCCCCGGGCCGACCCTCGAGGTCTACAATGCGGGCGCGGCGTCCGTGGATCTGCACCTGATTCACGGCGTTTCAGTTCTGGGCGATACGATCGGGTACCTGCTCGGCACCGTGTTCGCTGGAGAAACGGCATGCTTCCAGCTCGAGCCGGTCACCTCGCCGCAGTGGCTGAAGGTCAAGTCCCTTGACGGAGCGTTTCTCACGCCCAGCTTCATCGCGGCGAACCGGCCAGCGTGGAGCATGGAACTCCGAGGCAATCCGCGAACCGACCCGCTCGCCCTGCAGCCGGCGGGCGAGCAGTGCAAGCCCGGAGCGCACCCGCCCTCGGAATGAGGCGGCTCGGGCGGCGCGACTGCGCACGCAGCCGGGAACGAGTGGGGCCCGCAGGTGGCGGGCCCCGTTTGCGTCGGGTGAAGGTGTTGCGAGTCGGGGCGAGAGGATTTGAACCTCCGACCTCCTGGTCCCGAACCAGGCGCGCTAACCGGACTGCGCTACGCCCCGTCTGCTAAGTCCACTTCCTCCTTGCCGTCTTGCCGTCGGGCAACTTGGAGGAGTGCGCCCAGAGGGAGTTGAACCCCCAGCCTTCTGATCCGTAGTCAGATGCTCTATCCAGTTGAGCTATGGGCGCAGTGGGCGGTACAAGATTCGAACTTGTGACCTCTACGATGTCAACGTAGCGCTCTAACCAGCTGAGCTAACCGCCCCAGAGCGGGAAACGGGACTCGAACCCGCGACCCCAACCTTGGCAAGGTTGTGCTCTACCAACTGAGCTATTCCCGCAGGTGGAGGCGAGGGGGATCGAACCCCTGACCTCGTGAATGCCATTCACGCGCTCTCCCAACTGAGCTACGCCCCCCACGTCCCGAGCGGAAATAAGGTGGGGTCTTCCGTTCGGAGCCCAGAAAGGTATTTTGGCACCCGCCAAGGGTCAACGAGAACTCCCAGCGGGGTGATGGGTATCACCTGCTACAGTCGTATCGGCAGCCCCGGCGCCGGGTATCGGCGCCAGCGTATATAAGGAAAGCGATGGCAGACCAGACCGTTCGCAAGCGTCGCCGCCCGTCGAAGCCGCTGCTCCCCCTGGGGCCCGGCGAGTCGGACCGCGACATCCTCGACCAGTACCTCTACGAGGTCTCGGTCACCCCGCTCCTCAAGCCGCACGAGGAGATCGAACTGGCCAAGAAGGTCAGGGCGGGGGACCACGACTCGATGCAGGAGCTCGTCCGGCGCAACCTGCGCTTCGTGATTTCGGTGGCGAAGAAGTACCAGAACCGCGGCCTCCCCCTCACCGACCTGATCGGCGAGGGCAACGTCGGGCTCATGACCGCCGCGCGGAAGTTCGACCCCGACCAGGGGGTGAAGTTCATCTCCTACGCGGTGTGGTGGATCCGCCAGGCGATCCTCGCCTCGCTGGCCCGCCAGGGCCGCACGGTGCGGGTTCCCTTGAACCGCACGGCCGATCTCTCGAAGATCGTCCGGACCGCCGAGGCGCTGCGCCAGTCGCTGCGCCGCGAGCCGACCCCCGAGGAAGTGGCCAAGGCGACGGGGCTTTCGCTCGAAGTCGTGCAGTCCCTCGCCGCCCTCAACAGCGGTGAGGTGCGCCTCGACGCGCCGCTGGACCCCGACGGCGACCGCTCCCTGATCGAGCGGTTCGTCTCCGACGAGGGGCCGAGCACCGAGGACCGCGCTATGGACCGGTTCCTCGCCCAGGAGATCGAGAGCGCGCTGGCCACGCTCCCACCGCGCGACGCGAAAGTGCTGCGGCTCTACTTCGGCCTCGACGGCGGGCGCGAGCACACGCTCGAAGAGATCGGCGGGATGCTCGGCGTGACCCGCGAGCGCATCCGCCAGCTCCGGGACCGCGCCCTGAAACGGCTCCGGGAGGGCCAGGTCGGCAAGGCGCTGGCGAGCTTCGCGGCCTAAGGACGAACGCACAGACGCACGGACGCACGGACGCACGGTAGCCGAGGCGGCGGGGGCTAAGCTCCTGCCGCCTCGTCGTTTACAGCCATACGCCGCGCGTGAGCCACATCACATTCTTTACCACCGCAGTCCGGCGGTCTATCTTCACCCCCTTATGCTCGCAGCGGTGGGCTCGCGCGCCGTCGGACTCGTCGAGGGGTTCGGGGACGTCGGCTACTTTCTGGCCGACACCGTCCGCGCCCTGCCGGATGTCCGCACTTGGGGCTCGCGGACGTTCCAGCAGATGCGGCGGCTCGGCGTGGACTCCCTGCCCATCGCCCTGTTCATCGCGGCGTTCACGGGGATCACGCTGGCTCTGCTGGCCTCCTACGTCTTCACCGCCACGGTGCCGGTGTACCTCGTGGGCACCCTGGTCGGCAAGACGATCATGATGGAGCTGGGCCCGGTGCTGACGGGCCTGGCGCTGGCCGGCCGGGTGGGCGCGAACATCGCCGCCGAGCTGGGGACGATGAAGGTGACCGAGCAGGTGGACGCGCTCGAGACGCTGGCCTACAACCCGTACGCGTATCTCGTGATTCCGCGGGTGCTGGCGGGGACCCTGATGTTCCCGGTGGTCGTCGCGTTCGCGATGGCGATGGGGGTGTTCACCGGATGGCTCGCGGCGACGACGCTGCTGCCGATCGCGACCTCGCAGTTCGTGCGCGGGCTGGAGCTGTTCTTCGTCCCGTTCGACGTGCAGTACGGGCTGATCAAGTCGGCGTCGTTCGGGTTCGTGATCACGCTGATCGGCTGCTTCCTGGGGATGGGCACGCGCGGGGGCGCCGAGGGGGTGGGCTCCGCGACCACCCGGACCGTGGTCTACAGCGCGGAGATGATCCTGGTGCTCGACGCCTTCTGGGCGATCGTCCTGCTGAGACACCCGTGATCGCGTTCGTGGATCTCCACAAGGCATTCGAGGCCAACCGGGTGCTGGAGGGCTTCACGCTGGAGGTGCGCGACGGCGAGACGATGGTGATCATCGGATACTCGGGCACGGGGAAGAGCGTCGCCCTCAAGCACGTGGTGGGCCTGCTGGAGCCCGACGCGGGGCACGTGACGGTGGACGGGAAGGTCGTGTCGGAGCTGCGGCGGCCCGAGCTGACCGAGCTGCGCGCGACGATCGGCTACGTCTTCCAGTTCGCGGCGCTGTTCGACTCGATGACGATCTTCGAGAACGTGGCGCTGGGCTTGAGGCGCCGCCGCGACCTGACGGAGGCGGAGATCACGGAGCGGGTGCGGGAGGCGCTCCGGCTGGTGGACCTGCCGCGCGCCGAGGAGCACATGCCCGCGGAGCTGTCGGGCGGGATGCGCAAGCGGGTGGGGCTGGCGCGGGCGATCGCGCTCCGCCCGAAGTACATGCTGTACGACGAGCCCACGACCGGCCTGGATCCGGTCACGTCGGCCGTGATCGATCAGCTCATGGTGCGGACCCGCGAGGCGCTGGGCGTGACCAGCATCATGATCACGCACGACATGCGCTCGGCGTACACGGTGGGGGATCGGATCGCGATGCTCTACCAGGGGAAGGTGCAGCAGGTGGGCACGGTCGAGGAGATCAAGGGAACGGAGGACCCGGTGGTCCGGCAGTTCATCGAGGGGCGCCCGGACGGCCGGGCGGTGGTGCGCGCGAGCCTGGGTGACGCCGGGCGCGCCGCCGAGCTGGAGGGAGGCGAGCCATGAAGCGCGCCAACGAAGCGTTGGTGGGGGCGTCGGTGCTGGTGGCCATCGCCCTCGTGGTGGCGGGATCGGTGTGGCTCAGCGGCGCGCGCTTCGGGCGCAACGACATCCTCAAGGACGTCCGCGTCAAGACGATCGGCGGGATGAGCGTGGGCGATCCGGTGCTGCTCCGCGGCGTCCGGATCGGCCGCGTCGAGAGCATCCAGCTCGCGCCGCACGATTGGGTCAACGTGCAGCTGCGGCTCAAGGGAGGGACCCAGCTGCCCGCCAGGCCCGTGGCGCTGTTCGCGTCTACCACGCTGTTCGGCGACTGGAGCGTCCAGATCATCTCGCACGACAACCTCCCCGACGACCCGGAGGTGCGGAAGGCGATCGAGGTGGCGGCGGCGGCCGGGCGCGATAAGCTCCCTGGAGCGGCGCTGCCCGACGTCGGCCAGCTGACCGCGCAGGCGGGCCGCATCGCCGGCGACATCGCGACGATCTCGAGCCGGGTGCAGGACGCATTCGACTCCACCAGCGCGGCGCGCCTCAAGAGCGCGTTCAGCGACCTGTCCCGCCTCTCGGCGGTGCTCAAGACCATCGCGCAGGGACAGGAATCCACCCTGACCCGCATCGGCGGCAACATCGACACCGGGACGGCGCTCCTCGCGGCGTCGGCCCGGAACCTCGCGCGCGCCGCCTCCCGCGTGGACTCGGCGACCGACCGCGACCAGCTGCAGCGGATCCTCGGCCACACCGACACCGTGGCGTCCGACCTGACCGCCGTGGCCGCCAACGTGCGGGCGCTCGCGGCGTCGGCCGCGAGCCAGCAGCAGGCCTTCGAGCGGATCGTGAACCGCACCGACTCCATGCTGGCCCGCATCCAGGCGGGGGAGGGGACGCTGGGCCGCCTGTCCCGCGACACGATGCTCTACAGCGAGTCGGTCGAGACCGTGAAGGCGCTGCGGGCCCTGCTGCAGGACATCCAGAAGAACCCCCGGCGCTACTTCTCCTTCTCGGTCTTCTAGTGGCGGCGAAGGCGGCGCCGCTGGAGGAGACGTCGGCGGGCGGGGTCGTGTTCCGGCGCACGCCGGAGAACGGCGCGCTGTTCCTGCTGATCCGGGATTCCTACCGCAACTGGGGCTTCCCGAAGGGGCACGTGGAGCCGGGCGAGGAGCGCGCCGACGCGGCGCGACGCGAAGTCGCCGAGGAGACGGGGCTGGCCGATCTGGTCATCCACGTCCCGGTGCAGGACATCGACTGGTTCTTCCGGTTCCGCGGGCGGCTCATCCACAAGACCTGTGCCTTCTACCTGATGGAGAGCGCCGCCGGCGAAGTCTGCCCGCAGAAGGACGAGGGCATCACGGCCTGCCGCTGGCTGCCGTTCGAGGAAGCGTTCAAGACGGTGTCCTACGCCAACGCGCGGGAGGTGTTGCGCGCGGCCGGCCAGCTGGTCGCCGCGCTCGCAGTGCCGTGAGCCAGCCCGTCATCGCCACTCTCCTGCGGAACGCCGGCGCGCGGGCCGCATTCCGGCGCGCGATGCCGCGCTCCAAGGCCCGGGTCGTATCGTGCCGCTCGCCGGCCGCGCTGACGCGGGTGTTCGCCACGGTGCTCGCCGACGCGGTCGTCGTGGACCCCAGGATCCCCGGCGGGGCCGAGCTGCTCGACTGGTGCCGCGCCGCCTATCCCGCCATCCCCCGTTTCGCGTACTCCGCTTTCCGCCCCGACGAAGCCGAGCTGCTGGAGGCCTGCGTCCGGCAGGCGCGGGCGCACCCCATCGTCGAGGGGGTCGAGGACGCCGTCCTCGCCGACCTCATCCTGCCGCGCACGGCGAGCGCCGTCCGGCTGCAGGAGCTGGCCGGCGCGCCGCGGCTCCTCCGGCTGATCGAGCCGCTGCAGGAGCGGGCCTGGCGGGAGGTGATGCGGCACGTCGGCCGGCTCCGCACCACCGACGTGGCCGCGGTCCTCGGGGTCTCGCGGGAGCACCTGTCGCGGCAGTTCGGGGCCGGCGGCGCGCCCAACCTGAAGCGGGTCATCGACCTCGCCCGCACGGCGACCGCCGCCGACCTGCTGGCCAACCCCGGCTACACGGTGCGCGGCGTCGCGCGGATCCTGGGTTTCGCCTCCGCCAGCCACCTCTCGGGGGCGGCGCGGCGCGTGGCGGGCGTGACGGCCCGCGGCCTGGCGGAGCTCGGGCCGACGGGGGTCCTGCAGGCGTTCCTCAAGGGCCGGATGCGCAGCCGGAGCTGGGCCGCGGCGCGCTGAACCGGGGGGCAGCGCCGTGTTGCTCGACGGCGCGTCTCTCCGCTATTTTTGCGGACTGCGGTCGAGCGGGCTCACCCTTTTGAACAGTCCTCATGGCCAACGAATCGTTACTGCGTCCCGGTGAACTGAAAGACGTCCTCCTCAGGGAGATCGCGGCGGCGGATCTCGCCGCCACCGATCTCGAGGAGGTGGGCACCGTCCTCGAGGTGAAGGACGGCGTCGCGCGCATCTACGGCCTGACGGCCGCCATGGCCGGCGAGATGCTCGAGTTCCGCGCCTCGACGACCGGCGACAGCATCAGCGGTCTGGCGCTGAACCTCGAGGAAGACAACATCGGCGCCGTCATCCTCGGCAATTACCTCCAGCTGAGGGAGGGCGACGAGGTGCGCCGCACCGGGCGCGTCTTCGAGGTGCCGGTGGGCTCGGGCATGGTGGGGCGGGTGGTGGACCCGCTGGGGCGGCCGCTGGACGGGAAGGGGCCGATCGCCGCGGAGGGCGCCCGCCACGTGGAGTTCCTCGCCCCCGGCATCGTGGTGCGGCAGCCGGTGAAGCAGCCGCTGCAGACCGGGATCAAGGCGATCGACTCGATGATCCCGATCGGGCGCGGCCAGCGGGAGCTGCTCATCGGCGATCGCGGCACCGGCAAGACGGCCATCGCCGTGGACACGATCATCAACCAGAGGGGCGGCGACGTCATCTGCGTCTACGTCGCCATCGGTCAGAAGCAGTCCACCGTCGCCTCGGTCGTGGAGCGGCTGAAGAAGAGCGGGGCGATGGACTACACGATCATCGTCATGGCCTCGGCGTCGGATCCCGCGCCGATGCAGTACCTGGCGCCGTATGCCGGGTGCGCGATGGCCGAGCATTTCATGTACGCTGAAGGGCGCGACACCCTCTGCGTGTACGACGACCTGTCGAAGCACGCCGCCGCGTACCGTCAGATCTCTCTGGTGCTGCGCCGTCCCCCCGGCCGCGAGGCCTACCCGGGCGACGTCTTCTACCTGCACGCTCGGCTGCTGGAGCGCGCCGCAAAGATCGCCGAAGACCCGGAGCTGATCAAAGCCGACCCGCGGATCCAGAAGCCCGGCGGCTCGCTCACCGCGCTGCCGATCATCGAGACGCTGGCGGGCGACGTGTCGGCGTACATCCCGACCAACGTCATCTCGATCACCGACGGCCAGATCTTCCTGGAGACGGACCTCTTCTACTCGAACGTGCGGCCGGCGATCAACGTGGGCATCTCGGTGAGCCGGGTCGGCGGCAACGCGCAGATCAAGGCGATGAAACAGGTCGCCGGCCGGCTGCGGCTCGACCTCGCCCAGTACCGGGAGCTGGAGGCGTTCTCCCAGTTCGGCTCCGACCTGGACCAGGCCACGCTGCGCCAGCTGGCGCGCGGGCAGCGGCTGGTCGAGATCCTGAAGCAGCCGCAGTTCGCCCCGATGGACGTCGCCGACCAGGTGGAGATCGTCTTCGCCGCGACCAACGGCATGCTCGACGATGTGGAGGTGCCGACGATCAAGGCGTGGGAGACGGCGTTCCACCTGTACATGGCCGCCAGCCATCCCGACCTCGCCGAGGAGATCCGGACCAAGAAGGTCCTGTCGGACGACCTGACGGCGCGGCTCCGGAAGGCGATCGAGACCTACAAGGCGCTGAAGAAATAATGGCCAAGACGCGCGCGCTCAGGCGCCGCATCCGCTCCGTCGAGAGCATCAGCCAGGTGACGCGGACGATGGAGATGGTGTCCACGTCGAAGCTGAAGCGCGCCCAGGAACGGGTGGTCGGGGCGCGGCCGTACGCGCAGGCCCTGGCCGAGACGATCGCGGATCTGCTGAGCCCCGAGCTGGCCGAGCGCTTCCCGCTGCTCCGCCAGCCGGCCCCGCCGGCCAAGGGCGGGCCCCGGCGGGCCGCGGTCCTGCTCGTCACCTCCAACCGCGGGCTGGCCGGCGCGTTCAACGCCAACCTGATCCGCGCCGCGGTCCAGCGGGAGCGCGAGCTCGTGGCGCAGGGACTCGAGGTGGACCTGCTCGCGGTCGGCAAGAAGGGGATCAACTACTTCAAGTTCCTGGGGCGCCCGGTGGCGCTGGCGCGGTTGGACATCGGTGACCGTCCGCAGGCGCAGCACGCCACGGAGCTGGCGCAGCCGCTGATCGAGCGGTTCGAGGCGGGCGAGCTGGCCTCGTTCGACGTCGTCTACGCGCACTTCAAGTCGGCGCTGAGCACGCCGCCGGTCGTGGAGCGGGTGCTGCCGATCGTGCCGGGAGGCACGGCGAAGAAAAGCAGCACCGCGAACTTCATCCTGAAGCCCGGGGCGGATGAGCTGGTGGGGGCCCTGCTGCCACTGTACGTGCGCAACATGGTCTTCCGCGCGCTCGTGGAGACGGCGGCGTCGGAGCACGGGGCGCGCCGGACGGCGATGAAGAACGCGACGGACAACGCGGGGGAGATGCTCGACCTGCTGCGCCGCACGTACAACCGGGCCAGACAGGGTCAGATCACGCAGGAGCTGGCGGAGATCGTGGGCGGCGCGGAAGCACTCAAAGGCTAGGGTGTAGGGCGTAGGGTGATAGGGTGTAGGAGAGCGCTCCCTACCCCCTACACCCTACCCCCTACACCCTCTTACAGAGGGCATCATGGCAGAGAAGAACATCGGGAAGGTCGTCCAGGTCATCGGCCCGGTCATCGACGTCGAGTTCGGGGCGGAGCACCTGCCGGAGCTGTATACGGCGCTCCGGGTGGATGCCCCGGCGCCGCCGGGTGGCGAGCGCGTGCACCTCGTCGCCGAAGTGCAGCAGCACATCGGCCGCAACCAGGTGCGCGCGGTGGCGATGTCGTCCACCGACGGCCTGGTGCGCGGGATGGAGGCCGTGGACACCGGCGGCCCGATCTCCGTGCCGGTCGGCAAGTACGCGCTGGGCCGCATCCTCAACGTGTTGGGCGAGCCGGTGGACGGGGGCGAGCCGATCCCGGCCGACGCGGAGCGGTGGCCGATCCACCGCGAGCCGCCGAAGTTCACCGAGTTGGAGCCCAAGACCGAGGTCTTCGAGACCGGCATCAAGGTCATCGACCTGATCGCCCCGTTCGTCAAAGGCGGCAAGATCGGGTTGTTCGGCGGCGCCGGCGTGGGCAAGACCGTCATCATCCAGGAGTTGATCCACAACGTGGCGATGGGCCACGGCGGCCGCTCGGTCTTCTGCGGCGTGGGCGAGCGGACCCGCGAGGGGAACGACCTCTACCTCGAGATGAAGGGCTCGGGCGTGCTGCCTTCCTGCGCCCTGATCTACGGGCAGATGAACGAGCCGCCGGGCGCGCGGCTCAGGGTCGGGCTGTCGGGCCTCACGGTGGCGGAGTACTTCCGCGACGTCGAGGGCCAGGACGTCCTGGTGTTCATCGACAACATCTTCCGCTTCACCCAGGCGGGCTCCGAGGTCTCGGCCCTGCTGGGGCGGATGCCGTCGGCGGTGGGCTACCAGCCGACGCTCGCAACGGAGATGGGCGACCTCCAGGAGCGGATCACTTCGACCAAGCGCGGCTCGATCACGTCGGTGCAGGCCATCTACGTGCCGGCCGACGACCTGACCGATCCGGCGCCGGCCACCGCCTTCGCGCACCTGGACGCCACGGTGGTGCTGAACCGCGCGATCTTCGAGCTGGGGATCTACCCGGCGATGGATCCGCTCGACTCGGCCAGCCGCATCCTCGACGCGCAGTACCTGGGCGATCGCCACTACAAGGTGGCGATGCAGGTCCAGCAGATCCTGCAGCGTTACAAGGACCTCCAGGACATCATCGCGATCCTCGGGATGGACGAGCTGTCGGAGGACGACAAGCAGATCGTGTCGCGGGCGCGGCGGGTGCAGCGCTTCCTCTCGCAGCCCTTCCACGTGGCGGAGGTCTTCACCGGCCTGCCGGGCCGGTACGTCAAGCTCGAGGAGACGATCGAGGCCTTCGAGCGGGTGGTCGCCGGTGAGTTCGACCACCTGCCGGAGCAGGCGTTCTACATGGTGGCCGGGATCGAAGACGTCATCGAGCGCGCCAAGAAGCTCGAGGCGGCGTGATGCACAGACGCACGGACGCACCGACGCACGGACGCACGGGAGGAGTCACCGCGTGCACGTGAGCGTCGTGTCGCCCGAGCAGGCGCTGTTCGACGGCGACGCCACGGCCCTCGTCGCTCCGGCATTCGACGGCAAGGTGGGGATCCTGCCGCGCCACGCCCCGTTCCTCACGCTGCTCGGCGCGGGCGATCTGGTGATCCGGATCGCGGGCGGCGCCCGGCGGTTCCACGTCGAGGGAGGGTTCCTCCAGGTCGTCGCGAACCGCGTGCGCGTCGTCGCCGAAAGGGCCACAGCCCTCTGAACGACGCGAGGCCGGCGCCACCGGCGCCGGCCCCGTCCCGCGGCGGCTGTGCCGCCTCAGCCTAGAAGAGAATTCCGATCGTGAGAGCTATGAACGAAGACGTTCGGAGCTCGATGCGCACCTCGCCGAACAGGTTGAGCTTCGGCGCAGGGCTGAAGTGCGTTCCGCCAAGCACGTTGAGGCCTGTTTCCGAACCGGAGCAAATGGAACATCCCGACCAGGAGTAGTTGGCGTAGTTCAGGCCCGCTCCGACGTAGGGCTTGAACTGGCCCGTGATGTTGGGAATGTCCCACGTCGCGTTGGCGTTGATCTCCCAGACGTGCACACCATAACTGAAGCCGCTGGAGCTGGGGAAGAAGTAGTCGAAGGACCCGTACGCCTGCAGGCCGGGCACCTTCACCGCGCTGCCGAGTCCCGTGAATACCGCCCGTGCTCCGATGGCGGGTCCATAGTTGCTCGTTCCGAAGCTGACCTCCGGGCCGAACTGCCACGGCGTCTGGGCGACCGCGGTCTGGGCCAGGACGCAGAGCCCTAGAGCCGTACTCAGGGCGAGCGTTACCTTGCGCATGTACTCCTCCTCCTAGGGTGGGTTCAGCGGACGGGGTACAATGACGGACTGGGGCCCATCGCCGCAAGCCCCGAATCCCCCGGGGACCGGGAGACTGCGTTCGCGGAGCCCCGTGCTTTCCAGGCCGAGGCCGTCTATCTTATTGCGGCGCGGCCCCGTGGACGCCGCGGCTCCCCACTCTTTCGGGAGGTCATGCATGAGGCGCATCGCAAGGATCACCGCTGCGGCCGCTATCCCGCTGGCGGCGCTGGCGACGGCCGCGCAGGCCCAGCTGGCGGGCATTCCGGTCTACTTCAACCCGCGCGGGGGTACGGGCGTCGGGATCGCCGCGAACGTCGGGTTCCCCAACAGCGACGCGGGCGGCGGCACGGCTTACGGCCTGTCGGGCAGTGTCGGTGCTGGCCCGATCACGATCAGCGCCATGGTGGGCGCGTGGAAGCAGACGGACATTCCGGGCTGCTCGAGCTGCTCGTGGGCGTCGGCGCAGACGTCGTTCGGCGGCGCCCTGGCATACCGGCTCTTCGGCGGCGGGCTACTGCCGGTGGCCGTGGCGGCCCAGGTCGGTTACGGGTACGTGAAGGCGCCAGCCGTCTCGATCATCCCGGGCTATTCCATCACCTCGATTCCTATCGGTGTCGGGATCTCGCTCGACCCGCCGCTCTTTCCGCTGAAGCCGTGGATCGCGCCGCGCTACCAGATCACCAACTACGGCAGCGGCGGGCCCTCGAACACTTCGAACTTCGCGGTGTCGGGCGGCGTGAACTTCAACCTGCTGCTCGGCCTGGGCGTTCATGCCGCCGTGGACTGGCAGCAGCAGAAGTTCGGCGGCACGACGTATACGCCGCTCATCTGGAGCGTCGGCGCGCACTTCAACTTCCACGTGCCGATGTGATGCACAGGCACGGATCCCGGCATCAGTGAGTCGGCCAACGCAATACAATTCGCGCATCCTCGTGGCAGCGGCGCTCCTCGCGCTGTCTGCCACGGGGTGCGCCCTCACGTTCGACTCCACCAGCCTCGGCGTGCCCGTCAGCATGGCTTCGGCCGCCTCGCGGCCGGCCGTGGGGGATACGTTCAGCGTGCGGCTGGGCGCCGTCTACATGTTCTGGGGCCTGGTCCCGGTCAAGACTCCGAGCCTGGAGAACACGCTCGAGAGCCAGCTCGCGGGTGGCCGGGCGGTCAGGGACCTGCGGATCCACATCGGACGCCGCCTGCCCGACCTGCTCGTCACCGTGCTGACGGCGGGCATCGTTTCGCCCACCTCGGTGACGTTCGAAGGGGTCATAGCGGCCCCGTCGCCGTAGCCGGCAGGGTCCCATCGCCTGTTTTCGCGACCGGCGTCCCGCTCCACGCGTGATCCAGGTCGCCAATGCCGCCGGAGGTGACATCGGTCACCGTGCCGGTTATCCACCGCGCTATCTTGGCGCTGCCCCGGGGCCTCGGGCCCAGCGGTACTCGTCGGGGCGTCACCACTGAGGGAGGGTTGCGATGTCTCGACTTCATCGTGCGGCAGCTGCGATCGTGTTCGGTGTGCTGGCGGTCGGCTCGGCCGCGGCGGCGCGGGCGCAAATCGCCGGCATGCCGCTGTTCACGAACCCGCGGGTCAGCACAGGCTTTCGGATCCTCGCGGACATCGGACAGCCCACGGACAAGGGCACCAGTCTTGGCAATGCCACCGTGGTCCAGGGTGGAGTGAACCTCGCGCTCGGTCCGGTCGGGCTCGGCGCCAACGTCGGGATGACCAACAACGACTTCAAGACGGTCACCAGCGGCGCTTCGTCGGCCAACATCGGCACGCAGCACAAGTTCACGGCCAGCGCCCTGCTCCAGCTCCGCGTGATGGGCGGCGGCTTGAATCCACTGTCGCTGTCGCTCTTCGGCGGCGCGAGCTACGATGTATCGGCCTACGGCTTCGGGTCGGCCTTCTCCAGCCTCCCACAGGCCATTCAGGACTCCGTCAAGAACGCCAACCCGAAGACGCTGCTGATCCCGGCAGGCGTCGCGGTGGGGCTGAAGGTCCCGGTGCTCGGCCTGAGCATCTGGGGCGCTCCGCGCATGAACTTCACGAAGGTCGTGAACTGCCCGAGTGGAGCGACCTGCAAGACCAACTCCGACTTCCGTTGGGCGGCCGGCGTGGACCTGCCCATTCTGGGCATCCTGTCCCTTCGCGGCGCTTATGACTCCGGGAAGATCGCGGGCCAGACCGTCAGTTACTGGGGCGTCGGCGCCTCGATCGGCCTCGGCGGGATGCGGTAAGACAGGGTGTAGGGGTTAGGGGTTAGGGGGTAACGGCGTGTTCGACGAGGGCGATGACCAGTTGAAATGAGCGATCGGCGGCGCCAACGCCGCGCTCGACGACCGCCCGTGCCGCGGCACCAGCCGCTGCGCGGGCGGTTTCGTTCGTCAGCCAGCGACCGACGGCCTCCGACAGCTCCCGGATGCCCTGCACCGCCTGCGCACCTCCCGCTTCGAGCAGGAGCCGCGCGTCGCGGCTGCCGCCGTGCCCTGGCCCGAACAGCACGGGAACGCCCGCCGCCGCGGGCTCGATGACCGAATGAAGACCCGCCTTGTGGAATCCCCCACCCACGTACGCGATGGATGCGGTCGTGTACAGTTCGGCGAGGATGCCGACCCGATCGACTATCACGACATCCCAGTTGCGAAACGTCGAGTTGCGAGTTGCGAGCGGTTCCGAGGGTTGAGGGACGAGAAGCGAGGAAAGGCGCGCGAGCTCCACTTCAGGTCCCAGATGCTGACGTATCCGCCGCTCCAGCGCCTCCAGGTGGCGCGGCGTCGGCTCGTGGGGCGCGACGACGAGGCGGAAGCGGGCGCCGCGGGAGCGCAGGACGCCGAGCGCGGGGAGCAGCACGCGCTCGTCGGACGGCCAGGTGGAGCCGGCGAGGACGATCGGCGCGGCGCCGCTCGCGCCCGCGGCAAGGACCCTGAGGTGCGGCGCCGCGCGGTCCGCCGCGGCAAGCCTGGCCAAGGCGGAGTCGTGGCGCGTGTCGCCGGTGAGCGTGATCCGGCTCGGCGCGACGCCGAGGCGCTCCAGCTCGCGGGCGTCGGCCGCGTCGATGGCGCCCACCGCGCCCAGGGCGGCGTAGGCCGGCCTGAGGAGACGCCGGGCCCCGGCGCCGCTGCGGCTCGAGGTGGGCGCGAGGGTGGCCGACACGAGGCCGAGCGCGATACCGCGAGCCGCGGCCTGGCGCGCGAGTTCCGGCCAGATGTCGGTCGCGCCGAAGATGATGGCGGTCGGCCGTATCGCATCGAGCGCGGCGGCCACGTCGCGCACCGTGTCGAAGGGCGCGTAGGCCGCGACGTCCACCGGCAGCGACGCGGCCAGCCGCTCCGCGGACGGCGAGCTGAAGGTGTACGCCAGCTGCCAGCCAGGACGCGCCGCCCTGGCGCGCCGCAGGACGGCTTCGGCCTGCCGCCCCTCGCCGACCGAGGCGGCATGGAACCAGACGAGGGGCGCGCCGGAGCGCCGCTCGCGGGCCGCCCACGCCGCGAGCGTGGGTACCGAGGCGCGCCGCCCGCGGATGGCCCGTCCGAGCTTGCCACCGGCGAGCGACAGGGGCGCGGCGAAGGGGCGGGCCGCCGTCCACCCGAGCCGATAGAGAAAGGTCAGCACCGGCAGTACGTTACCTCACGCCATGCTCAAAGACTATCTGCGCCGCTCGCGCTCACCACGGTACAGCGTCGTCTTCGCCGCGCCGCTCCTCGTGCTGTACGAGGTGCTCTCCGCCGCGCTCTCGGGCTCGGCGGTCGCCGGCGTCCGGAACGGCGCGGACGTCCTGCTCAAGAGCCTGTTCGTCGCGCTCGGAGGGCGGGACGGCCTGGTCGTGTTCGGGGTCGCGCTCTGCGGCGCCGGTGTGGCGATCGTATGGCGCGACGTGAAGAAGAGCGGCGAGGGGGTTCGCGCCGCGGTCCTCGGCTGGATGCTGGCCGAGAGCGCGGTGTACGCCGCGGTGTTCGGCACGGTGATCTCGTTCCTGACGTCGATCCTGCTCGAGGGGCCGCGCGCGCTGTCCGTCGGTGGCGCCGCCGCCCTCGGCCTGCAGACGCAGCTGGTCGTCTCGCTCGGGGCGGGCATCTACGAGGAGTTGCTCTTCCGCGTCATTCTGGTCGGGACGCTGCTCTGGCTGGCTCGACGGCTGGGGCTGGGCCGGACCGTCGCGGGCACGCTCGCCGTCGTGCTCTCGGCCCTGATCTTCTCGGCCTTCCATTACGTGGGCGCCCTCGGCGACACCTTCACCGTCACCAGCTTCACCTTCCGGGCGATCGCGGGGCTCGCGTTCAGCGCGCTCTACGTGACCCGCGGCTTCGGGGTCACCGCCTGGACGCACGCCCTGTACGACCTGGGACTCGCTCTCCTGCAGTAGGCGCGGTCCCGGCGCCGCTTACGGGCTGCCGCTCTTCACCCTGATGATCGAGTCCAAGGCCTGCTTGAACAGGCTGAACGGCTGCGAGCCGACGATCAGCTCCCCCTCGACGTAGAACGTCGGCGTGGAGCCCGCGCCGGACCGGCGGGAGCCCTCGAAATCCGCCGCCACCACGGAGCGCATCGCCTTGGTGCGCAGGCACTCCTGCAGCTGGCCCCGGTTCGCGTGGATCGAATCCGCGAGGGAGAGGAAGTACGCCCCCGGCTCCTTGAGGTCGGCCCAGTTGTCCTGGTTGCGGAACAGCACATCGTGCATCTGCCAGAACTTGTGCTGGCGGGCGGCGCACATCGCCACCTCGGCGGCCGGCTCGGCGTTGGGGTGGATCGACAGCGGCATGTTCACGAAGATCAGGCGCAGCTTCCCCGTGTCGATGTAGTCGCGCTCGATGGAGGGCAGCGTCTCGCGCCAGAACTGCCCGCAGAACGGGCACTGGAAGTCCGACATCTCGTACATCGTGACCGGCGCGTCGGCCCTGCCTCGGGTGCGCTCGGCGCGCAGATCGTCGAGGGGAGCCTGCTGCGGCTGCTGAGCGGCAGCCGGTGCGGCGGCGAGGACGAGCGCCAGGGCGATGGCGGCGCGCTGCAGGGCGCCCGTCGGACCTGAGGTGTGGCGTGGTGACATAGGGTGTCGAAGCTAGTCGGGCCGGTGCGGCCGCGGAAGCCTCGCTCGGACGCTATATTCCCGAAGCCATGCCGTTCCTCGTCCTCGTCGGCCTGCTCCTGCAGCTCCAGATCCCGGCCCCCACCGGCTACGTCAACGACTTCGCCCACGTGATCGATCCGGCCTCCCGCGCGCGGATGGAGGCCATCATCGACCGGGTGCGCGCCGCCTCGGGCGGCGAGATCGTCGTCGTCACCCTGCCGGATCTCGGCGGCCGCGAGGCCATCGACGTCGGCCGCGACATCGGGCGGCAGTGGAAGGTCGGGGCGCAGGGAGGGGCGGGGGACCCGCGCCGGAACACCGGCGTCGTGCTCCTGCTGGTGCCGGGAGCGCATCCGGGCGACGGGAAGGCGCGCCTCGCCGTCGCCACGGGGTCGGGCGCGGAGGGGTTCGTCACCGACGCGCTGGCGGGGAGGATCCGGGACGCGATCGGGCAGCAGTCGGTGAGCGCGGGAAGCTACGCCGCCGGCCTGGTCACGGGGGTGGAGCAGCTGGCGCAGGCGTACGCCGGGGAATTCGGCTTCAAGCTCGCGGACAGCCTGGCGCCCGCGCCGCCGCCTCCTGCGACGGAACAGCCCGGGGGAAGCGGCTGGGGCACGGGTCTCTTCAAGCTGCTCGTGATCGTGGTGCTGCTCTTCGTCATCGGGCTGGGCCGGCGCCGGCGCGGCATGGGCTCCGGTCTGCTCGAGGGGATGATCATCGGGTCCGTGCTCGGCGGCGGGCGCCGCGGCGGATGGGGGGGCGGCGGGTTCGGCGGCGGTGGATTCGGGGGCTTCGGCGGCGGGGGCGGCTTCAGCGGCGGCGGCGCGTCGGGAGGATTCTGATGGCGGGGAGCACGAAAGGCGATCTGGAACAGTTCGCGGCGCGGCTCGAGGCCGCGCTCGGCGACAACCTGGTCGCGCTGCTGCTGTACGGCTCCGCGGCCCGGGGCACGCACGTCGCCGGCCGGTCGGACCGGAACGTGCTCGTGATCGTGCGGGACGCCAGCGTCGCGAAGCTGCACGCCGCCACGCCCGTCCTGGCCGAGTGGGCGAAGGCCGGCGAGAGCGCGCCACTCGTCTTCGCGGAGGCGGAGTGGCGCGCGTCCGCCGACGTCTTCCCGATCGAGATCGAGGACATGCGCGAGGCGCACCGCCTGCTCGCGGGGAGCGATCCCTTCGAGGGGCTCGTGACCCGGCGCGCCGACCTCCGCCGCGAGCTGGAGCACGAGCTGCGGGGGAAGATGCTCCGGCTGAGGACGGAGTACGCCGCCGCCGCGGCCGACGGCAAGTCGCTCGAGCGGCTGCTGGTCCATTCGGCGGGGACGTTCTTCGTCCTGTTCCGCGCCACGCTGCGGCTCGTGGGCGGAGTGCCGCCCACGGACCACGACGCGCTGGTGAGCGAGACGGCGGCAGCCGCCGGCCTCGACCTCGGCGCCTTCACCTGGGTGCTCGCGGCGCTGGGCGGGAAGGGTCACCAGGCGCTCGAGGCGTACGACCCCATCGCGGGACGGTACGTCGATGCGATGGAAGCACTCGCGGATTTCGTGGACGGACTGGAGAGCTGAGTGACGAGGTAGCCAGAGCAGTTGCGAGACGGAGAGTTTCGAGCGGTCGTGAGAGACGAGTCTGCAGCACGAGAAAAGGCCCCGCCGCGACACCGTGGCGGGGCCTTCCTCTTACTCGTCACTCACATCTCGTAACCGCTCGCAACTGCCCGTCTCGCAACTACCCCGCACACTCGAATCTGCTCACCGCTTCCTGATGGTGACGTCGACGCTCATCCCCGGTCGCAGCGGATGCAACGAATCCGGCGGCGTGTCGAGCCGGACGCGCACGGGGATCCGCTGCACGATCTTGGTGAAGTTGCCGGTCGCGTTGTCCGGGGGCAGGAGCGAGAACTTGGCCCCGGTGGCCGGGCTGACGCTCTCCACGTAGCCCGGGAACACGCGGCCGGGATACGCGTCGGCCGTGATCTCCGCGGGGGCGCCGGGCACCACGCGCTCGATCTGCGTTTCCTTCAGGTTGGCCACGACCCAGACGTCTTCGAGCGGCACGATGGCCATCAACGGCTGGCCGGGCTGGACCAGCTGGCCGACCTCCACCGACTTCTTGCTCACCACGCCGGAGACGGGCGCGGTGACGACCGTGTAGGAGACCTGCAGCGCGGCGAGGTCGCGCACGGCGCGCGCCGAGGCCACCCGGGCCGCGGCGGCCCTGAGGGCGGCGGTGGCGGCGGTCACCTGCTCTCCCGCGGCGGAGGCGTTCCGCTGCGCCGCCACGAGCTGGGCGCTGTCCGCGCGCGCGGCGGCGTTCGCCGCGTCGAGCTGTTGCCGGCTCACGATGTTGCGCGCCGCGAGTACGCGGTAGCGCTCCAGGTCGCTGCTTGCCTTCTGGGCGTTCGCCTCGGCCTGCGTGACGTTCGCGGCGGCGGCCGCGGCGGCCGCCTTGGACTGGTCGAGCTGGGCCACTGCCTGACCGACGTCCTTCCGGGATCCGACCGTGGCGATCAGGGCCGCGAGGTCCGCGTCCGTCTGGGCGAGGCGCGCCCGGTAATCACGGTCGTCCAGCGTCACGAGCGTGTCGCCGGCCTTGACCTGCTGGTTGTCCTGGATCCGCACCGAGGCGACGAACCCGCCGATGCGCGGCAGGATGGGCGTGATATGCCCGTCTACCTGTGCGTCATCGGTACTCACGTGTGTGCTCGCGTACCAGATCGCGCGGATCCCCAGCACCAGCAGGATCACGCCCACGACAACCCCGAGAATCAGCACCACCGGGCGCTTGCCGCGCTGCCCGGTCTCCTCCGCTTCGTCCGGTCCGACCGGAGCCACCGTTCTCTCAGCCACCGTAGCCATCCTCGATCTCCCTTGAATCTACGCTAGCCCGGCGTTGACGCCGCCCGGCCTCGCTCGTCCGCGCAACTCTCCGTCTCGCAACTCGCCTGTTTCGTGCCGCGCAACTCTCCGTCTCGCAACTCGCCTTTGTCTTAGTGCACCGTCTCCACGACGCCGGCCGCGTAGGCCAGGTTGACGCGCGCCGCCGCGGTGGTGAATCGCGCGTCGATCTCCACGTCGCGCGCCTGGTTCAGCGTCGACTGCGCGCTGATCAGGTCGATGTTGCCGGACACGCCGCTGGCGAACCGCTCGCGCGCCTCGGACAGCTCCTCCTCCGCCAGCGAGAGGCCCTGCGCCGCGACGTCGTGCTGCTCGACCCCGGACGCGAAGTCCAGCAGGGCGGAGCGCACCTGCGCCGCGATCTGGCGCTGCAAGTCCCGCTCCCGCACCCCGCTCTCGGCCGCCAGGGCCCGCTGTTCGGCCCCGCGCGCGTCGCGCTGGAACCCGTCGAGCAGCGGAATGGTGACGGACACCGCGAGGTCGCGGGTGTTCAGCGTGGTGCCCGGCGTCTTCCCATTCGGGCCCCAGTCCCCCTCGAGATCGAGCCGCGGCAGCCGCTCCATCCCGATGGCCCTGCGTTGCGCGTCGGCGCTCAGTCCCCGGTCGCGCTCCGCCGCGAGATCGGCGCGCCGGTCCAGCGCCAGGGAGAGCGCTGCGGCCGAGTCCAGAGGTGCGGCCGAGACGCCGAGGTCGCCCGTCAGCGTGTCGGCCAGGACGAACACGGTCGCTGGAGGAACGCCCAGCGCGAGCGCCAGGTCGATATCGGCTTTCTGCCGCTGGTTGCGGGCGACGATCAGCGCTCCCCGGGCGGCCGCCGCCTGCGTGCGCGCCCGCGTCGCGTCCAGCGGCGGGCTGACGCCGGCCTGGACCTGCGCGTCGGCCAGAGACAGCAACTCGGCGGCGGTGACCGAGTCCGCCTGCCGCGCCCCCAGCAGCGCCTGCGCCCGGACGGCGCGCAGGTAGGCCAGCGCCGCGGCCCGCGCCGCGCCCTGCACGGCGGCGCCGCGATCAGCTTCGCTCCCCTGCACCTGGATGCGGTCGGCCTTGAGATGCTGCCACGTGGCGACGTCCACCACCGCCTGGCTCACCCGGATCCGGCCGTCCACGTTGTCATAGGGACCGATGAGGGCCGGCAGCGAGAACCCGAGGTTGGGCGGAAACGAGAACCCGGTGCTCGCCAGCGTGGCGGACCGGTTGAAGTACGCCGCGGACAGGGAGAGGGAAGGGAGAAGCCCCGCGCGCGTCTCGTTCGCGCGGGCCTCGGCCCCGGCCACCCGGTAGCCGGCGGCCTCGACGGCCGGGGCAATGCCCGAGGCCATCCGGATGGCGTCGGCCAGCGTCAACCGCGTGGCGCCCGGCCCGCTCTGCGCGCGGGCAGCCACGCTCCAGCACAGTGCCGCGGCGACCGCGGCCCCGACGAGCTTATGCATTCCGTGCCTCCGGCGCGGCGACGCCGCGCAGGTAGATGCCAATACTCGCCTCGAGATACGGCCCGACCGCGAAGCGCTCGCGCTCGCAGGCCTCGAAGGAGTGCTTCCAGATGGCGGCCATCAGGACCGGCGCGAGGATCGTGCGCACCGCGAGGTCCACGTCCACCTCCCGGAACGCCCCGCCCTCGATCCCGCGGCGCAGCACGCCGGCGAAGATCTGCCGGCCTCGCTGGACCACCTCGTCGAACCAGAACTGCGCCAGCTCGGGGAAGTTCGACGCCTCGGACATCACCAGCTTCGGGATGCCGGCCAGCTGCGCCCCGTCGAGCGATTCCCACCACTGCAGGACCAGGCGGCGCAGCAGCTCCTCCGGGCTCCCGGCGTGATCGTCCACCATCCGCTCGGCGGCCGTGAGCAGCGGCACGATCGTCTCCCGCACCACCGCCTTGAAGAGACCTTCCTTGCTCTCGAAGTAGAGGTAGAGGGTCCCCTTGGTGATGCCGGCTCGCCGCGCCACGTCCTCCAGCTTCGTAGCCGCGTAGCCATGCTCGACGAACTCGGCCAACGCCGCAGCCAGGATCTCCGTCGGTCGTGCGTCCTTGCGCCGCTGCCAGCGCGGAGGATGATCGTTTGGGTCCGGATGGTCATGCAGAGTCATTGCCTGGGCCTCATTTAGTTACTAACCGTCCGGTAACTTACCAAGGAGAATGTAAGCGTGTCAACTCGGACATCTTCGCTCGACTTTACGTGAGCCCGAGCAGCGTCGTATGGTGAAATGTCGCCAAAGTGCTGTTATGCTGTCGATATGGTGTCAACGGCGCCGAGCGCGGGATTTCAGCCTTCCAGGCGCCGGACCGGCACCGACCAGTACGTGGTCCAGTACGACCTCGAGCTGGGCGCTCGACTTCAACGTGCCGATCACGGGGAGCGAGCAGATGTACGAGGCGCTGCGCCGCCTCGGCGTGCCGACGCAGCTGGTCGTCTACCCCGGCGAGTGGCACGGCATCCCGCGCCCGAGCTTCGTCCGTGACGGGATGGAGCGGCGCGTGGCGTGGTTCGACCGGTACGTGGAGGGCGCGCGTACCGCGGCTGCGGCGCCGTAGGCCGACACTTATCTTTCGCCTCCGGCGTATGGATGCCGGCGAGTCTGTCATTCTCTGAGGAGCGAGGGATGAAGCGCAGAGCCACGAGCAGCATTGCCGTCGTCGCGTTGCTGACCACGCTGTCGGGGTGCGGATACAACCGCATCCAGACGCTGGACGAGCAGGCCAACGCGTTCAAGAGCCAGATCGAGGTGCAGCTGCAGCGGCGGGCCGACCTCGTGCCCAACCTGGTGGAGACGGTGAAGGGGTACGCGCAGCAGGAGCAGACGATCTTCATCGCGGTCGCGGACGCGCGCGCACGGCTGGGCGGTGCGGTGCAGAGCGGCAACCTGGGCCAGATGGCGGAGGCGAACCAGGGGCTGACCGGCGCGCTGAGCCGGCTGCTGGCGATCTCGGAGAACTACCCGCAGCTCAAGTCCAACGAGAACTTCCGCGCCCTGCAGGATCAGCTGGAGGGGACGGAAAACCGGATCGCGACCGCGCGACAGGACTACAACGCGGCCGTGCAGGCGTACAACAACTACATCCGGCTTTTCCCCCAGGTCCTGACGGCGAAACTGATCGGGAAGGGCGCGCGCGAGTACTTCGAGCTGACGAATCCGAACGCGGCCGAGGTGCCCAAGGTGGACTTCACGCAACCCGCGAAGAAAGGACAGTAGGCGGAGATGAGATAGCAGGCGAGTTGCGAGACGGGGAGTTGCGAGCGGTTACGAGACCGGAGTGAGCAGAAACAGAAAAGGCCTCGCCGCGATCTCGTGGCGGGGCCTTTGGTTCTTTCCGAATCACTCGCATCTCACAACCACTCGCAACTCGCCGTCTCGCAACTACCCTCACCGCTGCGCTCTCACGACTCCACGCTGATCAGTCTGCAATGGCGTCCGGCAGGATGTACCGCAGCGGATCCACCGCCCGCCCGTTCACTCGCACTTCGTAGTGCAGGTGCGGGCCGGTCGAGAGGCCGGTCGAGCCGACGTAGCCGAGCAGGTCGCCCCGCTTGACGCTCTGGCCCACGCGCACCGCCCACCGGGACATGTGCGCGTAGCGCGTCTCGAGGCCGTAGCCGTGGTCCACCTCTACCATGTTCCCGTAGCCGCTCTCCCACCCGACCTTGGTCACGCGGCCCGCCGCGGGCGCGATGATCCGCGTCCCGTACGCCGCGGTGATGTCGATGCCCTCGTGCGGCCGGTTCTCGTGCAGGATGGGATGGTAGCGGATCAAGGAGAACTTGCTCGTCAGGAAGCCCATCGTCGGCATGATCGAGGGCATCGCCGCCATTTCCTGCGTGTGCGCCGCGATGCTCTCGGCCGCCACCTGGAACGAAGCCGCGAGCAGGTTGGCGCGGCGGAGCAGCGCATCCACGTCGGTGTGGACGCTGAACGCCTCTCGGCCGAGGCTCCCCCCCTCGGTCAGGAGCTGTTCCCGCTCAGGCCACGGCCCCGCCGGGCCGCCGATGCCGGCGCGCTCCACCTCGGGCGACAGCGGCTCCAGGCCGGCGACCAGCCGCATCTCCTCGTCGCGCCGCGAAATCACGGCCAGCGTGTCGTTGAGCGCGCCCACCCGCTGCCCGAGGCGCTCCACTTCGCTGGCGAGGGCCTGGTTCGCGCGCTGCAGCCGCTCACTGCGCGCCAGGTCCACGGAGTGCGAGACCACGCCGATGGTCGCCGCCAGCATGGACGCCGCCACGACGGTCGCCACCCCGACCACGAGCTTCACCACGGTCCCCGACAGCGAGAGGGCCTTGGATCCGTCCGAGCCATGGGGCACGAGCATGACCGTCCAACGGCGGTTCGCCATCCACGCTCCTGAGCCAATAGAATCAAAGCCCGGCGCTTGTTCACGCCGGTCGAGGGGGGAGGTCTTTAAGCGGC